>Ga0157370_10000846_pt1 | contig 38839 bp, 36 predicted proteins | sample C35metaG_FD_113463 | JGI IMG/M metagenome (GOLD analysis project Ga0157370, IMG submission 113463) | Corn rhizosphere microbial communities from Kellogg Biological Station, Michigan, USA - C3-5 metaG | ecosystem: Host-associated > Plants > Roots > Rhizosphere > Soil | place: USA: Michigan... | reverse complement strand
GGGCTGGACGAATACATCCGTTACTACAACCATGATCGGATCAAGATGAAGCTAGGCGGCCTCAGCCCTGTTGCTTACAGAGCAAAGGCCGCCATGGCTTAACCAGTACCGTCCAACTTTTGGAGCGCACTTCATGCTGTTGACTGTTGAAAGCAAAAAGCCCCGCACGAGCGGGGCTTTTTGTTGGGTAACCGAAGCATTCAGCCTTTGGTTACGTCCTCGGCCTGCGGGCCCTTTTGACCATCGATTACAGCAAACTCAACGCGATCGCCTTCATTCAGGGACCGGTGGCCTTCGCCGCGAATCGCGCGGTAGTGAACAAACACGTCGGCGCCACTTTCACGCTGAATGAAGCCATAGCCTTTGGAATCATTGAACCACTTAACGGTTCCTGTCTCGCGTTCAGCCATTACTACTTTCTCCAACTCGCATTTTTTTATGTCCTCTCAAAGGAGGTATCGACGGATCAGCGGCGGCACATCGAAGCGAAGCGGCGCCGGCTGATTGCGTAAGCACAAAGCCTGCCAAGCAATTTTCGCCAAAGCGCCACACACCGCGTGATAGAGCGCTCCAGCCGCTTTTTAGGTCAGGTACGCACGTACGAAAAAGAGGTTCAGCCCAGCCTCGTCTGTGGGCATCGGTAACATTTCGGTGCGCGTTCGAAGGATCAGCCCCCGCTTGCGGCATGCGGCGTAACCCCGCCTCTGTGGCGCGCCCAAACGACGGTGGCTCGCCTGCCAGATGCCTTTTGCCGCCGGCCCCTTCATACGGCAAACTAGCGTCCCCGAGCCGAGGCTCGATTTCGACAGACTCCGTATGACCCGCTCCCCGTTTCGCCGTCTTGTCTTCGGTACCCTGCGCCGCCTGCTGTATCTCTGGGTGCGCTCGGAAACCATCAACCAGTCCGCCTTTACCCTCAAGCTCGACCGCAGCAAGCCGGTGCTCTATGTGCTGCAGCAGCCGTCGCTGAGTGACCTGGCGGTGCTCGACAGAGAGTGCACCAAGGCCGGACTGCCGCGCCCGGTGGTGCCGGTGGCCGTTGGCGATCTGATTGAGCCGGCTGCATTCTTCTACCTCAACCCCGAGCCGGGTTGGCTAGGCACGCCGAGCAAGCCCGGCACGTCGCCGACCTTGGTACGCCTGGTCGGCGCGCTGAATCAGCACGCGGTGGAAGACGCGCAAATCGTGCCGGTGAGCGTGTTTTGGGGCCAGTCCCCCGACCGCGAAACCAGCCCGTGGAAACTGCTCTTTGCCGACAGTTGGGCGGTGACCGGGCGCCTTCGCCGTCTGGTGAGCATTCTGATTTTGGGGCGCAAAACCCGCGTGCAGTTCTCGGCGCCGATTCACCTGCGCGAAATCGTGGCGCAAGACAAAGGCCACGAGCGCACCCTGCGCATGGTGCAGCGCCTGTTGCGGGTGCACTTTCGCAACCAGCGCGCGGCCGTCATTGGGCCGGACGTGTCGCACCGTCGCAATCTGGTGAAAGGCCTGGTGCACGGTCCGTTGGTGCGCCAAGCCATTGCCGAGGAAGTCGAGCGCGAGAAAATCTCGCCGGCTAAAGCTGAAGCCCTGGCGCTGCGCTACGGCAACGAAATCGCCTCGGACTACACCTATACCGCCATCCGGTTCCTGGAGCTGGTGCTGAGCTGGTTCTGGAACAAGATTTACGACGGCATCAAGGTCAACCACATCGAGGGCGTGCAAGACGTAGCGCAGGGGCACGAGGTTATTTACGTGCCGTGCCACCGCAGCCATATCGATTACCTGTTGCTCTCTTACCTGCTGTTCCGCAACGGCCTGACGCCGCCGCACATTGCGGCCGGCATCAACCTGAACATGCCGGTCATCGGTGGCCTGCTGCGTCGTGGCGGCGCCTTCTTTATGCGCCGCACATTCAAGGGCAATCCGCTGTACACGGCGGTATTCAACGAATACCTGCACACCTTGTTCAGCAAGGGCTTCCCGGTTGAATACTTCGTGGAAGGCGGACGCTCGCGCACCGGGCGCATGTTGCAGCCCAAGACCGGCATGCTGGCGATCACCTTGCGCAGCTTCCTGCGCTCCAATCGCCTGCCGGTGGTGTTTGTGCCGGTGTACATCGGTTACGAGCGCGTGCTCGAAGGCCGCACTTACCTGGGCGAGCTGCGCGGTGCGAGCAAGAAGAAAGAGTCGATCTTCGATATTTTCAAAGTCATCGGCGCGCTCAAGCAGCGCTTTGGCAGCGTGTGGGTGAACTTCGGTGAGCCGATCAAGCTGGCCGAATTCCTCGATGCCGATCAACCGGGCTGGCGCGAGCAGGAACTGGGGCCGCAATACCGCCCCGAGTGGCTGAGCGACAGCACCCATCGGTTGTCCGAGCGCGTGGCGCAGCACCTCAACGAGGCGGCGGCCGTGAACCCGGTGAACCTGGTGGCGCTGGCGTTGCTGTCTACCAGCAAGCTGGCCCTCGACGACCGCGCCCTCACCCGCGTGCTCGACCTGTACCTGACGCTGCTCCGCGCCGTGCCGTATTCGCCGCACACCACGCTGCCCGAAGGCGACGGACAGGCGCTGATTCAGTACGTGCAAGGCATGAAGTTGCTCGCCGAGCAGAAAGATTCGCTGGGCAAGATTCTGTATCTGGATGAGCAGAACGCCATCCTGATGACCTACTACCGCAACAACGTGCTGCACATTTTCGCCCTGCCGGCACTGCTGGCGAGCTTCTTCCAGAGCAGCGCGCGCATGAGCCGCGAGCAGATTCTGCGTTACACCCGTGCGTTGTATCCGTACTTGCAGTCGGAGCTGTTTATCCGCTGGAACGTGGATGAACTGGAGCCGGTGGTGGATCAATGGCTGGCAGCGTTTGTCGAGCAAGGGCTGCTGAAGTTCGAGAACGATGCCTACGTGCGCCCGGCGCCGAGCTCGCGCAATTTCGTGTTGCTGACGCTGCTGTCGCGCGCCATCGCGCAAACCTTGCAGCGTTTCTACATGGCCACGGCGCTGCTGCTTAATGCCGGCCAGAACACCATCAGCGCCGAGGAACTGGAAGACCTGTGCACAGTGATGGCGCAGCGCTTGTCGATTCTCCACGGCCTGAATGCGCCGGAGTTTTTCGACAAGAGCCTGTTCCGTCACTTCATCCAGACCCTGCTTGATCAAGGCGTATTGCGTCAGGACCAGGCCGGCAAGCTCAGCCACCATCCGCTGCTCAACGAGCTGGCCGAAGGCGCGGCCAAGCGGGTATTGCCGGCGGAGATTCGCTTGTCTATTCGCCAGGTGGCGATGGATCGCAGCGAGGATCTGGTGGACGGGTTGTAAGGGTCTGGCAGATGTGAAAAAGGGAGCGCTGAGCGCTCCCTTTTTTTGCCTGTAGATCGCCTTTTACAGGGATCGCGGCTGAAGCCGCTCCTACAGGATGGCGGTGTTTGGGGGAGCGGCTTTAGCCGCGATTCCTGCAAAACACCACTCTGGCGATCAACGCGCCAAACGCTGGTTCCGGCGCAAATCGATCATGTCTTGATGGGTACAGGTCAGCGGCGAAGCGCCGGTGAGGTCGTAGCAGGTCTGGCCGAATTTCATTGGCCAATAAATGATCGCGAACGGTGGCCAGAAAATCGAGCCGACCCGGAAGCGCGAACGCAGTTTGCCTTCTTGCAACACGGTGCCGTTGTCGTCGGTGATTTTGTACGGAATACCACCCGCAGCACTCCAGGCGAACGGACGAGTTTTGATCAGTCCTTGGTTGTACTGGGTGTCGCGTTTGTAGATTTCGACTGTGCTGTGCTCAGGCAGCTTGAAATAGGCGGCGGTGGAGCAGCCACTCACCAGAGCGGCCAGCGCCAACGCGCCGGCAATACGGGAGAACTTCATTGCGCGGAATGTCCTTATAGTCGCCGCCCGGAACGTCGGCGGGCGCGCATAGTGCCAACCTGCCACCTGTATTGCCAGTCCTCCGGTCTCCTTGCACTGCCGTGCTACGCGATCAGACCTTGAATACGCTCGCCAGGTGCTGCTCATAGCGGGCGATGTCTGCTTCCACGTTCGGGCACTTCATCACATCCACGCTCAAAAAGGTCGGCAAGCCGGTCATGCCGAGGAATTGATTGGCTTTGTGAAACGGGAAGTACACCGCGTCCACGCCTTTGCCTTCGAAGAAATCGGTGGGCTCATCGAAGGCTTGCTGGGGCGCGTTCCAGGTCGCGGAAATCATGTACTGCTTACCGTGCAGCAAGCCGCCGCTGCCGTATTTCTGCGACGCATCGGAACGGGTGCGGCCGTCGTTGGCGTACAGGCTGCCGTGACCTTCGGTGAACACTTCGTCGATGTACTTTTTCACGGTCCAAGGCGCGCCCATCCACCAGCCCGGCATCTGATAAATGATCACGTCGGCCCAGAGAAACTTTTGCACTTCTTCCGCTACGTCATAGCCGCCATCGATAAAGGTTTCGCGAACGTCAAAACCGGAGCGATCGAGAAAGCTCAGCGCGGCGTCGTGCAGGGTCTGGTTGTAGCGGCCATCGGAGTGGGCGAACTGTTTGCCGCCATTAAGCAGAAGGATATTTTTCACGGGGAAAACCTCGGTGAGTGAGTCGATGGCCGGCAGACTACCGGCCTCACGCGAGGAGAAAAACCGCAGGGGGCGCAAATGATATTTGCTCAAAAAGCACGAATAACTCACCGACTCCCCATTTAAAATGCAGCAATCAACCTCACCCCGAGCCGTCCCCATGAGCGAACAACCCTACGGTTTTATTCTGCACGCCTACACCAAACCCGAAATGTCCAACGCCTTCGAGGCGCTGTTCAGCACTTATGTCGAACCCAGCCGCGCGGAACCGGGCTGCATCGAATACCACATGCTGCGCGACGCCCAGGACCCGACGCTGTTCATCTTTTATGAGATCTGGCAAAGCAAAGCGCACCTCGACGCGCACTCGGCCTTGCCGCATATGCAGCGTTTCGCTGAGACGCGCATGGACTACCTGACGCGCGATTTCGACATTCGCCCCGTGGTCATGCTCAGCCCATCGTCTGCCAACCGTTGAGCCCGAAGCGGCAAAAACTCTTGAAACCCTCAGCGCAGGTCGCGTCTAAACCTGTAACCGGGCGACATCCATCGATACGTCGCTCCGATCTGCGCGAGGACCCGAATGATGAGTACGCACCTGATCAAACTCTTCACCCAGCCGGACCGCGTCTGGACTGAAATCCGCAAGGAAGAGGAAGAGAAACCCCGTAATTACTGGCCGCATCTGATTTTTCTTGGGCTGATTCCGCCCTTCGCCCTGTTTATAGGCACTACCCGTGTGGGCTGGAGCCTGGCGGAGAACGAGACCGTTCGCCTCACTGCCGACAGTGCAATGGCTCTGAGCGCCATGATTTATGCCGCCACGCTCATCGGTACGGCATTAATGGGCTTTTTCATCCGATGGATGTCCCGCACATTCGACGCCCGCCCCACCTTGAACCAATGCATCGGCTTCGCGGCGTACACCGCCTCGCCGCTGTTTGTCGCCGGCTTGGCCGGGCTCTACCCGAGCCGCTGGTTGGCTGTGTTCGTGCTACTGGCCGCCTGCGCTTATTCAACGTTCCTGCTGTACGTTGGCCTGCCCACTTTTATGCGCAACAACCAGAAGCAAGGCTTCCTGTTCGCCTCCAGCGTGTGGGGCGTTTCGGTGCTGACGCTGACCACGGTGCTGGTGTCGGCGATTCTCTATTGGTACTTCTACCTGCCGCCCGAATACCTGCGCGGCCCGATGGGCCAGTAACCGTCGTCAACACACCGCCCGGGTTTGCCTGGGCGGTGCGCTCAGCTAAGCTCCGGCCATTCATCACAACAGGAATGCGCCCATGCTTCGCTCCACTGCCACCTTCGCCACCCTGCTCGCCGGCATTGCGCTTTCCGCGCAGGCGTTCGCGTTGTCCATTAGCGACCTTTCGCAAACCGACGCCAGCAGCGGCCTTAAAGATGCCCTGACCCAAGGTGCGCAAATTGCCGTGAAAGAACTCGGCAAGCCGGGCGGCTTCAGCAATAACGACGAGGTGCGCATCGAGTTGCCCGGCAAGCTCGGAAAAGCCGCCAAGGCCATGAAAATGATGGGCATGGGCGCGCAGGTCGACCAACTCGAAACCAGCATGAACAAAGCCGCCGAAGCCGCGGTGCCACAAGCTCAGGCGCTGCTGGTGGATGCTGTGAAAAAAATGACCGTGGCCGATGCCAAAGGCATTCTGGCCGGCAAGGATGACGCCGCCACCCAATACCTGAACAAAAGCAGCCGCGAGCAGATTCGCGCCAAGTTCTTGCCCATCGTCAAGCAAGCCACCGATCAGGTGGGCCTGGCCAAGCAGTACAACGCCTTCGCCAGCCAGGCTGCGACCCTTGGTGCTGTGGATGCAAAAAGCGCCAATATCGAAAACTACGTGACAGAGAAAGCGCTTGATGGCTTGTTCGAGATGATCGCCAAACAGGAAGCCACCATCCGCGAAAACCCGGCGGCAGCGGCAACCAGCCTGGCCAAGAAAGTGTTCGGCGCGCTGTAAGCCACGCCACGACAGCCACAAAAAAGCCCGGCCAATTCGCCGGGCTTTTTTGTTCTACTCGGCGACCTTCTCTTCCGGTCGCACCTTGAACCACGCGGCATACAAGGCCGGAAGGAACAATAAGGTCAGCGCCGTCGCCACAATCAGCCCCCCCATGATCGCCACCGCCATCGGCCCGAAGAAGGTACTGCGCGACAGCGGAATCATCGCCAGCACCGCCGCCAGTGCGGTGAGCACGATGGGACGGAAGCGCCGCACCGTGGCGTCGATAATGGCGTGCCAGCGGTCATGGCCGGCGTTGATGTCTTGCTCGATCTGGTCCACCAGAATCACCGAGTTACGCATGATCATGCCGGACAAGGCGATGGTGCCGAGCATGGCCACAAACCCGAACGGCTGGTTGAACACCAGCAAGAACAAGGTCACGCCGATCAGGCCCAGGGGCGCGGTGAGAAACACCATGGCCGAGCGCGAGAAGCTTTTCAGCTGCAACATCAACAACCCCAACACCACCACGATAAACAGCGGAATACCGGCGTTCACCGAGTTCTGGCCTCGGGCGGAATCTTCCACCGTGCCGCCCACGTCGAGCAGGTAACCATCGGGCAGCTTGGCGCGCACATCGCTGAGGGTCGGTAGGATCTGTTTGACGATGCTGGCCGGCTGCTCCTTGCCGTAGACATCGGCGCGGACGGTCACCGTCGGCAGACGATCGCGGTGCCAGATAATGCCTTCTTCAAAGCCGTACTTGAGCGTGGCAATTTGCGACAGCGCCACGCTCTGGCCCGTGTCGGTCGGCACCGACAGGCTTGGCAGCAACGCCAACTGTTGGCGCTCACGCACGGTGCCGCGCAGCAGAATTTCGATCAACTCGTTGTCTTCGCGGTACTGGCTGACACTGTTGCCCGACAAGGCGCTTTGCAGGAAGGTCGACAGGCTGGCACTGCTCACGCCCAGGGCGCGGGCGCGTTCCTGGTCAATGCTCAGGTACACCACTTTGCTCGGTTCTTCCCAGTCCAGATGCACGTTGGTGACGTGTGAGTTTTCGCGCACACGGTCCGCCACTTCACGCGCCAGGGTGCGCACTTCATCAATGTGCTCACCCGAGACCCGGAACTGCACCGGGTAGCCCACAGGCGGGCCGTTTTCCAGGCGCGTGATGCGGGTGCGCAAGGTCGGGAATTCGTTGGCCAGGGTTTCGATCAGCCATTTGCGCACGGCTTCGCGGTCTTCGATGGTCTTATTCAGCACCACGAATTGCGCAAAGCTGGCGGCCGGCAGTTGCTGGTCCAGCGGCAGGTAGAAACGCGGCGAACCGGTGCCGACGTAGGCCACATAGTTATCGATGCCGGGGTGATCTTTAAGCAGGCTTTCCAGGTGGCGAACCTGCTCTTCGGTGGCCTTCAACGACGCGCCTTCGCTGAGCTTCAAATCGACCATCAGCTCCAGTCGCCCCGAAGACGGGAAGAACTGCTGGGGCACGAACTTGAACATAAAGATCGAGCCGGCAAACAACGCCAGGGTCAGCACGATTACGGTTTTGCGATGCCCCACGCACCATTCGACCACCCCACGCACACGGCGGTAGAACGGCGTCGAGTACGGATCGTGGCCGGCGTCGCTGCCGCCGTGTTTGGCGGCGTGCAGCTTGGCCAGGTCGGGCAGTAATTTTTCGCCGATATAGGGCACGAAAATCACGGCGGCGATCCACGACACCAGCAGCGCGATGGCCACCACCTGGAAGATCGAGCGGGTGTATTCGCCAGTGCCCGACTGCGCAGTGGCGATTGGCAGGAACCCGGCCGCCGTAATCAACGTGCCGGTCAGCATCGGGAAGGCGGTGCTGGTCCAGGCGAAACTCGCGGCTTTAAAGCGCGAGTACCCCTGCTCCATTTTGATCGCCATCATCTCAACGGCGATGATCGCATCGTCCACCAACAACCCCAGCGCCAGCACCAGCGCGCCAAGGGAAATTTTGTGCAGGCCGATGCCCAAGTAGTACATGGCCGTGAACGTCATGGCTAACACCAGCGGAATCACCAGCGCCACCACCAGACCGATGCGCAAACCCAGGGAGAAGAAGCACACCAACATCACAATGGCCAGGGCTTCGACCAGCACCTGAACGAACTCGCCGACGCCGGTTTTCACCGCCGCGGGTTGGTCCGACACCTTGCTCAGCTGCATACCGGCCGGCAGCGTTTGCTGCATACGCGCAAATTCTTTTTCCAGGGCGCCGCCCAGCACCAGAATGTCGCCGCCGGGTTTCATCGACACGGTCAAGCCAATGGCGTCCTGGGCCATGAAACGCATGCGCGGCGCGGGCGGATCGCTGAAGCCACGGTGCACTTCGGCGACATCGGAAATACGGAATGTGCGGTCACCGATACGGATCGGGAAGGCTTTGATTTCATCCACCGACTCGAAGCGCCCGGTCACGCGCAATTGAATGCGGTCGGACGGCGTTTCGAAAAAGCCCGACGAGGCCACGGTGTTTTGTTCTTCCAGCGCCTTTTGCACCGCCGCCATGGGCAAACCGAGGGTCGCGGCTTTGACGTTGGAAAGCTCGATCCAGATTTTCTCGTCTTGCAGCCCGAGCAGGTCGACCTTGCCGACGTCCTTAACGCGCTGCAGTTGCAGCTGAATGCGGTCGGCGTAGTCCTTGAGCACGGCGTAGTCAAAACCCTCGCCGGTCAGTGCATAGATGTTGCCGTAGGTGGTGCCGAATTCGTCGTTGAAGAACGGGCCTTGAATGCCTTGCGGCAAGGTGTAGCGGATGTCGCTGACCTTCTTGCGGATCTGGTACCAGAGCTCGGGAATGTCGCGGGAATTCATGGAATCACGGGCCATAAAAGTGACCTGCGACTCGCCCGGACGAGAGAACGAAACGATCTTCTCGAACTCGCCCGTCTCCATCAGTTTTTTCTCGATGCGCTCGGTCACCTGCCGCGACACTTCTTCAGCGCTGGCGCCCGGCCACAGGGTGCGCACCACCATGGCCTTGAAGGTGAAGGGCGGGTCTTCGCTCTGCCCCAGTTTGGTGTACGACAGGCCGCCGACAAGGGCCAACAGCAACATCAGGAACAGCACGATCTGCCGATTGCGCAGCGCCCATTCGGATAGGTTGAAGCTCATCCGTGCTTACTCCTGCGCTGCCAGTTTGACCGAGCGATTGGCGTGGTCCACCGGCCGGACTTCCTGGCCTTCACGCAGTACTTGAACACCGGCGGCAACGACCCAGTCGGTGGCTTGCAACCCTTCGAGCACCGGCACTTGGTCTTCGCCATACGGCCCGACCTTGACGCTGCGGCGCATCAGCTTGGCGGTTTTCGGTTCCACCACCCACACAAAGGGTTTGCCGCCTTCGGCGCTCAGCGCCGACAGCGGAATGGCCAGCGGCACTTCACCGGCTACCGGCACGAACACGCGCGCGCTCTGGCCGAGGTCGGCTGGCACTTTATCGGCAGTGAAAGAAACGCGGGCCGCGTAGGTGCGCGATTGCGGATCGGCCGCTGGCGACAATTCGCGGATACGTGCGGAATAACGTTTATCCGGACGCGACCAGAGCTCAACGAACACTTCCTGACCGATGCTGAAGCGCTCGATGCTGTGCTCCGGCAGGCTGATCAGCACCTCGCGCTCGCCGTCGGCAGCCAAGGTGTAAACGGTTTGCCCGGCCGCGACCACGTTGCCCACTTCAACCAGACGCCGCGCCACCACGCCCGATTGGGTCGCGCGCAGCACGGCATAACCGGCCTGGTTGTTGGAGACATCGAATTCAGCCTTGGCCTGCTTCACCCGCGCTTCGCCGGCGCGGTAAAGGTTTTCGGCGTTGTCGTACTGCGAGCGGCTGGCCATCTGCCGATCAAACAAGGTTTTGTACCGATCACGTTCGCTGCGCACCAACTGCAGGTTGGCGGTAGCGGCGGCCACTTGGGCGCGCTGCGCTTCCAGTTGCAGTTGCACGTCTTGCGGATCGAGTTCAGCCAGCGGCTGGTCTTTCTTCACCCGCGCGCCTACATCAACCAGGCGTTTGGTCACCTTTCCGCCGATGCGGAATGCCAGGTCCTGTTCCAGTCGCGCCCGCACTTCGCCGGGAAAGGTGTCGGCGGTTTCGCCGGCAGGCTGGGGCTGAACCACCAGGGCCGGACGCGGAGGAGTCTTCACTTCCTCAGCGGAGCCACAAGCAGCGAGCAAAACAACAAGCGAAACGGGCAAGGCGAGTGGCAGGACATGGCGGAACATGATGTAAGACCTTTCGCGAATTAAGGCTTTGAATAATTGTACTGAGCGGTATAGTAAAAATAGCAAACTCGCCAGTCCAGTAATAAAACGCGAAATGTCAGACAATCTATTACCGCCAAGCGGACCCGGTCGTCCGAAAGACCTTACAAAGCGCGCCGCCATTCTTGATGCCGCCAAGAACCTGTTTCTGCGCCTGGGTTACGACGGCTGCAGCATGGATGCGATTGCCGCGGAAGCCGGCGTTTCGAAGCTGACGGTGTACAGCCACTTCACCGACAAAGAGACCTTGTTCTCCATGGCCGTGCGCGCCAAGTGTGAAGAGCAGATGCCGTTGGTGATTTTCGAGCTGCTGGAAACCGCGCCTATCGAAACCGTGCTGCTGAATGTTGCCCAGGCCTTTCATTGCCTGGTCAGCAGCCGCGAGTCCATCGAACTGCACCGTGTGATGATTTCCCTAGGCAGCCAGGACCCGAAGTTGGCGAAGATGTTTTACGAGTCCGGCCCGAAGGTCGTGCACGACGAAATGGCCGGGCTGCTGGGCAAGGCCGATCAGTTGGGGAAATTACGCATCGAGAATCCGGAGCTGGCCGCCGAGCATTTCCTGTGCCTGCTCAAAGGCGGCATCAACTTCCGGCTGCTGATTGGCTGCAATGCTGAAGATGAGTTGTGCTCCACCGAGGAGCAGATTGCCGACGCGGTGGCGATGTTTGTGCGGGCTTATTTGCCGCGTTGATTTGAAGAATTAAAAGCTCGCGGCTGAAGCCGCTCCTACAGGATGGCGGTGTTGGGGCGTTTTAAGGTTTCAACGCTTTTTTCGGGTAGATGTCGTAGCGGCTCGACTTGCCGTCCAGCGCATAGCTGGGCTTGGGGCCGGCAATGATCGGCGCCTTGCGCGGGCGTTTGACCACCACCCGGTGCGTGGCCAGCGCCAGCGCCGCTTCGAGTAGCGCCGGGGCATCCAGGTCGTCGCCCACCAGCGGGCGGAACAGGCGCATTTCCTTTTTCACCAGCGCGCTTTTGTCGCGATGAGGAAACATCGGGTCGAGGTAAATCACCTGCGGCTCCTCCCCTTCCCAGCCGCGCATCAATTCGATGGCGTTGCCGACCAGCAAGCGCATCTGCGCCACAATCGCGCCCACCTCTTCATCACCTTTGGCGCGCGCCAGGCCGTCTTCAAGCAACGCGGCAATCAGTGGCTGACGCTCGATCATTGCCGTCTGGCAACCCAGGCTCGCCAGCACAAACGCATCACGCCCCAGGCCCGCCGTGGCATCCAGTACCGAAGGCCGCACGCCCGGTTGCACGCCGACCGCCTTGGCGATCATTTGCCCCGTGCCGCCGCCAAACAAGCGCCGATGCGCCACCGCGCCTTCGACGAAATCGACCCGCACCGGCCCAGGCGCCTGCGGCCCGAGATCGGCCAACTGCAAACCGCTTTCGCCCAGTTGCAAGGCAAAGTCAGCCTCACCTTCCAGGGGCAAACCCAGGCGCGCGGCCCACTTCGCAGCGGCCTCGGTAAAGGCCGGCGCCAAAGCTTGGGCACGCACTACAACGCTGGGAATGTGATCGCTCATGGGCTGGCGGCTCGTGATAAAGGGGCGCGGCATTCTGCCAGAGCCTAGCGACAGAGGCGAAACATGCCCATGTCGAGGTGGAAATGGTCGTGATGCGCGGCGTTGTAATCCGGGCTCAGGGTGACATTGAACACCTTGCAGCCAGCGTCGCGGGCCAGGCGCAGAAAGCGCGCCTCGTCATCGTCGCCGTTCCAGTCCCGCGCTACGGTAATGCGGCGGCCATCGGCCAGACGAAAACCGGCGATGTCCAGGGCATTAGCGCTGGCGTGCTGGCTGCGCCGTGAGCTGTTGCCGATGTTGCGGCAGGCGAAGCTGCCGAGATGGTCGATGCGCGTCACCGCCTGGCCGTACACCGCTTGCGCAGCCGGTTGTAGACCGTGGCGTTCGTACATTGCGAAGGCCACGGCCAGCGGGCAGGTGGCGATAAAGCTGCTGCTGAAGGCCACCTGTGAGCCTTGCACCCGCACCACATTGCTCAGCGGGCAATTGGCCGTGGCGGCGTTGTCGGCCAACGGTAAAAAACGCACCGGCGAGGTGGCCAAGGCTTGGGCGCACAGATCGCGGTCCTGGCCTAGACGCATCATTTTCCACGGCGTTAACCAGTTCGGCGCCAGGCGCACGTCCAGCGGCGCCCATGGGTTCCACTGTGGCGGCACCTGCCACCAGCCGCGCCACACCGCGAACGGCGCGGCGCCCAGAACCACGATGACGATCAACAATTTGAGCAGCCCGCGCACCGTCAGCCCTTGAACAGGTTGTTCAACTGTTGAAACGGCATCGCCTGCTCGGCGAACGTGAAGCGGCCTTCGTGCTGGATAGCTTGGGCAGCGCGGAAGAATTCACCGTAAGCCGCACGGGCCAGCGATGAGCCAACGCTGATGCGTTTCACGCCCAAATCCTGCAACTGCGCCACGGTGAGCGTCACGCCAGACAAGCCCATCAACATGTTCACCGGCTTGGGCGCCAGCGCGCGCACCACCGTTTCAATCTCCTGCACCGAACGCAGGCCCGGCGCGAACAACACGTCGGCACCCGCTTCGGCGAACGCTTGCAAACGGCGGATGGTGTCGGCCAGGTCGTCGCGGCCATTCAACAGATTCTCGGCCCGCGCCGTGAGGGTGAACGGAAACGCCAGGCTGCGCGCAGCGGCGACGGCCGCCTGGACGCGCTCTACCGCCAGTTGGAAATCGTAGATCGGCGCCTCGGCGCGGCCGCTGGCGTCTTCGATGGAACCGCCGACCAAGCCGACTTCCGCCGCACGCTTGATGCAGATGGCGCAGCCTTCGGGATCATCGGCGAAACCGTTTTCCAGATCGCCCGCCACGGGCAAAGCGGTGGCAGCGACGATGGACTGCGCGTTGACGAGGTTTTCCTCCAGCGACAGCGCGCCTTCGGCATCGGGTCGCCCAAGGGAAAATGCCAGGCCCGCGCTGGTGGTGGCCAAGGCTTTGTAGCCGAGGCTGGCGAGCATTTTCGCCGAGCCGGCATCCCACGGATTGGGGATTACAAACGCGCCGTCGCCGACGTGGAGTTGTTGAAAGGCGTGGGCGCGTTCGAGTTGCGAGGGCATGAAGGTGCGTCCTGCGTGGTGTTGGCTGATGGGGTTGCACTGCTTGGCTATCGGGGACATTACCCTTAAAGCAGACCCAACTGCTCGGCCGCTGGTTCGACGTCTAACTCAGCAAGTGGCGGCAGGCCAGGCAATAACAGACTCAACTGCTGATGAAACCGTCGCGCCAGTTGCGCAGCCAATACGTTGTCGGGCGTGTGCAGAAACACATAAGGCATACGCCCCTCTTCAATCCAACCGGCCACCTTGCTCAGCCAAGGCTGCATAAACGCGTCATTGGCCTCCAACTCGGGACGCCCAATAAAACGAAGCTGTGGGAACTGCGTAAATGCCGTCGGCCGAGTCGGCAAGCGTGGCTTTTTCGCCTGCGCGTGGAGCACCGCTGGGTCGCTGGATACGCAACTGAACAACGCCCGCGAATCCAGGCACACGCGCTCGACGCCCTGACCGAGCAGCATCCGATTCAGCGCTCGCTCGTCTTCACCTTTGGCAAAGAACGCCGGATGGCGAACCTCCACCGCCAGCGGCACGTTGAGTTCAGCGATGAACGCTTGCAGCTCGGCCAGGCGCTGCGGACCGAACTTGGCGGGCAACTGCAGCCAATACGGCGCCACGCGTGGACCCAACGGTTTTAACAAGCGGACAAAGGCGTGGGCGGCGTCGAACTGCGCGTACAGATCGCTGCTGTGACTGATGTCGCGGGGCAATTTGGCGCAGAAGCGAAAGTGCTCCGGCATCTGCTCGGCCCAGCGTTGCACGGTGGCTTGCGAGGGCTGGGCGTAGAAAGTGGTGTTGCCCTCAACGGTGTTGAAGACGTGGGCGTAGAGGCCGAGAAAGTCGGCGCTGCGGGCGGAATCGGGATACAGATCACCGCGCCAGGCAGGTTCGCTCCAGGAAGGACAACCGAGGAAATAGGGAAGCATCAAGGCTTCAGGCGTACGTATCGAGGCCGAGAATTTCCGTGGCGTCGGTTTCGTTCGAGTAGCTGGCGGTGCTGGCGTAGCTGGCCAGAGCCTGCTGAGCGCGGGCACTTACGCCGCTGCGCTGGGTGTACACGTCTTGCGAGCGGGCCGGCAGGCTGTCGCTGCTGGCATTGCTGGCTTGCACACGGCGTTGCTGAGGCGTGCTTTCGATACCTTGCGTGGTCGACGGGGTAGCGGGTACCTCACGACGCGCCTCTTGCTCGCGCTGAATCTCGCGAAAAGGCGTGACCGCGCTTCCCGGACGAGGGGTGCGATCCAGCGTGTAAGAGGAGGTAAAACCGTCGATGCGCATTACTGCTCGTACTTCTCTAGCAAAAGTATCGGAAATGGCTGACAGACATTGGCCAATCGCAACTACGGCCAATCTATTTGTCGGGTATGTAACCAGAGTCGATTTATAAGCGCAATCCGGGCTTACACAGCTAGTCGGAAATTACTTACAAGCGGGACGTTTTAGCGCCGGACGGTCAAGGCGCCGCTTTGGGCGTGGCCACGTTGTCGCGCAGGTATACCGGTTGCGCCTGATCCGCCGGCAGCGCTTCGCCACGGGCCCAGGCGCCTTGGGCCAGGGTGAGCAAGTCCAGGGCGTGGGGCAGCATGGCCGGTTCCTGGCCGACCACGGCTACCGGAATGCGCGCCGCGAAGGTGCCCCAGCCGGTGCCGGCGCCGAACCAGTCGCCGCTGGCGTCGCGCGGCAGGTTCGCCTGCTCGGGCGGCAACACCGCTTCCACGCCGGCTAAACGCATTTCGCCTTGCTCGGCGCGGTAACAACCCCAATACACTTCGTCCATGCGCGCGTCGATGGCGCTCGCCACTTGCTGCGCGCCGCGCTCGCGCAATGCGCGCTGGGCCAGAACGGCCAGGTTCGACACCGGCAGCACCGGCCGATCCAGCGCAAACGCCAGCCCTTGCACCACGCCGATGGCAATCCGCACCCCGGTAAACGCGCCAGGACCCCGGCCGAAGGCGATGGCGTCCACGGCTGACAAGCTGATACCGCCTTCGGCGAGCAGGTCTTTAATCATCGGCAGCAAGCGCTGAGCATGCAGACGCGGAATCACTTCGTAGTGGCTCAGCACTTTGCCGTCATGCAGCAAGGCAACGGAGCAAGCTTCGGTTGCGGTATCCAGGGCCAGCAAAGTGCTCATCGGGGTATCCAGGGCTTGGTCGAAAAAAACGCTGCGCAGTATAAACGCCAACGGCCCGCAAGCGGGCCGTTGGTTTGAAGCGGGTCGGTTCGCTTAGCTGAGGGCCGCGAGAACCTTGGCAGTGATGTCTTCCACCGAGCCAACGCCTTCGATGTAGCTGTACTTGGGCGTGCCTTCAGCGGCGGACAGCTGCTGGTAGAAGTTCACCAGCGGCTTGGTTTGATCGTGATAAACCTTGAGGCGGTTGCGCACGGTGGCTTCGGTGTCATCCACGCGCTGCACCAGCTCTTCGCCGGTGACGTCGTCTTTGCCTTCCACTTTGGGCGGGCTGTAGATCAGGTGGTAAACACGGCCGGAGTCAGCGTGAACGCGACGACCGGAAATGCGCTGAACGATTTCCTCGTCGTCTACCGAGATTTCCACCACGTGATCCAGCTTCACACCAGCGTCCTTCAAGGCTTCAGCCTGGGGAATGGTGCGCGGGAAGCCATCGAACAGGAAGCCGTTGGCGCAATCTGCTTGAGCGATGCGCTCTTTGATCAGGCCGATAATCAGGTCATCGGAAACCAGACCGCCGCTGTCCATCACGCCCTTCACCTGCAGACCCAGCTCGGTACCCGCTTTGACGGCTGCGCGCAGCATGTCGCCGGTCGAGATCTGTGGAATGTTGAATTTCTCGGTGATGAAGCGAGCCTGGGTACCTTTGCCGGCACCGGGCGCTCCCAACAGAATCACGCGCATCTCTGTGCTCCTCAAGATTGAATAGAACTCGTCGGATTCGCCTCGTTGGGCCAATCTCGGTATAGGTCCCGGCAGCACGGAGCGGCCAAAAGGTTGATCAAGATACACAGCGCACCGGCACCGCACAAGCCACCGAAAGTATGAGCAAACCGGGCCTTTCAAGGCATCTGGAATGCCCTTTCCAGGCCCGTCGACAATGCCTTAACCGGTGTTGCGCAACCCCGCTGCAATACCTGCCACGCTGACCAGCAGCGCTTGTTCCAACGGGCTGTCTGCCTGGCGCTCGGACTGTCTAGAACGGGCCAGCAGCTCAGCCTGCAGAAGATGCAGCGGGTCGAGGTAAGTGTTCCTTACAGTGAAGGCCGACAACGTCTGAGGACTGTGCGCCAACAGCTGCGACTGACCAGTCAGGGTCAGTACACAGGACCCCGCCTGCGACAATAGGTCGCGTAAATGCGCACCCAGCGGTCGCAGCTCGTCTGACACCAGACGTTCGTCGTACAAACCGGCAATGGCGGCGTCTGCTTTGGCCAGCACCATCTCCAGCATGTCGATGCGCGTGCGAAAGAACGGCCAACGCTCGCGCATCTCGGCCAGCAGCTCGCCCTCGCCGCGCGCCAGCGCATTGCCCAGCGCAGCCTCCCAGCCCAGCCAGGCCGGCAGCATCAGGCGGGTTTGCGTCCAGGCGAATATCCACGGAATGGCGCGCAGGCTCTCCACCCCGCCTTCACGCCGTTTCGCCGGCCGACTGCCCAGCGGCAACCGGCCCAACTCCTGCTCCGGCGTGGCTTGACGGAAATACTCAACGAACTGCGGATGCTCGCGCACCACGGCGCGGTAACCGGCCACGCCGTCCTCGGCCAATTTGCTCATCAAGTCTCGCCACGCCGGTTCCGGCACGGGTGGCGGTTGCACCGTAGCTTCCAGCACGGCGGCCAGGTACAGGTTGAGGTTTTGCTCGGCGATGTCGGGCAGACCGAACTTGAAGCGAATCATCTCGCCCTGCTCCGTGGTGCGGAACCGACCCGCCACCGAACCCGGGGGCTGCGACAGAATCGCCGCGTGGGCGGGACCGCCACCGCGCCCAACCGTGCCACCACGGCCGTGAAACAGCAGCAGTTCCACTTGATGCTCGCGGCACACATTCACCAACGCTTCCTGCGCGCGGTACTGCGCCCAGGCGGCGGCGGTGGTGCCGGCGTCTTTCGCCGAGTCGGAATAGCCGATCATGACTTCCTGCGGACCATGCAAACGAGAGCGATAGCCCGGCAAGCCCAGCAAGCGGTCAATGGCCGGGCCAGCGTTCTCTAGATCGGCCAGGGTTTCAAACAGTGGCACCACCCGGATCGGGCGTTGCAACCCGGCTTCTTTTAATAGCAGTTGCACCGCCAGCACATCCGAAGGCGCACCGGCCATGGAAATGACATACGAACCGAGCGAAGCCTGCGGCGCCTGGGCGACCACTTTGCAGGTGGCGAGCACCTCGGCGGTGTCGGCCGAGGACTGGTAATGGGCGGGCAACAAGGGCCGACGGTTGTTGAGCTCGCGCAGCAAAAACGCCACGCGGGTTTCCTCGTCCCAGTCCTGATAGCGGCCCAGGCCGAGGAAGTCGGTGATTTCGCTCATGGCCGAGGCGTGGCGGGTCGAGTCCTGGCGAACGTCCAAACGCACCAGAAACAAGCCAAACGTGGCGGCGTTGCGCAGGCAATCGAGCAACGGGCCGTTAGCGATCACGCCCATGCCGCACTCATGCAGCGAGTGGTAGCAGCGCTCCAGCGGCTCCAGCAATTCGTTGTTGCTGTGCAGCACCGCTGCCGACGGCGCGAGGTCGCCATGCAGCGCCGCTTCGGCCCAGGCCCGCGTGGCTTTCAGGCGCTCGCGCAGTTGTTTGAGCAGCGCGCGATACGGTTCCGGGCTGTCGCCCACTAGCTCGCGCACGGCGGCGTTTGCCTGCTGCATCGACAGTTCGCCGGCCAGGTTATCGACATCGCGCAGGTACAAATCCGCCGCCATCCAGCGCGCCAGCAACAACACTTCGCGGGTGATGGGCGCGGTGACATTGGGGTTGCCATCACGGTCGCCGCCCATCCAGGAGGCGAAACGAATCGGCGCCGCCGTCAGCGGCAAGCGCAGGCCGGTGGCGGCATACAGCGCGTCATCGGCGCCACGCAGGTATTTGGGCACGGCTTTCCATAGCGAATGCTCGATCACGGCGAAACCCCACTTGGCTTCGTCCACAGGGCTGGGTCGGGTTCGACGAATTTCCTCGGTGTGCCACGCTTCGGCGATCAGGCGGTGCAACCGTTGTTTGATCTGGTTGCGCTCGGCGGGCGAGAGGTCGCTGTGATCCTGCGCGGCCAGTTGCGCGGCGATGGCGTCGTACTTCTGGATCAGCGTGCGGCGCGACACTTCGGTCGGGTGCGCCGTCAGTACCAGCTCGATTTCCAGACGGCTCAGGTGGCGGGCCAACACTTCGGCGCTGTTGCCGTCCTGCTTCAAACGCTCCAGCAATTGCGGCAGCACCTCGGCTTCGAAGCGCGGCGGTTCTTCCGGCCCCAAGCGGCGGACTTGGTGATATTGCTCAGCAATGTTGGCCAGGTTGAGGAACTGGTTAAACGCCCGCGCCACGGGCAGCAGCTCGTCTTCTTTCAAACTGTCGAGGGTGCTTGTCAGTTGCGCCGCGCCTTTCGCCGAGCCCTGACGGGCTGCTTTCGCGCCTTTACGAATGCGCTCGATCTTGTCGACAAACCCCTCGCCCCGCTGGGCGCCAATGGTTTCGCCGAGCAGTTCACCGAGCAGGTGAACGTCCTCACGCAACCGCGCGTCGATTTCAGCCATTCGCACTTCTCCGCTGCCAATTCATTGTTGTTGATGCACGCATGCGCTTGAGCTTAACCCGCGTTGGCCACTTCGCGAGCAGCGTCGTGAATGCGCCATGGTCGTGCAAGGGTGCGACGAACGGCGCCGCTCGAATGCGCAGCGGTCTAGTCTCAACCCTGTAAGCCCGGCGCCCGCTGCTCGGCTGCTGGGTGCTCATTCTCGTCAGACACCTGAGGACGCTATGAAGATTCGCGAACTGGTTCGCCAATGGGAAAACGATGCCACCGGCCGCCTGACCCGCAGCCCTTACGAAGTACACCTCGATCTGGAAGCCGCCGCGCGCCTGGCCGCGCTGGCCGAGATGTATCCCAAACGCCAGCCGCACGAACTGCTCGGCGAACTGATCGGCGCCGCGCTTGAAGAACTCGAAGCCGGCCTGCCGTATGTAAAAGGTACCCATGTAGTCGCCACCGACGAGCAGGGCGACCCGCTCTACGAAGACGTCGGCCCCACGCCGCGCTTCTTAGAACTGTCGAAAAAACACCTGCACCTGCTGAGCGAGCAACTCGACAGCACCAATCACTAAATACATTCGCCTGTACCAGACGCCCGCCTCAGCGATTTTCAGCGCCATGCCATTAAATTAATTGCATCGCTGCAAGCCCGCTGCGGCGGGCGTTTGCGCGTTTCGCTCGGACAAATAAGCGCCGCTTATCGTCAATTATGTTGAACATTTTTCGCAGCCCTCCAGTCGTAACGAGTAAGCCAGCGCATCAGCCACTAGCCGCAAACTAGTCGCCATCGTCGGCTAACTAGCGCTACTAAGCGTGCATCTGGAAGGCAAGTTGTCTTGAGTGAAGACATCTGTGGAGAAATACCAATGGAGCGGAATATCATGAAGACAAATCCTGCTGTCACCTCGAAATCTACTCTGCTGGCGGCCCTCGCTCTGGGCGGCAGCCTGCTGTTGACCGGCTGCGCCGGCAACCCACCGACCGAGCAGTTCGCCGTCACCAATACCGTGGTGAAAAGTGCGGCCGCAGCCGGCGGCGCCGAGTACGCACCGGTACAAATGAAAGCCGCGCAAGACAAGCTCACCCAAGCTGAGCAACTGCTGCGCGAAGACGAATATGAGCAAGCGCGCCTGTTGGCTGAACAAGCCGAGTGGGACGCCCGCGTAGCCGAACGCACTGCCCTGGCAACCAAGGCGCAGAAAATGCTGCAGGACTCGCAACAAGGCGTTCAGCAAATCCGTGAAGAAGGCGCTCGTACGCCGATCATCGTGCAGTAACGGGCCCCGCCCCTCGCATCGATCGCGCCCTCGCTTAGATAAGGACAATCCCCTATGAACAAGTTGATTTCTGTTTCTGCCCTGTCGGTTCTGAGCCTGGCATTGGTGGCCTGCGCCTCCAAGCCCAACCCGAACCTGGACCAAGCACACAGCAACTACTCGGCCCTGACCGCCCAGCCGCAATCGCAAACCCTGGCCGCGCTGGAAACCAAGGAAGCCGCCGACATGCTGGCCCGCGCCGACATCGCCTACGCCGATGGCAAGCCGCAAGCCCAGGTCGACCAGCTCGCCTACATCAGCAACCAGCGCGTAGAAGTCGCGCGCCAAACCCTGCTGCAAAAACAAGCTGAGCAACAACTGGCCAACGCCCCGGCCTTGCGCACCCAGGCGCAACTGGATGCGCGTAACAAACAGGTCGACACCTTGCTGCAGCAGCTGCAATCCAAGCAGACCCCGCGCGGCACCGTGGTCACCCTGGGCGACGTACTGTTCCAGATTGATCGCGCCGAGCTGACCCCGAACGGTCTACGCAACGTGCAGCAGTTGGGCACTTATTTGCAGCAGAACCCGAACAGCCAGGTGGTAGTGGAAGGCTTCACTGACAACACCGGCACCACCGACCACAACCTGCGCCTGTCGCAAGCACGTGCCGACTCGGTGCGTAGCGCACTGGTGGCCATGGGCGTGTCGCCGACGCGCATCACTACCCACGGTTTCGGCAAGGACTATCCAGTGGCCAGCAACGCCACAGCGGATTCGCGCACGCTGAACCGTCGCGTTGAAGTGACCATTGCCGACGGCAATGCACCGGTGGCGCCGCGGGTTTTGTAAGGTAGCTCGCGATAGCAAAACGCCCGCAGATGCGGGCGTTTTTTTGGGCGGGGCAAAAGCATCGCGGCTAATCGGAATGCCGCGATGCTCTTGGGCAAACCGCTTAATGCCGCTTGTGCACCCCCGGCACATGCAGATGCCCCGCCTCAATACACGCCTCGCTCGCCACCGCAGGCGGCGCCGGCTGCTCCAGCTCACGCAAAATGCCGCACGCTTCGCTATTACCCGCGACCTGGCAGTGCGCGCGCAAATCCCGTAGCTGGTCCTGCAAAGCGCGCAGCTCGTTAATCCGTACTTCAACGTGGTGAATGTGTTCGTCGATCAAGCGATTGGCCGCCGCGCAATCGGCTTCGGGCGCGTCGCGCAGCGCCAACAGTTCGCGGATTTCCTGCTGGGTCATGTCCAGCGAGCGGCAGTGACGGATAAACGCCAGGCGCTCGACGTGCACCTGCGTGTATTGCCGGTAGTTGCCTTCCGAGCGCGCAGGCTCAGGCAGCAAGCCTTCGCGTTCGTAGTAGCGGATGGTCTCCACGGGGCAGTCGGTCAGTCGTGCCAGTTCGCCAATTTTCATCGTGTGCCTTTTCGCCTGTTGACTCTGTAGTAGCTACAGGGTGTGCAATCGCTTCCATAGCGTCAACTCGAGACGCGCCAACGGAGCGGACCATGAGCCACGATCACCACCACTGTTGCGACCATCATCACGAGCCGGCGCCGACGCCGGCCGTGGCGGTGAGCGGCGCGACCGGTGAATTGCGCTGGAGCAGCCTGCGCATCGACGCGATGGATTGCCCCACCGAAGAACGCCTGCTGCGCGATGCGCTCGGCAAGGTGAAAGAAGTAGAGGCGCTGGAATTCAATCTGATGCAGCGCGTCCTGCGCGTGCAGCACCGCTTTGCCGAGTTGCAACCGCTGCAGCAAATCATCGCCAGCCTCGGCATGACCGGCGAACCGGTGGACAGCGCCACGCCTGCACCCGCTGCCGCAAAGAAACCCTGGTGGCCCCTGGCGGCAGCCGGTGTGGCGGCATTGGTGTCGGAAGTGCTGGAGTGGACCGGCGCCGGCCCGACCTGGCTGATCGCCGCTTTCGCGTTGGCCGCCATTGCCGGCGCCGGTCTGCCCACCTACCGCAAGGGCCTGATCGCCCTGAAAAACCGCAACCTCAATATCAACGCGCTGATGAGCATCGCCGTCACTGGCGCGCTGCTGATTGGCCAGTGGCCGGAAGCGGCGATGGTCAGCGTGCTGTTTGCGATTGCCGAGCTGATCGAGGCGAAGTCGCTCGACCGTGCGCGTCGGGCGATCCGTGGCCTGCTGGATTTAACCCCGGCACAGGCGACCGTGAAGGTCGACGGCCAATGGCGCGAGGTGCAAGTCGCTGAAGTCGAGCTGGGCAGCCACGTGCGCGTGCGCCCTGGCGAGCGTATTGCCCTGGACGGTGAGGTGCTGGCCGGACGTTCCAGCGTGAACCAAGCGCCGATCACCGGAGAAAGCATGCCCGTGGAAAAAGCCCCGGACGACGTGCTGTTCGCCGGCAGCATCAACGGCGAAGGCGAGCTGGAATACCGCACGACCCGCGCCGCCGACGACAGCACCCTGGCGCGCATCATTCATGCCGTGGAAGAGGCACAAAGTTCGAAGGCGCCGACGCAGCGCTTCGTCGATCGTTTCTCACGCATCTACACGCCCACCGTGTTCGCCATTGCCTTGCTCACCGCCGTGGTGCCGCCGCTGGTACTGGGCGGCGCCTGGCTCGACTGGATCTACAAAGCCCTGGTGCTGCTGGTGATCGCCTGCCCCTGTGCGCTGGTGATTTCGACGCCGGTGACGCTGGTCAGCGGCCTGGCAGCGGCGGCGCGGTCGGGCATTTTGGTCAAGGGCGGCGTGTTTCTGGAAATGGGCCGGCAATTGGCCTGGGTGGCGCTGGATAAAACCGGCACGCTGACCCACGGTCGTCCGCAGCAAACCGATGTGGTGCTGCTCGGTGACCAGCCTCATGCGCGAGCAATCGCCGCTAGCCTGGCCGCGCGCTCGGACCACCCGGTGTCGCAGGCGCTGGCCCGTGCGGCGCAGGCTGAGCAAGTTGAGCAGGTGGCGGTTCAGGACGTAGTCGCCCTGCCCGGCCGGGGCGTGAAAGCAACGGTCGACGGCGCGCTGTATCACTTGGGCAATCACCGCTTGGTCGAGGAGCTGGGCCTGTGTTCAACCGACCTGGAAGCCCAACTGGACGCCCTGGAGCGCCAAGGCAAAACCGCCATTGTGCTGCTCGACAGCAACGGTCCGCTGGCATTGTTTGCGGTGGCCGATGCGGTGCGCGAAACCAGTCGCGAAGCCGTTAGCGAGTTGCACAAGCTGGGCGTTAAAACCCTGATGCTCACCGGCGACAACCCCCATACGGCTGCTGCCATTGCCGCGCAAGTGGGTATCGATGAGGCGCAAGGCAACTTATTGCCGGAAGAGAAGCTGGCGTTTATCCGCCAACGCCAGGAAGGCGGGCAGCGGGTCGGCATGGTCGGCGACGGCATCAACGACGCCCCGGCACTGGCCCGCGCCGACATTGGTTTCGCCATGGGCGCAGCGGGCACTGACACCGCCATTGAAACAGCGGGCGTAGCGTTGATGGATGACGACTTGCGCAAGCTGCCCGTGTTTATCCGCCTGTCACGCCGCACCCATGCGGTGCTGATGCAGAACATTGCGCTGGCGCTGGGGATAAAGGTGGTGTTTCTCGGCCTGACGTTGGCGGGGATGGGCAGCCTGTGGATGGCGGTGTTTGCGGATATGGGGGCGAGTTTGCTGGTGGTGTTTAACGGGTTGCGGTTGTTGCGGGCGGGCAGAGTTTGATTTGACGACGGGTAACGTACCAACACCGTCATTCCCGCGCAGGCGGCGGTCCGACGATTCGGAATCCAGAGTCATGCCGGAGTTCATCATCCGCTCCGGCATTCTGGGTCCCCGCTTTCGCGAGGACGACGGAGGTTTTTGCCGATTCATCCGCGATTCTCACGAGAATGACGGATGATTTAGCAAAAACCCCCGTCATTCCCGCGCACGCGGGAATCCAGAATGTTGGACGGGACGAAGATCGGAAGCAAAAAAGCGGTTTCTGCTGGGTCCGAAAACAGCGGTCAATCCGAAACTCTGGATTCCGAATCGTCGGACCGCCGCCTGCGCGGGAATGACGGTGATTAGTTTGTAAGTGTCGCCCCAAACAAAAAGACATCGGTCTCGCAACCATAAAAAAACCGCTCCGAAGAGCGGCTTTTCATAACCCAGCCACCCAATCACTGCGTCTTCTGCGGCGTCTCCTGCCCAATACACCGCACGGCCTTCTTACGGTTATCCACCAGCACGCCAGTCAAACCCTTCTGCTCGGTATCAAACAACACCACCACGCCATCCACGCATTGCGCCACCTGCGCGGCCGGTTCCAGGGAGACTTTGTAGTCCTCGCCCGGCACAGTCTTGAGCATGGTGAATTCGGAGAGCAGCAAGGCATCTTCGGGTTTGGCGATGTGCAGGTAGCCGTAGTACCAGAGCGCGGCCACGGTGCCGATGATGCTGCACACGCCGGTGATGATCAGGGGAATTGCATCGCGTTGTTCGCTCATTGCGCTGTCTCTGCTTTTGAATCGAAAGTCGGGGTGTTGGGCACTTCAGCCAGGCGCCGCAGGCCGGTAAAGCCGGTGGGGTCGCTGAGGAACATGAGCATTACTTGCCGCCATACGGGGTCGGCGAAGGTTTGCACATGGCCGCCACGCGTGGGCTGGAACACTCGCGGCGGGCGCGCAGCTTGATACAAGCTCACGCCGTTGAAAAGGGGCACGACCGTATCGTCGATGCTCTGGTAGATCAACAACGGCAGCTGCGGCAAATTGCCAATGGCGGCGAGCGCGCTGTCGCCGTCGGGCACCAGCCACGACAGCGGCACCTGCAGCGGCCAGGTCAGCCACGAGTTGCTCAGGGTCAGTTGAGCAATGTCGCGGTAGCTGGCTGGCACGCCATCCAGCACCAGGGCGCTCAGGCGTTTGGCTTGTTCGGGGTGTTCGCCGAGGTATCGCACCGCCAGCGCTCCACCGATGCTTTGCCCGAGCACGTACAGCGGCTGACCGTTGGTTTCAGGCGCGGCGTGCAGCCAGGCGAAGGCGGCGTCGATGTCTTGGTAAACGCCCGGCAGATTTGGCTTGCCCTCGGAGTTGCCGTAGCCCCGGTAATCGAGCAGCAGCACGTTGTAACCCTGCTCCGGCAACCAGTAGCTGCCGCCCAGATGGGTGGCCACATTACCGCCGTTGCCGTGCAGGTGCAGCACCGTGCCTTTGACGGCAACACCCGCTTTCGCTGGCATCCACCAGGCATGTAAGCGCGTGCCGTCTGCTGCAGTGAGTGCAACGTCGCGGTAGTCGACCTTGGCAACGGTCGGAGTAAACGGCAGGCCCTTTTGCGGGAAGAACAGCAAATTGCTGCATCCGCACAAGCTGGCCAGCAGCAGGCCGAGCACCAGCAGTCGTCGCATCAATCGCCTCCCCGGCAGTTTGTTGAATGCTGCCTACAAAATATTGGCGTAGTCGGCTTCGATGCGGTCCAGGCTCAGGTGGTTAAGGAAGTTGGAGAAACACATCCAGGCCGACAACGCGTTGAGGTCGCGAAATTGCGGCGGCAGGTATTTGGGCGGCACCACCAGGCCTTCGTCGACTAACTGGCGCAAGGTGCGCATGTCTTCCAGCGTGGCCTTGCCGCAGAACAGCAGCGGAATGGCTTCGAGCTTGCCTTTGCGCACAGCCAACTGGATGTAGTTGTAGATAAGAATAAAACCCTTGAGGTACGACAAATCCTTGGTAAACGGCAGCCCGTCCGGCGTCGAGCCCCGGAAGCTGCGGCTGGCGTTGGCGTAACTCTGCTCCATGTCGAAGCCTTGGGCGCGGAAGAAGTCGAACACCTGAAGGAAGTCGGCGCCCTCCTCGGCCATGTGGATGGCGCGGGTGCGGTTGGTGAGCTTGCGCAAGCGGCTCGGGTACGAGGCGAAGGCGATCACTTCCATGAGAATGGCCAGGCCTTCCTGGGTCACCGTCGAGGAAGGCGGGCCTTTGGCGAGGAAGGTGCAGATCGGCTGATTCAAGCCGTTCAATGTGGTGCCGACATGCACCAGCCCTTCGTGTACTTCCAGGGCGCGCACATCGCGTTCGTTGAACATGGCGTCAGCGCGAATCTTGATGTAATCGGCGCCAGCAGCGGCGTCGGCCAGAATGCCGTCCGACTCGAACACACGAATGGTGCTCTGTTCTTCACCAAACACGGTATTCAACCGGCCTTGCAGCAACTGCACGGCGTCTTTGGCGGTGAGGGTTTTCGGCTCGTCTTTGAGGTCGCCGCGGTCGTCGATCTTGTTCAGGTAATCAGAAAACATCAGGCCCAGGTCGGCCAGGGTCGGGTCGCCGGCGTGGAAGGCGTCGGAGGCGGAGCCGTAAAGTTCTTGCGAGATCAGGCCGAAGTCCGGGGTGCCGCGCGCTTCGAGCATGCGGATCACCATGCGGTATTCCTTGCACATGCGCCGCATGATCTGGCCCACCGGGTTGAACTGGCCAAGCTGGCGGGTGATGTCGCGCTCGATGTTCTGGAATTCCAGCTTCTTGGCGCCCGAATCAAAACCCAGCGGGCGGCCGGCGTAGTAGTCGCGGCCTACCTGCGGCATTTCCTTGCCTTTGCCCTTGAGGAATGCCTGGCGCACGTTGTCGTCCCACTTGACGGCGTCCAGCACGCGGATCGGCGTTTGCGCTTCCACCAGCCGGTCGGAGAGCGCGCGAATGACCAATTGGTAGTTATCGAGTGGGGTTTGGCTGTTCATCGGTCCCTCGCCTCAAAATCAAGAGCATCGCGGCTGAAGCCGCTCCTACAAAAGCTGCGTATTACTCGCCGGTGCGTTGGTAGCGCGCCACTTCGACAAACACGTCCGAGTTGGCTTGGTCGTCGAGGTAGGCAAACACCTTTTCCAGCGGGCTGGTGATGAGCACGCCGTCGCCTTCCGGGGTTTCTATCACATCGCCCTGCAAACCACCGACTTGCAGCTCTTGGCTAACCCGGTCGATGTCGAGGTTATAGAGCAACAGCTCGTTGTCTTTGGTCAGCTCAAAGCCGCCAATGGCGAAGTTCGCGCCCAGGGTTTTCGGCAGGCCCGCCGACAAGTACCAGCGACTGCCGTGGTGCGACACGGTGAAGCTGTATTCCTCGACGCTCTTGGCGTTGTCGGGGCTGTTGATATAGGTACGGGCTTTGTAGACGTTCGAGCCGGAGCGGCTGATGTCCAGGTAGAGGGTGTCGCCAAACTCGTTTTTGCGTGTCCACTCGCCCAGCAGCGGCATGGGCGCCGGTTCGTTGGCGGGAATGGGGTCTTTAAACGTCACCAGGCAGCCGCTGAGCAACAGGAACGACAAGGCCATCAGCACGCGCCAGACGTTTATCGATTTTTCCATCCGCAGCCCACTCCTTCTTACGTTTGCCATTACCACTGCCACTCCCCTGACTACAAAACGGCGCACCCTACTCCTGAAATGTGACAAGTGATGCGAACCAGGATTCGAGCAGCTCTACAGGCCAAGCACCAGATAAATGTAGCGTTTGAGCAGCGCCAGTTGCTCGGCGCTGTTCATATTCGATGCGCCGTCGATCAAGCCCTGATATTCCATGCGCTCAACGATACCGGTAAGCACCTTGGCGTCTTCGGTTGGGTGCTGCGAACCCAACACTTCAAAGAAATGCGTCACGCCCTGCTGGAGAATTTGCCGGTGCGAGCGCACCAGTTCATGCAAGCGCGGGTTGAGCAAGGCTTCCTGCTGAAACGCGCGTTCAGCCAGCAGATGCGCCGGGCGCTCCATCACTTGGCGGTACACGTAATCGACCGCCATGGCGGCGATATAGTCGGCCAGCTCACGGCGCGACTCGGCGCTGCCATGCAGTTTTTCCACACGCGCGCGCAACAGCCCTTCAGCCCCTTCCCAAAACGCAGCCATGTCGGCAGCGCTGCGTTCTACGAACAACGCGAAGGTATCGGTGATGAGGTCGTTGATGTCTTTGAAGTAATAGGTGGTGGCAGACAACGGTACGTCGGCCTCGGCGGCCACGGCGCGGTGCCGGACTGCCCGTACGCCTTCGCGAATGATGATGCGCATGGCGGCATCGAGAATGGCTTGACGGCGTTGTTCACTGCCCTGGCGGCTGGCCTTGCGGCCTTGGTACTGCACGCTTTCGGCAACGGCGCTGGCGACGTCTGCGGCTCTGTCTCGGGAAGGTTGGGTCACGACTGGGCTTACCTCTCGCATTGGTGAAATGCTCGCAATGGTGAAACTCTCGCCTTGGAGCACGCCTAGGCAGAATAAATCCCTTCCCCACTAAACCTTTCTAGCCGCTACCGCAGCAGGCCGAACGCATGGGCATGCGCTCGGCCTGCATCGCTTACGCTTGAGGGCGCATGTGGGGGAACAGGATCACGTCGCGAATAGACGGCGCATCCGTCAACAACATCACCAAACGGTCGATACCAATGCCCTCGCCCGCTGTTGGCGGCATGCCGTACTCCAGCGCGCGAACGAAATCGGCGTCGTAGTGCATGGCTTCGTCGTCGCCGGCGTCCTTGTCGGCTACCTGCGCCTGGAAGCGTTCGGCCTGGTCTTCGGCGTCGTTCAACTCCGAATAGGCGTTGGCGATTTCACGGCCACCGATAAACAGCTCGAAGCGGTCGGTCACGCTTGGGTCCTGGTCGTTGCGACGGGCCAGCGGCGACACTTCGAACGGGTACTGGGTAATGAAATGCGGCTGTTCGAGTTTGTGCTCGACCAGCTCTTCGAAAATCATCACCTGCAATTTGCCCAGACCTTCAAAGCCCAGCACTTTGGCGCCGGCTTTCTTGGCGATTTCACGCGCTTTGTCGATGTCGGTGAGATCGGCAGCGGTCAGTTCCGGGTTGTACTTGAGGATCGAGTCGAACACCGACAGACGCACAAACGGCTCGCCGAAGTGGAACACCTTGCCCTGGTACGGCACGTCGGTGCTGCCCAGCACCAGCTGCGCCAACTCGCGGAACAGTTCCTCGGTGAGGTCCATGTTGTCTTCGTAGTCGGCGTAGGCCTGGTAGAACTCGAGCATGGTGAACTCGGGGTTGTGCCGGGTCGAAACGCCTTCGTTACGGAAGTTGCGGTTGATCTCGAACACACGCTCGAAACCACCCACTACCAAACGCTTGAGGTACAGCTCCGGCGCGATGCGCAGGTACATGCCCATGTCCAATGCGTTGTGGTGGGTTTCAAACGGCTTGGCTGCGGCGCCGCCCGGAATGGTCTGCAGCATCGGCGTTTCCACTTCGAGGAAGTCGCGCTTCATCAAAAAGCTGCGGATGTGGGCGATGACTTGCGAACGAACGCGGAACGTCTGGCGGGTTTCTTCGTTGACGATCAGGTCAACGTAGCGCTGGCGATAGCGGGTTTCGGTGTCGGTCAGGCCGTGGTGCTTGTCCGGCAGCGGACGCAGCGACTTGGTCAGCAGGCGCACGCTGGTCATCTCAACGTACAAGTCGCCTTTACCGGAACGGGCCAGGGTGCCTTCGGCGGCGATGATGTCGCCCAGGTCCCAGGTCTTTACCTCAGCCAGTGTTTCTTCCGACAGGGTTTTGCGATTCACGTACACCTGAATGCGGCCGGTCATGTCCTGGATAACCATGAACGCGCCACGGTTGAGCATGATGCGACCGGCAACTTTCACCGGGATAGCCGCTGCTTCCAGTTCTTCCTTGGTCTTGTCGGCGTACTGTTTCTGCAGGTCGTTGCAGTAGTTGTCGCGACGGAAGTCATTGGGGAAGGCCTGACCTTTGCTGCGCGCGGCGGCGAGCTTTTCTTTGCGCAGGGCAATCAGGGAGTTTTCTTCCTGTTGCAGCGCTTGCAGGTCGGGTTGCGGTTCGGCTTTGTGGTCGCTCATGTTTTTTCGGTATCCATTACAGGGTGCGGTACGCGCAGGTGTGGGAATTGGGCGGCTTATTGCATCACGGCCATCGCGGCTGAAGCCGCTCCCACACTGCGTCCGATTCAGTTACTCGGCGGTTTTAAAGCCCTTGTTTGAGGCTCGCGATCAGGTATTCGTCCAGATCGCCGTCCAGCACTTTGTCACAGTCGCTGCGTTCGATGCTGGTGCGCAGGTCTTTGATGCGCGAGGCGTCGAGTACATACGAGCGAATCTGGTGACCCCAGCCGATATCCGACTTGGTGTCTTCCAGCGCCTGGGACGCCGCGTTGCGTTTCTGCACTTCCTGCTCATACAAACGAGCACGGAGCATCTTCATCGCGGTGTCTTTGTTGGCGTGTTGCGAGCGCTCGTTCTGGCAGCTGACCACGGTGTTGGTCGGCACGTGGGTAATACGCACGGCCGAGTCGGTGGTGTTTACGTGCTGACCACCGGCACCGGATGAACGATAGGTGTCAATTCGCAGGTCTGCCGGGTTGATCTCGATTTCGATGTTGTCGTCGATTTCCGGCGACACAAACACCGCCGAGAACGAGGTATGGCGACGGTTACCGGAGTCGAATGGGCTTTTTCGTACAAGACGGTGAACGCCAATCTCGGTGCGCAACCAACCAAACGCGTATTCGCCTTTGATATGCACGGTGGCGCCTTTGATGCCCGCCACTTCGCCGGCCGACAGCTCCATGATGGTGGCGTCGAAGCCGCGTTTGTCGGCCCAGCGCAGGTACATACGCAGCAGAATGTTGGCCCAGTCCTGGGCTTCGGTGCCGCCGGAACCGGCCTGGATATCGAGGTAAGCGTTATTGGCGTCCATTTCACCGCTGAACATGCGGCGGAATTCGAGCTTCTCCAGCGCTTCGCGCAGTCGCTCGACCTCGGCGGCCACGTCGTCGACGGCGCCTTGGTCTTCTTCCTCAGCTGCCATTTGCAGTAAGTCGCGGGCATCGCTGAGGCCGCTGCTCATTTCGTCGAGGGTTTCGACGATTTGCGCCAACTGAGCGCGTTCGCGGCCCAGATTTTGCGCATATTCGGGGTTGTTCCACACGGCCGGGTCTTCCAGCTCGCGGTTGACTTCCGTCAGACGATCACTCTTGTGATCGTAGTCAAAGATACCCCCGAATCGTTTCGGAACGTTCGGAGAGGTCCTTGATGCTGTTAAGGATCGGGTTGATTTCCATGGTGGGCAGCACTCGCAGGCGTTACTTTCGAAAAGCCGGCGAGTATACCCGAGTAGATATGCGGGTTGCAGCGGGAAATCGGGGGGATTGGGCGAAGATCACGGTTCGCCGCTGCCCTCTCCCCTAGCCCCTCTCCCGCGAGCGGGAGAGGGGAATTCAATCGCGCTCCGGCCGCTAGCGCCTACTCGGTCGGCCCCCTCGCCCGCTTGCGGGAGAGGGCTGGGGAGAGGGGCTCTTGCCGTTAAACCGCCTGGCGCACCTGATTCTCCAACTCCAGCTTCAACGACGGCTCAAGCTTCAACTGCTTGGCCAGCTCGTCCAGATATGCACGCTCCATAAAGTGCTCCTCATCAACCATCAACACGCTCGCCACATACATTTCCGCCGCCATTTCAGGCGTGGTGGCCACGCGGGCGACGTCGGCTGGGTCGAGGGGCTTGTTCAGTTCAAGGTCGAGCCAGGTTTTCAGCTCGGGATCGTTGGTCAGCTTGACGAACTCGCCCTCAATCAACTGCCGCTCACGAGCATCGACGTGGCCGTCCGCCTTGGCCGCAGCCACCAGCGCTTTGAGAATGCCCTGGCTATGCAACTCGGCCTGGGACTCCGGCAGGCGGTCGAGGGTCTGCGGTTCGCTGACGGCGCCGTTGGCCTGATTGGCTTGCCAGTTGCCGTAGGCTTTGTAGGCGATCACGCCCAGCGCGGCGAGGCCGCCGTAGGTCAGGGTTTTACCGCCCAGCTTGCGCGCGCTCTTGTTGCCCAGCAGCAGGCCCATGGCCCCGGCTGCCAGCGCGCCGCCACCGGCACCGCCAAGCAAACTGCCGAGATTGGCGCTGTCCAGCAGCCCGCCAGCCTTACCGCCACTGTTGCCGGGCTTGGCGCCGCCGGTTTTGCTTTGCAGCAGATCCTGGCCGGACTTGAGCAGCTGATCGAGTAAGCCACGGGTGTTCATAACGCCTCCAGTCATTGAATTAGCCGACCGGCAGACTAGAACCAAACGCGGGAAAAGCCCTACACGAGAGTGTTTGCGGATGTTGCTTTTGGGGAGTGTGGCCATTGGCGGCAATCCGTTTCTAAAGCCGCGAGCAGGCGTCCGACGGTCCGGAACTGCAGGGTTCGGGGATGTTCGTTCGACTCAAGACTCTGGATTCCGAATCGTCGGACCGCCGCCTTCGCGGGAATGACGGGGACTTGGGTTTGAGTGGCGGTCAAAGACGAACACTGACCCGCACAGAAACCACTGGACCAAGCCCTCCTACAACATCCCCACCTGATTACGCCCCGCATTCTTGGCCTGGTACAGCGCCCGATCCGCGCTCTGTATCAGCAGCCGGTGCTCTTCGCCCTGCTGCGGCAGCATGGTCGCCAGGCCGATGCTGACGGTCAGCACCGAGCCGTCTTTGGGCGAGGTGTGGGCGATGTTCAGCCCTTCCACGGCGCGGCGAATTTTCTCGGCGACCAAGCGCGCGCCGCCTGACGACGTACTCGGCAGCACCATGGCAAATTCTTCGCCGCCGTAGCGGGCGGGAAGGTCCGAGGGTCGGCTGCAGCCGCCGCGAATGGCGTCGGCAACCTGGTGCAGCGCCTCGTCACCTTTGAGGTGGCCGAAACCGTCGTTGAAGGCTTTGAAGTAATCCACGTCGATCATCAGCAACGACAGTTGGCTCTGCTCGCGCATGGCGCGGCGCCATTCCATTTCCAGGTATTCGTCGAAGTGGCGACGGTTCGACAGCCCGGTCAGGCCGTCAGAATTCATCAGCCGTTGCAGCACCAGGTTGGTTTCCATCAACTGCTGCTGGCTTTCGCGCAGGGCGCGGTGGGCGTCGTCGCGTTGCACTTGCATCTGGTAGGAACGTGAGTGGTAGCGGATGCGGGCAATCAGTTCGATGGAGTCGGGCAGCTTCACCAGGTAATCGTTGGCGCCGGCGCCAAAGGCCGAGCTTTTCACCATGCCGTCGTCTTTGGTCGACAGCACGATGATCGGGATGTCCGCCGTCACCGGATTGGCGCGGTAGGCGCGCACCAGCGACAAACCATCCACGCCGGGCATCACCAGGTCCTGAATGATCACCGTGGGTTTTATCTGAATGGCCTGCGCCACGGCCTGGTGAGGGTCCGAGCAGAAGTGAAAGCCGATGTTCGGCTCGTTCGCCAGCGCCCGGCGGATGGCTTCACCGATCATGGCTTGGTCATCTACCAGCAACACCATCACGGCGTTTTCGTCGTTAATCACTTCGGTACTACCCTCGATCAATCATTGTTGTTGTTACACGAGAACCGGGTAACGCCTATGTCCACAGCCGACATAACGTCGGCGCGATGGCGTCGAGTGAACAAATTTCCACCGCCGCATCAATGGCGGCGGCCGCCTTGGGCATGCCGTACACCGCCGAGCTTTGTTGGTCTTGCGCAATGGTATGGAACCCGCGCTCACGCAGGAGTTTCAGGCCGTTGGCGCCGTCGCGCCCCATGCCGGTGAGCAGCACACCAATTGCCTCACCTTGCCAATACTGCGCGACGCTCTCGAAAAACACATCTATGGACGGCCGGTAAATGTGCTCGCTCGGCTCGACCGTGTAGCTCAATGTGCCGTCCTTGAGCAGCCGCAGGTGATTATTGGTGCCCGCCAGCAACACCGTGCCCACCTGCGGTTGTTCGCCCGCCACGGCCAGGCGCACCGGCATAGTGGCGGCGCTGCACAGCCAATCCGCCATGCCGGCGGCAAACACTTCGTCCACATGCTGAACCAGCACCACGGCGGCGGGAAAATTCGCCGGCAGCGCTTTCAGCAGAATTTCCAGCGCAGCCGGCCCGCCTGCCGAGGCGCCGATGGCCAGCAGCGCTTTGCGCTGTCGGTTCGGCGCCACGGCCGGGGCTTTGTCCGCAGGCTTCTTTTCGCGCTCGCCCAACAGCCAGCCGATGTTCTGAATCTTGCGCAGCAGCGGCGCGGCGGCTTCACGTAAATCGCCGACGCCCAGCGCCGGCGTGTCCACCACATCCACCGCGCCGTGGCCCATGGCCTCGAACACGCGGTTCATGCTCTGCTGCGAATTCACCGTCACCACCACCACGGCGCACGGCGTGTTGGCCATGATCTGCCGGGTGGCCTCGACGCCGTCCATCACCGGCATGATCAAATCCATCAGCACCACGTCGGGCCGTTGCTCGGCGCATTTGGCCACGGCTTCGGCGCCGTCGCCCGCTACCCAAATCACCTGATGCGCCGGCTCCAGCGCCAGCGCCCGGCGCAGCGCCTCCACGGCCAGCGGCATGTCGTTGACAATCCCTATCTTCACCTACGGCTCCCCAATCAGATCGACGACGGCTTCCAGCAGCGCTTCGTCATGGAAACTGGCTTTGGCCAGGTAGTAATCGGCGCCGGCATCCAGGCCACGGCGACGGTCTTCCTCTCGGTCTTTGTACGACACCACCATCACCGGCAACGATTGCAAACGGTTGTCGCGGCGAATCAGGGTGACCAGCTCGATGCCGTCCATGCGCGGCATGTCGATGTCGCTCACCAATAAATCAAAGTGCTCGGAACGCAGCGCGTTCCAGCCGTCCATGCCATCCACAGCCACGGCCACGTCGTAGCCGCGTTGCAGCAGCAATTTGCGCTCCAGCTCGCGCACGGTCAGCGAGTCATCAACCACCAGAATGCGTTTGCGCGCCACCGCGCCGGCCTGTCGCGCGCCCCGGTCGATGCGCTCTAAACGGCCGGTGCTGAGCAGTTTTTCCACCGAACGCAGCATGTCTTCGACGTCGAGAATCAGCACCGGGGTGCCGTCGTCGAGCAAGGCGCCGGCCGAGATGTCTTGCACCTTGCCCAGCCGCGCATCAATGGGCAGCACCACCAGCGTGCGCTCGCCGACAAAACGCTCCACCGCCACGCCGTACACCGCGTCGCGCTCACGAATCACCACCACGCGGATGTCGCCGGTCGAGGCCTCGCCTTCCGGGCGTTGCAGCAGTTGATGTGCGGCTACCAGGCCGACATGCCGGCCTTCGTGCCAGAAATGCTGACGGCCTTCGAGCTGCACGATGTCGGCCGGCGCCAGCTCCAGCATGCGGTCGATCTGCGCCAGCGGAAACGCATAGGCCTCGCCGCCAATCATCACCACCAGACTGCGCACCACCGACAGCGTCAGCGGCACCTCCAGGTGGAACGTGGCGCCCTGCCCCGGCACCTGGCGCAGCTCAATGGCGCCGCGCAGTTGGCGCACCATGTGCTGTACCACATCGAGCCCCACGCCACGGCCCGACACTTCGGTCACCGTGTCGCGCATGCTGAAACCGGGCAGAAACAGGAAGCTCAGCAGCTCGTCTTCGCTCATCTGCGCGATGGTGTCGGCGGTCGATAGCTGCCGCTGGGCAATGGCGCGGCGCAGGCGATCAAGGTCGATGCCGCCGCCGTCGTCGCTCAGCTCCAGCACCAGCAAACCGGCCTGGTGACTGGCCCGAATGCGGATCACGCCTTCTGCCGGCTTGCCGGCTTGCGCCCGCGCCTCGGCGCTCTCGATGCCGTGGTCGACCGCGTTTCGCAGCAAGTGCACCAGCGGTGCCTCGAGCTTTTCCAGCACCTCGCGGTCGACCTGGGTTTTCTTGCCGACCACCTCAAGCCGCACCTGCTTGCCGAGCGAGCGGCCAAGGTCGCGGATCATCCGTTCCTGGCCGCGCAGCACGTCGTTGAACGGCCGCAGGCGACAGGCCAGCGCCGTGTCGTAGAGCAACTGCGCACGCTGCTCCGACTGCCAGCTGAATTCGTCGAGGTCGCTGGCTTGTTGGGTCAGCAGTTGCTGGCATTCGTCCACCAGGCGCCGGGCATCGGCCAGCAGTGCCAGGGTTTGCGGGTCGGTATCGGCCTCGTTCAATGCGTCGTGCACGCCATTGAGCGTGCGACTGGCGTTGGTTTGCAGGCGCTTCATGCGTTGCATCGAGGTGAGAAACGGCTTGAGCCGCTGCGACTCCACCAGCGACTTGCTGGACAAATCCAGCAGCCGGTTCAGGCGCTCGGCCGTCACTCGCAGTACGCGCTCGCCGCCGGCATCGGCCACTGGCGCTTCGTCGACAACGGGCTCCGGCGACGCTGGCGCGGCAAGCGGTTCGGCCGGGGGTACGGCGGTTTCGACAAACACCGGCTCCGGCGCCGCCACACGGCTTTCCTGCATGGCGATAAAACCGCCACGGCTCATGATGTCCATCTGCTCGACGAACTGCGCGACCTCCGCCGGGGTTACGCCGGAGTCGGGCTTGGCCACGCGCAGCAACAGATCGGTGCCTTTGAGCAGCGCATCGATATGATCGGGCGTCAGGCGCAACTGGCCGTTCTGCGCGCTTACCAGGCAGTCTTCCATCACATGGGCAATGCCCACGCCGGCATCGACGCCGACAATACGCGCCGCGCCTTTGAGCGAATGCGCCGCGCGCATGCAGGCTTCCAGTTGCTCGGCGTGCGTAGGGTTGCGTTCCAGGGCCAGCAGGCCGGCGTTGAGTACCTGGGCCTGGGCCTCGGCTTCCAGCTGAAACAGCTCCAGCATCGAGGCGTCGCGCATCTGATCCGGGGTCATGTCAGGCTCCGCATCACGGCGTTCAGTAGAAGGTCTTCGTCGAGCAGGCGCACGCTGCGTTGCTGCCACTGCAACACGCCACGGGTGAACTTCGCCGCCGCCACACCAGCGCCCGTCTGGCCGGCGCTGGCCTGGGCCAACTGCTGCTCGGGAAAGGCTTGAATGCCCAGCACTTCATCCACCGGCGCCACCACGTTGCCGCCCTGCGCCGCCAGAATCAGCAAGCGCGGCACCACGCGGCCGGCGGCTTTGGCCGGAGCCGCATCCAGGCCCAGCAACTCGCTGAGCGACACACACGGCACCAGCGCGCCGCGCACGTTGGCCACGCCCAGCAGCGCCCGCGAGCGCTGGTGCGGCAGGGAATGAATGGGCGCCAGCGGCGACACTTCCACCAGCGTGCGCGTGGCCAGGGCCAGCCATTCTTCGCCGAGGCGAAACACGATCATGGAGCGCGTGACCTGCTCGCTGAGGTCGTCGGTGTGTTCGTACAGCGCCACGTGTTCCTGGCTCAGGCTGTAGCGATCAAGCAGGCGCGTGGCAGCCGCGCCGTAGACTTCGCAGTTGCGGCAGTGCACATGTTCGATCAGTTTCGGGCAGCTTTTGTCGCCGCGCACGCCGATGCGGTTCCAGCAGTCGTCCACCGCGTATTCGCTGCGGTGCAGGCTCACGTCACTCATGGCAATTACTCATGTCGGCCGGCTCCCCGTTGCGCCCGCCCCTGCAAGCGCTCGGCACCGGCCTTGTCGCCCTGCGCCGCGAGCAGCGCCGCCAGTTGCGCCAGGGCGGCCGGGTGGTGCGGTTGCAGGTACAAGGCCTTGCGGTAAAACCCCTGGGCGCCGGGCATGTCGCGCTCCACTTCGCAAAGCAGCCCCAGCCAATAAAACACTTCGGCCGAGGGGCCGTGGCTGGCCAGAAACCCATCGGCCAGGCGCCGCGCCTCCATGCTGCGCCCCTGATTGGCCAGCGCAGCGATCTGCCCCAACTGTTCCTCAGACGAATCCACCGCCGGCGCCTTGGCCACCACCGGTTTGGCAGGCAAGCGCGCCACCGGCCGCGGCGCCGGCACTGGCGGCACTGCGCGACGTGGCGGCGGCGCAGGCATGCGCGGCACATCGGCCGCCACCGGCTGGCGGCGAAACGCGAACGACAGCGCAATGCCCAGCGACTGCATGCCAACGCGGGTAAACAGGCCGGCTTCGGCCGGGCCGATAAACAGCACGCCGTCGTCACGGGTCAGGCGCTTGAGCACCTCCAGCACCTGTTCCTGAGTCGGCACATCGAAATAAATCAGCAGATTGCGGCAAAACACCATGTCGTACGGCAGCTCTGCGGCCAGCAAACCCGGCTCAAGCAGATTGCCGGCCTGAAAACG
>Ga0157370_10000844_pt1 | contig 38898 bp, 35 predicted proteins | sample C35metaG_FD_113463 | JGI IMG/M metagenome (GOLD analysis project Ga0157370, IMG submission 113463) | Corn rhizosphere microbial communities from Kellogg Biological Station, Michigan, USA - C3-5 metaG | ecosystem: Host-associated > Plants > Roots > Rhizosphere > Soil | place: USA: Michigan... | reverse complement strand
TCTGGGAAGAGAAATCAAAAAATCTATGAAATAACAAAAAACGGTCTGAAAATTCAGACCGTTTTTTTTATGCTTGATTTTGCTGTTCCTGTTTTTCTAATTTGATCAGGTTGGCAAGATTTTTAATCACTGTATCATGCTTTTTCACAAAAGGATTGTCTTTATTCCAGACATATCCGGCTAAAACAGCACAGATTTTTTTCTTCACATCCGGATTTTCCGGTTGGTGAAAGAACAGTTCCTGAAGATTTCCGGTATACCACTCTTTTACATACGTGGTGAAGACATCCACTCCGTATAAAATATAGTCTGAGTACTCTGTCTGCCAGTCGATTTTTTCTCCGTTTAGCTGTCTTAAAGCCAGTTTTGCAGCCAGCATTCCGGATTCTGTGGCAAAAGCCATTCCTGAAGAGAAAACGGGATCAAGGAATTCCGAAGCATTCCCTGTTAAAGCAAATCCATCCCCGAATAAACTTTTAACCGAACATGAATAATCTTTCAGATGTTTAGGCTCAAAAAGAAAATCTACCTCTCCAAAACGTTTTACATAATAATCAGAAAGAGAAATTGCCTTTTTCAAAGCTTCAGCGGGATCTCCGTTTTCAGATAATTTTTCAATATATTCAGTAGGACCTACAATTCCTACACTGGTGTTTCCATTAGAAAAAGGAATTACCCAAAGCCATACTTCAGTTTCAATAATATCAAAAGAAATCAAAGTTCCTTCTTCTCCCGGTTCTCTGTTAATATCATTCACATGAGAGAAAATAGCAGAGTGAGGAGATAGTTTTGAAGGCTTTTCAAGGTCAAGCAAGCGGGGAAGTACTCTTCCGTAACCGCTGGAATCAATAACAAACTTAGCGTGGATCTCTTTTGTTTCTCCATCTTTATTTCTTACTGTAGTTACAGAATTTGTCCCGTCAAATCTGATGTCGATAACTTCGGTTTCAAATTCAAGATCAATACCTTTGTTAATAACTTCCTGAGCAAGAGTATTATCAAAATCAGCTCTCGGAACCTGCCAGGTCCAGTCCCAGCCTTCTCCGAACTTGTTGCTGAAATCAAAAATGCAGACTTCATCGCCGCGAAGGAAACGTGCTCCCAGCTTTTTTTCAAAACCCATTTTGTCTAATGCGGGGAAAAGTCCGGCCTCCTCAAAGTGGTCCATTACCCTTGGAATTAAGCTTTCTCCAACTACCAGCCTTGGGAATTTTGTCTTTTCGACTACTTTTACGCTGACGTTATTGTTCTTCAGGTAAGAAGAAGACACGCATCCGGAGGGTCCGGCTCCGATTACAAGAACGTCAACAGATTCTTTGCTCATCTTTGATTTTTTATTTTAATAATAACTTTTATCTTTGCCGCAAAATTAGTGACAAATAATTAATATTTTACAAAATTATCAACTATTACTTTTAATTGATGAAAATAAATAACTTTTTAGAACTGAAAGACTTTCAAAAAATTATCATTGAGAATGAAAAAATAGAACTGGATGAATCGCTTTTATCAAGAGTGGATAAAAGTTTTCAGTTTTTAAAAGAGTTTTCAAAAAACAAAGTAATATATGGTGTGAACACTGGTTTTGGGCCCATGGCTCAGTTTAAAATCAGTGATGAAGATACACACCAGTTGCAATATAACCTTATCAGAAGTCATTCTTCAGGGATTGGAAATCCTTTACCTGCAGAAGAAGTAAAAGCATGTATGCTGGCTAGACTGAATACTTTATCATTAGGAAATTCAGGAGTACACCAGTCTGTTATTTATCTTCTTAAGGAGTTGATCAACAGAGATATTACTCCATTAATATTCGAGCACGGAGGAGTAGGAGCAAGCGGCGACCTTGTTCAGCTGGCTCACCTGGCTTTGGTATTGATCGGAGAAGGAGAAGTTTTTTATAAAGGAGAAAGAAAATCTACCAAAGACGTTTTTGAAACGGAAGGATTAGAACCGATAAAAGTGGAGATCCGTGAAGGTCTTGCTTTGATGAACGGAACTTCTGTGATGTCAGGAATCGGTATCGTGAATGCTTATAAAGCGAATCAGCTTACAGATATTTCTCTTAGACTTTCTTGTGCGATCAATGAGATTGTACAGGCTTATGATGATCACTTATCAGAAGCATTGAACGGAACGAAAAAACATTACGGTCAGCAGAAAGTAGCAGAAAGAATGCGTGCCCACCTGGCAGACAGTAAACTGATCAGAAAAAGAGAAGATCATCTTTATACCCACTTTGAAGAACAGGAAAAAGTATTCAAGGAAAAAGTTCAGGAATATTATTCTTTAAGATGTGTACCTCAGATTTTAGGTCCGGTATTGGATACGTTGGAATACACGGAGAAAGTTCTTGAAAATGAGATCAATTCGGCGAATGATAATCCAATTATCAACGTTGAAGACCAGCATGTTTATCACGGGGGAAATTTCCACGGTGATTATATCTCTTTGGAAATGGACAAACTGAAAATTGTGGTAACCAAACTGACCATGCTTGCAGAAAGACAGTTAAATTATCTTCTCAATGCTAAAATCAATGAAATTTTGCCTCCTTTTGTGAATTTAGGTAAATTAGGTTTCAATTTCGGGATGCAGGGTGTACAGTTTACGGCAACTTCTACTACGGCAGAAAGCCAGATGCTGTCAAACTCTATGTATGTTCACAGTATTCCAAACAATAATGATAATCAGGACATCGTTAGTATGGGAACCAACGCTGCGGTGATCTGCAGAAAAGTCATTGAAAATGCTTTTGAAGTATTGGCCATTGAGGCTATTACGATTATTCAGGCTGTAGAATATCTTGGATTCCAGGATAAAGTTTCATCATCTACAAAAGAACTGTATGATGATATCAGAAAGATTATTCCTGCTTTCTCTGATGATATGGTAATGTATCCATATCTGGAAGGCGTAAAGAAATATCTGAAGGGAATGTAACTATTAGCTGCCATGAATTGTCTTTTAAAGAAAGACATACAACTCAATTTTAAAAAACTAAAAACGATATAAACACTAACGCATGAAATGTGCAATTGTAACAGGAGGCTCTAGAGGAATCGGGAGGGCAATCTGTATAAAACTGGCTGAAGAAAAAAACTATCACATTCTTATCAACTACGCTTCAAATGAAACGGCAGCTAACGAAACATTGGCTAAAGTGAAAGAATTGGGAGCTACTGGAGAAATCCTTAAATTTGATGTAGGAAATACTGAAGAAACACAAGCTGTTTTAACGGAATGGCAGAAGAGAAATCCTGATGCAGTGGTAGAAGTGATCGTCAATAATGCCGGAATCACAAGAGACGGTCTTTTTATGTGGATGCAAAAAGAAGACTGGAATAGTGTGATCAATACAAGTCTGGACGGATTCTTCAATGTAACCAATTTCTTTATCCAAAAGCTGCTTCGTAACAAATACGGAAGAATTATTAACATGGTTTCGGTATCCGGAGTAAAAGGAACAGCCGGTCAGACCAATTATTCTGCTGCAAAAGGGGCTTTGGTAGGTGCTACAAAAGCTCTTGCTCAGGAAGTTGCCAAAAGAAACGTTACCGTAAATGCTGTAGCTCCAGGTTTCATCAAAACAGATATGACTCAGGATTTTAATGAAGAAGAACTGAAAGCAATGATTCCTGCGAACAGGTTCGGAGAAGCGGAAGAAGTAGCAGATCTTGTAGCATTTTTAGCATCTAAAAAATCTTCTTACATTACAGGAGAAGTGATTAATATTAACGGAGGAATTTATTCATAACATGGAAAATAGGGTTGTAATTACCGGAATGGGAATTTATTCCTGCATCGGGACGTCTTTAGAAGAGGTCAGGGAATCCCTATATCAAGGAAAATCCGGTATTGTTTTAGATCAGGACAGAAAAGAATTCGGTTTCAGGTCAGGTCTTACAGGAGTTGTTCCGAAACCCGATCTGAAAAATCTCCTAAACAGACGACAGCGTATCAGTATGGGAGAAGAAAGCGAATATGCTTATCTTGCTACCATTGATGCTTTAAAGCAGGCGAATCTGGATGAAGAATTCTTAGATTCTCATGAAGTGGGAATCCTATACGGAAACGACAGTGTTTCTCAGGCAGTCGTAGAATCTATCGATATTGCAAGAGAAAAGAAAGATACAACATTGATGGGGTCGGGAGCGATCTTCAAATCAATGAACTCAACGGTAACGATGAACCTTTCTACCATTTTTAAGTTAAAAGGGATCAATCTTACCATCAGTGCAGCATGTGCAAGCGGTTCCCATTCTTTGGGGCTGGCTTATATGATGATTAAAAATGGTTTTCAGGACATGATTATCTGTGGGGGTGCTCAGGAAACCAACAAATATTCCATGGCGAGCTTTGATGGACTGGGAGTGTTCTCAGCCAGAGAAGACGAACCCACAAAAGCATCCAGACCTTTCGATGCAGAAAGAGACGGATTGATTCCGAGTGGCGGAGCGGCCAGTCTGATTGTTGAAAGCTTAGAATCTGCTCAAAGAAGAGGTGCTCCGATTATTGCAGAAATTATCGGGTATGGTTTCTCTTCAAACGGAGGACATATTTCAACGCCAAACGTTGATGGCCCTGCTTTGGCAATGGACAGAGCGTTAAAACAGTCAGGATTAAAAGCTTCAGACATCGATTATATCAATGCTCATGCAACTTCTACCCCAATTGGTGACGCCAACGAGGCAAAAGCAATCTATGAGATTTTCGGTGGTGAAGTTCCGGTAAGTTCTACGAAATCCATGACAGGACACGAGTGCTGGATGGCAGGTGCAAGTGAAGTTATCTACTCAATTCTGATGATGCAGAATGATTTTGTAGCTCCAAACATCAACCTGGAAAATCCTGATAATGAAGCACAAAAGATAAATTTAGTCGCAAAAACAAAAAATCAAAAAATTGATGTATTTTTGTCGAATTCTTTTGGGTTTGGGGGAACCAATTCTGCACTAATAGTTAAAAAATTTGATTAAAAACATGGAAAGGGAAAAAATTGTTGCCATCGTTAATGATTTTCTGGTCAACGAATTCGAGGTAGACGGAGACGAAATCAGTAATGATGCCAACCTTAAAAATACACTGGGCTTAGACAGCTTAGATTATATCGACATGGTAGTCGTGATCGAATCTAATTTCGGGGTGAAATTAGGAGAAGCAGATTTCAAGAAAATGGTAACATTTGATGATTTCTATACAACGATTGAACATAAGATTGCTGAAAAAAACGCGTAGTTATTGAGTAAATCTTTATTCTATAAAATGTGCCAATGTAATAATATCACAGTGATCCGGTAACGGTCACTTTTAAAAAAGGTATTATTACATTGGTTCTCTGTTATATTAAACTGAATATATGAACAAGTGGAAAGGTAAATCTAAAGGAACAGTACTCGGATACAGAATATTCGTCTGGTGTATTAGAAATATCGGGATCAGAAGTTCATATGGGGTGCTTTACTTTGTGGCAGCCTATTACTCATTATTCCAGAAGAAAAGCAACCAGTACATTCTTTATTACTTTCAGAAAAGACTGAACTACGGATACTGGAAATCCAAAGCCTCTATATTTAAAAGCTATTTTACTTTCGGAAAAGTTCTGATTGATAAAACTGCTATTTCTGCCGGGCTCAGAGAAAAATATACCTATGAGTTTGACGGCATCGAAAACCTCAGAAATCTTTTAGCAGCCAAAAAAGGAGGAGTACTGATCAGTGCTCATATCGGTAATTTTGAAATTGCAGAACATTTTTTTGCAGATATCGACTTCGACTGTCAGATCAACCTGGTGACTACAGATCAGGAAGTAACCGTAATTAAGGAATATCTGGAAAGTGTTGCTGTAAAAGAGAGCAATATCAAGTTCATTTATGTTAAAGAAGATATGTCGCATATCTTTGAGATCAATCAGGCTTTGTCCAATAATGAACTGATCTGCTTTACAGGAGACCGTTATTTTGAAGGATCCAAATATCTGGAAGCAGAACTGCTGGGGAAGAGCGCAAAATTTCCGGCAGGTCCATTTCTGATTGCCTCTAGATTAGGCGTTCCAGTAGTATATGTATATGTGATGAAGGAAAAGAATCTTCATTACCATCTGTATGCAAGAGTAGCCCAGAATATCAAAAACCGTGATTCACAGGGACTTTTACAGTCTTATGTTGATAATCTTGAAACCATGGTGAAAAAATATCCTCTTCAATGGTTTAATTATTTTGATTTTTGGGATGATGTTGATTAATTTTTCTATTTTTATCCCATAAAAACGAATAAAAAACTAACAACCATTAAGATTTACCGAGATTTAAGATCAACAATGAAATTTCTATGCTTACTTTACTAAAGTAATCTTTAAATATCTTAAATTCCCTGTTTCTTAATTATTAAAAGCACATTCTCTTTTGAAAAAAGAATACGACATACTTGTAATCGGAAGCGGATTGGGAGGTCTTGTTTCAGCTCTTATTTTGGCGAAAGAAGGCCTGAAAGTATGCGTTCTGGAGAAGAATAACCAATATGGCGGAAATCTGCAGACCTTTTCACGAGACAAACTTATTTTTGACACAGGCGTCCACTATCTGGGAGGTTTATCCAAAGGGCAGAATCTACATCAGTTCTTTTCCTATCTGGAAATCATGGATGATCTTGAGCTTCAGATGATGGATGAAGATGGTTATGACAGAATCAGTTTCGGAGACGACGAAATAGAATATCCACACGCACAGGGTTATAACAACTTTGTAGAACAGCTTTTAAAATACTTCCCCGAAGAAAAAGAAAACCTTGAAAACTACTGTGAAGAGATTCAGTATGTATGCAGTCAGTTTCCAAGATATCATGTGGTGGGAAAAGACCATTATAATGAAGAAATCCTGCATCTCAATACGAAAAGATTCATCGAGTCCGTTACTCATAACAAAAAACTTCAGTCGGTTTTACTGGGATCCAATTTTTTATATGCCGGAGATTCTGAAAACGTACCCTTTTATGTACATGCTTTAACGGTAAATTCTTACATTCAAAGTGCCTATAAATGTGTAAAAGGTGGAAGCCAGATCTCTAAACTTCTAATCAGAAAACTTCGGGAATATGGAGCAGAAGTGCATAAACATTCGGAAGTTTCCGAATTTGTTTTTAATGAAAATAATAAACTCATATCTGTAAAAACAAAAGCAGGAAAAGAATACACCGCAAAACAATTTATTTCAAATATTGAAATCCATTCCACCATTAAGCTGATAGGAGAAGAAAGACTGAAAAAATCTTTTCTGAACAGGGTTTTAAGCTGGAAGCCGGTTTCATCATGTTTCAGTATTTATCTGGTTTTAAAACCTCAGAGCCTTCCGAATTTCAATTACAACAGATATCACTATTCATCAGAAGAACAAGTCTGGAATGCATTCCGTTATCGGAAAGAATCATGGCCGGAAACATACATGCTTTCTTCCACCCCTTCGAAGCATCATCCCGAATTTGCTGAAAGCTTTACCGCAATTTCTTATATGGATTTTGATGAGGTTAAAGCATGGGAAAATACATTCAATACTGTAGCGGATGAGCATGAAAGAGGGAGAGCTTATGAAATATTTAAGCTTGAAAAAACAGAAAAAATGCTGGATGCTTTGGAAAAGAAAATTCCCAATCTAAGGCGCGCCATCAAAACAATATATACTTCTTCTCCTTTGTCTTACAGAGACTATATTGGGAATTTTGAAGGAAATATGTACGGATACATGAAAAGCTCGGAGAATCCCCTTAAAACAATGGTTTCTCCCCGCACCAAAATTGACAATCTGTTTCTTACCGGACAATCTGTTAATATGCATGGGATTTTAGGTGTTACCATTGGAGCTTTTAATACCTGTGCAGAAATTCTGGGGAAAGAAAAGATTGACATGAGGCTGACACAAATGATTAATAAAAACCAAAGTGAAAAAAACTAATACCTTTCATCCATCTTATAAAAGTGTTCTTTTTTATCTTACTTTTTGTTTTTTCCTCACTTCCTGCGGAATATCGAAGTCTATCAAACATATTCCCGATGTACAACAATATTCACTGGAGGTTCCGAAAATAAAAAGGATTAACGACAGCACATTCAGTTACAATCAAAATTATCTTACCAAAAATAAGCAGCAGCTCTGGGAGCTCTATATCAAAGGAAATCCTTTACAGCTGGGATATAATAATGGAGCTTTAACACAAAGCTTAATGCAGAAACAGGAAGGTATTTTCTTTTCAAAAGTGGAGGGTTTTGTGCCTTCAAAATTCAGACAAAGGCTTTTAAGAGGCTTTTTAAAATGGTACAACAGAAAAATGTACCTCAACGTAAGAGAAGATTATCAGGCAGAATTGTATGGCTTGGCACAATATTCATCCGATCAGTATGATTTTATTGCTCCTAAATATTTAAGAAATCTTTACCTGCACGGAGCTCACGATATAGGACATGCTATGCAGGATCTTGCCATGGTAGGCTGCACATCTCTTGCTGTTTGGAACGAAAATACTGAAGACGGAGAGCTGCTGATCGGAAGAAATTTCGACTTTTATGTAGGAGATGATTTTGCAAAAAATAAACTGGTAGAGTTTGTTCAGCCGGAGGAAGGAATACCTTACATGTCTGTAAGCTGGCCGGGAATGATTGGTGTGGTTTCCGGAATGAATAAAGAAGGAATTACGGTAACAATTAACGCCGGAAAATCAAAAATTCCTTTGACGGCAAAAACCCCTATCTCCCTTGTTACAAGAGAGATTTTGCAGTATGCTAAAAATATTGAGGAAGCGATTGCTATTGCTAAAAAAAGAAAAGTTTTCGTTTCAGAGTCCATCCTTGTGGGAAGTGCAGCAGATAAAAATGCAGTAATCATCGAAGTTTCACCTAAAAACTTCGGAGTGTACAGAGTACAGAATACCAGCAGAGTTCTTTGCACCAATCATTTCCAGTCTGAAGCCTATAAAGATGACAAAAGAAATCAGAAACAGATTGAAGAAAGCCATTCGGAATACCGGTATGAAAAACTTCAGGAGCTTTTGCAGGAAGAAAAAAAGATCACTCCCGAAAAGATGGTCTCCATTTTAAGAAACAGATCAGGATTGAAAGATAAACAGATAGGTTATGGTAATGAAAAAGCACTCAATCAGCTTTTGGCTCACCATGCCATTATATTTTCGCCTCAGAAAAGACTGGTTTGGGTTTCTTCTAATCCTTATCAGCTGTGAGAATTTGTATGTTATGATCTGAATGAAATTTTTTCCGGCAAACCATTATCAAAAAGTCTGCAGGCGAAAACAGAATTGAATATTGCAAGAGACCCGTTTGCCGATTCTGAAGAATTCGAAAACTATGAACGGTCTAAAATGTACGGTAAAGAAATCAATGAGGCCGCTGATGATAAAAACACAGTGTTGACAGATGATGTAATCCCATCGTATCAGGCAATGAACCCTGAATTTTGGCAGGTCTATTATCAGTCAGGAAAATATTATTTTAGCAAAAAAGAATATTCGAAGGCAAAAATTGAGTTTGAAAAAGCTTTAACGAAAGAAATTACAACCATTCCGGACAGAAAAAATGTAGAAAAATACCTGAAGAAAACTTTAAAGAAACTGAAATGATCCCCAAATATATAAAACTGCTGTTCTGCATTCCATTTGTCATTATCATCTGTCATTCAGTATACTTGTGTACGGTTTACAGTTCAATACCAGACATTATCCCTATTCACGGTTATGGAAATATGAAAGACAATGATGGAAGCAAAATATTTCTGCTAATGCCCATAATCATGAATTTGGTTATTCTGCTTTTTATCTGGTTAATTATCAGAAGACCGGACAAAATAAAATTCACTTTTGAAATCAACGAGGACGAAAGAGAAAAAACCTATCATATCACACAGCTGGCTTTGGTAATTATTGCGATATTTGCAACCATAATGATGACTCCGTTATCATTTTATGATGTGGTTTATAAATAATTGATTATATGAAAAAACTTTTAACCCTATTTCTTGCCGTATACTCTCTGTTATTATTTTCTCAGGACAGAAAAGAGATCGGAAATTCTTTCATCAAAGCTTTATTGGTAGATAAAAATATAGAAAAAGCACATTCTTATTTTGATCCTTCCGTGGCAGGACAGATTCCGGTGGAACAGCTTAAAGCCGTTACCGAACAGCTTCAGGGGCAGATTGGAGGATTGAAAAATATCCTTGAAGTGAACAATGAAGGAAATATCTACTTTTACTATTCCGAATTTGAAAAAACAAAACTTGATGTTCAGCTTACTTTTAATGAGAGTAATAAGTTGCTGGGTTTCTTTTTAGTTCCTCACAAAACATTTGAAAAACCAGATGAGAAAACCACCCTGAAAATAAAGAGTGATGCTATTGAATTGAACGGGACATTACTGGTGCCTCCTTCCAACAATAAAAAGAAGCTGGTTATTTTTGTTCATGGCTCCGGAGCACATGACAGAGACGAGACTATTGGAGAAAACAAGCCGTTTAAAGATATTGCAGAGTATCTTCTCAACAACGGAATTGCTTCCTATCGATATGATAAAAGAACCTATTCCTACCCTGAGACATTCAATGAAAAGTCTAATGTAGAAGAAGAAACCATCAATGATGCGGTAAATGCAGCCCTATATTTTAAAAATAATGCAGATTTTAAAGGATATCAGATTATCATTCTTGGACACAGCCAGGGAGCTTATATGATGCCTGAAATTGCAAAAAAAGCTCAGGTTTCAAAATATATTTTTATGGCTGGGAATGCAAGACCGCTACAAGATCTGATCGTGGAGCAGTATGAATATCTTCACACTTTGGATCCTGCTAAAGTTCCTGCAGAAGCTGTTCAGGAAGTGAAAAAGCAGGCTGAATTTTTAAATTCATCTAAGTTTAATTTGAGTTCGCCGGCATCAGAACTTCCTTTAGGACAGTCGGCTGCATACTGGCAATATTTAAAAAATTACAACCAGCTTAATGAAGTGAAGAAAATTAAAGCTCCGATGTTTTTTGCACAAGGAGGAAGAGATTATCAGGTAACTGAGAAAGATTTCAGCCTTTGGAAGAACGAACTGAAAAATAATAAGACGGCTGTGTTTAAATTTTACCCTGCTTTAAGTCACTTATTCATTGCAGGTTTTGGAAAACCTTCTCCAAAAGATTACGAAACAAAAGGAAAGGTGGATGAACAGTTTTTAAGAGATCTTAATCAGTTTATTTTGCAATAATTTTTAAGTTTATTTTGATAAATTGATCATGAAATAGATAGATTACTTTGACGGGATTGATATTTTTAAATAAATATTTCATAAATGTGTAACATTTTGGATTACTTACCTACTAACTATTGAATCTAATCTATTAATATTTGTTAAAAGTAATCTAAATGAAAAAATTTCGACTAAGTGTTAAGCTGTTGTTGTTTTGTTCACTTTTTGGAGCAGGTGTAGTATCTGCTCAAAAATATGAACAAACAATTAAGGACTACGTTAATTCCGCTCAGGGATCGTTCCAGAGAGTAAATCCGGAACTGAAAGTATTTAAAATCATTAATGTAGATCCTTCTAAGAGCTTAAATGGAGATGTTGTAGGGATACAGCAAACAATTAATGGTATTCCTGTTTTTGGAAGTTCTGCCAATGTTTTAATCAGGGATGGAAAAGTTTTAAATTTTTCAGATTCCTTTATTAAGAACTATCCTTCGGCTATTAAAGGAAAAGAAAGTGGTAGAAAAGACGCTTTAGTAGCAAGCACAATTCAAAAACTGAACGGATTGTCTTCTGTAAAGAATATCGACGGTAAAGAACACCCAATAGCGGCTAATGCTGTCTATTTTGCAAAAGGAGGAGAATTGACATTGGGTTATCAGTTCTATGTTGAAGAAAAAGGAACGGGTAATGTATGGAACACGATCGTAAGTACAGATGATGGTACTATTTTATACCAGGAAAATACAACTTTATCTTGTAGCTTCCATGATGAAGCCTATGATCATCACTCTGGCTCATCCGAGCAGAATTTTTCTGCCTTTTTACCTGAAAATATAGCTGCTGCAAACCTGAAGAATTCTACAAATTTTGTATTAGCCCCTGATAATGCTACTTATAACGTGTTCGCGTTTCCTACAGAAGCACCTACGTTTGGTGCAAGAACATTGCTAACAAACCCATGGGATCTTACCGCTTCACCGGAAGGATGGCATTCTGATGGGACTAACCATTATACGATAACAAGAGGTAATAATACATTTGCATATACCGACGAGAATGCTACCAATACACCACAGTTTTCTCCTGATGGAGGAGCCAGTAGAGCATTTGATTTTCCTTTAGATGTAATGGCTGCCCACACTACCTATACTTCAGCAGCAGTAACCAATTTATTCTACAACTCCAATAAAATGCACGATGTATTTTATAAGTTTGGATTTACAGAATCTGCAAGAAACTATCAGGTAAACAATTTTGGAAACGGAGGAGCTGGTAACGACCCTGTTCTATCGGAATCAAGAGATGGTAGTGGTCTTAATAACGCCAACTTTAATCCAGGTGTAGATGGAACAAGCGGAAGAATGCAGATGTTCCTTTTTTCACCGAGTGGAAATGTAAGATATCTTTATTATAATTCACCATCTACTTATACTGCCAGAGCTCCGATAGCTACTACTGCGAATTTCGGACCTCAGATTATGGGAAATCCACCTGTGACAGGAGATCTTGCTCTTTCAACCCCAGCCGATGCTTGTACTGCAGTTGCACCAGGAACCCTTACAGGAAAAATTGCAGTAGTAAATGCTGCAGGATGTGGTTTTGCTGTAAAAACAAAGAACTTACAGAACGCAGGGGCAGTAGGGGTTATACAATACCACCCATCAAGTAATACGCCAATAGGGATGGGAGGAACAGATGCTACCATCACTATTCCTTCAATTATGGTAGGTATGACTGAAGGCCAGTTTCTAGTGAATGACCTAACTAATGGTATTGTAGGAAATGCAACAATAAAAACAGATGCTGTTTATAAGGATGCAAGTTTGGATAATGGAGTTATCAGTCACGAATATGGCCATGGTATTTCTAACCGTCTTACCGGGACAGGAAGTTCATGTTTATCTTATTTTACGTCTAATGAGCAGATGGGAGAAGGATGGTCTGATTTCTTCGCTTTGATGATGACAACCAGACCGGGAGACACTTCTGCTATAGCAAGAGGGGTAGGAACTTTTGTTTCAGGACAGACTACGACTGGCGGAGGAATTAGACCGGCAAAATACTCACCTGATTTTGCCATCAATGATTATACTTATGGACGTACAAACGGAATGAAAATAAGTACAAGTATTTCAGGAATTGCTGTTACAGTACCGGATGTTCACAGCATTGGATTTATCTGGGCTTCAATGCTTTGGGATCTTAACTGGAAATATGTAGAAAAATATGGATACAATAGTAACGTTCTTGCAGATCCGAACAGTGGAAGCGCAAAAGTATTACAGCTGGTAATGGGTGCTCTTAAATTACAGCCGTGTAATCCTACTTTTGTACAGGGTAGAGATGCCATTCTTGCTGCTGATCAGGCTTCTACAGGAGGGCAAAATAAATGTATGATCTGGAATACATTTGCTAAAAGAGGTTTAGGGGTTAATGCATCTGCAGGAGCTCTCAACGGATTAGCAATGGGAGCCAACCAGCCTTTACCAGAAATGAGTGATCAGGTAGAAGACTTTTCAGTTCCTGCAGAATGTTTATTAGCTGTAAAAGAAATCAACAATTCTAAAGGAATATCCATCTATCCAAATCCTGTAAGAAATGAATTCACGATAAAAACTCCATCCGATATGAAATTATCAGGAATTACAACAGTTTCTATCTATGATTTCACAGGAAAACTGATTTCACAGGAAAGCGTTAACCTTAATAAGCAAAATACAATCAGTGCTGAAAAACTGATCAATGGAGCTTATATTGTAAAAGTCAATAATGATTCAATTGACTATTCTCAAAAGATTATTGTTTCTAAATAGAAATTTATAATAACTAATTGTGATGAGCCTGGAACTTTGTTCCGGGCTTTTTTAATTGTTGTCCGGGCTTACTTTATTCAAAAATAAAAACGCAGCCATTCCTGAAAGAGCAGAAAGGGTAGTGCTTAAGATAAAACTGCCGATAATGTATTGCAGAAGATTATTTTTAATCAATTCGAAATTTAAATCCTGGCTTAGAATATCGCTGTTGCCACTTACAAATGGCGCTCCCAGAAACAGAGACGCTGCAATAATAAAAGGAATAAAAGGAGGAAGGCTCACATTGGAGGCTACAAATGCAAGGACTTTATTGAGCTTAAAAAGTACAGATAAACTGATCACCAGAAGTGTTTGAAATCCCCAGAAAGGAGAAAGCCCAATAAAAACACCCAGTGCTATGGAAAATGCCTTTGTACGGTTGCTCCCGTCACTTTCTAAGACATCTTCTTTGATGAATTTTTTAAAACTTTTTTTTTTGAAATTATTCAGAAAATTTCTCGGAATAATATAAAACAAAGTAATCGTTACCAGAACCGTATTCAGGATACTGATTCTCGTAAAATCCTTGAAAGGTCTGAAATGGGAAACCCGTTCTGCCGGATCATACAAAACCTTGATCGGAACATTTTTTACGGGAACATGCCTCCATGCAGTTCTTACAATGATCTCGATTTCAAATTCAAATTTAGGGGTAAAATATTTCTTTGGAATTTTATGTAGAGGATAAAGCCTGTAGCCGGACTGCGTATCTTCCAGCTTAATTCCGGTTTCAAACCAGAACCAGAAATTGGAAAAACGATTTCCGAAACTGCTTTTCTTAGGAATACCATCCTGAGACATATTTCTGTTTCCGATCAGAAGAACTTCCTCTTTTTCCTGAAGAAGAGCTTCTACAAATACCGGAATATCATCCGGATAATGCTGCCCATCCGAATCAATGGTAATGGCATAATCATACCCGGACTTTTTGGCCTTTCTAAAACCTGTTTTAAGCCCGTTTCCTTTCCCTTTGTTCTCTGGTAAGGAAATGACAGTAATCTGAGGATATTGAGCCAGAATCTGTGGTGTAGAATCTGTAGAGCCATCATTGATCACAATAATACTTTCGGTGTAGTTGAGAACACCGTCAATCACCCTCTTCAGGGTTTTCTCATTGTTGTAGGTAGGTATTAAAACGCATATTTTCTTTTCAGAAATAGCGTCTTGTACTTCAGCAAGGGACATTTTTTTATTTTAAAGTGGCTCTTTCCGTCTCTGTAATGGTTTTAGACTGCATAGCAAACCTTTTGATATAGCCTTTCAATGCTGTATTCTGTTTGCTGTAATTATTCAACAGGAAAGCTTTATCATCCTTCAGGCTACCACGGTATCCCACAATTTTCGGAATATTTTCCTGTACGCTTAGTCTGATCAGACGAAGCTCTGCATTGTTTGGATTACTTTTGATAACAGCTTCAAGGCTTGTAGCTCCTGTTTTCACCAGTGATTTCCTGTTGCTTTTGGCAATTTTAGCCTCCATGATCTTCGCTGCAGCTTTGTATCCTACAGTTACAGCATCAGAACCGGATTCTTTTTCCGCAGTTTCAATGAAATTTTGCGTATTGCTGTTGGATTCATTGGCTTTAGCATAGCTGTTTCTCAGGGTTTCAAGATCAGACTGGAAGAAAAAAACAAATGCTGCTATGAATGATAAGATAAGTTTCATGATGATAATTTTTTATAGCTTACAGACAATTTCAATGCAATAGTCTCGCCAAAAGAAGTCATATTTTTTACTTTAACATCCTCTCCATTTTCGTCAATATCCAGCTGAAGCTGCAAATCAGGAGTCTCAAAAGGATTGATAATGGCCATGAATTTTACATTCGAAGCTGTTTTCAGAAATAATTTCGAAGTTGTAAATTCCTCAGTCAGTTCCTTAATAATCTGCATCATACAAACACCGGGAGTCACCGGGTTTCCAGGGAAATGTCCTTTGAAAATATCGTGATCCTTATTCAGATGGATGTAGGCAGTAAACTTTCCGTCTTCTGTCTTATTGTATGATGTTAGAGTATAAAAGTCTGTAAGAATGGTTTGCATGATCTTATTTTTTAAGATTAAATGTACAATACACTTCGGTTTGAAAACGATATTGGTAGGCTGTACAGTTATTATTCTGTTTCGGTTATTTGAAATAGTTTTATATTGATCTTAAAGTCTTTGTGCTGTAGATTTAAGCTATCCGCGAAGATATGCTTTTTTGCATCAAAAGTAAAATCGATTTTCTCCTTGTTATTTTTCGTATAAATGATCTGTTTCAGCAAATTATTTTCTTTGTTGAAGAATAAATAATAGCTCTTATTCTCCATTTTTGAAAGGTAAATTTTAGCATTTTCATTCTCAAAACTTTCACTTACCGGATATTTTCTTTTCAGAAGCTGCTGAAAGTCGTTTTTCAGGAAATTGATGACTATTTTTTTATCCAGATCAGGAAGTACATAATTCAGTTTAAAATCATTCTCAGAAACCTCAAAATCAATCAGTTTGTTTCCGAAATCCGAGGTTAAAGCGACACGGTGTGTTGTTTCATTCAATTTTTTGATGATCAGAATTCCGCTTACATGGTTTTTATAAATATCCATCTGGCATTTGTAGACATAATCTTCACCGGAAGAAAAGTATAAATTTTCCACCATCTTTTCAGAAGAGGAGACAGGTTTTACATCTGTTAACTTATACGTTTTACAGGAAACAGCCAGTATCAGAATCAGGCTATAAAGAAAACTCTGACGCAGGAATCGAAGCATTGATCTTGGTATTTTTGAAAACAATATTGGTAGTATCTCCGGAAGCCTCAGTCATATTCACTTGGGAAACCGTTGATTGGTTCTTAGGGAAATACAGCTCAATCTGTTTGATGTATTTCAGCAGCTGTGATGTCTTGGGAATAAACTTTGCCACATTGTAATTTCCGTTCTTAAAATACGTTACGGTAAACTCAGGATCATTGAACATCGTTCCGTTTGAGCTTCCTACAATTAGTTTATTAATTTTTTCAAAAGTTTTGCTCTTGGCATCTACAGAAGATTTTTTCCCCTGATCATTGATGAAGATTTTATTGCTTTTAAAAACAATACTGTACTGATAAGGTTTGGTATATCTCCAGCTCAGCATATTAGGAGTCTGTAAAGACATTTTTCCATAGGTAACGATGCTTTTATCCAGGAAATCCATTTTTTTGGTCTGGGTAAAATCACTCTGCAAGGTTTTAATCTCTTTTGTATCTGAAGAAACCTTCGATACAAATGCTTTAGCTTCAGCTCCGGACATGGGCGTGTTTTGGGCAAAAAAGAACCCGGAAACCAGTAAGAATGCCCCGAAAGCAATATTTTTAATCATTTCTATTTGAATTTATCACTGTATCAACAGTAAAGGTTGAATATTTTTTGTCCTTCAAAAATACTAATAAATTGGCCAGCACACGACAGGTCTTTTCCGAAGTGTCGTGAAGGAGAATAATACTTCCTTTTTTCAAGCTTTTAGTAACTCTGTTGTAGATTTTCTTTTCATCATCAATGATGGTGTCTAAAGACCTTACGTTCCATCCGATGCTTATTTTATGAGTTCTTTTGATTGCTTTTGCAATGTTGGGATTGGTTACTCCAAAAGGCGGTCTGTAGAGATTGGTCTTGATATTTCCTGCATTTTTCATGATTTCATCACATCTTTCAATTTCCTCAATCATTTTTGAAGTCGATAAAAACCCTGTGGAATTGGAATGTGATAACGTATGATTTCCTATGGTATGACCTTCTGCAATGATTCTCTGAAACGTTTCAGGATATTTTTCAATCTGTTTCCCGATACAGAAAAAGGTTGCTTTTACCTCATGTTCTTTAAGCAGGTCTAAAAACTTTGGCGTAAATTCAGTAGGGCCGTCATCAAACGTAAGAGCCACTTCTTTTATTCTGGTGCGTTTATGAGTAATACTATTGACAAAATATCCCAGTTCAATATCAAATGAACCCCAGACTACTACCGCAGAAAAAGCAAAAAAACAAAACAGATATACCCAAAAACCTCCGTGAAACGAATAAATAAAAACGTTACAGAAAAGGTAGAACAGGATGAAGGGATAGTGTTTCATTGCCAATTACTTTTTTATGGTTAAATTTTCTGGATTTATGCCCATTTGTCATTCTGAATGTAGCGGAGCGAAATGAAGAATCTATAATACAAAGCCGAGATTCTTCCTTCGTCAGAATGACAATAGCACTGCTATTATTACCTCTTGACAATTAAGCTTTTTCCAATAATACCAGACTGTGATCATCACCCGCCAGATGATTGTAAAGAAGTACATTCTTCACATTTCCTTTTTTCTCTTCATTGATCATCATAATTTCGGGAATCTGTTGTTCCTTCAAAATATGACAGGCTATAAAGGTTGAAAAGCCACTTGCCGTATTAAATTCTCCGCTCAAATGTTTATAATACAGTTGTGATGAATCCGGAAACAGATCCATTGCTTTTGTATAATACATATCGGAGTCTGCATCGCCGCTGAATCCTAAAATAACAGCATCAATATCATGATTGGAAAGATTGTTTTGAGCTAAGAAATTCTGGATAAAATCCTGCACTTCATTCAATTCAATTGTATTGCTGATCTGAATATTCTTAAGCTTGGCGTACGAGCTCTCGGTTTTGTCTTTTCCTACCACAAAAAAGCTGGCACCTTCTCCCCAGATTACTCCATTGGTATTAGAATTCAAATAATTGGCAGGAAGATCTGTTTCTTTTTTGATGGTATTGTTTAGGCAGTAAAGCTCCATTGTTCTGGCTGTCTGTTCATCTGTAGAACCCACAAGAACATTTTCTGCTTCTCCATCATTGATCTGAAGCTGGGCATCCAGTAATGAAAACTCCAGGGAAGAAGAAGTGTTTACATACGTGAAGTTATACGCATGGCACTGTAATCCCAGAGCAATCTGTCCGGCTACCGTATTATGGGTAGACTGGATGAAAAAGGTCGGCGTAAGGAATTCTTCCTGATTATCAATCACGTTTTTCAGGAACTTTTCAGAATCCTGTGAGCATCCCATTCCGGTTCCTACAATGATGGCATCTGGTTTTTCAATACCAGCTTCCTTCAATGCATAATGTGATGCTACGGAACTCATTTTTACTGTTTTAGACATTCTTCTGATCATTGCAGGCGGAATAAACTCTTTGTAATTGGGTTCTATGGCCTTAATGATGTTTGAAGAATTCTCAAGCGTAAGATTCTGAAGAATATTTTCGTTTAAAGTGTCCTGAACTGAGATACAGGATGCACTGTTGATGTATACTGCACTCATGATTTTGAGAAAATTAAGGTTGAACAGTTTCCTCCAAACCCAAATGAGTTGGAAAGCACGTGATTGATGCTTTTCTCTTTCAGTTCGGTCACAGGCGTAAGGTCGAACTCTTCCATTTTTGTTTTGAAATTCAGGTTCGGGAAGATCATGCTGTTTTGCATGGCTAAAATTGAAAATACAGCCTCAATTCCTGCTGCAGCGGCCAAAGTGTGCCCTGTAAAAGCTTTTGTAGAGCTGAATTCAGGAACCTGGTTTTCTCCGAATATTCTTATCATAGCAATTCCCTCAGATAAATCATTATTGGGAGTAGCGGTTCCGTGAACGTTGATATAATCTATATTTTCCTTTTCCAATCCGGAGATTTTCAGAGCCTGCTGCATCGCTAAAAATGCACCTTGTCCGTTTTCTGAAGAGGCGGTTTGATGGTGTGCATCATTGGCATTTCCATATCCGGAAAGATAAGCGAGAACTTTTTTATTTTCTTTTTTGACCATTTCTTCAGATTCAAGGACTAAGAAAGCTGCGGCTTCCCCAAGATTCAGTCCTTTTCTGTTGTTGTCAAAAGGAGTGTTGTAAGAATCCGTAAGAATCATCAGGGTATTGAAGCCATTCAAAGTGAATTTTGAAAGAGAATCTGTTCCCCCGACAATCACACGGTCCAAAACTCCGTTTTTAATCAGTTTAGCACCCATCATAATTGCGTTAGCTGCTGATGAACAGGCTGTACTGATGGTCGAAACCATCCCTTTTAATCCCAGATAATCGGCAATAGCCAATGAGGAGTTTCCGGCATCGTGAGCGTCAATATATTTTTGCTTTTCAGGAAAGTCTTCATAAGAGTAGAAATATTTTTCTGTAATATCCATTCCTCCTACACTGGTAGAAGAGATAAGCCCGGTTCTGCAGCTGTTGATATCTGAAATTCCGGCACTTTCTACAGCTTCTTTGGCAGCAATCATTCCCAATAAAGACGTTCTTGTTACATTATTGTCTTCATCAAGCTGAAGTTTTTCTACAAGTGCTTCATTGGATAGCTTTATTTCACCCGTTTTAATGATTCCGGCATGGCGGGTTTCAAACATTTCAATATCTGAAATTCCATGTTTTCCGGATTGTAATGAAATAAAATTTTCCTCCACATTGTTTCCGATGGAGGAAATGATGCCCATTCCTGTTATGGCAATTTTTTGACTCATTAATTAGTTTTTCTTGAATTATTTAACGCGATGGCACAGTGGTTTTTTTTCCTGTGGGAACATGCTTTTAAATAATAATTATTTTGTTCTGTTGTCCTCGATGAATTTAGCCATCGTATCGATAGATTGGAAAATCTCTTTTCCTTTTTTAGGATCGGCTAATTTTATTCCGTAGTCTTTATCAAGAAGAACAATCAATTCCAAAGCGTCGATAGAATCCAGTCCTAATCCTCCTCCGAATAACGGATCAGTATCTTTGATTTCTTCTACAGATACATCTTCAAGGTTAAGAACTTCAATAATTTTGTGCTTCAATTCTGTTTTTAAGTTTTCCATAATTAAGTTGTTTATCAGTGCTTCAGTATATCATGAAGATCATTACATCATTACACTGTTATATTGTTACATTTTTATAAGGTTAGCAAATATACAAAAGCTTTATAATTTTCCTGATACAATTCTACCCATCCACATAGTACTTTGTTGGCTTTTCCGGACTGCAGAATCTGTTCAGAATAATCATTTAAAAATTTCTCATCAAAATCATCCAGCACAAAAAAAGCATTTTCTGTCTGCATTTTGTGTTTAATGCTGATTTCTCCCACACAGATATTGGGTAAAGTATAGACAAAAACGGCAGGACTCGGATAGAAGTTATCCTGATCATTGATACTTTCCTGATATTTGAAATCCGTATCCAGACTGGATGATCTGTTGGCAAAAACAATAGCGGTTCTGCTGTGATCTTCGTCTTTCAAAATGGTTTCGGCGGAAAGAAAAGCCAGTTTGCTCAGGTTATCCATTTTATGAAATTTAGGATAGCTGAGGTCTAAACTTTTATAAGCTTCTTTGGCAAATTCCTGAAAGGTTTCGCTTTGGCTTTCAAAAATAAGATTTCCATCAACGCTTATTTTTGAATGTTCTATGGTACAGATGTTCGTTTTCTTCATCACTTTCAGTTTAACATTTTTCCAGCACGACAGCTGCATTACATCCTCCAAAACCAGAAGCGGTCTTTAGAATATATTTAATATCTGCAGTTTGGTTTTCTCTGATGATATTCAGAGGCTGGGTAACTCCCATTTCTTCAAAATTCTTTGAAGGAAGCAGAGTGCCGTGAAGAGCACTTTCCATAGAAATAATACTTTCAAGAAGTCCGGAGGCACCAAGGCAATGCCCATAATATCCTTTCATACTGTTGAGCGGAATATTCTGAAGATCCATTCTGTTGAAAGCTATGGCTTCCATTTCATCGTTATATAAAGTAGCTGTTCCATGGGCAGAAATAAAATCGATCTGTTCCGAAGAAACCTTCGCTTCAGTCATTGCATTTCTGATACTTGCATATAAACCGTCACCCGTTCTTGAAGGTCCGGAAATATGATTGGCATCATTCACGGCAGAGTCTCCCAGGACTTTAAACCTGAATTTTTCGTTTTCGGAGGGTTCTGAAGAGATATAAGCAGCAGCAGCGGCCTCACCGATATTGATTCCGTCTCTGTTTTTATCATAAGGTTTGCAGGGGCCTGATCCTATAGCCTGAAATGAGTTGAATCCTGAAATAACAAATTCAGAAAGCTCATCACCTGCAATCACGAAGGCATCCTTATATTTTCCTGCCTGAATCATATTTTTAGCAACAGAAATCGCCATTACTCCTGAAACACAGGCGTTAGAAACGATGATGGGTTTTGTTTTAAATCCAAAAAAATCTGCAATTTTTTCTGCTAATTTTGATAAATAAACGCCTTCCGGTAATTCAGACTCGTTTTTTAACAGGCTGATATTTCCTTTTGTGGTGGAAAGGATAAAAGCTGTGTCTTCCGAAACGGGATGTTTTTCAACAAGTGGCTGTAAGCTTAAAAGAAGCATTTTTTCCAGTCTTGTGAAATTAATTGTATTCTGAGTGAAGACTCTGTTGAATTCTTCATTCAGTTTGTCAGAATCAATCATAGAAGCATAAAAAGCATCCTGATTGTCTATAATTTTATGTAAAGCAACTCCCGATTTTCCTTCCAAAAGAGCATTCCAATTGGAATCATTAGTGAAGCCTAACGGAGTTACACAATTGTAGTCTGTTATATAAATTTCCTTGCTCATGATAACCCCATTTTATCTTTCCAGTTTTGAAAAAACTCCGGATTGTACAGACATAAGCCTCCGTTACTATCAAGAAATACCTGAATCGTTTCCCCGCTGCATACCAATTGATCTTCCTTATTGAAAAGCTCATATCTGTAGATAAGCTTGGCAGAAACGGAATTGATAAACGTGGTTACGATCCTGAATGTTTCTCCATATTTTAAAGGAAGAAAATGCTCACAGGTACTTTTTACGATAGGCGTTACAAATCCTGCATTCTGAATATCAAGATAAGTAAGACCGTGCAGACGTCCGAAAGCTTCTCTTCCGTCTTCAAAATATACGATATAATGCCCATGCCAGACAATTCCAAGCGGATCTGTCTCGTTGAATCGTACTCTAACTTCTTCAGTACAGGTTAATAGGTTTTCTTTAGACTGCATTTTGTTTTTTTTCGTAAAAAATGGAAATGGCTACGGTAGCAATATAGAATAAGAAGAGGAATACCAATTCTTTGGCAATTCCGCCGATTCCGCTGTTTCTTAAAATAATATCGTAATAGGCATTCAGTCCCCAGTTCATAGGAGAAAATTTGGCTACGGTCTGCATGAATTCCGGCATTAAAAATACAGGAACCCAGATTCCCCCAATGGCTGCCAGTACAACTACAGAGGTTGCTCCGAATGGGGCAGACTGTTCCTGTGTATCAGCAATAGTTCCCAATAAAACTCCGAATCCTATCGCTGCCAGTCCTGCAAAAAGAGTAACAATCACAAGCTGGAACATTTTTCCGGACACATCAAAGGCCGGAAGATCCATATAAGGGAAAAGATAAATTCCTACGGCAACCATCAGTAAAAACTGAATGATACAGATGATCAGATAGGTAAATGTTTTTCCTAAAATATGTACAAAATAGGGGGTAGGGCTTATTCTTGCTCTTACACTTGTTCCCTGGCTTTTTTCTTTTACCAGATTGATAGATAAAGGAACTACAATAAAGAAGATTGCAAAAAGTGTCCATGCGGGAACGTTATGCTGAACGGAATTCGGCATTACATCCATTTCTCCTTTCTTTGGAGTGATCTCCTTAAAGCTGATCAGGTTTTTATTTTCGTCAAGATTCTCCGTAGTGCCCAGCTGATCCTGGAATGCTTTGTAGATCTTTTTATTTTCAATCTCAAAAACCATTTTATTCACAGAATTCATCACAGAGTTCTTGAATCCGGCATTGGTGGCAGGGTCAAAGTATAAGTGAATTTCTTTTGTCTTAGGAGCTGCTGTTTTTACTTTTGCAGAATCTCCTTCCAATCCGAATGAACTTACAATGGTCTGAACTTTAGAATCAATATTGGAATTTAAATCTTTCGTTAAATTTTCCGGAATGACAATCGCCATCTGATAATCTCCAGAAAAAACAGCATCCTGAGCCGATTTTTCATTGAAATTGGTCAGTAACTGAAATGTTTTGCTATTTTCCAGCTCCGCTTTTATATTTTTTGAAACCTCGGATTTATCCTGATCAATAAAAATAATCGGAATCTTTGATCCTTCAAGGTTTTTAAAGGTAGAATCCTGAATAAGGGTAATGGTGACAATCAAAAGTAACGGCATCACAAAGATGATGACGATTCCTCCGATATCTCTTTTCAGCAGAAGGATTTCCTTAATAAAACTTCTCCACAGTTTATACAACAACATCTCTTAATTCTTTTCCGGTTAATGAAATGAAAACATCTTCAAGGTTTTCGGCATTCGCAATCTGTGAAACAAGTTCTTCAGGCGTTCCTACAGCGTGAATTTTTCCATGATCGATGATGGCAATTTTTGTACAGAACTCTTCCGCCTCAGAAAGGTGATGGGAAGTATAAATAATACAGGTTCCCTGTTTATTTAAATCCAAAAGATAGTCGATTATTGCTTTTTTAGACTGAACATCAACCCCCACTGTTGGTTCGTCAAGGAATAAAACTTTAGGATTGTGAAGAGTGCCAGCGATGAGGTTACAGCGGCGTTTCATTCCTCCAGAAAACTGTCCTACCTGCTTATTGGCAAATTTTGAAAGTCCCATAATTTCAAGAGATTCATCAATTGCTTTTTTAAGCTGGTTATGTTTCAAACCATACAGGCTCCCGAAAAACATCAGATTTTCTTTGGCCGTAAGTGTAGGATATAATGCATATTCCTGTGGAACAATTCCGATGATTTCTCTTATTTTAAAACCATCCTTTTGCGGAGACAAACCATTGATGGTAAATTGTCCTGACGTAGGTTTTATGAGTCCTGATAGCATAGAAATCAAAGTTGTTTTCCCGGCTCCGTTAGGCCCGAGAATTCCATAGATTTCATTTTTGCTGATGCTCAAAGAAATATCATTTACAGAAAACTCATCAGAATTTTTGTATTTCTTGTATAAGTTTTTGATCTCAATCATATTTTCTGCCATATCAGATTGCTTTTCTCAGTTTTTTATAGAAAGCTTCTTCTAAATCTGCAATGTGAAGCATCGTTTTTGAAAGTTCGTTATAGATATTGCTTTTTGAGTTTCTGTTTTTATAAACACGGGCAATATCTACGGCAAAATCTCTCCAAAGATCACCAATAGAAGTAATTTCTTTTGATAATTCCTTCAATTCATCATTTTTAAGAATAACAGCCGCTTCCTGAAGAAATGCTCCGTAAATAAATCTGAATCCTCCGCCTCCGGTTCCAATCTCCTCCTGCATTCTGATCAACTGGCCTAAATAATGATTGGTTACTTTTGTACCTTTCTTTTCTGCCCATTTCGGGATGCTTTTGGCTACCCATCTCATGGCTTTTACTCCAATAAGAGGTACGGGTGCCAGCATGTTTTTGCAGGTATCTTTGATTCCTTTTTTGATGGCTTCTTCAAGATCCACATTTTCAGGAACATAAATAGGATAGTACATATGGCCTTTTGGAGGCAGTGCACCTTTGGCGTATCTTACTTTTTCCAGTTCTGCTTCGGAAAGGGAGGTGGTATAATCCATTACCGGATCACTGATCAGGAATTTTCCGTCTTCTTTTCCGTATACCACCAGGTTGTGGGCATTGAAGTGGAATTTGTATTCTTCCGGGAAATAAGTAAGGTTGAAAACGCCCACCTGAAGTCCGGTCGGAATATTTTGTTCCAGATTTCTTTCAAGAGCTTTTTGGGCATCTTTAGGATTTGAGAATTTTTCTCTTTTAATTTTAATTCCTAATCTTTTGGCTGCTTTACTGAAAATGGCACCTGGCATCGGACGATAGCTGAAGCCCGGAGCAAAATTTACCTTTAAAAAAGGAAGATAGACAAAAAACAGTCCGGAACCGATCCCGAAGATCATAGGCTCGCTTAGTTTCAGGCCTTTATTAAGCAGTAGATTAGAAGCAACACCGTTTTCGCAATGCGCAGTCTGATGGTGTTCAAAGTTTAATTTCATTTGCTGATTGTATCTTTTCATTGGTCAAATGGAATGGGCTTAATATCGCCTCATTTCATTTATTTTCCGTTGAAGTTTTTTAATTCATCCACTGAAATTCCGAATGCATCGGCATATTTTTTCAGTGCATTTTCGCTTAGTGTTTTGAATATTCCGGGCTTAAAATGCCTTTTTACCCTCCATTGCCACATGCCTACATAAGAAGCAAGTACACCCAGATCCATTTTATTCAGTTCCATAAAATAAACAATAGGGCTTACTGTATTATTGGCAACATTTTGTTTTGCTTCCTCAATTCTCTCATGAATGAGTTCCATAGATTCATCCAACGCAGCTTTCTTGGCATCCCAGCCCGTACTGTTTGCTGTCGTGTAGTTGTCGTTCTCATCCGTCACATACAGAACTTCTGTCATGTTGGCGGATTTCAGGTTACTTTCGTCTTGAGGTAAGTCTTGTTTTTTCATCTAAATAATGTTGATTTTTTAGATTCCAGATGAAATAAGGTTCACCTGTTTTTGATTCTTTTAATCAGGTGGCTAAAATAGTGAAAATACATTATATGTAAATCATATTAAATCTGAGCGAGTTATTGCAGTGAAATAGAGGCAATATCATCAATAAATCTCCGGAATCGTAATAAACCGGATTTTTATTATTTCCATTTGGAAAGAAGCCTGTAGCTAATTAAATGTAAGATTATCTTAAAAGGATATCTTAAGGTTTGTTATTTATAAGTGTAACGATTCTTTTGTAACAAGTGTCTGTATAAATAAGACTAATATCTGGAAATTTGGATAGAAAAATAATTATTAAATAACGACTATGAAAAAGTTTTTTATTTCTGTTTCGCTTTTCTGCATGATAAGCGCAATGGCGCAGAAATTTGAGATCCAAAAGCTGACAGATGCTCAAGGGTACACTTATGAAACTGTAAAGAATGACCAGACCGGAGTACGTGTGTATACATTGAAAAATGGATTGAAGGTGTATCTGGCAAAAAATGAAGATGCTCCAAGGATCCAAACCTATATTCCGGTAAGAACAGGATCTAATAACGACCCAAGCGATAACACCGGATTAGCTCATTACCTTGAGCACATGGTTTTCAAAGGAACTTCACATCTGGGAACTCAGGATTGGGAAAAAGAAAAAGTTTTACTAAAGCAGATCTCTGATCTTTATGAGCAGCATAAAGCAGAAAAAGATCCCGAAAAAAAGAAAGAACTTTATAAAAAGATCGACGAAGTTTCCCAGGAAGCCTCTAAATATGCCATCGCTAATGAATATGATAAAGCTATTTCTTCATTAGGAGCTACAGGAACAAATGCCCATACATCGCTGGATGAAACGGTTTATAAAAATAATATCCCTTCCAACGAATTAGAGAAATGGCTAAAGGTAGAAAAGGAGCGTTTTTCAGAACTGGTATTACGTCTTTTCCATACAGAGCTTGAAGCGGTATATGAAGAGTACAACAGAGCGCAGGATAATGACAGCCGTCTTGTATTCTATTCATTGATGCAGGCTCTTTTCCCAAAACACCCGAACGGGCAGCAGACAACAATAGGTACTTCGGAACACTTGAAGAGCCCTTCTATGGAAGCGATCCACAAGTATTTTGATACCTATTATGTGCCTAATAACATGGCTGTAGTATTGGTTGGAGATTTGGATTATGACAAAACTATAAAATTAGTTGATCAGTATTTCGGAGCGTTCAAATACAAAGAGCTTCCAATGAAAAAGATGGTTACGGAAGCACCAATGACCAGCATTGTTACAAGAACTGTAAAAAGCCCGACTACGCCAAGAATGACGATTGCATGGAGAACGGATTCTTATGGAACTCAGGAAGCAAGACTTGCAGACATCGTATCTGAAATCTTAAGCAACAGAGGAGATGCCGGATTAATTGACCTTAATATCAACCAAAAGCAAAAAACGCTTGGAGCTGGAGCGTATGAGTCTCCTTACAAAATGTATGGTACATTTGGACTGGTAGTAACTCCTAAAGAAGGACAAAGCTTTGATGAGGCTAAAAAACTTCTGATGGATCAGCTGGATCTTGTGAAGAAAGGACAGTTTCCGGATTGGATGCTGAAAGCTATTGTGAATGATAAAAAAGTTCAGCGTATGAAGAGTTGGGAAACTGCTGACGGATTGGCTACTGAGCTTTATGATTCTTATATCAATGTAAGAACATGGGAACAGGAGCTGGATGAGATCAATCAGTATGACAAGATCACGAAAGCCGATATAGTGAAGTTTGCCAATGATTTTTATAAAGACAATTATGTTGTTATTTATAAGGAAAAAGGAGTGAATGACAAGCTTGTGCGTGTACAGAACCCGGGAATCACCCCTATTAAACTGAACAGAGAAGCTCAGTCTCCTTTCCTTAAAGATATTCTGAATACAAAAGTAGCGGAAATCAAGCCTGAATTTATTGATTTTAAAACAGCTATTCAGACCTCAAAGATCAAAGATAAGACGGTAAGCTTTGTAAAGAACAAGTATAATGAAGTTGCCCAGATCAGTTATGTTTTCCCTTTCGGAACAGATAATGATAAGGAACTTTCTATTGCAGGAACTCTTTTTGAATATCTTGGAACAGATAAGTATACTCCGGAACAACTGAAAGAAGAATTCTTTAAGCTGGGAATCAGCTATAGCCTGAGAACTTCCAATGACCAGATGATTATTACACTGAGTGGTCTTGAAAGTAATATGAAGAAAGGTGCGGAACTGATGAACCACTGGATGACCAATGTAAAAGCTGATAAAGCGATTTATGCTCAGACCGTAAAAACAATCCTGGAATCAAGAGCTGCTGCTAAGAAAGATAAAGTAAGAATCATGGCAGCCCTTTCCAACTATGCTAAATATGGTAAAAACTCAAGAATGACAGACATTGTTTCCAAAGAACGTCTTGAGAGTATTGACGCTGTAGAATTGATGAAGAAAGTGAAAACACTAAATCAATATCCTTATCAGGTGCTTCTTTACGGACAGGATCAGGCAGGTTTGGAAAAAGCTGTGAAGCCTTTTATCATCAATACAAGCCTTCAGCCGGCACAGGCAAAAGAATATGCTGAACCGGCGGCTGAAGGAAAAGTATACTTCACGAATTATGACATGGTACAGATGGAAATGTCTAAAGTAGCAAAAGCCAGTACAGTAAACCTTAGTAATTTTGGGAAAGCAAATGTTTTCAATGAATATTTCGGAAGAGGTTTGTCTTCTATCGTTTTCCAGGAAATCAGAGAGAGTAAGTCATTAGCTTATACCGCTTATGTTTCTTACGCAAATGCTACGGAAAAAGGGAAAGCAAACTATGTTACAAATTATATCGGAACACAGTCAAACAAGCTTCCTTTAGCTGTAAATGCAATGAACGAACTGATGGTGTCTTTACCACAGATTCCAGCACAGTTTGAAAATGCAAAAGGTTCTGCGTTAAAACAGATTGCTTCCAACAGAATCAACCGAACGAATATTTTCTTCAATCAGTTAGCATTGAAAAAACTGGGTGTTGATTATGATATCAGAAAAGATATTTACGCTGAAATCCAGGGGCTGACATTGCCACAGCTTACGGGATTCTACAACACTGAAGTAAAACCTGTACAATACAATACAGCTATCATCGGTAAGAAAGAAAACCTGAATATGGAATCGATCAACAAAATGGGTGAATTCCAGGAAGTATCTCTTGAAGAGATCTTTGGATATTAATTCTTTTGTTAAAAATAATGATAAGAGCGGGACAGCAATGTTCCGCTTTTTATTGTTTAAAACCGTTTCTCCCTGATGATCAGGGTTTCACGGATTTCTCCAATGTTTCACGTGAAATAAATCCTCTTGTGATGAGGTTTTTGTGTTTGTAGTAGGTTGGTTATCAATTGTTTTGCTAAAATGTAATGAATGTGGAAATAAACAGAAAATGAATATTTCTATTGTAATGTTTTTGTAATCAATTCAATAGGAGTGGGCTTTAGCCCGCTTGCAAAAAAATAAAAAATCAACTGGCTTTAGCCAAACCTATATTTTAAACACAAATAGAACAAATGGGTTGCACAAATATTCACGAATTTGGAAGATTAATAACAAAAAAACTGTACATTTTGTACAGCTTTTTTTATTCTATGTTGAATTGATCTTTACGACTTTACTTCCTGGATAAACAGGTTAATTTCTGCTCTGATCAATAACTCATCATTATTAAAAGTTTCACAGAAAATATGGCAGATGTTCTCAAACTGTGAAATAAGAGCTGCTTTGGAAATGATTTTGTCATTTACTTTTGGAAGAGCAAAAATCTCAATCTTCTTGATATTGGTAATGAACCCGATTACTTTTGTATCTGCTTCAGGATTTTCAAAGAAGCTTTGTCCAAGAATAGATGAGCAGGTTTGTGCCAGATTTTCAATCAATCCCGCTTCCACGAACTCATTGTTGTGAACAAATACATTATCTTCTTTTATTTCAAAGGAAGTCACTACTTTTTCTTTGGTCAGTTCCAGGATATAGTCTGCCATAAGCATCGGTTCACGATGCGGTAAAAAGTTGTGTATATTGATAATATTCTCTTCCTTTATTTCCATGTCCAGTTTATTTTACAGCGGTTTTCATTTGAGATTTTGCAATCACTTCACCATTTAGTTTCGTAACAATATCCACCAGTGTAACGCCCATTACTTCATTGAGAATGGTTACCTCAGATTTCAAATGATCTCCTGTTTTAGGCAATATGACAGCCTCAAAAGATTTAATGGCTCCGATATATCCTGTAGGTGCATCTTTACCCAGAAGATAATATTTATATCCAGTGTGCAGGGCAACACTCTGTGCCTGGTGCTCAATCAGTCCTGAAGCCTGAAAAAATTCGTCCTGGATGAAAAGATTATCTTCTTTAATCTCAAAACCTGACAAAAGGTGGTTTTCAGAATACTCTGACAACTCATGTACCATCACAAAAGGAAACCGTTGCGGAATAAGACTTTCTACAAAATCTTTATCGGATGTTGGTAGTCTGTTTTCCATTAGCAAACGGTTAATAAAGCACAAGAATAAGCGAATCTTCCACTTTCAGGAACGCAAAGAAGTACTTTTTCTCCTTTTTTCAGAGTTCCGGAATTCATCAGTTCTTCAAGCGCTACAAATATAGATCCTGCTCCGATATTTCCGATGTCAGACAAGTTATAGAACCATTTTTCTGCAGGGAAATCCATTCCTTTTTTAGCAAATTCTTCTTTCAGTCCGTCTTTAAAGTAGCCTGAAGAAATATGAGCCAATACGTGATCAATTTTTTCCGGATCTAAATTATGCTTGTCGAAAGAAGATCTTAAGCTTTCTGCTCCTTTTACAAGGATATATTTATCAAGGATTTTAGTATCCTGTTTGATGGCAAAAATAGATTGCTTTAGCCATTCATCAGAAGGGTAGTCTGCCCATGATTTCAGGCTTCCGTCTTCCAGCTTGTCACATCCTGCATACATACATGCTTCAATTTCGTGAGCATAAGAATAGAAATCAATGAATTCTACCTTTAACGAAATGCCTGTTTCTCTTGGTTTATTTTGTAGAAGGAAAGCGCCCGCTCCGTCAGAAAGCATCCATCTCAGGAATTCTCTTTTGAAAGCAATGATAGGTCTTTCTTCCAGTAATTTTAAATTTTCAGCCTCATGGTTGAATTTATCAGCAGTCATCCATGCAGACATTCTTTCGGAACCAGCACATACTGCACTTTCCTGTACACCGGCTTTTACAGAAAGAAATCCATAATTCAAAGCATTCATTCCAGAGTTGCAAAGACCGGTTGAGGTATTAATCTCAATAGATTTTCCGATGTTCAGTTCACCATGTACCATAGAAGCGTGAGACGGCTGAATCTGGTCTGGTGAAGTAGTTCCTACAGATAATAATTTCATATCTTCCTTTTTGAAATTTTCATCAAAAAGTCCTTCGATTGCTTTTGCAGTCAGCTGCGCATTAGAGTGTGTAGGGTTTCCTTCTTTGTCTAAAGCGTAGTATCTTGTTGTGATTTTATTGTTTCTTAGGATAAGTGATTTTGCTTTAGATGGCGCATCATTGATAAGCCCAAGATAAGTCTCCATTTCATCATTCGCTACCGGCTCATTGGGTAAGTATTTTGATGCTTTTGTTATAAATACGTCGTACATTCTATTTTAAATTAATTCCTTGTAAATATCTTTTTTGTTTTTGTCTTTTAAACCAAAATATAGGGGTTGTAAGCAGGTGTAAAACCAAAACGACAGGTGAGATAATCCATATCGCTGCCATCAAATATACCTTAAAGAATTTTATCAGCAATGGGCGTTTCTCTTTTTTCTTGATAATCAGGTTAGACCATACCGTGAAAATTTTGTTTCCCACCTTCTCTACCCGTACTAAAAACGCGCGGATTTCAATGGCTCCGTTTTTCACAAGTTCCGGCTGTAAATTATTAAGGTCGTTATTCTTAAAATGTCTTTCAATAATCTCGCCATACTTTACCGATCCTGTAATTTCTTCGTCGGAAACCCCTGCAGCGGGAAGCATCCCTGATTTTTCTTTCTGGCCTGTGGTAAGCCATCGAAGAATAGTCAATACGCTGGTATAATTGTCATGCCTGTCTACTAATGCAATATTCCCTACAAGTTTCGCATGTAAATCTCTCAAGTATACTTTTAATTTCTCCTGGGAAAGCATCCACATATTTCTGGTTCCGGAAATGGTGACTACAGGAGTATCTTTAAGAATACGCTCTGCATATTCACTCTTTAAGAATGAAATAATAGGAATGGATGGTGTGAGATACCATACCTGATATCCAAAAAGGATAAGGTCATACTTTTTGTTCAGAATTTCTTCGGATGGAGGCAGAATTTCTTTCGGGATCTGTAAGTAAGATTCAGGAAAAGTGTTGAAAAAAACATCACCTGGCCATGGAAAAGGGAAATCTTCCTTTAGCTGAATGTTGTAATACGTAATATCATAAGCTTCCTTTTGGGCTTCAAAAGGCTTGGCTATGTTTCTCACAATATCTTCGAGTTGTCCGGTTTGTGAATAATATATGACAAGTATATTTTTCTTCATTAGTTTTCTTTAGCGTTTACAAAAATATGTTTTTCATATTTATTATTTAGTTTTAAATACTTTTAATGATTCAGAACTAAATTCCAGTGCATAATTATCACTTTCAAACGAAGTGTTTTTTGTATTTACAAAAATGACCGTTTCAGGGAGAACCGGAATGCCATTCATAGTAAAATGATCATGTGATATCAGAAGCACATCAATCTTTTTATTCACTTCCGAAAGGTCTTTTATATAATGGATCTTTCTTCTTTTTACCAGATAACTATGAGCCGCGGTTGCTCTTTTGTCATCATTTTTTATCAAAGAAAAAACTCTTCGGCTGGCCTGATATAAGGTTAATAAAGTATCTTTTTGTCCAAAATCATCAGCCATATGAAGGATATTCGCTTCATTGGAAATATGTTTGTCCAGCTCGAAATATACGGATTTGTTGGTATTAAAGTCTTCTTTTACTTCTTTTACCACATCGCTGTCTTTATACAGATAACTCAGGAATAGTTTATTTTTGAAATAATTCTCATCCTCAATCTCTTCTCTCAATTTTGCAAACTCTTCTCTGAAATAAGCATTGATCTTCTTCGTTCTTTCAGAATAGTTTCTGCCGAAACTCATGTCGTCTTTGTTGATTCTGTTTCCTACTTTTACCGTAATGCTTCCATTGTAGATGATGAAATCTCCTTTCGGCAATACTTCGGAATTTCCGTGAATGTAGAGGGGAAGAATATCTAGTCCGAACTGTTCTGCAAGATAAAAAGCACCTTTATGGAATCTTTTTACATCATTGGTATATGAACGTTCTGCTTCAGGAAAAACGACAAGAGAGTATCCCTGTGCAATTTTTTCTTTCAGTTTCTCCATTCCATTTTCAATTCCTTGTGAAACCGGATAGAAGCCAAGTGCCTTTACAAGTTTTCCAAAAACTGGAGAATCATATACCCAGTCATTCACCAGATAAATGATCTTGTGAGTGGCCATTGCAATAGCCAGTGTATCCAGAAAAGACGTGTGGTTAGCGATAATAACAGCAGGTTTGCTAAAATCTTCGGCCGGATTTTTAATCACTCTTTTCTTTACAAAAGGGGTTAAATAGAGCACAGATGTTAAAAACTTAGCGAGAATTAATTTGATAACATCTAATGTTCTTCCCTTGGCATTTTTAATAAATAAACTTCCGATAGCGGAGAAGACTAATCCTCCTAATCCGTAATATAAAAACGAGAATACTGCGCGTAAAAATAGCCTGAACGTAATCGGGGAAAGACCTTTCTTTGCACGATTGGTAATGAATAACCTGAACCAAAATGGATATAAAGTAGAGGTAATGATAATCACAGAGAACATTCCTATCAGGGCAACTAATGCTAAAGAATGAAGTGCGGGATGCTTGGCAAAGATCAGAGATCCGATTGAAAGGATAGTAGTGAAAACTGCAAGAATAATAGATGTTCTATAGGTAGGCAGTTCATTTTTACCCGTTGTATGCTCTTTTTGCATAGCCTGTGTCAGGAAGATACTGAAATCATCTCCCACTCCAAATACCAGGGTGCAGACAACGGTACTGAAAATATTTAATTCCAGTCCTAAGAAATAAAGAATCCCAGCCGTTACAACACCCGTTAGAACAATCGGGAACATGGTAAGAATGGTTAATTCAAAATTTCTGAAGAACACAATAATCGTCAGAACAATTGCTAAAAGAGAGTAATTGATTAATGTATTAAAGTCTCTCTTCAGCAATCCCAGGAAGTTTTCATTCATCTGCTGGCGGTCAATCGCAATAGCGTCATGTTTCTTTTCAATATCCTTAATGAAGGAGTCTCTTTTCTTTTCGTCTACTTTTACAACATTCGAAACGGTGTAAAAGCCATTTTCATTATTCATGAATTCTGAAATCTGAAGAGCTTTTACTTTTTCATAATCTTTAAGCGTTAATGAAGAATAATTTTTATGCAGGGCTTCATTGAAGTTGTCAAAAGCAGCACTGTTGAACCCGAATTTGTTTCCGTTGCTGATCAGTTCAGAAATGGTTTGGTTTTTCTTAGTGTCATTCCAGAAGCTGTTCCATTTCTCAATCTTTTTTTGCTGGTCTTTTTCTGAAAGAACAATACTTCCGATAGAATTGTAGCTTAATATTTTCCCTTCTTTTTTTTCTTTTTCAAGGAAGCTGCTCAATTCAGAATTTCTGGTTAAAGATTCCTCTTCAGAATTACCATAAGAGATCGTGTAAATAGATTTTGAAGTAATGTCAGAAAGCTTCTGCAATTTTGCTTCACTTATTTTTAATTCCTTTGGTATATAATTCAGATCCCCAATGTCTTCATTGAAACCTACATGTCTGAATCCGAAAAGACAGGCAAGAATGATAACAGAGCATCCTATGATTAAAGGTTTGTTCTTTTCATAAGGATAGGACCCGATTTTGTCGATGAAATTGGTGTTAAGATGTTCTCCTTTTTCTTTGGGTTTATAGAGCTGAGGAACGATAATTAATGCTGAAACTGAAGAAAGAATGACGGTGATCGCTGCAAAAAGCCCCAGATCTTTCAATGCTTCAGAACGTACGAAAACCAGACATAAAAATGAAACGGCTGTCGTTGCACTACTTAATATAATAGGCTGGGTAATCTCTTTGTAAAGTTCTTCAATATTATTGTTATGTTTATAATGAGTAAGAATGTGCAAGGCATAATCTATCGTAATCCCTATCAGGATAGCTCCTACACTTAATGAAATGGCTGAAATTTTATCTTTAATAAAATATAAAACCAGTAAGGCGAGCAGCACGGAAAATACTGTTGGCAGAAAAACAATAATTGGGGTAAAGATATTCCTGAAATAATAAATCAGAAGAATCAGAAGAACCGTCATAGAAATCACTACGGTATTCTGAATATCTTTTTTGATTTGCTTCGCATTGGCAACGGCAATCACTGGAGAGCCAAAATAGCTGATTTCTGTTTTCCCTTTGAATGCTTTATTAATTCCGTCTTTTATTGAATTGAGCTGATCTATAAAAGCTTCATTAGCCTTCGTGTCATTACTCTTATTTTTAGGATCAATGAAAAGTAATAGGTTCTTACCGTCTTTGGTTACAATGTAACTGTCTTCAAGTTTAAAATCTTTACTGATGTTTAGGGCATTCAGTTTTTTTATTCCTAAAAAAGTAAGTCCCAGAGGATCTTTTTTAATAAATTCTTTTGTAACAAGACTTGTGGGAGAAGCCAATGAGATATAATTGTTCTCTACCTGTTTGGCAATGCTGTCTTTCTGAAGTTTGCGGTTTATTTCCCTGTAATCATTTTCATTAAGGAATAAAGGCAAGTTTTGACTGACGAAATCAAATGTTTCCGAAATTTCATTATCATTCACTTTGCCCTGTACAGAACCGATATACTTTTGTAAAGGCTCAATCTTTTTTAAAAAGGTGTCTGCCGTTTCCGAAAGCTGAAAACTGTCTTCATTAGATTTGTTCTCTATAATAACAATGATCTTGTCCGAAAAATTAAGCTGCTTAAGAACCTTTGCTGTAAGATCAGATTTTTCATTTTTAGGAATAATCTGATTGATGTCTTCCTCGAAATTGATCTTAGATGCAAAAAATAAGCATAAAATGGCAATTCCTAAAGCTGTAAGTACAGATAGGATTTTGTTTTTGGAAATCAGGTAATATAAAAATATAAAAAAACGATGCATTGCATTTAGATCAAGTCTGCAAATTTAATTTTTTAAGCATTAGATCAAAATAGTTCGAGGTAAGTTTTAGCTGAAAATCAATAAAATATTCTAGCTGGAATGAAAAAAAAAACTACTTTTGCAAAAGTTCCCTATTGAAAAAATGTATTTTAAACCACAATTATTATTAAAAAATAAGAATCTGTTTTAGATATGTTGAAAAAAAATGATGAAAAAATTAACGGATTTCTATTTATAATAGTACTTCCGCTTCTGTTGTTTGCGATGGCTTATTATGGATTCGAATCCTCATATGTATTATGGATCAAATCAACAGAAAAAGCTCCTGATTTTTTATTTGAATCAGTGTATGCATATAGGGTTATTCCTAATTTTCTAAGTGTGCATGTTACTGAAATATTTACCTCTATCATCGAGAATCATCTTTCTTTTCTCAAAACTTTTCTTTCAAAAAGCGGATCTTATTTTTATCACAGTACTTTTATTATCAATGTTTTCTTTTTTATTCTTTCTTCGATCATCCTGGATAGAATTTTGAAACTCAGACCTGTTGAGCTTGTCGTAAATACTAGGGTAAGGAGATTAGTGCATCTTATTGCAATTTTCTTTATGGTAATTGTGCAGTATGTTCCGACAAATTGTGATTCTATTGCGGTATTTTTTTATTTATGGGGTATTTTTCTGACACTTAAATATTTTCACGAAAGAAAAGTAATAAGTTTTGTAGGATTGTGTATCATTATTTTTATCTCAACCTTTGTAAGAGAAACAGCATGCCTTAATATTGCTTTTTTCGCAGCCGTTTTTTTTGATTGGAACGAGGTTAAAAATAAAAATTATATTGTTATTAAAGATATTGTCTGGATAATTGTTTCCTTTTGTCTCGCTTATATAGGACTAAGGCTGATTGTCCATCAGAAGGCTTCTTTTATGGAAGGAATTTATATTCTAAAAAACTTTACAAGTCCTTACAATTTGGCTGGATTGATTTTTGGTTTAATCGGGATTTATTTTACTTATCAGTTGTCTTCCGAAAAAAGTTCTCAACTTGTTCTTAAGAAATATCTGTTTTTCTCATTACCTTATCTGTTTATGATTACTTTGGTTGGGCTTTTTTGGGAAACAAGACTTTTTTTACCCCTGATTATTTCAGGAATTGTGATTATTTCCCAAAAGTTTAAAAACATTAATATTGAATAATGGTTTTATTGCATCCTTATTTTTTCATAGCCATCATCTTTATGATGATTTTTAGTTTTCAGGAAGTATATTCTGGGAAAGTTAATAAAAAAGCATTGTATATTCTGGCTGTATACCTTGTTATTATTGCAGGTTTACGACTCGATGTAGGTCCTGACTACGGAAGTTACAAAGGGATCTATGTATATAGTGATACTAAAGACTACTTAAGTATCTTTCTTACTGCGCTTTCGATGCAAGGGCCCCAGATCGTGGAAATAGAATGGCTGTATGTTCTCATTAATAAGGTATTGCTCAATATTTTTAATGCTCCTTTTTATATATTAACCTTTGTCATAGCTGCTCTTGTAACATTCTTTAAAACTAAATTTGTTGAAGAAAATACTCATTATCCCTTTACGTTATTGCTGTTCATATTTGTTCCTGGTTTCTTTTTTGGTGAAAGTGGACAGATTAGACAAAACCTGGGATGTTTTATGGTGTATTTTGCATTGCGGTATATAAAAGAAAGAAAGCTTTGGATGTATCTTTTATGGGTGTATCTGGCAGCAGGGATCCATAATGTTTGTTATATTATGATTCCAATGTATTGGGTGGCGAGAATTCCTCTTAATAAATTTTGGATGCTTGTTTTCATTTTGACATCCATATTCTTATCTCCATTTGAGGTGTATCGTATTTTTGGTAGTTTCCTTGAAAAAATTGCAGGCGGAAGTAATATTGCGATAGGGTTTAACGGATATATGGATGAAAGTGTAGAAAGACTGCGTGGAGGATTCGGGATACCTGAAGGAATGCTGT
>Ga0157370_10000842_pt1 | contig 38924 bp, 30 predicted proteins | sample C35metaG_FD_113463 | JGI IMG/M metagenome (GOLD analysis project Ga0157370, IMG submission 113463) | Corn rhizosphere microbial communities from Kellogg Biological Station, Michigan, USA - C3-5 metaG | ecosystem: Host-associated > Plants > Roots > Rhizosphere > Soil | place: USA: Michigan... | reverse complement strand
GTAGAGAATACCTGCGATTTTTTAGTAGGGATAGTTGTGTTAGCTTCGATAAGTTTAGTTAATACACCACCCATAGTTTCGATACCTAAAGAAAGTGGAGTAACATCAAGAAGCAATACATCTTTAACATCTCCTGAAAGTACACCACCCTGAATAGCAGCTCCAATTGCAACAACCTCATCCGGGTTAACACCTTTAGATGGTTTTTTGCCAAAGAATTTTTCTACTTCTTCCTGGATACGTGGTATACGTGTAGAACCACCTACAAGGATAACCTCATCAATATCAGATGTAGAAAGACCTGCATCTTTTAAAGCTTTAGCTACCGGTTGCATAGAACGTTTAACCAAATCATCTGCTAATTGCTCAAATTTAGCTCTCGTAAGACTTTTAACTAAGTGTTTAGGTCCAGAAGCTGTAGCAGTTACATATGGAAGGTTTATTTCTGTTTGTGTAGAAGCAGAAAGCTCAATTTTAGCTTTTTCAGCAGCTTCTTTAAGACGCTGAAGTGCCATTGGGTCTTTACGTAGATCTACACCTTCTTCACTGTTAAATTCGTTTGCTAACCAATCAATAACTACCTGGTCAAAGTCATCACCACCAAGGTGAGTATCACCATTAGTAGAAAGTACTTCAAATACACCATCACCTAATTCAAGGATAGAGATATCAAATGTACCACCACCTAAGTCATATACAGCAATTTTTTGGTCTACTCCTTTTTTGTCAAGACCGTAAGCAAGTGCAGCAGCAGTAGGCTCATTGATGATCCTTCTAACTTTAAGACCTGCAATTTCTCCTGCTTCTTTAGTAGCCTGACGCTGAGCATCATTAAAGTATGCAGGAACAGTAATAACCGCTTCTGTTACCGGCTGACCAAGATAATCTTCAGCAGTTTTTTTCATTTTCTGCAATGTCATAGCAGAAAGTTCCTGTGGAGTGTAAAGACGACCATCGATATCTACACGTGGCGTATCGTTGTCACCTTTTACTACACTGTAAGGTACGTTATTTGCTTCTTTAGAACTTTCAGTGAATTTGTTACCCATGAAACGTTTGATAGAAGCGATGGTTTTTGTAGGATTGGTCACTGCCTGTCTTTTGGCAGGATCTCCAACTTTGATCTCTCCGCCTTCAACAAATGCAATTACTGACGGCGTCGTTCTTTTTCCTTCAGCATTAGGAATAACTACCGGTTCGTTACCTTCCATTACGGCAACACACGAGTTTGTTGTTCCTAAGTCAATTCCGATTATTTTACTCATCTTTTTCTGTTTTTATTATTTTGTTTTGAATCTTATTATTTACGTGGACTTTTTACATTAGTCAATCTTTGTGCCAATAAATAAAATGGCATAGCATTATGACAAGATGACATTTCAATTTTATGAATTAAAATTCCTGTAAACATTAATGACAGTTGTTTGACAGTTGGTCACATCAAATAATCAGATGAAACAGAAACAAATAAACTATTGTTCAAAATATTCAAAAGCATCAATGATATCAAGATATACGCCATCAAAACCTGCAGTATTAATCTTGCTTAAATAAGAGTCTGCGTTTTTATAGATAAGTCCCTGCCAGTCGGCATTCCAATATTTAACCTTAAAATTACCCGGCCAGTCAGGATTTTCAGCTTCAATCCATTCAGGCTTGTTACTGTTCCATGAAGAATTCCAGTAATACCTGTAATCTTCGGCTTCACCTATAGACATGTAGCATATAACCAAACGCTTACCACCGTTAGCCTTGTTTTTAAGCTGAGCAATTTCTGCCGAGGTAAAGGCTTCATCACTAAGAAATAAGTCGATAATAACAGCATCATAATTAGTAGCAGTGACAGCATTTATAAATTCAGCTTTAGAGGTAAAATTTTCCGGATTTATAAGATACAAGAAGTTCTTAGCCTGAGATAAAGAAGTAACCACATTGTTATTTACATTATTTGGCTGAGAAGCAGGAATTACATTCAGGCTTCTTTCAGGTGCAGCAAATGAGACATAACCAAAACCATTGTTAGCTCCGTAGGAATTAGTAACGTACGAAGGTGTGGAGCAATAATCTGTAACCAGAATAGTTTTCCCCGCATTTTTAGATATATTTAAAAAGCCTTTAAGGTAAGATGTAACGTTGGCGGGTGTTGTTTCGTTATCGTTATCATATCCGTAAAGAAAATCTTCCTGCCCATTACCATCTATCGCTCCCAAATATGATGCACTTGGAACACCATTAGGTTCACCTGTTGTACTTACCAGCTCAATTCCATTTTGTGGAATCACAATAAATCCGGGACGGACAGATTTTCCTTTTTGACTGATACCAATAACAAATTCACGCATATCCTGCCTGAAATCACGACCTGGCTGATCATTGTTATTGCTGTCGTCAGAACCTCTGTTATCGCAACTTACAAAAATTGTTAACGTGAGGGCACAAATAAACAGAATGACTTTTTTCATATGGTTTTTATTATAATAACTCACAAGATATAATTCTATTGCATAACTTTTAAGAATGCGAAAAAGGATTTTTAATAATAATATCAATAGCCAGATAACCTGCATCATATATATGATTTCCATACCCTACCAAATCATTCATATATCCTAAATCTAAAGTTACAGGTAATTCTTCCGGCGAATAGCAGTAATATAGGCAAAAACGGGTTTCTTTATAAGCAGGTCCACTCCATCCATCATTCTTATCATGAGCCATAGCAAACAATACTTCGGCACTGCCCATAATACTATTTTCAGCATCATTATCTAATGGCATAAGTAATTGTGTCTTCAATCGGGTACGCAGTTGCAAATCTTCAGGCACATGAGAAAAATTATCGGTATAAAACTTTCGCACTTCCTGACGCAATGTAGTAGTCCATTTTAACTTCCCTAAATTTACTGTATATGCTAATCTTCCATAAACCCTGAATTCCTGATTTACATCTTCCGACACTTTTTCTTTAAAACCTTCGTCGTAGTTATGTTGCCTCCTGTAGCTGAGCGCATAGCTGTATTTCCATTTTGAATTTACAGTATGATAAAACTCCTGATTTACAACCAATATAGATGGGTGCTCTAAAAGACTATTGCCTTCTGTGCCACTAATGCGCCCCATACCTAGATAGGTAATAGAACTATTCTTTTCATCAAGCTTTTGTTTCACACCAATAGCCGACCAAAAGGCTGTTTTAGTTTCTCCAAGTCCGGGAGGGCTTAATTGTGCAAAGGCATTAACACTAAAAATAAAACACAGGTAAAAGGAAAATAGTCGGGCTGTCATCGTCATCACATTTATAGTTTATATAGCAAATGTGATATATGAATCTGTAAAGAATTGGGAACTTTTACATATTAATTATTTTTCATCTATAGTTACCAGACTATCTGCAAATGCTTTAGTAAACAATTTGGCACCATTTCCATTAAGATGCATCTGATCTTTAAATAACAAATTTTGATGGTCAAATCTTTTATCTTCGACAAAGTCAATAAGTTGATATCCTTTGTTTTTAAAATGTCTTCTTAATGGCATTTTTATAATATTATCTTTATCATAATCCACATAAGCCGGCGAAGTAACAAAATATAACTTTATTCCATTATCCTGACACAAAGCGTAAATTTTATCAATATATAAAAGTTGTTTCGTGTAACCATTATCTATTGTTTTTAAATCATTTGACGAAAATTCATAAGGATCATAATATCCAATTTTTTGATCTTTAGAAATAGTCCCATTTAATGAATTAAAGCTATCATATTTATTAACTTTTGTTACTATATTATAAGCTGTAGAGTTATACTTATAGGTATTAAAAAACATTAAAAAGGGATGATAATCAGGATTTAATTTTACTATTTCATTAAATGATGGATAAATATCTGCCATCGGCTGTAACCTGGTAAGAATACCAAACTGTTTTATGTCAAACATAATAGTAGGTTCAACATCCAGAACAACAATTTGCGGCAAGTTCAATTTCAATCGTTCTTTTAAAATTGCATAGCTATAGAAAACCCCATATCCACCTGCCCCGGCATTAAAAACTGATTTCCCTGACAATAATTGTAATTCCTTAGAATTGTAATGGCATTCTGCCCTTGAGCTTCCTAATATAAAAATTTGCGATGTATCTGCTATGGCTTTATTTATTTCACCAAAAAAATATATATCAGGGGATTTAAGTTTGCTATAGCTAACAAATCCAATTATGATGTCAGCTATTAAAAAAAACAATATAGATACAAAAATATATTTTATGTATTTCTTCATGTTTAAAATTGAAAATAAATAAACTGCCCACCATTAAACACCCCCATATAAAAAATACAAACAATTAAGAAAGAGAACAAAATCACCACAGGAAATGAGATTACCGCATTCTGTAAAATATTATTCTTTCCTTTTCTTTCCGCATATATATCCATACTTATTAATAATAAAACCCCTATCAGTCCATAAAATAAAGTGCTGCTGTCAAAAAAAATGTCCCTGTCTATTTGTGTACTGCTCTGTATTATATAAAAGGCATCTGTAATAGTATTTGCCCTAAAAAATATCCAGGCAAAACTTACTGCAATAAATAAGACACCTGTCTTTATAAGCCTTAATGGAGCAACAACCTGACTTTGCTTTTTTTGTGGCTTTAAAATATTTTCAATACTTAAAAATGCACCATGCAATCCTCCCCAAACAATAAATGTCCAGTTAGCCCCATGCCATAATCCGCTTATTAAAAAAGTAATGAAATTATTAATATGCTGCCTTAGCCTACCATTCCTGTTACCTCCTAAAGGGATGTAGAGATAATCCCTAAACCAACTTGATAGTGAAATATGCCACCTTTTCCAAAAATCACTAAAACTAAACGCGAAGTAAGGTCTTCTGAAGTTGACCATTAAATCGTAATCCAACCATTTAGCAACTCCCTTTGCAATAGTTGAATAACCTGCAAAATCACACAAAATCTGAAATGAAAAGCATATAGTACTTACCCAAAATGTCAGTCCATGATGACCCTTTACATTATTATATATAGCATCTACATAAATAGACAACCTGTCGGCAATTACAAGTTTCATAAAAAAGCCGATAATAACATATTTAGTGCCTTGTATTATGTTTGAAGCTTTTATATAATGATTCTTATGAAATTGAGGAAGCAAATTTTCACTACGTTCGATAGGTCCTGCTACTAACTTTGGAAAAAATGAAATAAATAATGCATATATCCAAAATTTTCTCTCCGCATCCAGTTTTCCTTTATATACATCTATAGTATAACTTAGAGTTTCAAACGTATAAAAAGAAATACCTACAGGTAAGAGATAATTATAAAATATAAATTGTGAACCCGAAATCTGATTAATATTGCCTATAAAAAAATTATAATATTTAAAAAAGAATAGTATACCTAACGATGCACTTATTGATCCGTATAAATAAACTTTTTTAAGCTTTTTATTATGATTTTTTTCTATTGCTAAAGATGCAACATATGAGGTCGTAGTAGTAAATAGTATGAGTATTACATAACTGTAATTCCAGCACATATAAAAATAGTAGCTTGACAGCAAAAGGAACAACTGACGATACTTTTGAGGAAGTACATAAAATACTGGAACTATAACAAGTATAAAATATATAAAATGAAACGAATTAAAAAGCATGTTTATTTAATTTACTAAAAAAAGAGCATTGCTGAACAACAGGTTACCATTCTCCCAAAATCCACGAAACAACGGATTATCAACCATATAAATTATTTCGCCCCTACCCTTTTGCTCTACAGCAAATGTTACTGTATTTTCCAGCTTCTTTTTAAGGCTTTTACCTATGAAACCGAAGTTTTTATATCCCGCAGGTACGTAGGCAACATTCCATGCATTTTTAAGCAACTGATAACGGCTGTCACTGGTTTTAAGGCTAAAATATTTATCGCCCAAACCATAAGAAAGCGGATGGCTCTTATCTAATATATTTTCAACAATAGCGCCCGGTACTGAGGCCGATATAGCACGTCTTTCAGCATTCTGGTAATCATAAAAACGGGCCTTAAGTACTTCTTCATCATGTTCTGTAATCTCAAGGTCTTTTGCCGCTACAGATGCAAATTTTGTTAAGCTGTATCCCGACCTGTCTTCAAACAGGCTTAAAGCGTTGGCAATAGCTATTACCTTACCACCGTTATCGATAAAATCGTCTATTTTTTTTCTATAATTTTCTGATAGGTCATACCAGCCGTCAGGTAAAATAAGCGTATTGAAATCGTTCATATTAATTCTTCCCAGGTTTTGGGCATCTACTATACTCACCGGGTAATTTACGATCTCATCCATGTAAAACCATGCCTGTCCAAAATCTGTAGCACTTACATTATCGCCGGAAAGCAATAGTACTTTTGGCACTTGCAATAGTGGATAATTTTCACCGCCTAAGTCTCCTCCTGCTAAAGAGAATCCACTTTCAATAACCTCATAATCGGGTTTTTTATCTAAAAGTGTTTCCATCATGTTCTTAAAGTCACCTAATTGAGCATTATCTCCTTTTAAAATAACAAGATCACCCGGGCTAACCTTTATCCCTCTAAATGCTGAGGCCTTACGCGATGACCTCACTTTTATACCGCTTTTTAATAGCAGGCTCAAAGTTTTGGCAGACCCACGACCATTCCACGGAACGTAATAGGCATAAATTCTTTCATATTCAAATTTGCCTTTTATTTTAATTTCCTGTTTGGTATCAATAGAAAGATTTCCTTTAAGGGCATAACTATCTACACCATAAGCGTGAGGCAAAGCCCACGCGGTTATGTCATAAGAAAGGCTGTCAGTAAGTCTCTGAGCAGGTTCAAACAACACCTGCGTTAGCAGCGCTTTCGGCTGATCAGCTCTTACGATAATGTCATTAGGTTCAATAGTAAAATCTTTTTCTTTATCGCTTTGATAATTGTATCCCGATGTCTTTTTAGATTCAGCAGCATAACTGTACTGAATCTTATTTCTTTTTAGCAGTCTTGCTAACTGCTCGTTCTTACCGGAGTTTTTAATTACATATGTTTTATACTTTCCTTTAAGATCTTCACGTGAATTCTTAAAGTAAGCCCTGAAGTCTTTTACCAGTTTATCTTTTTTCCAAGAGGCTGTTTCTACTGCCGTAAGTACAGCTGCAGTATGATGGTTTATTCTGTCCTGAAGCGTAAGTATGTTACCATTACTCATAGTTACGGCACGACCAGCTCCAATACCGCCCTGTTCGTAAGTCATACCTACAGCACCGTTAAAGCTTGGGTAGGTGTCACCATAGCTCGGGTAAAAGAGATCAAAGCGCTCACGGGTATAGTAATTCCAGCCTTCTGTATCAAATTTTTTAGAAGTCATATCGCCAATAGCATTGTGAAAATCACGTTGCGCCTGTGTTATAAAATCATGCATAGGTTCTGCCGCCGGGGGAAAGAAATAAGGTTCATTAAATCCCATTTCATGTACATCTACATGTACCATAGGCATCCAGTCATTATACAATACCATACGCTGCTGGGTCTCAATTTGTGTCTGCCATGCCCAGTCACGATTTAGATCGTAGTCATAATGATTCTGCCTGCCTCCGGGCCACGGCTCCATGTGCTCACGGTCATTAAGTCCCGGATGGGTATTTTTACCCGACACATCTCTAAGCCAGTTGCCATAACGGGAAAAGCCATCAGGATTTAAGCATGGATCTAATATTACAATTGTATTTTGCAGCCACTCTTTGGTTTCTTTATTTTCAGGATTTACTAACTGATAAGCTACAGACATAGCGCTTTCTGTTGCACCTGGTTCATTTCCGTGTACATTAAAACTAAGCCATACAATTGCTTTGTCATTTATTGCAGCAGGTTTTGTATCGGTCATACCTATCTGGTTCAGATTGGTGAGACGTATATTTTCAAGCTCTTTAAGATTTTCCGGTGTAGAAATGTAATAGACATTTAGCCCTCTTTCCTGTGTGGTCTGACCATACGGTTTATGCTGTATCATATCCGAATTCTGAACAAGCTGATCAAAATAACTTTCTACCTGATAGTAGTAACTAACTGTCCTTCCATACGATGGCAAAAATTCTGCAGGGCTTTTAACCTGGGCGTAAAATGATATGCTGAAAAATAAAGCTATAGCCGTAATAACGTTTTTCATGAACTCTTTTTTATTGAATTCAAATGTAGGAATTTTATTTGTTGGAAATGTGAAACCTTGTCAACACTAACAGTGTTGATACCAATTCTGTATCAGTGTATTTAGCTATATCTAGAAAAGTTATCAAATAATGACTATATATGTATTAAGTTATAAATGGAAGTTTGATCCACAATCATTATCTTTGCATGCTTTTAAAATAAACTACAATGCGTATATCCTATAATTGGTTAAAACAATTTATAAAATTAGACTGGAAATCTGAAGAAACTGCTGCTTTACTAACCGACCTTGGACTTGAGGTTGAAGGTGTAGACAAATTTGAGTCGCTGAAAGGCGGTCTTGAAGGCGTTGTAGTAGGACATGTACTTACATGCGTTCAGCACCCTAATGCTGACAGGTTAAGGATTACAACTGTAGATTTAGGCGATGGTACTCCTGTACAAATTGTATGTGGCGCTCCTAACGTAGCTGCAGGCCAAAAAGTTCCTGTTGCAACTATAGGTACTACTTTATATGATAAAGACGGAAATGCCTTCCAGATTAAAAAAGGTAAAATAAGAGGAGAAGAGAGCCACGGTATGATATGTGCCGAAGATGAACTTGGCCTTGGCGAAGGACACGACGGCATCTTAGTACTTAATGAAGATCTTAAACCGGGAACCCCTGCTTCTAAAATATTCAACATAGAAAGTGATGAAGTTTTTGAGATAGGCCTTACACCAAACCGTGCTGATGCTATGAGCCACTGGGGTGTTGCAAGAGACCTTCGTGCAGGACTTACTCAAAAAAATGTACATCCGGAACTTATAACGCCATCAGTAAGTAATTTCAGGGTTGATAAACGTACCTTAAAGATGGACGTTAAAGTAGAAGACGGAAAACTTGCGCCAAGATATTGCGGTGTAACTATTTCAGATATTACTGTAAAACCTTCTCCGGCGTGGCTTCAAAACAGGCTTAAAGCTATTGGGATTACACCAAAAAACAATATTGTAGACGTTACCAATTATGTACTTCATGAACTTGGGCAACCACTACATGCTTTTGACACTGCTAAAATAAAAGGAAATAAGGTTACCGTAAAAACGGTAGCTGCAGGAACAAAATTTGTTACCCTTGATGATGTAGAAAGAACATTACACGAAGAAGACCTAATGATTTGCGACGAAGCAGGACCTATGTGTATTGCAGGTGTTTTTGGAGGCAAAAATTCGGGTGTAACAGAGCAGACTTCATCTATATTTTTAGAAAGTGCTTACTTTAACCCGGTATCCGTAAGAAAGACAGCTAAACGCCACGGCCTTAGCACAGATGCTTCTTTCCGTTTTGAAAGAGGTATTGACCCAACAATTACAGAATATGCACTTAAAAGAGCTGCATTATTAATACAGGAAACTGCGGGTGGAGAAATAACATCAGACGTTATAGACATCTACCCTAAGAAAATAGAAGACTTCCCTGTAGTTCTTAACTTTGCTAACGTAACACGTGTTATCGGTCAGGAACTTTCTAAGGAAACAATTAAAAAGATATTAGTATCCCTTGATATTAAGATCAATAATATGTCTGACGCAGGCCTTGGCCTTATAGTACCGGCATATCGTGTAGATGTTACCAGAGAAATTGATGTTATAGAAGAAATACTAAGAGTATACGGATATAACAACATATCATTTACTCAAAAACTTAATGCTTCAATATCAAACTCTGCACGTAATGAAGATTACAAATTGCAGAATATTATTGGCGCACAGATGGTATCGCTTGGCTTTAACGAAATGATGGCTAACTCACTTACAACGCCAGATTATATAAAACTATCTGAAAACCTGAAGGAAGAATTTAATGTCATGATGCTTAACCCATTGAGCAGTGATCTTTCGGCAATGAGGCAGTCATTATTATTCAGTGCACTCGAAGCGGTGTCATTCAACATTAATCGTAGAAGAGCCGATCTTAAATTGTTTGAGTTTGGTAAATCCTACCACAAGTTACCATCAGGTTATGATGAAAACAAGCATTTAACCCTTACTGTTACCGGAAGCCGATTAAACGAAAGCTGGTCGTATGCTCAAAAACCTACTGACTTCTTTATGTTTAAAGGTTATGTAAATCTTATACTTACCCGTCTTGGCATTGCCAAGATACAGACACAACCTGTAGCTAACGACATCTTTAGCGAAGGTATTGCTCTTGCTGTAGGTAGCGAAACTATCGTTGAATTTGGCGCTGTTAAAAAATCAGTGCTTAAACATTTTGATATTAAACAGGAAGTTTTCTTTGCCGATTTTAACTGGGGTGCTATCATAAAAATGGTAACCGGAAAGATAAAGTATGCTGAGATCTCGAAATTCCCTGAGGTAAGAAGAGATTTAGCTTTATTAGTAGATCAGAATGTTTCTTTTGAAAACATCTATACTGTTGCAAGACAATCAGAAAAATCTGTACTTAAAGACATAAGCCTGTTTGACGTTTATGAAGGCAACAACCTTCCTGAAGGCAAGAAATCTTATGCTGTAAGCTTTATGCTTCAGGATAGTACAAAAACGCTTACCGATGAGCAGATAGACAAAATAATGGGTAAAATAAGACAGAACCTGGAAAAAGAAACAGGCGCCCAATTAAGATAAATCATATTTTAAAGATCATAAAAAAATGCCTCCTAAATAAGGAGGCATTTTTTATATAAAGTATTTTTATAGAAGACTATAATTTAGCTTTCATCGCTTTGTATTCCGCCTGTCTGTCAAGCGCCTGGTATACACTGGCAAGTAAAGAAATTACATCTTTATTTGTAGGCTCAAGCTGATTTGCTTTTTCAAAATAAGGAAGTGCTTTTAAATAAAGATCATCCCTTTGTTTTTTAAGAGCATCATAACGTTTGTTATCTGCAGCACTTGTTCCCAGTTTGTTCATCTGGTCAACAATTTTTTGCTCATCTTTAAGCGTAAGAACACCCATATTAATGTTTGGCTCAACATATTTAGGATTTATCTCTATAGCTCTCTTGTAATAGTTCATTGCTTCAGCAGCATCAGCGTCAGATGTTACAACACCAAGATTAAAGAATAATACCGCATCATTAGGAGTTTTTTGCGTTGCCTCTTTAATAAGCTCTTTATATTTAGCCATATCTTTAGCTTTAAGATAAAGTTCAGCTTCGGCAATAATAAGACTTGTATCATCAGGATTAGCTTTTCTTGCGCTTCCAAAAGCTGCTTTCGCTTTTTCAGTATCACCTTTCATGTTATAGATAAGTGCAATATTTTTAACGATCTCACCTTTAACCGAAGGTACTTTTTCATCTTTAGGAAGGATATACAAACCACCTTTTACAGCAATATCCCTTGTGCTTTTATTTGGGAAACTTTCTACAGTATTAGTTGCTTTGTTAGTTGCAACATAAGCAGTACTTTCTCCTGTGAAACCACTTTGATCAAGAATTTCATAGTATTTCAGGGCATTATCCCAATCTTGTGCATTTACTGCAGAAGCAGCTGCATTGTAAAGAATAGCATAATCTTTAGGGTCTACCTGATAAGCTGCAGCATATGCAAATCCAGATTCTTTATACATTTTCTTTTCACCAAGCTTTTGAGCCATCGTAATAGCCATAGTTTTCAGTTCAGGAAGGATTTCTTTCTGAACTTCATCTGTGTGCTTTTTCTTTCCGTTTTTTTCGATCTCAATAACTTTATTAAAACTGTCAACTGCTAAAGAAAAATTAGTTGAAGCGCTCGCAGGATTCATCATCATTTCTACTAATGAATAATTTCCCTTGTAAAAGTTATAATCTGATTGTTGTTCAGGAGTTGCTAATCCCATTTTAGGCTCAACTTCCGTTAAAAGCCTTTTGAATTCAGCTATATCACTAGCCGTTGGCTGAGTTTCCTTATCATCAATTTTTTTAAGTGCCTTTAACTCTTCCTTTTGTGCATAAGCTCCTATAGAAAGCATTAAAGACGCAGCTATTGCATATTTAATTTTCATAGTTATTATTTTAATTATTCTTCTGTTTGTTGTTCTTCATTATCAGCAGCCGAAGTATCTTCACCTTCAGCTATAAAACCGGTAATACCATTTTCTGATCCTTCTGCATTAAGCTCTTCAAGACCTTCCTCAACGGCATCATCTTCGCGCACAACCTTAGTTACGGCAGCGATAGAGTCATTACCTTTAATATTAATAAGGCGTACACCTTGTGTAGCACGGCCCATTACCCTAAGGTCAGAAACCATCATACGTATAGTAAGACCTGATTTATTGATAATCATAAGGTCATCTGCATCAGTTACACCATTAATAGAAACAAGTTTACCCGTTTTGTCTGTAATATTAAGTGTTTTAACACCTTTACCGCCTCGATTAGTAATCCTGTAATCATCAAGGCTTGAACGCTTACCATATCCGTTTTCAGATACAACAAGGATCTCACTGTTCATGTCATTTACAGAAACCATGCCGATTACCTCATCGCTGTCATCAGCAAGAGTAATACCACGTACACCCGAAGCACTACGACCCATTGGACGTGTTTTGCCTTCTTCAAAACGAACAAGCTTACCAGATTTCACAGCAATAAGCACCTGGCTTTCTCCTGTAGTAAGTTTAGCTTCTAATAGTTCATCATCTTCTCTAATGGTAATAGCAGCAATACCATTTAACCTTGGTCTTGAATATTGCTCAAGAAGGGTTTTCTTAACGATACCTTTCTTAGTAGCCATGATTACATAGTGGCTATTTGTATACTCTTCATTTTTAAGATCCTGAGTACAGATAAACGCTTTTACCTTGTCATCATTCTCTATATTGATAAGATTTTGGATTGCACGGCCTTTGCTTGTTTTGTTACCTTCCGGAATTTCGTAAACACGCATCCAGAAACATTTACCTTTTTGAGTAAAGAACAACATGTAATTGTGGTTTGTAGCAACAAATAGATGCTCAAGATAATCCTGATCACGTGTTGCCACACCTTTCTGGCCTACTCCACCCCTGTTTTGCGTTTTGTATTCGCTCAGCGGAGTACGTTTGATATAACCTGCATGAGAAATTGTAATAACAACATTCTCATCGGCAATAAGGTCTTCAATACTTACATCACCACCTGCATATTCAATCTGAGAACGACGGGCATCTCCATATTTATCCCTTATTTCTATAAGTTCTGTTTTAATAAGCTCCATTCTTAGCTCTTTGCTTTCTAAAAGGGCTCTTAATTCAGCTATTAATTTCATGATCTCTTCATACTCTGCACGAAGTTTATCCTGTTCAAGACCTGTAAGCTGTCTTAAACGCATCTCTACAATAGCACGTGCCTGAATTTCTGAAAGCTTAAAGCGCTCCATTAATTTTCCACGAGCTTCTTCACCGTCTTTAGAACCACGGATAAGAGCAATTACCTCATCAATATTATCTGATGCGATAATTAAGCCTTCTAATATATGTGCACGCTCTTCTGCCTTGCGAAGTTCATACTGTGTTCTTCTTACTACTACGTCATGCCTGTGCTCAACAAAGTAATGAATAAGGTCCTTCAGGTTAAGCATTTGCGGCCTGCCATTAACAAGCGCAATATTGTTTACACTGAAAGAAGATTGTAGTTGTGTAAATTTATAAAGGGTATTAAGCACCACATTAGGTACAGCGTCACGTTTAAGGATATAAACGATACGCATACCGTTTCTATCCGATTCGTCACGGATATTGGCAATACCTTCAATTTTCTTTTCGTTAACCATATCGGCAGTCTTCTTGATCATGTCTGCCTTATTTACCTGATATGGTATTTCGGTAACTATGATACACTCTCTGCCTTCAACTTCTTCAAAACTTGTTTTAGCACGCATTACAACACGCCCACGACCCGTTTTAAAAGCTTCACGAACACCTTCATAACCATAAATAATACCTCCTGTTGGGAAATCCGGAGCTTTTACATAGTTTATAAGTTCGTCAATTTCTATATCTGTATTATCTATATAAGCCAGCGTACCGTCAATAACTTCTGTAAGGTTGTGTGGCGCCATATTGGTTGCCATACCTACCGCAATACCCGATGCACCGTTAATCAAAAGATTTGGTACCCTTGTAGGCATTACAGTTGGTTCCTGTAAAGTATCATCAAAGTTAAGCTGGAAATCTACTGTTTCTTTGTCAAGGTCTGCCATTATCTCTTCAGATATTTTACGCATCCTTGCCTCTGTATAACGCATTGCTGCAGGACTATCGCCGTCTACCGAACCAAAGTTACCCTGTCCGTCTACTAATAGATAACGTAAGCTCCATTCCTGGGCCATACGTACCATTGCATCATATACCGACGTATCACCATGCGGGTGGTATTTACCTAATACCTCACCTACGATCCTTGCCGATTTTTTGTGGGCTCTGTTAGAAAGAACGCCCAGTTCATACATTCCATAAAGTACTCTTCGGTGTACGGGTTTCAAGCCATCTCTAACATCTGGAAGTGCCCTTGATACGATTACAGACATCGAATAATCGATATATGCCGATTTCATTTGGTCTTCTATGTTAATGGGAATTAACTTTTCTCCTTCAGACATAAGTAGTTATATTAAAAAATTATTGTTATTACAAAACGTGCCAATATACGTAATTTTCTCAGGATTTCGAACCCCTAAATCTAAATATTTCCACGTTTTATTAACATCGATTTAGCAAGCAAAAGTTAATAAACAATTACAAAAACGCTTTTATTTTCGGCTTTTTTTTCGTCACTTAGCATGACAGACATTTTTGAGTGCTGTCAGTACCTTTAATTAGGTATGGTTTTTGTAAAATCTTACGTAAATAGTTAAATTTACACTATCAAAAATAACATTATGGATGATAATTTTTCACCAAGAGTTAAAGACGTAATCACCTACAGCAAAGAAGAAGCGCTGAGGCTGGGTCATGACTTTATTGGTACAGAGCATTTAATGTTAGGAATTTTGAGAGACGGGAATGGTAAAGCCATTTCTATTTTAAACAACATTTCTGTTGACCTGGATCATTTACGCAAAAAAGTAGAGATACTTAGCCCCGCTAATCCTAATGCTGAGCGCAACAATGAGAAGAAAAACCTTCATTTAACGCGTCAGGCAGAACGTGCATTAAGAACAACATTTCTTGAAGCAAAGGTTTTCCAGAGCACCTCTATAAGCACAGCTCATTTACTGTTGTGTATTTTACGCAATGAAAATGACCCTACTACAAAATTGCTTAACAAACTTAAAATCGATTACGAAACCGTTAAAGAACAATTTATCAGTATGACATCAAACGAAGAAGAATACCTAGAGAACCTTCCTAAAGCAGAGTCATATAATGACGATGCAGGACAAGATGACAGTATGCGTGAAAGCAACTTCAACAATCCTTCTTCAGGCAACGCTAAAGCCAATAAAAAATCAAAAACACCGGTTCTTGACAATTTTGGCCGCGATCTTACCGAACTTGCAGAAGAAGGTAAGCTGGATCCTGTTGTAGGCCGCGAAAAAGAAATTGAACGCGTATCTCAAATCTTAAGCAGAAGAAAGAAAAACAATCCGCTACTTATAGGTGAGCCGGGTGTAGGTAAATCGGCAATTGCCGAAGGTCTTGCACTGCGTATCATCCAGAAAAAAGTGTCGCGCATACTTTTCAACAAACGTGTAGTTACTTTAGACCTTGCCAGTTTAGTAGCAGGTACTAAATACCGCGGACAGTTTGAAGAGCGTATGAAAGCCGTGATGAACGAACTTGAAAAAAACGATGATATTATCCTTTTTATAGACGAGATTCACACTATCGTAGGTGCAGGTGGAGCTACAGGCTCTCTTGATGCCAGCAATATGTTTAAGCCGGCTCTTGCAAGAGGTGAAATACAATGTATTGGTGCTACTACTCTCGATGAGTACAGACAATATATTGAAAAAGACGGAGCTCTTGAGCGTCGTTTCCAAAAGGTAATTGTAGAACCTACAACTGTAGTTGAAACGATTACTATACTTAATAACATCAAGAATAAATACGAAGATCACCATAACGTAATCTATACGCAGGAAGCTATTGAAGCCTGTGTTAAACTTACTGACAGATATATGAGCGAACGCTTCCTACCGGACAAGGCTATTGATGCACTTGACGAAGCAGGATCGCGCGTTCACATTACTAACATCGATGTCCCTAAACAGATCCTTGATCTTGAAAGACAGCTTGAAGAAGTACGTGAACTTAAAAATTCTGTAGTTAAAAAACAGAAATATGAGGAAGCTGCTAAACTTCGTGATGATGAGAAACGTATTGAGAAAGACCTTGCTATTGCCCAGGAGCAGTGGGAAGAAGATTCTAAAAACAACCGCGTTACCGTTACCGAAGACAATGTTGCCGATGTTGTATCTATGATGACAGGTATTCCTGTTAACCGTATTGCACAAACTGAGAGCAACAAACTGGCAAAACTACCTGAACTTATTAAAGGTAAGGTTATTGGCCAGGATGAGGCAGTTCAAAAAATTGCGAAGTCTATACAACGTAACCGTGCAGGTTTAAAGGATCCTAACAAACCAATTGGTTCGTTTATCTTCCTTGGACAGACTGGTGTTGGTAAAACTCAGCTAGCAAAAGTTATTGCAAAAGAATTGTTTGACTCGGAAGATGCGCTTGTACGTATTGATATGAGTGAATACATGGAGAAATTTGCGATCTCAAGGCTTGTAGGAGCACCTCCGGGATATGTAGGTTATGAAGAAGGCGGACAACTTACTGAAAAAGTAAGAAGAAAACCTTATTGTGTTGTTCTTCTTGATGAGATCGAGAAAGCACACCCTGATGTATTCAATATGTTGCTTCAGGTACTTGACGATGGTTATTTAACTGACAGTTTAGGTCGTAAGATAGACTTTAAAAACACTATCATTATTATGACTTCAAACGTTGGTGCACGCCAGATTAAAGATTTCGGACAAGGTGTTGGATTTGGTACATCTGCCAAAAAGGCACAAGCTGACGACCACACTAAAGGTGTTATTGAAGCTGCACTTAAGAAAACTTTTGCACCGGAATTCATCAACAGGATAGATGATATTATCGTGTTTAATCCTCTTGAAAAAGAGCATATAGACCTTATCATCGACATTGAGCTTGAAAAACTTTACGGAAGAATAAAAGATCTTGGTTACAACATCTCATTATCACCGGAAGCTAAAAGCTTTATCGCCGAAAAAGGTTTTGATAAGCAGTATGGAGCTAGGCCACTTAAAAGGGCTATCCAGAAATATGTGGAAGACACCCTTGCTGAGGAAATAATTACCTCTAAAATATCAAACGGTGACGAGATTTTCATGGATCTTGATACTAACGGTACAGAACTTGCCGTAACCATCAAAAAAGCCGAAAATCCTGCAAGCTAATTGTCAGAATAAATTATAATTTAAGAATCCCGGAGATGTAAATATCTTCGGGATTTTTTTATGCCTTTCTGTAATTTATAATCAATCAATTTTAATCACAAGCTACTGTAAATAAGAATTATATCTTATTCCATCCGCTTTATCGCATTACCATATCATTAAATTTTGCCAAAAATAACAGTAACGCTTCTTACAATTAAAAAAAGTAGTAATTTAGTTTCAAATCTTATTAAAATGCTTGACAAAGTAATTGTAGGTAGTGAAGAATGGTGCGCGTTTCCTTCGTTAGGAATACCTACTATAAAGGCACGTGTAGACTCAGGTGCCAAAACATCTGCACTTCACGCTATTAACATCGCCCCTTTTCAAAAAGACGGTGAAAACTGGGTTAAATTTGATATCAACCCAATACAGAATAATTCAAAAACAATAATACACTGTCAGGCTCCGCTGGTAGATAAACGTGTAGTAAAAAGTTCAAGCGGCTACCGTGAACAGCGTTATGTGATAAGAACCGGCATAGAAATAGGTGAAGCCAAATGGGATGTGGAGCTTACACTTACCAACCGTGACTCTATGGGTTTCAGAATGCTTTTAGGCCGTGAAGCTATGAGCGGGCGGCTATTGGTAGACCCTGAACAAAAATACCTGTTAGGCCAGCCTACACAGGAAAAAATAAAAGAGTATTATAATAACAATAACGAAGAAAAGAAAGGTTTAAGAATTGGACTTTTAGCCAGTAATCCAGACCTTTATAGTAACAGGCGTATTATAGAAGCAGGTGAAATGAGAGGGCATGAAATGCACTTTCTTAACCTGAAATACTGCTACATGAAACTTGATGCACATACTCCCGAAATTCATTATCGTGGCGGCAGGATATTAAATGATTTTGATGCTGTTATTCCACGTATACGCCCTAGTATGACATTTTATGGTTGTGCATTAACACGCCATTTTGAAGCACTAAAGGTATTTTCGCTTAACTCATCATCGGCTATAACGCAGTCAAGGGATAAACTGTATTCACTTCAGTTATTACTAAACAGTGGTGTGGATATTCCAACAACCGGATTTGCTAATTCCCCATTGGATACCAACGACCTTATCCAGATGGTAGGTGGACCTCCGCTTATTGTGAAGCTCCTTGAAGGAACTCAGGGTAAAGGTGTAGTACTTGCAGAAACCAAAAAAGCGGCAGAGAGCGTAATCAATGCATTCAAGAGTTTAAATGCCAACATACTTGTACAGGAATTTATTAAAGAAGCTAACGGTAAAGACCTTCGACTGTTTGTAATAGACAGTAAAGTTGTAGCTACTATTCAGCGTGAAGCATTACCCGGAGAATTCAGGGCAAATATTCACCTTGGCGGAACAGCCTCTGTAATACGACCAACTGTTGAAGAAAAACGCATTGCTATTAAGGCTGCGAAAGCTATGAACCTTAAAGTTGCAGGTGTAGATATCATACGGTCATCTAAAGGCCCTCTATTGCTTGAAGTGAACTCTTCACCGGGACTGGAAGGTATTGAGGGAGCTACAAACAAAGATATTGCCAGCGAAATGATATTGGCTATAGAAAAGAATTTTAAACTAAACAGATTATAATCATGCATATTGCAGCCAAAATAATAATCGCATTTGTAGCCCTGATACATATTTATATTTTATGGTTGGAAATGTTTGCCTGGCTGACAAGAGCCAGAAAAGTGTTCAGAACCTTGCCTCAGGATATGTTTGCCCCAACAAAATCTATGGCGGCAAATCAGGGATTATACAATGGTTTTTTGGCTGCAGGGCTTATCTGGTCACTACTGATTACAGATACCGTGTGGAGTATTAATGTAGCTACCTTCTTTTTGGGCTGTATAGTAGTTGCCGGATTATATGGTGCTTACTCTGTACAGAAAAAAATATTATTTGTACAGGCTGTTCCCGCTGCATTAGGACTACTCGCTATTTACTTATTATAACGTTAAAACACATGAAATACTGGCAAATAATAATTATCTTTCTTATTGGAGCTGTTATAACAATTATCGGAGCATTGTTTAAGATAATGCATTGGCCTTACACATCGTTAATGCTAATAATAGGTATAGGCATAAAAGTTATCTCAATAATGATTCTCATTGTTAAGTTGGCACTAGAAGGCAAAACAAACGAACTGCTTAATAAGTAAAAGTTATGAAAAATATCATTTTAATAATCGCATTAATTTTCACATCTTTTGGCTATAGCCAGTCAAGCTGCAAAAAATTTAAAAACGGCACTTTTAAGATTACCGATCCTAAGAGTAAACAGGTATGCATAATAACCCGAAAAGATAATAAGCAGACCGAAAAAATGGAGGAAAGCGACGATGTGTATGATTTTGACATTACATGGCTTGATGACTGTACCTATACAGTTACTCCTACTGCTTCTGCTGTTGCTAAAAACCAAAAAATACTGGACATTGGCACAATGACAGTTAAAATTACTAAAGCAAAGGACAGTTCGTATACACAAAGAATAACTGTTGCTAATAATCCTAAATTTAGAAGAGTTGACGAAGTTTTTTTAGTAGAAACGGAGAAAGATTATAACTAACTAATGAGAGTTAAATCTGTAATTCTTATATTTCTCCTTCTGTTTTTTTGTTCGTGTGGACGAAAACATCCGGGAGTTATAATAAATGATACTGATGAAACTTTACTGGTAACCTTAAAACTCAATCAGTATAGCCCCGATAATTATTTATACGACGACATTATCTTAAACTATAAATCGCAACCGGGCGACGCAAAATCAATTGGAGATTATGTAATACGTTTCGATTCTATAAGCAATATTGCCGTATTAAAGTTTTCACCCTCCGATAAAATTTATATTGGTACAGTAAGAGCCGGTGGCAATGGCCGCAACGATTATCATGGATGGGAATTTAAAGAGATTAGCTGCAAAGGAGACAAAGGCTTTAAAATGCATGTCAAAGATGCAACGTTAATGGATTATGTTCACAGAAATATTTTATCAAACTATACGCATAGCCTTGAAATTGAGTAATACATATTTCAATTTAAGCAAAGGGAGCATAGCATTTAACAATTAAAAAACTTATGGTAAAAGCAAAGCTCTCCGATAATGAACAGGTAACCCAATTTATAAAAACATCATCGCATTCACTTTCTGATGTAATGCAAACATTGAGGGAAATCATTTTAAGTAGCAGTGCTGAAATTAGCGAGCATATAAAATGGAATGCCCCTGCCTTTTATTGCAATGGACAAATAGCAGATTTTGATGCTAAAGAATACAAAAGGGATATTGTTGTGTATAATATCCGTAAGAATGACTACATACTACTCATATTTCCCACAGGTAACGTTATCGATAACACAACCGGAATTTTAGAAGGCAATTATACTGATGGTCGCCGCATGGTTACTATTAATAGCATGGATGATCTCAATACAAAAAAAGAAAGCTTAAAAGCCGTGATAAAAAACTGGCTATCTAAAGTTGAGAAATAATATTTTAAGTATTATAAAATAAACCCCACAAATAAATGTTTTCATAGGTAACTTAAGCTAACCATATGAAACAAAAAATACACATTTCCCTATTTTTATTTTTTACAACATTTTGCTTTGCCCAAATTACAGCTGTACAGGATAGCGCTACTAAGGAACCTATACCTTATGTGAATATTTGGGTTGATGGAAAAAATATAGAATTCAATGCTGATGAGAATGGAAATTTTACCCTTCCTGATGTTGATGCATCTTCATCGATAATTTTAAGCGCCGTTGGGTACACCAACACTACATTAAAAATATCCGATATAAATAAAGTTATACTTCTAACCCCTAAGCCAATAGAATTAGGGGAACTCACTATCGGAAATAAAAAAGGGAAACATTCACAGATAGTTAATCCAATTAAAAAAGCAAAAAATACCTGGATGGGCGTTGGCGGAGGTGCCTCGGGGCCACTAATGGCCGCCAGATACTTTCAGTATAAAGCCGAATATGCAACGACACCCTTCATTGATAAAATACGGTTTGAAACAAAAACCTATCACGATAATACTTTTAATATAAGATTGTGCATGGTGAATCCTGATGGCAGTCCCGGCGATTATTTATATAATGAGAATATACTTGTTACAGTAAAAAAAGGACAAGAAAACACAAAAATTGACTTCTCAAAAATTTCATTAAGAATACCTGAAGAAGGATTTTTTGTAGTAGTTGAACATATAACTACAAAGGAAAATAAGCTTATAGATAGTAAAGAACAGTCAGATCAATCTGTAAATTTTTACATCTACGGACCTTCTTTTCTATGTGAAGCCAGTGATACGCAGGTAGGTTGGTATTACAGAGACGGAGTATGGAAACAAGGTCCCAAATTAGAAAAAGGATATGCCAAAATAGTTGCAGAAGTAACACTTACTGATTAATACAAAAAAGCTCCCGTTTTCACGGGAGCTTTTTAATTTATTCAAATACTGTTTCGTCTATCTCTAAATTAGTAAGGAAAGCAATAGTATTTTCAATATCATAGTGTAGTATCCTGTCTTCAGTTACTAAAGGAACTTCTTCCCTATATGACTTAATAAACATTTCAAGGAATTCGCTTGATTTAAGCGGCCTTCTGAACTCAAGTGCCTGAGAGGCATTCATAAGCTCAATAGCAAGGATGCGTTCAAGGTTCTCTATAATTCTTAATGTTTTAGTCGCAGCATTAGCACCCATACTCACGTGATCTTCCTGCCCGTTAGACGATACAATACTGTCTACACTTGCAGGTGTTGCAAGCTGTTTGTTCTGGCTCACAATACTTGCCGCGGTATATTGCGGAATCATAAATCCTGAGTTAAGGCCCGGATTACTTACAAGAAATGGTGGAAGGCCGCGTAATCCTGATATAAGCTGGTATGTCCTTCTTTCAGAAATACTTCCAAGCTCGGCAAGGGCTATCCCTAAAAAGTCTAATGTAAGTGCCAATGGCTGTCCGTGGAAGTTACCCCCTGAAATGATCTGGTCACTTTCAATAAATATATTCGGGTTATCTGTAACTGAGTTGATCTCTGTACGGAAAACTTTTTTAACGTAATCTATAGTGTCTTTTGTAGCTCCGTGAACCTGTGGTATACAACGGAAAGAATATGGATCCTGAACATGCTGTTTAGCCTGAACAATAATTTCACTATCTTCAAGCAGATCATTAAAACGTTGTGCGGTAACAATTTGTCCTTTATGAGGACGAACCATGTGTATAAGCTCATTAAAAGGCTCAATGCGTCCGTCAAATCCTTCAAGGGAAACTGCGGCAATAACATCAGCTAAATAGGATAACTTAACCGACTTAAGCAATATGTATACCCCATATGAACTCATAAACTGAGTGCCATTAAGAAGTGCAAGTCCTTCTTTAGATTTTAGTACGATTGGCTTCCATCCCATTTTTTCAAGGACTTTACCCGCCGGCTGTCGGAAACCGTCCATGTAAACTTCTCCTTCTCCTAATAACGGAAGAGAAAGGTGTGCCAATGGAGAAAGGTCGCCTGATGCGCCAAGTGATCCCTGATTGTATATTACCGGAAATATGTCGTTGTTGTAAAAATCGATAAGCCTTTCTACCGTTTCAAGCTGCACGCCTGAATGACCGTAGCTTAAAGATTGTATTTTTAGCAGTAACATGATCTTAACGATTGCTTCAGGAACTTCTTCACCTGTACCGCAAGCATGCGATTTCACAAGATTTTCCTGTAACTGAGAAAGGTTTTCGTTAGATATCTTTACATTATAAAGCGAACCGAAGCCTGTATTGATGCCATAAATTGGGTCGCTATGCGATTTCATCTTCTCATCAAGGTAAGTGCGGCACTTTTCTATGTTAGCCCTCGCCTCTTCAGACAGCGCAAGTTTCTTATCCTGGGAAATGATATCGTTAACAATTTCAAGCGATAAGAGGTCGCTGCTGATATAATGTATTGTCTCCATACGTGTGGTTAATTTGAAACGTCAAAATTCAATAAACCATAATTAAAAAACAACATTTTTAGTAAATTTTCATTTTTGATGAATTTCCGACTCTATTTTCAAATATCCCGCACCTATATAATGGATTATATCAGAAGCAATAAACGCCTGTTTTGAAGTTTCTGCAACACCTTCATCTGCCGAAAGGCCATGAAGATATACACCAAAAATTGCTGCATCTACAGGATTATATGATTGCGCCAAAAGTCCGGTAATGATACCGGTAAGCACATCGCCACTACCACCTGTGGCAAGCCCTGCATTTCCCGTTGAATTAATATAAACATGATCACCATGCACTATCATTGTATTAGCATCTTTAGCTACCAATATCAATTTAAAGTCTTTCGAGAAAGATTTGATTTTTTCCAGTTTCTCAAAATCATCTTTCCAGCCTCCCATAAGTCTTTCCAGTTCTTTAGGATGTGGCGTAATTATAGTGTTTTCAGGCAACAGTTTTAGCCATTCCTTATTATAAGAAAGTATATTTAATGCATCTGCATCGATAACCAAAGGATCTGACTGCCTTTTCAAAAAATTACCGAAAGCATTTTGGGTTTCAGGCTCCTGCCCTATTCCCATACCGATACCTATAGCTTTTGGCTTCAATTCAAAATTAATGGCCGAAATATGTTTTTCGCCATCAGTAAGCACCATAGCTTCAGGAAAAGCAGTTTGCAATATATTATATCCACATTCAGGAATATAAGCCGTTACAAGTCCGCAACCGCTTTTGAGAGCAGCTTTAGCCGAAAGGCAAACCGATCCTATCTTGCCATAACTTCCGCCAATAATAAGCGCATGTCCTTGTGTACCTTTATGAGCATGTGGATGTAATGGTTTGTAACGGGAATGAATATCAAACCTGTCGGTAAAATAATAATTGCTTGTAGTATTTTCAATGTATTCTTTATCTAAACCAATGTCAAGAATCTCAATCTCCTTAGTAAAATTGCAGTTTGAAGCCAGATAAAATGCCAACTTTGGAAATTGAAAAGTCAGTACAATATCGCTGTGTACAGCAAAGTCAGTCGGGCGATCCAAAAACATTCCCGAAGGCACATCAATAGATAATATTAAAGCCTTTTTGTTATTAATGGTATCAATTGCTTTTTTTACTTCTTCGGATAATTCCCTTGAAAGTCCGGTGCCAAAAAGGGCATCGATAGCAACCAGCTTATGCTTTTTGTAATTGTAATGTTCTCCTGTATTATATTTACATCCCGTCTGTTGTATCTTGTCAAGACTGGTTGTAAAATCAGCTGTTGGATTTCCTGTTCCTTCAATTATTTCAAGGACTACAAGATAACCGTCATCCCGTAATTGCCTTGCAATAACCAATCCGTCACCGCCGTTATTGCCTTGTCCACAAAAAATATGAAAAACAGTCTCCTTATCAGGAAATCTACGCTTTATCCACAAAAAAGCTTCATTGGCAGCCCGTTCCATTAACTCTAAAGAAGTTATTTCCTGCCTTAAAATTGTAGTTTCATCAGCCTGTCTTATTTGGGATACATCAAAAATTTTCATAGTATGCTTTTAAATTTGCCTTACAGTTATGTAAATTTATTACAATGCAGGTACACCGTAATAAACAGCAACAAATATTTAACTCCCTATCCTAAGGATTTAATGATTATTGAAAGAAGGGAACTATTTGATATAGATAAAAAGTTATAATGAGCTTAAAAACTGACTTTGTTGTGAAATAAATGATAATTATTAAAAATATGCACTGTATAATTTGTAAATTTCAATAATTTTGCGCCCTCAATCCATTTAAACAAACAAAATGAAAAATACTGCGCTTACGCACATTCACGAGGGACTTGGAGCCAAAATGGTACCGTTTGCAGGTTACAACATGCCTGTTCAATATGAAGGAGTAACTGTAGAACACGAAACCGTAAGAAACGGTGTAGGTGTTTTTGACGTTTCTCACATGGGCGAATTTTTATTAAGCGGACCTAAAGCACTGGACCTTATCCAGAAGGTGACTTCTAATGATGCGTCTACGCTTACTGTAGGCAGAGCTCAGTATTCTTGCCTCCCTAACGATAATGGTGGTATTGTAGACGACCTTATTGTTTATAAAATGAAAGAAGAGCAATACCTTTTAGTGGTAAATGCATCTAATATAGAAAAAGACTGGAACTGGATTTCGTCTAAAAACGATTTTGGTGTAGACATGCGTAACATCTCTGATGATTATTCACTTCTTGCTATTCAGGGACCTAAAGCTGTAGAAGCTATGCAGTCATTAACGGCTGTTGATCTTTCTGCTATAAAATATTACCACTTTGAAGTTGCTCCTTTTGCAGGTGTTCAGGACGTTATTATTTCTGCTACAGGGTATACAGGTAGTGGTGGTTTTGAGATCTATGTAAAAAATGATCAGGTTGAAGCATTATGGAATAAAGTATTTGAAGCAGGCGCTGCATTTGGTATTAAGCCGGTTGGTCTTGCTGCACGTGATACGCTTCGTTTAGAGATGGGCTTCTGCCTTTACGGAAACGATATTAACGATACTACTTCTCCGCTTGAGGCAGGTCTTGGATGGATTACTAAATTCAATAAAGACTTTACAAACTCTGAAGCACTTAAAAAGCAAAAAGAAGAAGGTGTTACTAAAAAACTTGTTGGCTTTGAGCTTACCGAAAGAGGTATTCCAAGACATGATTATGAGATAACAGATAAAGATGGAAATGTTATAGGTATAGTAACATCAGGTACTATGGCTCCGTCGCTTAACAAAGGAATCGGCCTTGGTTATGTTCCTGCAGAATATGCAGCAGAAGGTAGCCAGATCTTCATCCGTATCAGGAAAAATGACATTCCTGCTCAGGTGGTGAAGCTGCCGTTCTACAAAAAATAATACTATGAAAAACATACTGGCACTGGCTTTATTAGTAACCTGCACATTGCAGGCGCAAAACCATGAAAAAGCGTGCAGTACATTTTCTAAAATAAATAATATTCTCCAAACGAGGCATTTTAAACCTAAACCGGTAGACGATAGTCTGTCGGTTTACGTTTTTAATACGGTTATGGATGAACTGGATGAAAGCAAAACCCTTTTCCTTCAACAGGAATATGACAAACTTGCTATTCATAAATACAAAATAGACGACTACGTACTCAATAATGATTGCTCGTTTTTTTCTGATTTTATTACCGCTTATAAAAATGCGTTGCAACGCAATCGTGATTTTGTAACCGAAATTAGTAAAGAGCCACTGCCTTATGATACCAAAGACACGATCTTTTTCTCAAAAAAAACATTTCCTTACCTAACGGATGCACAAAGGATAAAGAAATTTTTACGTAAAAAGATAACGTATGATATTCTTGAAGATATAGCCAAAACAAGCAAGAATAAAGATTCGCTGTACAAAAACATTGACGCTTTAGGTAAAGTTGCCAAACAAAAAGTATTTGACAGTTATTTGTGCAGGATTGATAATCAGTTATCGCCGTCAGAAGGATTCAACAATAAAGTCTATAGTCTGTTCTTTTCTACTTTCTGTAATTATTTCGATCCGCACTCTACTTATTTTAATTATAATGAAAAGGCATCATTTGTATCATCAATATCTACCGATAACTATTCGCTGGGGTTATACGTAAGCCAAAATGATAAAGAAGAAATTGTAGTAGAAGAATTGGTGCCGGGTGGTCCAGCATATCGAACGGAAAAAATAGACAAAGGCGATCAGATCATTAAACTGGCTGCTAATGATACCGAATATACTGTTTCCTGTACATCTCTTGAGGCAATTACAGAGATTGTCTATTCTGACACTTATAAGCAGGTACAGCTTACCCTTCGTAAGAAAGATGGCACAATATATTCTGTAAGCCTTGAAAAAATTGTAATGAAGGCTGATGACCACAGTGTTTACAGTTTTATTTTAGGCGATAAAGAGCCTGTTGGTTACATAAAAATTCCGAGTTTTTATACCGCTTTTGATAATGAATCAAACCATGGCTGTGCTGATGACGTAGCCAGAGAGGTGGCGAAACTTAAAAGTGACAACATAAAAGGTCTTATTATAGACTTACAGTTTAACGGAGGTGGGTCTATGGACGAAGTTATACGTATGGCAGGAATGTTCATCAACTTTGGCCCTATTGCTATCGTAACCGACAAAAACAAGTCGTACAATGTAGTTAAAGATTATAACCGTGGCATGCTCTACAGCGGCCCTATGGTAGTTTTGGTTAATGGATTTTCGGCATCGGCAAGTGAATTTTTTGCAGGTGTAATGCAGGATTATAATCGTGCACTTATTGTAGGCAACACTACATTAGGTAAAGCTACAATGCAAACCATACTGCCACTTGAAGACAATAATCAGGAAGATTTTGTAAAAGTAACCCTTGATAAATTTTATAGGATTACCGGTAAAAGCAGCCAGTACATAGGTATTATACCGGATGTAAAACTTCCATCTTTTTTTGACGATCTGCTTCCTCGCGAAAGCAGTATGCCAACAGCAATAAAAAATGACAGCATTAGCTTTAATGTCGCTTTTACAAAGCTACCGGACTCTTCTAAAGATATTATTGCTTTAAGCAAAACGAGAACGGATATGAATACTGATTTCAGGCTTATAAGCGATATCAACACAAAGATTACTAAGTTGTATGACAGCAATAAAGATCCGCTGCCGGTCACTTTTTCAACTGTTTTTAAAGATGTGCACAGTATGGATTCTATATGGAAGGACATTGCCGCATCTACCGAAAAAGAACAGGATTTTAAAATCAGGGATACCATATATACTGCCGGAAAACAACCTGTAGATGAATATGCCAAAAGCGAATCTGATTTTAAAATAAAAGCTGCAAAAACAGATATTTACATAAATGAAGCCATTAATATTATTAAAGATATAAATCATATTAACAGTCATTAAAATAAAGGTTATTTTGTTTTTGCAAAAACAGGGAATAAGTTTATTTTTGTGCTGCTAACAAAATAATTATGGGAAGAGCGTTTGAATTTAGGAAAGCCAGAAAAATGAAACGTTGGTCAGCAATGGCTAAAACGTTTACAAGAATTGGTAAAGATATAGTAATGGCCGTTAAAGAAGGCGGACCAAACCCTGAAAGCAATGCACGCTTAAGGGCAGTTATACAAAATGCCAAAGCGGCAAACATGCCTAAAGACAATGTTGAGAGGGCTATTAAAAAAGCATCTGAAAAAGACTCAGCTAACTTTAAGGAAGTATTATTTGAAGGCTATGCGCCTCATGGTATTGCTATACTTATTGAAACTGCTACCGATAACAATAACCGTACTGTAGCAAACATACGTAGTTACTTTAACAAATGTAACGGTACTATGGGTACTCAGGGATCTGTAGAGTTTATGTTTGACCATACCTGTAACTTCCGCATACCATCTGAAGGAAGAGATGTAGAAGAACTGGAACTGGAAATGATCGACTTTGGTGTTGAAGAAATTTTTGCTGACGAAGACGGTATCTTAATGTATGCACCGTTTGAAAGCTTTGGAGCCATCCAGAAAGAACTGGAGAACAGAAGCATTGAAATTCTTTCTTCAGGATTTGAAAGAATCCCTCAAATTACTAAAGAACTTACACCGGAGCAGATAGCAGACGTTGAAAAGCTTCTTGAAAAAATAGAAGAAGATGATGACGTTATGAACGTATATCACACTATGCAGGAGTAATTTCTTTTCAAAAATATATTTTAAGCGCCTTTTAGAGGCGCTTTTTTATTTTATCTTAACGCCAACAAAAACAACTATTTACATTTACAAATTGATACTTTAGTTACATTTCAACTAATTTTTTTAATCCAAACTGTAACATTTTAAAATTCAACGAGTCATTATAATAAACCAGCCTAATAAAAGTTGACAAACGCAAACCAGGATATCGATTCATTACTGGAACTATGCAAATCGGGAAGCCGTAATGCACAGTTTGAGGTTTATAACAGGTATTATAAGCCCATGTACAACACGGCCCTGCGCATCGTGAAGGACAGTCATTGGGCCGAAGATATCATGCAGGAATCGTTTTTAAAAGCTTTTACAAAACTGGACACGTTTAAGGGAGAGGTTACTTTTGGGGCATGGTTAAAAAAAATTGTGGTAAACCACAGTATTGATAATTATAAAAAAATCAATAAGAATTCTTTAGATCCGCTGGACAATGTAATGTACAAAGTAGCTGATGATAAAGGCGACGAAGATGCCGCAATTGACTTCACAGAAATAAAAGTGCAACAGGTAATTACAGCAATACAGTCACTCAAAGAAAATTACAGGATAGCGCTAACCCTGTTATACATTGAGGGATATGATCAGGAAGAAATAAGTGAAATTATGGGGATTACCTCCGGCAATACCCGCACAACAATTAGCAGAGCCAGAGAAAGTCTGCTGAAAAAAATGACAGAATGATGAACACCGAGAACAATAACTTTAACGAAATGTTTGACCACTTTAAAGGCCAGTGGGATACGGAAGAACCTGCCGCAGGGCACGAAGACCGTTTTCTTGACAGGCTGGAAAAGAAAAAGAAAAACCCTAAAGGCAAAGGGCTTATATACTGGATAGCTATGCCGGCAGCTGCGGCAATAGCTATACTTATAACAATACTGTTTACCTTCTCTCCTATGGATAGTAACACACATGCCGCCAAAATATCACCTAAAACTAAAGAAACACAAGTCTATTTTGCCTCTATTATTAATAATGAACTGGCAAAGATAAAACAGGAAAATAGCCCCGAAACAAAAATACTGGTGCAGGATGCATTGGTACGCATGCAGGAACTGGAAAAAGATTATGACAAAATAACCCACGAGCTTGCCAGTAAAGGTGAAAGCAAACAGCTTATTCACGCCATGATAACCAACCTGCAAACAAGAATATCTTTTTTAGAAGAGGTTCTTACACAAATTGACAACATCAAAAAAATTAAAGAAACGTATCATGAAAACAATCAGGCTTAATATACTATTGCTGTTAGCAATGCTGCTCCCGGGTATAACTATAGCCGGAGAAGACGAAGATATTACTAAAGAAAAAAGAATAAGCAAAACCTATTTAGTAAACTCTAATGCAGGTTTGGAAATAAATAATCAGTATGGGCAGGTATATGTTACAACATGGGATGAAAACAAAACATCGATTGAAATAGTTATCCGTGTAAGTGCAAAAAATGAAGAAAAGGTTAACAGGAGGCTAAATGGCATTGATGTAGAAATTGAAGCACTAAAGTCGCTAATTAAAGCGACGACGCATATAGACAATTTTTCAGGTGGTAACGTAAGCATGGAGATTAATTACACGATAAAGATTCCTAAAAATGGCAGTATTAATATTGACAATCAGTATGGCGCTATAAAGTTTGGGACTATAAATGGTTCTTCAATTATTAAATGCCAGTATGGAGATGTTTACGGCGATGCACTAAATAATAACGACAATGTTATTAAAATTGAATATTGTGGTAAATCTCAGATAGGCTATATGAAAAATGGTGCTGTTAAAGCTGCTTACTCGGCTTTTAATCTTACAAAGGGCGGCAATTTGGTACTAAATAGTGAATATACTAATGTTAATGTTGGCCGTGTTAACGAAATAACATACAGGACAGAGTATGGCGATGTAAAGATAAGCGACGGTGGCAAGATTACAGGTAATGCTAATTATTCCAGCACACGTATCGCTAATTTATCATCGCAGCTTAACCTGACCACCAACTATGGCGATATTAATGTTGCCAAAGTTGATAAAAACACCCGAAACATTGCTATTAATGCCACTTACACGAATGTTACCGTAAAATATGACGAAGCCTTTGCTTTTGATTTCGAGTTCAAACTTGAATATGGAAATCTTAGCGGAACATCAGGACTTAAGTTTACAGAAAAAAAGGAAAGAGATTTTTCTTCAAGCTATAAAGGTTCCTACAGGAGTTCAGGCGAAAATCGAATGTATATAAAAGCCGAATACGGTAATATAAATCTTGGGAAAAATTAAATTTTTAATCATCATGCAACCATTTATGAAAACATAACGTCTACCATAATATCAATCATCATCAAAATCAATCATCATCATGAAACGACAGTTATTATTAATTGCAGTGTTGTTACTGTCAGTTACAACATTTGCGCAAAACAACGAAGAAGTCATCACAGCAGATGGCAATACCGTTAAGGAAAAAAGGACAATAAAACAATATTCATCTTTGAGTGTTACAGGTCCGTTTGAAGTAGCTATAACCGATACCAATGACAATTTTGTAACCCTTGAAGGTTCTCAAAACATCGTATCTCTTATAGAGGTTAAAGAAGAGAATGGCACTTTATCTATTCAAATGCCGGCACATCTAAAATTTAAGGCGCATAAAAAAAATAAGGTCTATATTAAGATTCCTTATAGTACTGATTTAACCGCAATTAAATTTAATGGTGCAGGCAGTCTTACATGCCGAAAAACAATTAAAAACAATGTCACCGTAAAACTTGAAGGTCCGGGAAGTGTAAAACTTGACCTATATGCAGCCAAAAGTGAGGCAAGCGTGTTAGGATCTGGCTCAGTCACCTTAAAAGGCGCTGTACAGGATTTTAAATGCAAAATAATAGGATCGGGTAATATTATGGCAGATCATCTTGAAACGTCAAATATGGATGTTGTTGTATCAGGTTCGGGTAATGCATACCTGGCATGCACAAAAACAATTAAAGGCAATATAAGCGGTTCGGGAAATGTAGCCTTTACAGGCGAACCTGAACATCAGGATTTGAAAAGATCAGGATCTGGCGATTACAGTTCCTTTTAAAATATAAGGGTTAGTATACTTAGGGATTAACGTTGCCATCTGGCGGCGTTTTTCTTTTTAAAAATACCCATTAATGGGGATTGTTTTAAAAGATTATTCATTTTACCTTAGCAGTTCACTCATGTAGATGAGTTAGTTAAAAAAAGATGGCTCCGGATTATATGTCCGGAGCTTTTTTATTATAGCAACTATATAAAACAAAAACTCCCCTGCTTAAGGCAGAGGAGTTTTTTATAATGTAAAGTTGAATTATTTTATAAACTCAATCTTTTGTGCTTCTTCAATATTAACGCTGTCAAAAAAGCCCTGTTCATTCATCCAGTCGTCACTAAATACTTTACTCATGTATCGTGAACCGTGGTCAGGGAAAATAAGAACAACATTACTGTTTTCATCAAACTCTCCTGCTTCTGCATATTGCTTAACAGCCTGGAAAGTTGCTCCACTTGTGTATCCTACAAAAAGACCTTCCGTTTTTGCGATGTGTCTTGCTGTATGTGCACTGTCTTCATCAGATACTTTGATAAATTTATCAATAACATCAAAATCTGTCGCGGTAGGTATTAGGTTTTTACCAAGTCCTTCTATTCTGTACGGATAGATCTCTTCGCTGTCAAACTCTTTAGTTTCATGGTATTTTTTAAGTACCGAACCATAAGCATCAACACCTAATATTTTTATTGCCGGATTTTTCTCTTTAAGAAAACGTGCTGCACCAGAAATTGTTCCTCCTGTACCACTACATGCTACAAGGTGTGTAATCCTGCCGTTTGTCTGTTCCCAGATTTCCGGACCAGTGCTTTTGTAGTGTGCGTCTACATTAAGATCATTAAAGTACTGGTTAATATAAACCGATCCTTTAATTTCTTCATGAAGCCTTTTAGCAACACTATAGTAAGAACGTGGATCATCTGCAGATACATTTGCCGGGCAAACATAGACTTTAGCTCCCATTGCGCGAAGCATATCTATTTTATCTTTAGAAGACTTAGAACTTACTGCAAGTACGCAGTCATATCCTTTAATAATGCTTACCATTGCCAGGCTAAAACCTGTATTACCCGAAGTAGTTTCAATAATAGTATCTCCCGGTTTCAGGACACCTTTTTTCTCTGCTTCTTCGATAATGTATAATGCTATTCTGTCTTTTGTGGAATGGCCCGGATTAAAAGCTTCTACTTTCGCATAAAAATTTCCTTGTAATCCTTCAGTAACTTTGTTGAGCTTAATTAGGGGTGTGTTACCAATTAATTCCAACACATTATTATAGGCTTTTATCTCTTCTTTCATAAAAAATAAGTTAGTAAGGTAAACTGCTACAAAGTTTATTGACCTCAAAACCTTGCAAATCTAACAAAAAAAATTTAATTACTTTTTAATTCCTTCTAAATCTAATAAAAAACTGTATTCTTTGGCAACTTCCTTAATTGCCTCAAAACGTCCTGATGCTCCGCCATGCCCTGCTTCCATGTTGGTATCCAGGTATAAAAGATTACTTCCGGTCTTGGTAACCCTTAATTTTGCTACCCATTTGGCAGGTTCCCAGTATTGCACCTGAGAGTCATGAAGCCCGGTTGTAACGAGCATATTCGGATATTCCTGCGCTGTTACGTTATCATAAGGTGAATATGATTTCATATAATCGTAGTATTCTTTGTCGTCCGGGTTACCCCATTCATCATATTCTCCGGTTGTTAACGGAATGCTGTCATCGAGCATAGTGGTAACAACATCAACAAAAGGTACCTGGGCAATAACACCGTTATACAATTGCGGCGCCATATTTATAATTGCTCCCATAAGCAAACCTCCTGCCGAACCGCCTTCTGCATACAAATGCTCCGGCGATGTATAGTTTTGGCTGATTACATATTCAGAACAATAAACAAAGTCAGTAAAGGTATTTTTCTTTTTAAGAAGTTTTCCGTTATCATACCATTCACGGCCAAGATCTTCTCCGCCTCGAATATGAGCGATTGCAAAGATAAAGCCCCTATCAAGCAGACTAAGTCGTATTGAGGAGAAATAAGCATCCATAGAAGCTCCGTATGAGCCGTAAGCGTACAGTAACAATGGATTCTTACCATTCTTAGTTATACCTTTTCGGTATACCATAGAAATAGGCACTTTAGTACCATCCTTAGCAGTTGCCCATATTCTTTCTTCGGTGTAATTATTTTTATCGAATTTACCTCCGAGAACTACCTGCTCTTTAAGAACAGTTTTCTCTTTGGTCTTCATATTAAAGTCTATTACAGATGAAGGCGTAGCCAGCGACTGATAGCTGTAACGAAGTATATCGGTATCAAAATCAGGATTGGTAGATGTATCTGCAGTATACGTTTCGCTGTCAAAAGGCAGATAGTATTCACCTTTTCCATTCCACGGACGCACTCTTATTGTATTAAGCCCATTACTGCGTTCTGAAACAACAAGATAATCTTTAAAGATGTCTATATCTTCCAGCAGAACATCCTTACGGTGTGCAATAAGATCCTTCCAATTATCTTTCCCGGTTTTATCTTCCGGAGTAATCATAAGTTTAAAATTGGTTGCTTTATCTTTATTAGTAACGATGTACCAGTTTTCACCATAATGAGAAATGCTGTATTCAAGTCCGCGCGTCCTCTTTTGGAAAACTTCAAATTCTCCATCGGGTTTTTTAGCGTTAAGTATCCTGAATTCGCTGGTTAACGTACTGCTTGAGCCAATAACCAAGTATTTTTTAGATTTCTCTTTATAAATAAATGTGCTGTACGTATCATCTTTTTCATAATATATAAGAGCATCATCTTTTACATCGTTATTAAGCTTGTGTTTATAAACTTTATCAGAACGAAGGGTAACCTCATCTTTACGGGTATAAAACAATGTGTTGTTATCCCCTGCCCATGTAGATCCTCCTGTAGTATTTTCTATTTTAAATGGAAGTATCTCGTTAGTTTCAAGATTTTTAACCTGAATGGTATACTGCCTTCTTGAAACAGTATCTACCCCAAATGCAGCCCATTTATTATCTTCACTTATGTTTAATCCTCCAAGCTGAAAGTAAGAATGCCCTTTTGCCATTTCATTACAGTCGAACAATATTTCTTCTTTAGCTTCAAGACTGCCTTTTTTACGTGCGTAAATTGGGTAATCTTTTCCTTTTTCGTAGCGGGTTATATAAAAGTATCCGTTATAAAAATAGGGCACAGATGAGTCATCTTCTTTGATTCTGCCTTTCATTTCTTCAAACAGGTCTTTCTGGAACTGTTTCTGATCGGCAGTCATTGTATTGTAGTAGGAATTCTCTTTATTAAGGTAATCTATAACTTCCGGGTTCTCCCTTTCATTAAGCCAGTAATAATTATCTGTTCTAACGTCGCCGTGCTTTTCAAGTTGTTTAGGTTTAACTGTAGCCAGCGGCGGAGAAATAGTTTCGGTCATCTTAATTTTATTAGATTGCGCATTCGCTGCAAAAATAACACAAACACAACTTAAAAGTAAGTGTTTTTTCATTTGTTTTCAGGTTAGCATATAACTTTGCAATTTAATACTTTTGCAATATAATCATATAATAAAATTCACAAAAATGTTTGGAGATATTATGGGAATGATGGGTAAACTTAAAGAAACCCAGCAAAAAATTGAAGAGACTAAAAAAAGACTCGACACTGTCTTGATCGATGAGCAAAGCAATGACGGATTATTAAAGGTTACTATTACAGCAAACCGCAACATCAGGTCTATTACTGTTGATGATTCTTTACTCGAGGACAAAGAGCAACTGGAAGATTATTTGGTACTTGTACTTAATAAAGCTATTGCAAAAGCTACCAATGTAAACGAAACTGAACTGGCAGCAGTAGCGCAGGATGGCATGCCAAATATCCCTGGATTGGACGGAATGTTTAAATAAGTTCAGACGAAAGTTTTTAAAGTCGAAAGTCGTAAAGCCTTGGGATATATTGACTGCTTTACGACTTTCGACTTTATGACTTTATAGACTTAGAAAGTCAGTTTTTGCAACGTTTCAATCACATAATTATGCATTACTTCTTTATAATCAAGATGCGTAACAATTCGAAGCTTGCCTTTTCCTAAAGAGCTGATAAATATGCTTTTCTGTTTAAGTTTTTCCATCAATGCAGCTTCACTGTATTGTGGTTTAAGGGAAAAAATAAGAATATTGGTTTCTACAGGTTCAACCTTTTCCACCCACGGCATCTGGTTTAAAAAGTTTCCAAGCTGCCTTGCACGTCTATGATCTTCCTCAAGACGGCCTACATTATGTTGTAAAGCGTAAAGCCCTGCAGCAGCAAGATATCCTGCCTGGCGCATACCCCCGCCAAATATTTTTCTAATCCTGATTGCTTTATTTATATGTTCCTGCTTCCCTACAAGAAGCGAACCTACAGGTGCGCCAAGTCCTTTTGAAAGACATACTGAAATAGTATCAAACAATTCACCAAACTGCTTAGGATGCTGCCTTTTTGCCACTAATGCATTCCATAATCGTGCGCCGTCAAGATGATAAGCAAGTTTATTGGTTTTGCATACATCGCTTATTTCCATAAGGGTTTGCAAATCATAACATGCCCCACCGCCTTTGTTGGTTGTATTCTCTATTGTTACAAGACTTGTAAGTGGGCTGTGGTAAAAATCGGGTGGATTAATTGCTTCAGCAACCTGGTTAGCGGTTATCATTCCACGGTCCCCATCTAAAAGACGGCTCGATACACCGCTGTTAAAAGCTATCCCTCCACCTTCATAATTAAAGACGTGCGACCATTTGTCGCATATAAGTTCATCACCCGGATTTGTATGTAGTTTTATTGCTGTCTGGTTTGCCATGGTGCCCGAAGGAAAAAAAAGTGCGGCCTCCATCCCAAAAAGATCAGCCACCGTTTCTTCAAGCTGAACAACGGTAGGATCCTGTTTATAAACATCATCGCCCACTTTTGCCCTGAACATTTGCTGAAGCATTTCATGCCCGGGACGGGTTACCGTGTCACTTACTAAATTTATTTCCATATTATTGAAAAGATAGCTTATTTTTGCTTAATACAAAACTACATTATTTATGACAAATACCGAACAAATAAAAGGTATTATAGAGCGTCTTGGTGCGCTGAGGAGGTATCTTTGACATCGACAGAAAGTTAATTGAGATAACCAACGAAGAAGAAAAGACCTTTGCTCCCGACTTTTGGAATAACGCCAAACAAGCCGAAATCATTGTAAGAGACCTGCGCTCTAAGAAAAAGTGGGTACAAGACTATGAGAAAGGTAATGCTATGGCGGAAGAACTCCAGATTATTTATGAATTCTTTAAGGAAGGCGATGCTACCGAGGAAGATGTGGAAAATCAGTACAACCTTACTATTGCCCACATAGAAAACCTTGAGTTCAAGAATATGCTTTCTGATGAAGGAGACAGCCTTAGCGCAGTAGTGCAGATTACAGCCGGTGCCGGTGGTACCGAAAGTTGTGACTGGGCCGCTATGCTTATGCGTATGTATATTATGTGGGGCGAAAAAGAAGGCTATAAAGTAAAAGAACTTAACTATCAGCCAGGTGAGGTTGCCGGTATTAAGACCGTTACAATTGAGTTTGAAGGCGATTATTCTTTTGGCTACTTAAAAGGCGAGAACGGCGTTCACCGACTGGTGCGTATTTCTCCTTTTGACAGTAATGCCAAGCGACACACTTCATTCGCTTCTGTATATGTATACCCTCTTGCCGATGATACTATTGAGATCGAAATAAGCCCGGCTGACATTTCTTGGGAAACAATGCGTTCCAGTGGTGCAGGCGGACAAAATGTAAACAAGGTAGAAACCGCGGTGCGACTTCGCCACCACCCTACCGGCATTATCATTGAAAACTCCGAAACGCGTTCGCAGCTCGACAATAAGACCAAAGCCATGCAATTGCTTAAATCGCAGTTATATGAAATTGAACTTAAAAAACGTCAGGCAGTGCGTGATGAGATTGAAGCTAATAAAATGAAGATTGAATGGGGTTCGCAAATACGTAATTATGTGATGCATCCTTATAAACTGGTTAAAGATGTGCGTTCGCACTATGAAACCAGCGATGTAGACAGCGTAATGAATGGTAATATTGATGAATTCTTAAAGGCTTATCTTATGATGATGGGTCAAAAGACTGAAGAATAAGATTATTCTAAATTTATTAAAACCTCCAGATAAAATCATCCGGAGGTTTTATCATTTAAAGACTTTAACATTTACAAAATGATGTAAGTTTTGTTACAATATGCATCTTTAACATTTAATTGGCAGCATAAAGCCGTATTTTCACATGAGAATTTTAGCCTGAAACCTTTATAAAAAAATTCTTGACAACCATCTATGAGCTATAAAAAGCCTGTTTATTACATACCGAATAACGAGGATCTTAGGTTAGAAAAACTTAGGGACTACCAAATATTGGATACACATTCTGAAGATGTTTTTGATAAGATAGCCC
>Ga0157370_10000841_pt1 | contig 38964 bp, 42 predicted proteins | sample C35metaG_FD_113463 | JGI IMG/M metagenome (GOLD analysis project Ga0157370, IMG submission 113463) | Corn rhizosphere microbial communities from Kellogg Biological Station, Michigan, USA - C3-5 metaG | ecosystem: Host-associated > Plants > Roots > Rhizosphere > Soil | place: USA: Michigan... | reverse complement strand
TAATTTATGACAACAGCCGAACAAGTAAAAGGTATTGTGGAGCGCCTTGGTGCGTTGAGGAGGTATCTTTGACGTTGATGCCAAGCTAATCGAAATTGCAAACGAAGAAGAAAAAACTTTTGCGCCTGATTTTTGGAACAATCCAAAAGAAGCAGAAATCATCGTAAAAAACCTTCGAAACAAAAAAAAATGGATTGAAGATTATGATAAAGCTGTCTCGCTTACAGACGAATTACAGCTTGCTTATGATTTTTATAAAGAAGGGGAACTTTCTACAGAAGAATTAGATGAACAATATAATGTGACACAATCGCATATTGAAAACATCGAATTTAAAAACATGCTTTCTGACGAAGGAGACAGTTTAAGCGCAGTGGTTCAAATCACGGCCGGAGCCGGTGGAACCGAAAGCTGTGACTGGGCCGGAATGCTGATGCGTATGTATATGATGTGGGGAGAAAGTTATGGCTATAAAATAAAAGAACTTAACTTTCAGGAAGGTGATGTTGCTGGTATTAAAACCGTGACATTAGAATTTGAAGGGGATTATTCGTTTGGATATTTAAAAGGCGAAAACGGTGTTCATCGTTTGGTGAGAATTTCTCCTTTTGACAGTAATGCCAAACGTCATACTTCATTTGTATCTGTTTACGTTTATCCTTTAGTTGATGACAGTATCGAAATCGACATTAACCCTGCCGATATCGAAATTACAACTTCTCGCTCAAGCGGTGCCGGAGGACAGAACGTAAATAAGGTTGAAACCAAAGTACAATTGGTACACAAACCAACCGGAATCCAGATCCAGTGTTCTGAAACAAGATCACAGCAAGATAACAGACAGCGTGCTATGCAAATGCTTCGTTCTCAATTGTATGAAATTGAATTGAAGAAACAACAAGCACAACGTGCCGATATTGAAGCTGGAAAAATGAAAATCGAATGGGGTTCGCAGATTCGTAATTACGTAATGCAGCCTTATAAATTAGTAAAAGACGTTCGTACAGGTTATGAAACCAGCGACGTCGACGGTGTAATGAACGGAAATATAGACGCTTTCCTAAAAGCCTATCTAATGATGATGGGACAGAAGGAAGAGGAATAAAGTTTTTAGTATTCAGTTTACAGTCGCAGTTTGCAGTTTATTGTGACTGAATACTGTGACTGTAAACTGAATACTGCGACTGAAAACTGAATACTGCGACTGAAAACTAAAAAAACAGCTATGATAAAATGGGCAGATGTAATTCATTTTACAAATAAAGGAAATCCGACTCCGGATAAAAAAGTGGAGAAAACGGATGAAGAATGGAAACAGCTTTTAACACCCGAAGAATATCAGGTAACGCGTTTAAAAGGAACTGAAAGATCTTTCAGCTCTGAATTATGCAGTTTATTTGATCCTGGAATTTACGAGTGTAAATGCTGCGGAACGGTTCTTTTTGATGCAAGTGAAAAATTTGAATCAGGAACGGGATGGCCATCGTTTACACAGCCGGTAAAAGAAAATGCCGTAGGATATCATGCTGACAAATCATACGGAATGATTCGTGTTGAGGTCGTTTGCAATGTCTGCGAAGCACATATAGGCCACGTTTTCCCTGACGGACCGCCGCCAAGCGGTTTACGATATTGCATTAATGCAGTTTCATTATCAAAAATCAAAGAATAATTTAGAAGCGATTCCTTTTTTAAAGTGAATCGCTTTTTTTTAATCTTCACGACACGAAACAATTAACAAAAGAAATGTAAGTAGCTACTTAACAATTAAATATTTATTTTCTTACAGCTCGTATTTAAGAGAATTCACTCAAAAATGCAGTCACAGCAATTCTATTCTTTAAAAAACTTTCAGTAAATTAATAGTTAAAATGTTAATTTTGTAATATTTAGACTTCTATTTTAAATATTTATTAAGAAACTTAAAAATTTTATTAGGTAATTAAAATCTATTTTATTTTATTTGGCAAAAATTAACCCTAAGTCGATTAAAAATTGTCAATGAGATCCTATTCAATTCAAGAAATTAATGAAGTAATTAATGGCGTAATTTACGGCACTACTTCGCAGAGCATTACCGCAACAGAGCAATTAGAAAAAGCTACAACTTCAGAGATTTCTTTTATAGGAAATAAAAAATACGAAAAATACTGGTCGACTTCAAATGCATCAATTGCAGTTGTTAATGAAGATATTTCGATTGAACCTGGAGAAAATCGCGCTTTTATTAAAGTAAAAAATGCCGATTTGGGCATGTCGCAAATTCTTGCCCTTTTTGCCCCGCCTACTCCTATATTTCGCAGTAATATTCACAAAACTGCTACTATTGACGAAACCGCAATAATTGCCGACGGCGCAAAAATTGGTGCCGGCTGTTATATTGGGCCAAAAGTTGAAATTGGTGCCAATGCAACAATTTATCCTAACGTGACTATTTTAGACGAATCTACAATTGGAAAAAACACCATTATTTGGTCTGGAACAGTTATTCGCGAGCGTTGTCATGTTGGAAGCGACTGTATTATTCACCCAAATGCAACAATTGGAGCAGATGGTTTTGGATTTCGTCCTTGTACTGAAAAAGGTTTGGTGAAAATCCCGCAAATTGGAAATGTAATTATTGGCAACGGAGTCGAAATTGGGGCTAATTCTTGCGTAGACCGTGGAAAATTCAGTTCGACAATTTTAGGCGATGGATGTAAAATCGACAATTTAGTTCAAATTGGACATAACAGTAAACTGGGCCGATTCTGTATTATGGCAGGAAACAGCGGTTTAGCAGGTTCTGTAACTTTAGGAAACGGTGTTATCATTGGCGGAAGCGCCTCAATAAAAGACCACACTACAATTGGCGACGGTGCTGTAATTGGAGCCGGATCTGGTGTTATAGGCGATGTTGAACCAGGAAAAACAATGCTGGGTTATCCGGCTGTTGAAGCTCGTGATGCTTTAAAACAATGGGCAACATTAAAAAGACTTGCTTGCGCTCCTAAGAAATAATTCAAATTAAATGATATAAAAAAACATCCGCTATAAACGGATGTTTTTTATTTTATAAAGCTTCGCATTCAAAGCCAATTACTTTCATTAAAAAAACAACTTTTTCGATAATATTATCTTTACATTCAAATCTTAGAATATTATCGCAGTCTTCGAGATCAAAATTCCACTTTGAATTTGGAAATAATCGATTCAGTTTTGGCGTTACTTTCTTTACTTTCGAAATGCTGTCAACATTTGTTTTGAATACAAAAATCATCACTTTTACTGGTTTTTAATTTTGCTTAAAATTTTAGAATCAATATAAAAAGTTCCAAACGGAATTACGCAGGCCAAAAGTACTTTCCATGTTGTATCTTTAAATTTCCAGTTCTGCTCTACTCCAACACTCAGCGTATTAAAAATAAAAAGCAGAAACAAAGCACCATGAACCGTTCCTATGGGGCGGGTTAAAAATGGCATTTCAAAAACATATTTCATTGGCATTGCTATAAAAAGTAGAATTAAAAGCGAGGTTCCTTCAAGAAATCCTATAATTCGTAATCTTCCGGTATTTGTCAGGAGTAAATTTTTCATATTATCTAAAATAAGGTCGGTTGGCAAGAGGTGAAAATGGCCACGGAATGGCAATAAAAATGATCAATAAAGCGATCGAAAACCAAAAAAACATGGTTTTGAATTTTTTGTTCATCAGAAAGTTTTCTTTTGGCTAAAGCCGAACCAATTGTAATGAAAACTATTGCGATTAACATTAAAGCGATGTGAATAATTCCGAAGAAAGAAGCATCTAAATTTTGAATCGCTTCTTTAAAGTTTTTCCAGAAATATTTCACAATTGGACTTTGTACATAAACCAATATTCCAAAAATAAGCTGAATATGGGCAATTGTAGCTGTCCAGTGCCGGACGAGGTTATCTTTCTTGGTAAAAGAAAGTTTTTGAGAATAACCTTTGTAAGCTGTATAAATAGAATATAACAAGCTTACCAATACGAGCCACCTTATAAAAGAATGGCATTCTAAAAGAGTTTGATACATTGTTTTTTGATTAAGACAATGCAAATATATTTAAAAACATACTAACTAGTATGTTTTTAAATATATTTTTATTTTAAGCCATTTAAATAACTCTTAAGTTCTTTTAAATAAACAACATAAGAAGAATTATCATTTTGAAGTTTTCCGAAATTTCGAATTCCCCAGTAGCCGGATAAGATAAAAAAGGCCACTTGTTCACCCACCACATCTTTTCGAATTAAACCAGATTCTTTTCCTTTATCGATAGAATTTATAATAGTGGATTTCCATAAATCGACTAATTCAGCCAAAGCTTCACTAAACTTAGTATTCCACGGTGTCATTTCCTGGGTAAGATTGCCAACCGGACAGCCATATTTTACCTGCAAAAAAGGATCTTCGAGCAATAAGTATGAAATCATATTATAAAAATCCTCCGTAGGGTTTTGAGAAGCTTCGGTAGGTTTTATAAAATTCTCATGCATAGTAGGTTTCAAAATCTCCTCAATAATCGCAACTCCCATTTCGTCTTTCGTTTTAAAATGGTAATAAAAAGCTCCTTTTGTAACTTGAGTGGTTGCAATAATTTCATCAATACTGGTAGTTTGATACCCTTTGGCATAGATCAATTCAAATGCTTTATGAAGAATAGTAAGCCGGGTATTTGCTGCTTTTGACATAAAAAATACTGATTAGTATGAAAAAGCAAATTAAAGAAAAATAATTGGTTTATGATTCTTTCCCTTTATTTTGAAAAAATTCGAAAAAAATAATTATAAACTTTTTCTAAATTCACAAAGCAACTCGTTTATTTCAATGGATTTTGTAAATTAGCCAACACTATTTTGTAAAATCAATATTATATCATGGATTTAAACTTCAATAAAAACGAAGATCACAATAAACTATTACTTTCAGACTTAAAACAAAAATTTGCCAAAGTAAAATTAGGCGGAGGCGAAAAACGAATCGAAAAATTACATTCCGAAGGAAAAATGACGGCTCGCGAACGTATCGCTTATTTATTAGATGAAAATTCAAATAATATTGAAATAGGCGGTTTTGCCGGAGAAGGAATGTACGCAGAACATGGCGGATGCCCATCTGGTGGCGTTGTGGTTAAAATAGGCTACATAAAAGGAAAACAATGTATTGTTGTTGCCAATGATGCTACTGTAAAAGCTGGTGCATGGTTTCCAATAACTGGTAAAAAAAATCTACGTGCTCAGGAAATTGCAATCGAAAACAGACTTCCAATTATTTATTTGGTAGACAGTGCCGGGGTTTATTTACCCATGCAGGATGAAATTTTTCCAGATAAAGAACATTTCGGACGTATTTTTAGAAATAATGCTCAAATGAGCAGCATGGGAATTACGCAAATCGCTGCCGTTATGGGAAGCTGTGTTGCCGGAGGTGCTTATCTGCCCATTATGAGCGATGAAGCTTTAATTGTAGATAAAACTGGCAGTATTTTCCTTGCCGGAAGTTATTTGGTTAAAGCTGCAATTGGAGAAACTATCGACAATGAAACTTTGGGCGGCGCTACAACGCACTGCGAAATTTCTGGAGTTACAGATTATAAAGCCAAAGATGATAAAGATGCTTTAGACAAAATTAAAAATATAGTAGATAAAATTGGTGATTTTGATAAAGCCGGCTATAGTCGAATCAAAGCAGAGAAACCTGCTTTAGAGCAAAATGATATTTACGGAATTTTGCCAAAAGCCCGAAACGAACAATATGACATGATGGAAATCATCAATCGTTTGGTTGATAATTCAGAATTTGAAGCTTATAAAGACGGTTACGGCCAAACCATAATAACAGGTTATGCCAGAATCGACGGCTGGGCTGTTGGTATTGTTGCCAACCAGCGTAAAGTGGTAAAAACCAAAAAAGGCGAAATGCAGTTTGGCGGTGTTATCTACTCTGATAGTGCTGATAAAGCAACCCGTTTTATTGCCAATTGCAATCAAAAGAAAATTCCGCTGGTATTTTTACAAGATGTAACCGGCTTTATGGTGGGTTCAAAATCGGAACACGGCGGTATTATAAAAGACGGTGCCAAGATGGTAAACGCGGTAAGTAATTCGGTTGTACCAAAATTTACTGTAATTGTAGGTAATTCTTATGGGGCAGGAAATTATGCCATGTGCGGAAAAGCCTATGACCCAAGATTAATATTTGCCTGGCCAAGTGCAGAACTTGCCGTTATGGGCGGTACACAAGCTGCCAAAGTTTTAGCACAAATCGAAGCATCTTCGCTTAAAGCAAAAGGAGAAATTATCGACGAAGCCAAAGAAGCTGAACTTTTCAACAAAATAAAAGCACGTTACGACGAGCAGACTTCACCGTATTATGCAGCATCTAGATTATGGACAGATGCCATAATTGACCCGCTTGACACAAGAAAATGGATCTCTATGGGAATCGAAGCTGCCAACCACGCCCCTATTCAAAAACCTTTTAATTTGGGAGTTATTCAGGTATAGTTTTTTAGAAATTCTACAATCATGTTAAATAAATAGTAAAAAACTTATTTACAAGCACTTAAACTAAATATATGATTAAAAAATTAGTAACTTTATATATAATTTTTAATCACGTAGTATCATGGAAAATGTTAAAAGCTTAAATAAGTGGGCCAATTCGCACACTTATTTACCAGTAGATTTAGTGCGTATAATATTGGGTGTTTTTTTATTTATGAAAGGGATTTCGTTTGTAACCAATGTTCAGTATTTACATGATTTAATTTCTCCTATAGATCAGTTTGGGGGCGGAATGTTTCTTCTGCATTACATAGCCCCGGCACACATGATTGGAGGTATAATGATTGTATTCGGGCTGCTTACCCGCTGGGCAATTGCGGCTCAATTACCAATACTATTTGGAGCAGTTCTCGTAAATTTTATGGGACACATGCATTCACAAAGCTTAATGCTTGCAATTGTAGTTTTACTGCTTTGCATCTTCTTCTTATTCTACGGAGGAGGAAAACACTCTGCCGACTATTACTTTAAAATGCAGCAATAAATCATTTTATCCTCAACTAGTAAACAAAAGTTGAGGATAAAATAATAAAGCTACTTTTAAGAAGTAATTAGCACTTAAAATTTCGTTTATTGTGTTTTATGAACTAAATTCGCAGCCATGAATTGGATTCGTAAAGCCCTATTTTTTGTATCACTTTTGATCATAGCTCTTTTTGCTGCACAAGCAAACGAGTTTCCTGTGGATAAAATCGAAAGTCAAAAAACAGATACGAACTTCTGCAAAGATATCGCCGATTCATCTGCATTTATACAGCCTCAGGGCAGTTATCAATTTGCTGCAAACATCAAAACAGATCATCCTGCCGTAATTAAATGGTTTGATACTCTTTTGGTCGTCATTCCACAGCACAAAGCAGTTACATCTGCATTTAACTTTACTAATCAATTTAGTACTCAGAGCAAAAAAATCTTACTATTGCTCTACGCTTTCCATTTTTTTTGGTAGATAAAACCTTGAAATCTTATTCTGAAGAAGCAATTCTTCAAAAGTAATTAAACCGTTTTCAGTCAGAAAACTGTTTATCATTTCATATTATTTTCACCAAATTTAAAATCAAAAAATGGAAACAAGTGTAACCATAATTGGTATTGTGATCGCGATCATAGTAGCCATTCCTATTTATTTTTCGGCACGATCGAGCGCTGCGAACAAAACAAAAATCTTAAACATAAAAAAGAAATTCAATCCAAACAATCCGCAGGAATTTGATTTAACTGAATCTCAAAGCAATAAAACACTTACGATTGACCAAAAAAACAAAAAATTCATTTTAATGAATTTCAATCCAAATCAACAGGAATCAACTTATGTAGATTTAAAAAGTGTTTCTTCTTGCAAACTAACTTTAACCACAGAAGGAAATTCGGATACAATTGTAAAAATTGATTTTGAATTTCAGGATAAGGAAACTTCTAAAAAAATTACAATTCCATTCTATGACTTTGATGATGATCGTATTAAACAAATAAGCGCTTATCAGGATCATATGTTTGCGAAAAAATGGCTTAAAATCATTCAGGATTCTATATAATGTTAGTTATTTAATTCAAGTAAAAAGAGGCTCTTTATGGGTCTCTTTTTTTTATCTCTACATGATATTTGTCATTTTCTGCCCGCGCTGTAAATCTTAATTTTGATGAGAACTAAATTTGTCTTATGAAAATTTCATTAACTCAAAAGTATAACGTGCCGGGTCCAAGATACACCAGCTATCCTACGGTCCCTTATTGGAATGAAGCTGCTTTTACAGTAGAAGAATGGAAATCATCTTTTCAAAAATCATTTTCAGAAAGTAATGCTGAAAACGGAATTAGTTTGTACATTCATCTGCCTTTCTGCGAAAGCATGTGCACTTTTTGTGGCTGTAATAAGCGAATCACAAAAAATCATTCTGTAGAAGAAAAATACATTCAGGCCGTTTTAAAAGAATGGCATTTATACTGCAATCTTCTGCCTGAAAGACCAATTGTAAAAGAAATTCATTTAGGCGGAGGAACGCCTACTTTTTTCTCTTCAAATAATTTAGAACAGCTTATTCATGGTATTTTTAATTTTGCGGATAAAGCAGAAAATCATGAATTTAGTTTTGAAGGACATCCTAACAATACAACTTACGAACAGTTAAAAAAACTATACGATTTAGGCTTTAACCGAGTAAGTTTTGGTGTTCAGGATTATGCCGAAAAAGTACAAAAAGCAATCAATCGTATACAGCCTTTTCATAATGTCGCAAAAGTAACTTTTTGGGCAAAAGAAATTGGTTATAAATCTATCGGCCACGATATCATCTTCGGATTGCCTTTTCAAACTGTCGAAGATGTAATTGATACCGTAGAGAAAACAAACTCCTTAAAACCGGACAGATTGGCTTTTTACAGCTATGCACATGTGCCGTGGATTAAAGGAAACGGCCAGCGTGGTTTTAATGACGAAAACCTTCCAAAAGATGCTGAAAAAAGAGAACTTTACGAAACAGGTAAAAAATTACTTGCCGCCAATGGATATCATGAAATTGGAATGGATCACTTTGCCTTGTCTTCAGATAGTTTGTTTCATGCTGCACACAACAAAAAAATGCACCGAAATTTCATGGGATATAGTGCTTCAAAAACACAGCTTATGATTGGGTTAGGCGTTTCTTCAATCAGCGACAGCTGGTATAGTTTTGCCCAAAATACCAAAAACCTGGAAGAATACTATCAAATCTTAGAATTGGATGAACTTCCTATTATAAAAGGTCACATTTTAAATGATGAAGATCTTATAATTAGAAAACACATCTTAAATCTTACCTGCGAACTTCAAACTTCCTGGACTCATGATTCTTTATATTTTAAAGAATTACCATTTGTTTTAGTTGCTCTAAAAGAAATAGAGAATGATGGACTAATTATCATTCAAGAAGATAAAATCAAAATTACAGAAGACGGAAGACCATTTGTACGTAATATATGTATGGCTTTTGATTTACATTTAAAAAGAAAATCACCGGAAACAAACTTGTTTTCGATGACGGTTTAATGGCAATTAGGAGTTCCTTGTACAAATAAACTCATAGTAGAAGGAGATAAATAAGGAATTCCTAAACCTAATCCTCTTAAAATAAATAACACTCCAATTATTATAGCAACATAAGGAATTGCTTTTTGAATTTTATTTCGAAATGGCAGTTTTAATAATGAATTGACGTATACTACAACCGTCATTAAAGGAATCGTGCCTAAACCGTAAAGCAGCATATATAAAACGCCATATCCGGCGCTCTGCATGGCGATTGCACCAAATAAGGCCACATAAACCATTCCGCAAGGCAGAAATCCGTTTAAAAGACCAATTGTAAAAAGAGATTTATAGCTTTTCTTTTTAAACTGACTTCCTAAACTTGATTTAATATTCGAAATAACTTTATAAACAGGTTTTGAAAAATTGTATTTCGCAAATACCTTTTCTGGTATTAAAACTATTAAAATCATGGCAACGCCAATAAAAACAGACATTTTTTGCTGCATACCAGCTAAGAAAAAACCTCGGCCTAATAATCCAAAAATCAAACCAATAGTTGAGTAGGCAGTTAATCTTCCTAAATGATACGTAATAATCTGCGTCACTTTTTTAGCCTCATTTTGATGATCTACAGGCAGCATCATAGCAATAGGTCCGCACATGCCAACGCAATGCAGACTACTGATTAGGCCTAATATTAAAGCAGAAAGCAACATTTTTATTAATTTACGTATATGACTTCTTTTGTTAGGTATTTTTTACCTTCATACTGCCATTCCATATTAACATCCCAGCGTCCTTTAATTAATTTGTTATGCGGAATAACTAATGAAGAATTGGTTAAAGCAATTTGAGTATCAAAATCAAATTTTTTATTTGAAGGTCGGTACAATAAAATGTTTCCTTTTATTTTACTGCTTTCAAAAGTGGCTGGAAAGGTAACTTTTACTCCTTCTTCACCAAATTTAATTGAAGGTTTATACTGTAAGTCATGTGCATTTTGAATTCGCGCCATTTCTTCCTGAAAATGAGAATCGTGCTTATAATATTCTTCTACAACCAAATCATTATCGTATTTACTGTTTGATTGTACTTCAAAAACAAAATATAAAATAAATGTCATAAACAATGCAAATGCAATGACAATTCCTGTTCCCCAATTTATTTTCATGATAATTATGTTTTTAATTAAAACTTCGTGGTCCTAAGAAATTTGTTGTTGTAGTTTCAAGAAGTTCTTTGCCATTGTAAACCCCAATTTTTACTTTGGTTTTATCACTTTCCAATAAAACTTCCTGTATTTCTATAAATAATGTTCCTTGTGAAATTCCTTCTTTAGCCACTTTAAAATGCTCTTTTCCAACATTTGTAATTTCACCTTTCTGATCAATTAATTCAAAGTGAATATCGTTATAATCTTTCATTGTCTTATTGACAATTTTATACGTATACACATTACTGATTTTATCTCCTTTATGCTGAAAAAGCTGTCCAGGCAAACGTAAAACAACCGCCTGAAGATCAGTTCTTAAAAACAGCATTCCAACAAAAATACTTAATAATATAAATAAAACTGCCGTGTAACCTTTCATTCTTGCGGTAAACTTAAAAGGCTCTTTTTTAGCGATTTCGTCTTCAGAAGCATAACGAATAAGCCCTTTAGGTAATCCTACGCTTTCCATTATATGGTCACATTCGTCAATACAAGCGGTGCAGTTTGTACATTCTAACTGCGTTCCGTTTCTAATGTCAATTCCCATTGGGCAGACATGAACACATTGAAGACAATCGATACAATCTCCTTTTCCGGTTAAAGCTCTGTCTTCTTTTTTATTAAATTTTGCCCTGCCTTCTTCTTTTTCTCCTCTCACAAAATCATAAGCGACATTGATCGATTTATTATCCAAAAGAACACCTTGTAATCTTCCGTAAGGACAGGCAATAATACAAACCTGTTCACGAAACCATACAAAGACAAAATAAAAAACTCCGGTAAAAATAAGAAGTGCTATAAAATTACTTGCCTGCTGAATTGGCCCTTGTTCAATCATTAATAACAAAGCATCGCTGCCAACCAGATAAGCCAGAAAAACATTAGCAATAACAAAGGAAATAATAAAGAAGATAGTCCATTTAAGGGCTCTTTTTCTAATTTTTTCGGCATTCCATTCCTGCCTTGCCAAACGGGATTGCGAGCCTCGATCTCCATCAATCCAATATTCAATTCGGCGGAAAACCATTTCTAAGAAAATGGTCTGGGGACAAATCCATCCACAAAATATTCTTCCAAAAACAACTGTAAATAAAATTATGAAAACAACGCCTACCAGCATTGAAATCACAAAAAGGTAAAAATCCTGAGGCCAGAAAGGAAAACCAAAAATATTAAAACGACGTTCCAGAATATTGAACATCATAAATTGATTTCTGTTTACTTTTATAAACGGATTTACGATTAAAATTGTCAGCAAAATGTAGCTGACAATTTTCCTGTAATCATAAAATTTACCAGACGGTTTCTTAGGAAAGATAAATTTTCGTTTACCACCTTCATCAATAGTTCCAATGGTATCTCTAAAAGCTTCGTCTGGTAAATTTGACATGATATTTTACTTATTTTTTAACTTCTGTGGTATCTTTTTGTGTGTTTGCAGCTGCATCTGTTTTAGGAGCACTATCGTCTACCCAAACTTCGCCTTCTGCTTCTTTTGGATCTTTTGGATTCGATCCTTGCAGCGATAGAATATAACTCGCTACTTTTTGAATTTCTTTTGGCTTAAGAGTCCCTTTCCAGGCAATCATCCCTTTACCGTCACGACCTCCATTTGTAATCGTATGGAACAGGTTTTTAATTCCTCCTCCTAGAATCCAGCGGTCGTCTGTTAAGTTAGGTCCAATCTGTCCTCCTGCGTCAGCGCGGTGACAAGCTGCACAATTGGTTGTAAAGATTTCTTTTCCTGCAGCTAAACTTGGTTCATCTGTAAGCAAGACAACAGTCTTTTCATCCATTAAATCCGGTGCTGTTTTTAAATATTCTTCAACATCAATTTTAGCCTGAGCCATTTCTTTTTTAAGTTCCATTTCCTGATCATCCGCTCCTAAAACATCGTAACGAACTACATAGATAACACCAAAAATGATACAGATGTAGAATAAATAAACCCACCATGGCGGTAAATTATTATCAAGCTCTTTGATGCCGTCATAATCATGATCCATCAATAAATCAGCTTCTTTAGACATTGGTTCCGTTTTAGTAAGTTTGTGCATTAGTTCTTTGAACCAAGTACTCTCTTGTAAACTTAAACTGTTTTCATATTCTAATTTTGCCTTTTCTTCCGGAGACATCAATTGATACATAATACGATTAACGGCACTAAGCGTGATTTCGATTGCAATCAAAATAAATAAGAAAACAAACAAAAAGACAGATACCATTGGGTACTTTATAAAGGCCGGTTTATCACCTGAGTCTATAAAAAATTCCATCAAAGCAAATACGATGAAGAAAATCAACGGTACTCTAACATATACTGGGAAAAACTTTTTCATTTTTTATCTATCTTTTGAGATTACAACTTGCCCTTCTTCTAAAGGTATATTACTCATTTCCTGAATTTTATCTTTTTCATAAGAAAACACCCAAATGCCTAATCCTACGAAAAAGAAAAAGAAAATCAAGAGGGAAAGTATCGGGTAAATTTCTACACCCGATATCGTTTCCATATTGTGTTTTATTTGTTCGAACATAATGCTGTTATTTAGAAGTTTCTTTTACTTTAATATCAGTACCAAGTCTTTGTATATAAGCAATCAAAGCAACAATTTCTCTTTCATTCATAGGAATGAATTTCTCACCTTTAGCAGCTGCTTTTTTCTTACTGTCTTCGTAACTTTTTACGTAGTCAGGATCGCTTTCTAAATTTTTCTCAATTTTAAGCGCCTGATCTCTTAATGTTTTTTGTGCATTTGCAACATCAGCTTCTGTATAAGGAACACCAAGCGAAATCATAGCTTTCATTTTCTTTTGAGTTAAAGAAATATCCATTGGTTCATTATCAAAAAGCCATTTGTAACCTGGCATGATTGATCCTGCTGAAGTACTTTGCGGATTCCACATATGATTAAAGTGCCAGTTATCATTATACTTACCACCTACTCTCAATAAATCCGGACCTGTTCTTTTTGATCCCCATAAGAATGGATGATCGTAAACAAATTCTCCTGCTTTTGACTGAACTCCATAACGTTCTACTTCACTTCTAAACGGACGAACTGATTGTGAGTGACAACCTACACAGCCTTCTCTAATGTATAAATCACGTCCTTCAAGTTCCAGCGGTGTATATGGCTTAACACTTGAAATAGTTGGAATATTTGATTTGACCATAATCGTTGGTACAATTTGAATTATACCTCCAATTAAAATTGCAATTGTAGCCAAAATGGTTAACTGAATTGGTTTTCTTTCTAACCATGAATGGAATTTTTCTCCACTAAGTCTGCTGCTGCTGATTTTTTGTAAAGCCGGAGCCTGAGCTAATTCATCTTCAATTGTCTGCCCTGCTCTAACTGTCATGATAATGTTATAAACCAAGGTTAACATTCCAATTAAGTACAAACTACCACCAATTGCTCTCATCCAATACATTGGCATAATGGCAGTTACAGTTTCAAGGAAGTTTCCATAAGTTAAAGTTCCGTCTGGGTTAAATTGTTTCCACATAGAAGCTTGTTGAAAACCAGCTACATATAATGGAATTGTATATACGATAATACCTAAAGTACCGATCCAGAAATGGAAGTTTGCTAATTTCTTAGAGAATAATGCTGTTTTTGTCATTCGTGGAATCAACCAGTAAATAATTGCAAACGACATAAATCCGTTCCAGGCTAATGCACCAACGTGTACGTGAGCAACGATCCAGTCTGTGTAATGCGCAATAGCATTTACATTTTTAAGAGATAACATTGGTCCTTCAAAGTTGCCATACCATAACCTGTAATAGCTACTACAAAGAATTTTAAAACCGGTTCTTCACGAACTTTATCCCAGGCACCTCTTAAGGTTAATAATCCGTTGATCATACCTCCCCAAGATGGAGCGATAAGCATTACTGAAAATGCAACACCTAAATTTTGAGCCCAGTTTGGTAATGCTGAATATAATAAGTGGTGAGGTCCTGCCCAGATGTAGATAAAAATTAAAGACCAAAAGTGAATAATCGATAATCTATAAGAGTAAATTGGACGATTGGCAATTTTAGGAACGAAGTAATACATTAATCCTAAAAATGGTGTTGTTAAGAAAAATGCAACTGCATTGTGTCCGTACCACCATTGTACAAGAGCATCCTGAACACCAGCGTAAACTGAATAACTTTTTAATGCTGAAACCGGAATTTCGATGTTATTAAAGATATGCAGTACTGCAACTGTAACAAACGTAGCCAGGTAAAACCAAATCGCTACATACAAGTGGCGCTCTCTTCTACGAAGCATCGTACCAATCATATTGATTCCCATTACTACCCAAATTAACGCTATTGCAATATCAATAGGCCATTCAAGCTCTGCATATTCTTTAGAAGAAGTATATCCTAATGGTAAAGTGATTGCCGCTGCTACAATGATTAACTGCCAGCCCCAAAAATGCAGGTTACTCAAAAAGTCACTAAACATTCTGGCTTTCAGCAATCTTTGCATTGAATAATACATACCTGCAAAAAAAGCATTCCCAACAAAGGCGAAAATAACGGCATTTGTGTGTAAAGGTCTTAAACGACCATAACTAAGCCATGATATCCCATCTGTGATATTGGGAAAAAGGTACATAACCGCTAAGGTCAGCCCCACTAACATACCTACGACCCCGAAAAGGATGGTGGCATAAATGAATTTTTTTACAATTTTGTTGTCGTAATAAAACTGTTCCATTTCCATAATTTATACTTGTTTTTCTTCTATTGGTGAATTATTATTTTGGGAGGTAATTTTTGTCTCGTCGTCAAAAAGCATTCTGACTGAAGGTGTATAATCGTCGTCGTACTGACCAGATTTGACAGCGACAATGAAAGCGATAAAGAAACAAATCGCTACGAAAATACTTACTGAAATTAAAAGATAAATAACACTCATACCGTAAATTTATGTTAACAAAATTACTAGGTGATCGGCGTTTAAAACATGATAATTATCATAATCGAAGAATAATGTTAAATTTAGAAAAAATATTCTTACAATTATTTAAAATTATTCTAAATTACTCTTACTGAAATAGTTAGACATAATTGTCACGAAACTTACGATCGTAATTGTACTCAAAGGCATTATAATCGCAGCTACCAATGGAAGTAAATTTCCTGTAACCGCAAATGCAAGTCCTACAACGTTATAAAGTAATGATAAAGTAAAACTCATTTTGATTATTAAAATTGATTTATGAGAGAGCTTTAAAAAGTAATTTAACCGAGAAAATTCTCCTGCATCTAAAATAGCATCGCAAGCCGGCGAAAAGACATTGACATTTTCAGAAACCGAAATTCCTACATTACTTTGCGCCAAAGCCCCGGCATCATTTAAACCATCTCCTACCATCATGACGTTTTTTCCATCTTCCTGAAGTTTTTTAATAAACTCCAATTTCTGCTCTGGTTTTTGGTTGAAAACCAGTTCTGTATTTTTAGGTAAAATATTTTCCAGCGTGGTTCTTTCCCCGTCATTATCTCCCGAAAGCACCTTAATACTATATTCTTTGCTGAGTGTTGAAAATAATTGCTCCAGACCTTCCCTATATTGATTTTGGAATACAAATTTTCCGTAATACAAATTATCAATTTTGATATGAAGTGCCGTTCGTTCTATATCAGATGAATCTAGAACAGGACTTTCTACAAATACTGATGATCCAATTTTTACTTCTGTATGATCAATGACTGCCAAAATCCCTCTTCCGGTAATCTCCTGAAAATCATCAATTTTAATTCTTTTATACTCAGGCAAAAAGTCATATAACATTCGGCTTAACGGGTGATTAGATCCTCGCAGCACATTTTTTATCAACGTAAAATTCTCGTCAGAAAGAGCATTTCCTTCGTAGGCGATATTTGATTTTTTATTGGTTGTAATTGTTCCTGTTTTATCAAATACTATCGTATCGACTTTTGCCAGCTGTTCTATTACCAAAGCATTTTTGAGATACATTTTTTGTTTCCCCATAATTCGAAGAATATTTCCGAAAGTAAAAGGTGCCGTAAGAGCCAGCGCACAAGGGCAGGCTACAATTAAAACTGCAGTGAAAACATTAAAAGCGGTATTAGCATCTATAAATATCCAATAACCAAAACCAGCAAATGCAATCAGCAGTAGAATTGGGGTGAAATACCGACTTATTGCATCTGTAATGGTTTTGTGTTTTTGTTGTACTTTTTTCTGAAAAACCTCATTACTCCACAACTGCGTTAAGTAACTTTGCGAAACGGAATGTAGAACTTCCATTTCTATTACTTTTCCAATCTGTTTTCCACCGGCAAAAACTTTATCTCCGGATTTTTTAGTAATTGGAACTGATTCTCCAGTTACAAAACTATAATCGATATCTGCTTTTTCGCTGATTAAAATACCATCAACCGGAATCAGTTCCTGATTTCTAATCAACAATCTGTTTCCTTTTAAAACATCATAAATGGGTACACTTTCCTCAGTTGTATCTGAATTTATTCTGGTTACGGCAATAGGGAAATATGATTTAAAATCTCTTTCAAAACTTAAAAAACTATAGGTTTTAATCTGGAACATTTTTCCGAGCAGCATAAAGAAAACCAAACTGGCTAAGCTGTCAAAAAAGCCCGATCCATGATCCATAACCATGTCGTACGTACTTCGAACAAACATTACGATAATCCCTAATGCAATTGGAATATCAATATTCAGCATTCTGGTTTTAATACTATGATAAGCAGACACATAATAACCACTTGCCGAATATAAAAAGCTTGGCAGTGCCAAAAGAAAAATTAAAACTCTAAAAAACGGTTTGTAGCTATCTAACCAAAATTCTTTCATCTCGAAATACTCCGGAAATGACAGTAACATAATGTTTCCAAAGCAAAAAAAGGCAACACCAAGTTTATACGTTAAGCTTCTGTCTACTTTTGTTTTTCCGGTTTCGTAATTTTCTAAACTAATATAGGGTTCATAACCAATTGAACTTAACAAATAGACAATAGATTTGAGTGAAACAGTTTCAGAATTAAAGGTGATTCTAACTTTTTTCTCCGGAAAATTAACTTGAGATGTACTTATGCCCGGCTGTAAACGGTTTAGATTTTCAAGAATCCAAATACAAGAACTGCAATGAATATGCGGAATGTTAAGCGAAACTATTGCTGTATTTCCTTCCTGAAATTCAAGAATTTTAGCAAGAATAGATTCATTTTCTAAAAAGTCGTATTTTCCTTTAATGTCTTGTGGGGTAGCACCTGGAGATTTTTCAAATTCATAATAAGAGGTTAAATCATTAAGACTAAAAATTTCGTAGACTGTTTTACAACCAGTACAACAAAACTTTTTTTCATCAAAATTGATCTCTTCATTTTTAGGTATTTCTAACCCGCAATGAAAACAACTCTGCTCATTCATAATTTGCTTTTTAGATTCGACAAATATTCCAAATAAGTAGGTATTATAACTATGACATTTATCATAGTATAATTAAATCTAATTCTAAATTTATGGAAATAAAACGTTATAGTTGAGGAATTGACTATTTATTCCATTTTTTATGCGATAAAACTACCATTGAACAGCAATATTCGTTAATTTTGCAGTAAATTTTTTTGCTATGAATAAGTGTGATCAATGTATTGTAAGGCAGCTAACTTCTTTAAAAGCTCTTAACAAAGATGAAGTAATCAAATTGGCTAATAGCAAAACCACCTATACTATTAAAAAAGGTGAAGCTATTTTTGAGGAAGGTGAAGTTACGAATGGTGTTTTTTGTGTAAAAGACGGAATTGGCAAACTTTCTAAGTTAAGTGCCAATGGAAAAGATCAAATTGTAAAACTGGTTAAATCTGGTGAACTTTTAGGTCAGCGTTCTATGATAAGCAACGAGCCTGCTAATTTATCTGCGAAGGCAATTGCTGATATGGAAGTTTGTTTTATTCCTAAAACAGAAATTATCAATTTCTTTAATAACAACAATCAGTTTTCTTTAAACTTAATGCAGTCTGTATGCGAAGATTTAAAGGAATCAGATAATGATAAAATTGCTCTTGTTCAAAAAACGGTAAAACAGCGTTTGGCCGAAACCTTACTGCAATTGCATGACGAATTTGGCGAAAACACAGACAAAACTCTTAAAGTACAGCTTACAAGAGAAGAACTTGCCGGAATAATTGGAACGGCAACAGAAAGCTGTATCCGATTATTATCTGATTTTAATAAACTGGAATTAATTGAATTGGTTGGTAAAAAAATTATGTTGAAAAACATTAAAGCGTTAAAAAAACTATCCGAATAACTTATTGTTTTTTAGCTTCATTCCAAAAAACATCCATTTCAGCCAAGGTCATATCCATTAAAGGTTTTCCTAATTCTGAGGCTTTACTTTCTAAATACTGAAAACGTTTAATGAATTTTTTATTCGTTCGTTCTAAGGCATCCTCCGGATTGACATTTAAAAATCGGGCATAATTGATCATCGAGAATAAAACATCTCCAAATTCGGCTTCAATTTTATCCTGATCGCCGGCCGTAACTTCGACTTGTAATTCCTGAAGTTCTTCCTGAACTTTATCCCAAACTTGATGCGGTTCTTCCCAATCAAAACCAACACCTTTTACCTTATCCTGAATGCGGCTTGCTTTTACTAATGCAGGCAGACTTCTTGGAACGCCTTCTAAAACAGATTTTTTACCTTCTTTCAATTTAAGTTTTTCCCAATTCTGCTTTACTTCTTCTTCGTCTTTTACAACTGTATCACTGTAAATATGAGGATGACGATGAATTAGTTTATCGCAAATTTCATTACAGACATCGGCAATATCAAAATCGTTTGTTTCTGAGCCTATTTTAGCATAAAAAACAATGTGCAATAACAAATCTCCAAGTTCTTTTTTAACTTCGTTTAAATCATTATCTAAAATGGCATCACCTAATTCGTAGGTTTCTTCAATTGTAAGATGTCTAAGTGTCTGCAAGGTCTGCTTTTTATCCCAAGGACACTGCTCACGAAGTTCATCCATTATAATTAATAATCTTTCGAAAGCTTTTAATGAAGTTCTTTGCTCATTTTTATATTTTAATATCCCAAATTTAGATTAATTTGTTGATTATTTTACGCTATAAAACAAAAAAGAAGACACATTTACTGATTTATTTATATAGATTCTTTAATTTTTCTTCCATTTAATTCCTGCACATTTCTAAAGTTATTTGCAGGCATGAGTTTCTTTAAATCTTTAATCATTTTAATAGAAACATCGATCTGATTTTTAAAGATAAACCATTGAACCCCTTCGGTACATGGCGGTGTAGTTAATGAACCTGTATAAGTGTAATAAGTTTTGTTTTGAGGAAGAACATTATTGATATTAAAATCATCATTAACCTTTACTGTATCATTTACTTTTGACGGCAGATATTTATCTAGAAAATCAAAAGTTTCATCACTTTCTTTATTTTCCTGAGCCATAACAGCAACAACCGCAAATTTTCCTTCTTTATTTTTATGAACCATATGAACAACTAAAGGATATCTTATCCCTTTTATCGTATGTTCTGCCGGTTCATGAAAATGGAATTGTTTTAGTTCGTATTGATCGCCATTAATTACAATGTAATCTCCAGGTTCAAAATCAAACTGAATGGTGTGTCCGTTGTTTATAACATCATGAATTCTGGTTTTCTGACTATAATGAAAATCAATTGGTTTTAATGTTTTATCTTTTTCAGTCTCTACAATATCAACTGGTGACTGTGCATTTCCTCCACAATCGTTCTGATCAATCTCTGACCAATGCTCCGGCCCGGTTTCTCCTTCGTAGTTCCAATGTTTCTTATGAAGTTCCTCAGAAGTTTTTTCCGGTTCAGAAGAAGTTCCAGATTGTTCTGTCTCTTTTGATTTAGTATTACAAGCTGTAATTAAAACTAATAATAAATAACTGAAAGATTTTTCATACTACTATTATTTTGGTTGGTTAAAAAATTAATTCAAAGTTCAATTATTTTTTCTAAATATCAATCAAAACACAAATAAAAAAATCACTAACAATCAAATAGTTACAAATTAAAACTCATAAAAACGTTTTTTAATACATAAAACTTGTCTTACAAATAAAATTTTATTGAATAAAAAAATCCTGCCAAGAAAACGATCTTAACAGGATTACTATTTTTGAATTCAGAAAAATTACTATTCTTCTTTTTTAGCTTTTGCTTTTTTAGCAGCCGGAGCTTTTTTTGGTTTTTCTTCTGCAGCAGGAGCTTCTTCTGGAGTTTCAACAGCAGCTGGAGCTAAATCTGTAACTAAACCTTTAGCCTGAAGTGTGTTGTACCAGTTTAATACTTTTTTAATATCTGATGGATAAACTCTTTCCTCATCATATTCTGGCAAAATTTCTTTGAAATAAGCACTTAATTTTGCGTTATCTTCTTTGTGAGAAAGAGCCTGACCTTTGTTTTCTTTAGCTGCAATTTTTTGCATTACTTCAGTCAATGGTTTTTCTCCTTCGTATGTATAAATTGAAATTTCTGATAATAAACTTACGTTACTTTTTAAGTTTACTGTAATTTTTTTTCCATCTAATAATGATTCTGCCACAAAACCTGTACGAGTCTGTACTTTCAATACATATAATCCTGGTTTTCCAGAAATGGCTAAAATTTTGTCTAAATTCATGTTTATTAAAATTAGTATTAAGAATTTTATTGTATTTTTTTTAATGTTCTAAATCATAGAACACTTATCTGCCTTTTTTAGCTGCAGCAAATTTCATTCTGTACTCTTGAAACGTTTTGCCTTCAGTAATATTTTTTAATTTCTTTTGAATCAAACGCTTTTTAAGAGAAGATATTTTGTCTGTAAACAAAACCCCTTCTATATGATCGTATTCATGTTGAATAACTCTTGCAGCTAAACCGTCAAAAACCTCTGTTTTCATTACGAAATCTTCTTCGCAATATTCAATCGTAACAGTTGGTTTTCTGTAAACATCCTCGCGAACGTCAGGAATACTCAAGCATCCTTCATTAAAACTCCACTCCTCACCTTCTTCTTTAACGATTTTAGCATTGATAAAAGTTTTTTTGAAACCTTTTAATTCTTTCTGCTCATCTGATGGCAAATCTTCATCTTCACTAAAAGGAGCTGTATCGATAACAAATATACGAACCGGTAAACCTACCTGCGGTGCAGCAAGTCCAACACCGTAAGCATTATACATGGTTTCGTACATGTTTGCTATTGTCTCTTTTAAGTTTGGATAATCTGGCGTAACTGCCACTCCTACTTTTCTTAAAACAGGGTCACCATATCCTACAATTGGTAAAATCATTTGTTTTTATTTAATGTTTTATCTAATGAAAACTGTAATTTAAGTTCTCATAATTCAGCTGGCAAAAATAATAAAAAATAGTCAATGAATATTCTAATCCTCATATAATATCTTATTTTTTGACTGCGTGCCAAAATCTCATCCATAATTATGCCAAATTAATTCGTACAATTCTTACCTTTGTTAGTCAACCTCTTTTATATGTTTGATCGAATATCAAAATTTACAAATAGTACTTCCTTTTTAAACGCCTCAAAAGTAACTATCGCTTCTGTTGTTCCTGTGCTGGTTCTGAATTTTTTAGGTCATTTTGAAATAGGTTTTACTATTGCCCTGGGTGCTTTTTATACTTATCCCAGCGACATTCCGAGTTCGTTAAGTCATAAAATTAAAGGACTTATTGTAGCTTCTTTTATAGTTTCGGGAGTAAATTTATTAGTCAATCTTGCTTATCCTTATCCTTTTCTATTTTATCCGTTTTTAGGATTTCTGCTCTTTTTATGTTCGATGATTTCCGTTTACGGGCAGCGTGCCACATTGGTTTCGTTTTCTGCTTTATTATCTATCTCATTATCATTTGGACATTTGCACGAAGGCTGGGAAGCTTTTGAATACTCAGGTTTTATTTTTGTTGGAGGAATTCTATACCTTGTTGTTTCGCTTGTATTTCACTTTGTACAACCTTATAAATATATTGAGCTGCAAATTGCCGAAGGCATAAAACTAACTGCAAAATATTTAAAATTAAGAGGAGATTTATGGAGTCCTGAAGCGAATCGTGAAAAGATAATCGAAAAACAATTGGCCATTCAGGTCGATCTGAACCTGATTCACGAGGATTTAAGAAAAATGCTTATTGGCAATCAAAGTGCATCGGCAACTACGACTCAGAACAGGAAAATGCTTTTGGTTTTTATTACTTTGGTTGAAATTCAAGAACTTGCTTTATATACTTCGTTTGACCATAATAAACTTCACGAAAAATTCGCAAAACATCCTGAAGTTCTGCGCACTTATCAAAATGTAGCTTACAAATTGGCTTCGACACTTAAAAAGCTTTCTAAAAATGTACATCATATTGCAGTTTATGTTGACAAAAATGATCTTAAAAATGAATTAGATGCTCTTGAATTTGCCATTTTTGATTATGAAAAAAGTTTAGGCAGAGACGAAGCAGCCGAAGGCGTTTTGATGCTTACCAATATGCTGAAATACGCTAAAAATCAGGTTGGGAAAATTAAAATTATTCAACGTGCCTTATCACTGGCAATGCAGTCTTACAAGCTTAAAGATAAAGATAAGGAATTAGAAAAATTCTTAACGCCTCAATATTATCCTTTACGAACTCTTGTTGAAAATTTAAGTTATTCTTCGTCTATTTTCAGACATTCGCTTCGATTGACCATTACGATTTTAATTGGTTTCTTTCTTGGAAAATTCCTGCCTTTTCAAAACGTATATTGGATTTTACTGACCATAGTCGTCATCATGCGTCCCGGATACGGATTAACTAAAGAACGTTCTTATAATAGAATTTTCGGAACCATTTTGGGCGGACTTCTGGCTTTTGGAGTTGTATCTGTGGTTCAAAATCATGTTGCTTTGAGTATTTTCTCGATTGTGTGTATGCTTCTGGGTATTTCTTTTACTCAAATCAATTACAAGATCAGCGCAACGTTTGTAACGATGTATGTGGTTTTTATATACGGAATTTTAACACCGAATGTTGTCGATGTAATTCAGTTTAGAATAGTCGACTCGCTTGCAGGCGCAACTTTAGCCTTTCTTGCCAACCAGTTTTTATGGCCAGCCTGGGAGTTTATAAACACGCCAATTCATATCGAAAATGCGATTAGATCCAATAGAATTTATCTTAAAGAAATTGCCGATTTTTATAATCTGAAAGGAGAAATTCCTACTTCGTACAGATTGGCACGTAAAAATGCTTTTGTTGAAATTGGTAATTTGATGACTTCTTTTCAGCGTATGATGCAGGAACCCAAATCGAAGCAAAAAACAATGCCTTTGGTTAATAAACTGGTTGTTTTAAATCATTCGCTTTTATCGGCTTTAGCCTCATTATCGACCTATATTCAGTCGCATCAAACGACATCGGCTTCAGATTCATTCAACTATATCATTAAAACCATTTTATCCAACCTAGATAATTCGATTGCCATTTTAAGAAATGAAACCATTATAACGGATACCTTTTTTGACAAGGAAGATGTGACTTTACAGTTTGAAGAACTTAAACGCAGAAATTTCACTCGTCTTGCAGAAGATGATGAATTGGATAAAGAAACGCGTCAAGCTAAAATGCAGGAAGCTCAAATGGTAATTGAACAATTAATATGGATGAGTAATCTTGCGGAGAAAATTCTAAAAATAACTAAAGAATTAAAAGCCGTTAAAGCTGATTAAACAATCAAATAATTAAAATAAAAAAGGACTTAGTTTAAAACTAAGTCCTTTTTTATTTATCGAAAAGCTGATTATTTAATTTTTAAAACTTCAGCAGTATGTTTTCTTAATTCGGCTAAAAGCTCTGGTTTATCGTTTAGCGTTGTACCGTAAGACGGGATCATTTTTTTCATTTTATTTTGCCATTCCGGTGTTTTAACCTGGCTTGTAAAACATCTGCTGATCAGGTCAACCATAATCGCAACCGCAGTCGAAGCACCAGGAGAAGCTCCTAATAAGACTGCTAAAGTTCCGTCATGCGTACTAATTACTTCTGTACCAAATTCTAAAACGCCGCCGCCATTTTCACCTTTTTTAATAACCTGAACACGTTGTCCTGCTTTTTCTAATTTCCAGTCTTTAGAACGCGCACTTGGCAAATATTCGCGAAGCGCCTGCATTCTGTCTTTTGGAGACTGACGAACCTGCTCTATTAAATATTTGGTTAATGGAATATTGTGGAATCCCGCAGAAAGCATTGGGATTAAATTATTTGCTTTTATTGATAATGGTAAATCTAAATACGATCCATTTTTCAAGAAACGTGTTGAGAATCCTGCAAAAGGTCCAAAAAGAAGCGCTTTTTCGCCATCAATTACACGTGTGTCAATATGCGGAACCGACATTGGAGGTGCTCCAACACTTGCTTTTCCGTAAACTTTCGCCTGGTGTTTTGCAATAACTTCCGGATTTGTACATTTTAACCACTGACCACTAACAGGGAAACCGCCATAACCATGACCTTCCGGAACATCTGCTTTTTCAAGTAATGGCAATGAACCACCGCCTGCTCCAATAAATACGAATTTGGTATATGCTTTTCTTTTTTGACCTGTAGCTAAATCTGTAATTTTAATTCTCCACGATTTATCTTCGCGCTGTCTTAATTTTTTAACTTCATGGTTAAAGTATAAGGTAACTCCGTCCAGTTTTTCAAGATAATTGAACATGCTTCTGGTTAATGCTCCAAAATTAACATCGGTACCAATTTCCATGTGGGTAGCTGCTAATTTTTCTCCGGCATCTCTGCCTTCCATAACCAGCGGCATCCATTCTTTTAGCTGATTAAAATCAGTGCTGAATGTCATTTCAGAGAAAATAGGATTTTTTTGAAGTGCTTCGAATCTCTTTTTTAGGTATTCTACATTTTTATCTCCCCATACAAAACTCATGTGAGGAACGCTTTTAATAAAATTTTCTGGAGAAGGTACTTTCTTTTCTTGTACTAAATACGACCAAAACTGGCGTGATATTTCAAAAGATTCTGCTATGCTGATTGCTTTTTTAGGATCGATACTTCCATCAGCTTTTTCTGGAGTATAATTTAATTCACAAAATGCAGAGTGTCCAGTTCCTGCATTGTTCCAGGCGTCCGAGCTTTCAGCTGCTGCGACATCTAGTCTTTCATAAATTTCAATTTTTATATCTGGTTGCAGCTCTTTTAAAATTAATCCAAGAGTTGCACTCATAATTCCAGCTCCAATAAGCACTACTTCACTATTGGAACGTATTGTATTGTCAGGCATAACAGTAATTTGTTTTTAAAGTGCAAAGGTACTTCTTTCAATTGCAAAAAAAAACTAATTTTTACATGATAAAAGTTAGGAAATTATAATTTTTTCTAAAAAAGAAAAATTAGTCAGAAATAAACTTAAAAACGTTTAGATGAGAGGTAATCCTGAAGCATAATTGTTGCCGAAATTTCGTCGATCAAGCCTTTATTCTGGCGTTGTTTTTTACTAAGTCCGCTGTCGATCATGGTTTGAAATGCCATTTTAGAAGTAAAGCGTTCGTCAACACGAACTACTTTCATATCAGGAAAAATATTTGAAAAATGCGTAACAAAACCTTTAATCACAGCTGCACTTTCTGATGGCTCGCCGTTCATTTGTTTTGGTTCGCCAATTAAAACCGCTTCTACTTTTTCTTTAGCAAAATAATCCTTAAGAAAATCAATTAAAGTATGAGTTGGGATTGTAGTTAATCCTGATGCAATAATCTGCATTTCGTCAGTAACAGCAATTCCGGTTCTTTTTTGTCCGTAATCTATGGAGAGAATTCTTGGCATTTTGAAATTTTTAGCAAAGATAGAAAGGAAATTTACAACCTAAAAAGAATTTATATTTAATGTTTTCTTTAAAACCCAAAAGGCCCGCCTTGAAAAATTCAAAACGGACCCGAACCTAAATATTTAAAAACCAAGAATTATTCTATCGATTAAATAATCTACTAAAAAAACCCTTATGCTCTTCTTCCTCTTCGTCTTGTGTTTCTTCATAATGAGCAAATTTTGCCTGAGCTTTTTCGTGCTCATAAATTAACTCTTTAATATATTCAACATAAGATCTCTTTTTTTCTTCTAAGAAACCAATTAAGTATTTCTCACTAAATTCAACACCGCTTGCCGATTCAATTTGAAGAAGCTTTTTATACAATGGCTCAATATGCATTGCGATAACTTCTTGTGGTACAGCTTGTCTTCTTCCAAAGTAATTTACAATAACCCCATTTTCATCTCTCGCAATATCAAAATCTGTAATTACCCAATAGTATCTTCCTGATTTCGCTAAATTCTTAACAATAGCGTGGAAATTTTTTCCGTTTTTAAGATTTTCCCAAAGCACTTTAAAAATAACTTTCGGCATATCAGGATGACGAATAATATTATGCGGCTGTCCCATTAATTCATAATCTTCATAACCACATACATCAACAAAAACTTCATTGGCATATTCGATAATACCAAAAGCATTTGTTTTACTCATAATTACTTGTGTTTTATCCCATGTAACTTCTTTGTCTATAACAGTAACTGGCGTTCGAAGTTGATTTTCTTGATTCATGTCTTGTAGATTATATTATGTTTTTGGATTGGTATTTTATAATTCTAATTCCTTAGAATTGGTCAAACAAAAGTAGGCGGAAGAAAAAATTCAAAATCTGATATTTGTCATATTTTGATATAAAAAAAACTTTTACAGGCTGTTTTTTAAAAATATCATACTTATGTGGTTTTGAAAATTTATCAAATTAAAAACAAAATGTTACAAATGTAACTTTTTCAAAAAGGTTTTACTTTTTTGCTTTTCTACAAATAAGCTATCTTTGCCAAAAATTAAAACTTATGAATTCTTTACAGACTATAATTGAACAAGCTTGGGAAAACAGAGCTTTATTACAAGAAACAGCTACAACTGATGCTATTAGAGAAGTTATCGAATTAGTTGATGCAGGAAAATTACGCTGCGCTGAACCAGTTGGTGATAAATGGCAGGTAAACGAATGGGTTAAGAAAGCGGTTGTAATGTATTTCCCTATTCAAAAAATGGAAACATGGGAATCTGGAATTTTCGAATACCACGATAAAATGTTACTTAAAAGAGGTTATGCTGAAAAAGGAATTCGTGTAGTACCAAATGCGGTAGCACGTTACGGAGCGTATATTTCAAGCGGTGTTATTTTAATGCCTAGTTATGTAAATATTGGTGCTTATGTTGACGAAGGAACTATGGTTGATACTTGGGCAACTGTAGGAAGCTGTGCTCAAATTGGTAAAAATGTACACTTAAGCGGCGGTGTTGGTATTGGCGGTGTTTTAGAGCCATTACAAGCTGCTCCGGTAATTATCGAAGACGGTGCTTTTATTGGTTCTCGTTGTATTGTTGTAGAAGGTGTTCATGTTGGTAAAGAAGCTGTTCTTGGTGCAAACGTATGTTTAACTGCTTCAACAAAAATTATCGATGTAACTGGCGACGAACCTGTAGAAATGAAAGGTTTTGTTCCTGCACGTTCTGTAGTAATTCCTGGAAGTTATACTAAAAAGTTTGCTGCTGGAGAATTCCAAGTACCTTGTGCTTTAATCATTGGTACTCGTAAACCATCTACAGATTTAAAAACTTCATTAAATAATGCACTTCGTGAATACGATGTTGCAGTATAATATTTAAAGAGAAATAAATTAAAAAATCCAAATTCCAATCTTATCAATTGGAATTTGGATTTTTTTTGCTTCAATTTGTAACCTCTTAAAAGATTAAGATTTTTACATGAAGATACTTGTTATTCAACAAAAAATGATTGGCGATGTTTTGATAAGCAGTATTATCTGCAACAATCTTCGCAATGCTTATCCTGACGCCCAGATAGATTATTTGGTTTACGCTTCTACAACTCCCGTTTTAGAAGGAAATTCAAATATTGACAACATCATTTTGTTTGAAGAAAAACATCGAAAAAGTAAAAAAGAATTACTGAATCTGGGACTTCAGATTCGAAAAGAAAAATACGATTTATTAATCGATGCTTATTCTAAGCTCGAAAGCTGGATTTTGGTTTTATTAAGCAATGCCAAACAAAAAATCTCCTATAAAAAACCGGGTAGAAATTTTCTTTATACAGATAATGTTCCTTTTGAGCCTTTTCCGAAAACAAATCTGGGTTTGGCTATTGAAAGAAGACTTTCGTTATTAGAACCATTGGATTTAAAAATAAAAATTGATCCAATTCCGAAATTATTTGTTTCTGAAAAAGAAAATCAAGACGCTGTAATATTATTCGAAAAACATAACGTTCGAAAAGACCGAAAAACAATAATGATCAGTCTTTTAGGAAGTGAAAAATTAAAAACGTATCCATTAGAATTCATGTCGGCTGTTGTCGATTACGTGGCAGATCATGCAGATGTAAATATTCTATTCAACTATTTTCCTAAACAGTTAGAAGATGCAAAAACGGTTTTTACCGCCTGCAAACCTTCGACTCAGGAAAAAATATATTTTGATTTATTAGGCAGCGATTTACGTTCGTTCATTGCTATTATGAATCAATGTGATCTAATTATTGGAAATGATGGCGGCGCTATCAACATGGCAAAAGCATTAGAAAAACCTTCTTTTATCATTTTTTCTCCTTGGATCGAAAAGAAAATCTGGGCCACTTTCGAAGACGGAATTCATCATCTTTCGGTACATTTAAAAGATTATCGCGCAGATTTATTTGAAGGTAAATCTGAAAAAATGCTTAAAAAAGAAGCTTTGTCTTTATATCAGGAATTTAAACCTGATTACTTTAAAGATCAGATCGCAATGTTTCTAGAAAAAAATATCAGCTAAAAGATGGTTTCTTCTCAAAAGCAGCTTTTATCGGCATTATTGATTACTTATAATGAGGAATCAAATATTAGAGCGGTTCTCGACAATTTGGCTTTCGCCGATGAAATAATCGTTGTAGATTCTTTTAGCACCGATAAAACTTTTGAAATTGCTTCTGAATATAAAAATGTAAAAGTGGTCCAGCGTGTTTTTGATAATTTTGCTCTTCAGAGAAACTTCACTATAGATTTAGCCACAAATCCGTGGATTCTTTTCATTGATGCAGACGAACGAATAACGCCTGAACTTCAAAAAGAAATCAATAAAACGATTCATAAGGAAAATAGTGCATCGGCTTATTTTATGTATCGCAATTTTATTTTCGAAAATAAAAAACTTCGCTTTAGCGGCTGGCAGACAGACAAAATTATCCGCCTTTTTAAAAAAGAAGATGCCGTTTACAACTCTAACAAAATTGTACACGAAAAACTAATCGTAAATGGAGAAATTAAAAAACTAAAAAACAGATTAATACATTACTCCTACTCTAATTATAATGATTACAAGCAAAAAATGATCTTTTACGGACATTTAAAGGCACAAGAAGAATTGGCCAAAAATACGCAGCCAACGCTTTTTCATACCCATATAAGACCCACTTATCAATTTTTAAATCAATATGTTATCCGCGGTGGTTTTCTGGATGGAAAAAAAGGAATAATCATCTGTTATTTAAATGCTTTAAGCGTTGCTGTACGCTTTAAGGAACTTAAAAAACTACAATCGAGAAATTAAGATTTCCAGAATTTCAGTTTCTTTTTCAATCTTTTCTTTCTGGCAAATTCATCTTGAAAATGAGTAGTAGCCTGCCACATTTTTTCAAATATTTCGGCTTCGGTTTTATCCGTGTAAAACTTAGCATATTCATTGCTCATTACAGCAATCATTTCTTTTTTTGGCGTTAAGCGGCTAAAGTTGTTCATACGCTGCTCAAAACTCATATTTTCATGAAAATTCATTCGGTTTAAATCGACTAAAAAGAAACTATAAAGGTTGTTTTCGTTCTTTTTTATTAATGTATTTCCAGGAGAATGATCTAAAAACTCTACTCCTTTTTCATGAAGGTCGAAAGTAAACTTTGTAAACTGTCTTAAAATAGCATCATTATCCGGATATTCGGGAATTTCTACCAATTCTCTATAAGTCAATTCTGTAACCAAATGTTCACTGGCATAATAACTGTCTTTTAAACCAATTATATTAAAATTCTCAAGATATGCAATGGGCTGTGGCGTACCAATTCCTTTTTCTAATAAAATAGTAGCATATTCAAACGAACGTCTTGCTTTCGATTTTCTAAAATAACGATAAGCAACCTTATTTACTATATTCGGAATTTTAAATGATTTAATATTAATCGTTTTACCTTCTAAATCGAATAATTTTATTTTATTACGATCTCCATTTCCAAAAAGTTCACCCGAAGAATTAAACGTTTTGATTTTGTCAAGAATTGACGAAGTACTATTTTCAAAAGAAGGATTTACTTTAAAATTCATCAGTAGTTTTTTTATAAGAGGACAAAAATACGCATACGATTTAAGACTTCAAATTATTATTGTACTTTCGTAAAAAAAGAAAATAATGTCCCAAAAAAGTATTTTTCTCGAAACACATAATATCAACAACAGAGCAACGGGTTTAGGAACTTTTAATTACGAATTAATAAAAGGATTAGCCACACTAGATTTTAATGGTTACGAACTAACTTTAAACAGTTCAAAACCGGAACTTCTAAAGGAAGAGTTTCACGACAAATTCAAGTATCATAAATACAGCAGTCTTTCACGTCATCCGTTGTTCAGAATTCGAAAAAAATACGACTTATGGCATTCGGTAAATCAAAACATTAAAGTTGAACCTTTTTTTAAAGGCAATTATTTACTTACGGTTCATGATATTCATTTTGTCGAAGAAGTTTCTTCAGACAAAAGCGATAAACTCCATAAGCTTTTTAAAAAGAAATTAGAAAGATCTACTGCCATTACTTACATCTCAGAATTTGCCAAGAAACATACGCACGAGCATTTTAATGTGCCTAATGTTCCTGAATATGTCATTTATAACGGAAACCCAATTTCGACTCTTTTAGATACTGCTGCTTTTATTTCGCCCGTTCCTGTAGACAAACCTTTTTTCTATTCTATTGGAGATTTTATAGAAAGAAAAAATTACGGTGCCATCATCAATATGATGAAAGGAATTAAAGATTTTAATTTAATCATTTCCGGAAACAATGATAAAAAATACGGCGAAGAAATTAAAAAATTAATTATAGATAACGGTTTAAGCAATCAGGTTTTTTTAACCGGAAAAGTATCTGATGAAGGAAAACAGTTTTATATGAAAAACTGTACCGCATTCCTTTTCCCTTCTATTCGCGAAGGTTTCGGCTTGCCGCCAATTGAAGCGATGAGCTTTGGTAAACCCGTATTTTTATCTGATAAAACTTCATTACCGGAAATTGGAGGCTAAGTTTCTAATTATTGGACAAACTTTGATCCGGAATATATGAAAGAAGTTCTTCTTAACGGACTATCTCATTTTGACAACAACAAAATTGAAACAGAAACTTTGCTCAAAAAAAGAGCTGCAAGTTTCGATTGGAAAGTTGCAGCTGCACAATATTTTGATGTTTATAAACAGATCTTAAAATAAGATCTGTTTTTTTTTATAAATGTTTAAACCATTGCCCCACGTTCTTTTTCCAAATGTAAAAATCTGAAGGCAGTACTTTAAAAAAGTCTAAGTTATTTTTTATTTCATTAAAAGTTGAGCCTTTAACAAAAGCTAATTTTTTCCATTTTTCAGGTTCCATATAAAAGAAATTGCGCATGTCTTTATAGTTGCTTTCGTTTACATTTGCCCATTTATTCAAAAACTCTTCCTTGTTAATATCGCAGTCATGTCCCCAATTATTAAATTTCATTTCCAGTTCTTCTTTTGTTCTGGAGATACATTCGTGTAAAATTGGCCCTCTAAAATAAATAATTCTTTTGCGTGTTTGTCTTCCTATCTTATAATTAGGATAGTTGGTAGCCACCATAATTTTGGTTGGCTTTTTTACATACAGCATTCCTGAGTCAACTCTTTTGTAAAGATTGATCAGACATGGAGATATTTGAACCTGATTTTTTTCAGGATTTTTTAGAAAATGATTTTTAGATTTTAAGAATTTCACAAACCCTTTAAAATCCAGGAAATATTCATCTGCATCCAATTGAATAAGCCAATTACCTATTCCCATTTTTTCTGCAAGTTTTTTTCGTTCCAAAACTTCACATTGCATACTTGTTAACTCCGGATGATAAAAATTATCTTCCAGTATTTCTATTTTAGAATCGACATCAATAGACCGCAACCATTGAAAAAAATCATCTTCTATAATAAAAGATTCTCCTTTCCAGGTTTTTCTTTCTTTATCAATTGCTAAAAAAATTGAGTCAGATTCATTATATACTTGAGGAATAGCAATTTTAAGCAATTCATAATCATATGAAACCAAAAATCCGACCTGAATTCTTTTCATTTATTTAAATTTGTTGCGGCAAAGATAATAACATTCCGAAATTATCAGTAAAAATTACCACTGATTCTTTAAGACAATTTTAACTTTAACCTTATCTTTGCATTGCTAAAACAAAAATCATGCAAAACTCCGAAATTCCTGAAATTTCTGTTATAATTCCTGTTTTTAACGCAGCTCCTTTTTTACAGGAGAGCATAGAAAGCATCTTAAATCAATCTTATTCTAACTTTGAGTTAATAATACTAAACGACAAATCTACAGATGAAAGTTTAGAAATAATTAAAAAACTTCAAGCTAAAGATAACCGAATTATTATTATTGACAAAGAACAAAACGTTGGACCGGCAAATCTAAGGAATGAAGGTATAAACGCTACAAAAGGAACATATATTGCCTTAATGGATGCAGATGACATTGCTGCACCAACCCGTTTTGAAAAACAAATCGCCATATTTAAAAACAATCCCGAAATTGGTGTCTGCGGTACCTGGTTTACTTTTTTTGGATCTGAAAAAAATAAAATCATAAAACACAATACGAATCACGATACAATAAAAGTATCTTTTTTACACAGTTGTAACATCGGGAACCCAACTGTAATGTTTAAAAAAGAAGTTTTAAGTGATTTAAAATTCGATAATGATTATGTTCCGGTGGAAGATTATGACTTATGGAGCAGATTATTAGCTAAAACCAACTTTTATAATATCCCGGAATCTCTTTTAGATTACAGACAGCACAACAACAATATCAGCAAAACTAAAATCGATAATGTAAACCGTGCGGTACGAAATGTAAAAATCAATCAATTACAAAATCTGGGGATCGATTCAACTGATCCAAAAATTGATTTTTACTTAAATACTGTTTCATTTAAAAAGAGACTTTCTCCAGAGGAAATTACAGAAACTATTAATGCGTCTAAATTCTTGCTTTCGCAGAATGAAAAATTAGGTTATTTTAATTCCGAAGTACTTCAAAAACATATCACTAAAAACCTGATACGAACGGTTAGAAATGCAGGTTCTTACAATCTTTCCTTTTTCAAGCATTTGAAAAACAACGAAAAACAATTATTTCAAAAAGTAAATTTATTGGATAAAATTATTATTTACTTCAAGTCTTTAGCTGGGTAAACTAAATATTGAGTTTAATATAACGCCACAAATATTTAAGTTTTAAAGACAATCCCGCTTTATCTAAAAATTCATCGATTGCCAATTGAGGTTCTTCGATGTTTTTAAACTCCTCATTTTTACGCAATTTTAAAGCCTCAAAAGCCGAGGCTTTAAGTAAAGATGCCATAACGCCTTTTATATTTTTTGTTCTGGCCTGCGGAATTTTTTCGAGTATTTCTTTTATATTCTGATAAGAGGAATAGCGTTGGAAAAATGGCGTTTTTAACGAATAAACTCCTCCCGGATGCCATCTGTAAACTGCTGCCTGAAAATTCAGAAATGCACCTTTACCATGGCAAAGTGCAAGCGCATAAAGCGTATTATCTTTACCATACTTGAATTTTTTATAATCCAGCGGATCTACAGCTTCTTTTCTAAAAAGACTCGTTAAAGTATACGTACAATAAGGTTTAAAAAGGGTATCGAAATCTACTGTATACACAGCTGGCAGCGATTCTTTAAAATCATTTGGGACTAATTCACTTCCTTTTCTGGTATAAAAATCAGTCCAGGTTATAACGTAATCCGGATTGTTTTCGAGGAAATCAACCTGTTTTTGTAGTTTTAATTCATCGATCCAATAATCATCGCCTTCGCATAATGCAATATATTTTCCCTGCGCCATTGGAAAAGTAACATCGCTCCAAAAATTGATTTTTTGAGAATATTGGTTTTCTTTTTGTAAAACGGTTTTAATAATCAGCGGATATCTTTCGGCATATTCTTTTACAATAGCTGGCGTAGCATCTTTTGAGGCATCATCATGCACAATTATTTCAAAAGGAAAAGTAGTTTCCTGCTTTAAAAAACCTTCTAAAGTTTCTTTAATAAATCCTTCGTGGTTAAAAGTATCACATAAAATACTTACAACTGGTTTTTGTATATCGCCGGTCCAATTTAGAATAATGCTGTCTTGATCCCTCATGAAATTATATTTCGGTAACTTTTTTATTAATATTTTATTGGCTGAAGCTTAGAATTTATTCTAAAAATCCAGTTTCTTTGCCGGAATTCCAAAAACAGTCGTATTTTCTTTTACATGCCTGATAACTAAACTCGCAGCGCCTACTGTTGCTCCCTTACGAACAATTACATGCGGTAATATTGTCGCGCGAGTGTTAAGTGTCGTTTCTTCTTCAAGAACAACGAAACCGCCTGTAAAAGAATATGAGCTTACATGAGCCCATTTACGAATCTTGGTATCGTGCCCTAAACCAACATATCCTTGTATGGTAACAAAATCTTCGATAATACAATCATTGCTGATGTTTGCATACATAAAAACCAGTAAACCTGTACCTACGACAGTATTGGTATTTAGTTTTGTCGAAGGATGAATTAAGTTGATAAACGAACCTCCTTTTTTTAGAATTAGTTCAGCGTAATGTTTTTTCCACTTTACGGTTCCTAAGGCACAAACGAAAACATCGTCTTCTTCAATTTTATAATTTTCTACTGAGGATAGAATTGGAGGATAATTTTCAAAACCCTCAAGAGCATCCGCTTTGTCGTCTAAAAAACCTTTTACAACATATTCAATATTAAAACCAGAACATTGTGTGGCAAGATCATAAACCTCACGACCAAATCCTCTTGCTCCTACTATTACTAAATTTTTCATTCGTTAATTATTAAATTACAAGCTCCCCAAGAATATCCAACGCCAAAACCAGCTAATATTAAGTTTTTAATATCTGTAGTTTTTCCTTCCTTTTGGGCTTCATATAAAGCTATAGGAATGGTCGATGAAACCGTATTACCGCAATGTTCCATCGAAATAAAAAATTTCTCTTCCGGAATTTTGATCTTTTTTCTCAAATGATTGAGCATGTATTTATTTGCCTGATGAAAAATAAACAAATCAATATCCTCTTTGGTTAAACCCGATTTATCTAAAATTGATGCTGTAAGTTTTGGAACAAATTCTCCAGTGAAATTAAAAATCTCGGTTCCATTCATGAATAAGTTTTTATCATTTCTGATATTTCCAAACTCATCCTTAATATCTTCATTTTCTTCTGAAACAGGAAAACGCATACCGCCTTGCTTTACAATTAAGTTTTCGGCTCCTTTTCCGTCGGTGCCAAAAACAAAATTACCAATCGAACAAAATCCTTCGTGGCTTGTAATTAAAGTGGCTGCTGCTGCATCTCCAAAAATTGTTTTATTGCTTTTATCTTTTGGATGAATAAATTTCGAATACGTTTCGGATGTAATCAACAAAACATTCTTTGCCATTTCTCCGGTAATTAAACCTTTTGCCAGACTTAATCCGTATACAAAACCAGAACATCCTAAATTAAAATCTAAGGCACCAATCGAAGTATTTAAACCTAACTTATCCTGAATAATACAAGCTGTTGTAGGCAAAAAATAATCCGGGCTTTGTGTACAAAACAACAAATAATCTATAGTCGATCTGTCGATGTTATGTTCTTCAAATAATTTTTCGGCCGCCTTAACCGCCATATCCGATGAAAATTCATCGCTCGCGCTTATATGTCGTGAATTGATTCCGGTTTTTGAGCTTATTTTTTCAATATCCCATTCCGGAAAATCCTGATTAATTAAATCGTTAGATAAAATCGCTTCGGGCAGATAATAAGAAATGGCTTTTATACTTGCTTTCATTTTCAAATTATATTGTTGAAGTTCTTCCTCCGTCTAAAACTAAATTCTGACCTGTAATCCAGCTGCTTGCTTCTGATAATAAAAATACAATTGGATTAGCAACCTGAACCGGATCTCCATATCCTAACGGGTATTTCTTTTCGTCCTGCTGAATAACTTCTAAAGATAAATCTTCGATAGATTTTGACGTAATTTCTGTTTTTACCATTCCCGGTGAAACACAATTTACACGCGTTTTACTTACCGCAAATTCATTTGCCCAAACTTTTGAAATAGCAATTAACGCGCCTTTGCTTGCGGCGTAAATTCCGTTTCCTTTCATTCCAAACAAACCGGCAACCGACGAAACCAAAACAATTGAGCTTCCTTTATTAATTTTTTTCTTTTTAAAAATCAAATTAATCAAATACGCGATCGAATCGAAATTGATACTTCGCATTTCATTCATTAATTCTTCTGAATAGAATTTAACAGGCGCCAAAGAAACTATTCCGGCAGAATGAACAACTCCGTCTACATTTTCGATGGTATCTACAATAGATTTAATGTCTTCCATTTTAGATAAATCTGCGGTTATAAAACTATTATTGTCGCCGCATTCTGCTATCAATTTCTCCAGAAAATCTTTTCGTCTTGCAATTGCTATAAAAGTACCGCCTTGTCTTGCAATAGCCAGACACGTTTCATAACCAATTCCCGAAGATGCTCCGGTTACTAATATTTTTTTTCCTGATAAATCAAATGGATTCATTATATCTGTTTTTATTCTTTTGTTTATTAAAATACTCGTAAAACTTTAAAATTCTAAATTCCTCGTCACCAAATATTGGCGAATGATCTTTAAAATTTACCAGATTAGACTGAATATTTTCTACAATTTTTTTGTCTTCATTTAAAACCAAATCCAAAGAATCATTGGAACTATTATTTATAAAATCAATAATATTTTGTTCTGATTCGCTTAATTCTTTTTCAAATTTTGAAGCAAAATATCGTACTCTTAAATTTGTTTTAGAAGGCGATTCCGGAAACATAAATCCAAAATAAAATCCTTTTCCTTCTACCGAACTTATAAAGGCATTTGGGTAAATATAAAAATGAAGATATCCCTGCGTTTTAAAGGTTCTTTGTGCCAATGATTTTTCGATAATCTTATTTGGCTTTACATTTTCTCCTTTTGGAAATTCGCACCAGCTGTGTCCGTCAAAAAAATCAAATTTCTCGGGAGAAACAGATCCAAATCCCATTTTTGCAAAGGAATTTTCGTGTACCGAAGTACAGTGATAACACTCCAGAACATTTTCTATCAGAAGTTTCCAGTTTACTTTGTGCTCAATAGTGTAATCTATTGTTTTTGCTCCAAAATGCGTGCTGATTTCCTGAAGCGGCGCAAATATATTTCCTAAATAATCTTCTAGGCTTTTATCGAATTTATCGTTTAGTTTCAAAAAAACAAAGTCACCACAAAAAGCGACTTCATATTCTTTCAGTTTCAATTCGTTAATATGATCTCTTTCAAATGAATTTCGGCACATTAACCCCACAACGTTTCCTTTCTTGCCGTAAGTCCAGTTATGATACAAACAAGATGAAACTCTGTTTCCATAAGGTTCTTCGTGTATGGTATTAAATCTATGCAGACATACGTTTTGAAAAGACTTAATGGTACCATTAAAATTTTGAATAAAAATCTTATTTCCGTAGTACTCAAAAGCTACAAAATCATTGTTGTTTAGTAATTCGTTTTTGTGAGCCGCTAAAATCCAGGATTCATTAAAAAACAAAGATTTTTCTTTTAAATAAACTTCTTCGTCTATATAATCTAAATTCTTTATCATATTTCTATTAAATCTGAAATCACCACATTATCCAGCCTTA
>Ga0157370_10000840_pt1 | contig 39011 bp, 25 predicted proteins | sample C35metaG_FD_113463 | JGI IMG/M metagenome (GOLD analysis project Ga0157370, IMG submission 113463) | Corn rhizosphere microbial communities from Kellogg Biological Station, Michigan, USA - C3-5 metaG | ecosystem: Host-associated > Plants > Roots > Rhizosphere > Soil | place: USA: Michigan... | reverse complement strand
TGGCCCGTCGCGGCAACCACGATGACCTTTGCGATCCTGCCGGCGTTCTACCAGACCTGGTGGTTCCGCGTGCTCTGCGTGGTCGCGCTGCTGGTTGTGCTCTGGGTGGTGTATCGCCGGCACATGGCCCGCGTTTTCGCGGCCCACCAGACCCGCCTGGAAGAGCGCGAGCGGATCGCCCGCGATCTGCACGATTCGCTGCTGCAACACTTCCAGGCGCTGCTGTTCCACGCGCATGCGGCCGGCCAGCGCACCGAAGGCGCGACCCGCGAGCGGTTCGCCAAAGTGGTGGATATCGCCGAGGACGCACTGGCGCAGGGCCGTGAAAAGATCATGGGCCTGCGCTCAGTCAACGATTCGCTGGAGTCGTTACCTGCCGACGTGCAGAAGCTGGCCGCGCTGCTCAGCGGCCCGCACGGCATGACGGTCACCGTGGATGTCACGGGTGCGCCACGCTCACTTCGCCCCGCGGTGGCCGACGAGGTGCACGCGATCGTGCAGGAGCTGGTCGCCAATGCATTCCGGCATTCGCACGGTACGCAGGTGCGCGTGGCGCTGCGCTACGAGCGGCAGGCGCTCGTGGCCACGGTGGCCGATGATGGTGTCGGCATGGGCGATACCGAGGCGGCGGCGCCCGAGGGGCGCTGGGGTATGGCAGGGATGCGCGAGCGTGCCCGGCAGATCGGCGGCGCCCTGGTGTTCGGCCGCGCCGATGAAGGTGGCACCCAGGCGACGCTGCGGGTGCCGGCGCGCCGGGCCTATCGTCGTGGGTTCGGGCTGGGGTAGGCGCCATGGCGGTGGAAATCCATGGCGGCGCGCCCCGGGGGCTTTTTTTGCGATAATCAGAGGTCGCAACCCACGGAACGCACCCCATGCTGGATCCCGCACTCCTGCGCGGCCGCCTTGCCGAAACGGCAGAACGCCTCCGCGCCGCCCGAAATTTCGACCTCGATGTCGCCACGATCGAGCGCCTGGAATCCGAGCGCAAGGCCCTCTCCACGGAGACCCAGGAGCTGCAGAACCTGCGTAACACCCGTTCCAAGGCCATTGGCCAGGCGAAAGCCAAGGGTGAGGACGTGGCGCCGCTCATGGCCGAGGTGGCCGGTATCGGCGATACGCTGAAGGCCAACGAGCAGGCCCTGGCCGAGGTGCAGGCCAAGCTGGCCGACATCTCCGCGGGCATCCCGAACCTGCCGGACGCCGACGTGGCGATCGGCAAGGACGAGACCCAGAACGTAGAGATCCTGCGCTGGGGCCACGCCCGGGCGTTCGATTTCCCGGTGCAGGACCACGTGGACCTGGGCGCCCGCCACGGCTGGCTCGATGCCGATGCCGGCGCGAAGCTCAGCGGCGCCCGCTTCACCGTGCTGCGCGGCCAGCTGGCCCACCTGCACCGTGCGCTCGCCCAGTTCATGCTGGACCTGCACACCACTCAGCACGGCTACCTGGAACACAACATCCCGCTGATCGTGAATGCGGATGCCATGTACGGCACCAGCCAGCTGCCGAAGTTCGAGGAAGACCTGTTCGGCGTGCAGGTGGACGACAAGAAGCGTTACCTGATCCCGACCTCGGAAGTGGCGCTGACCAACCTGGTCCGCGACAGCATCGTCGAAGCCGACCAGCTGCCGATGCGCCTGACCGCGCACTCGATGTGCTTCCGCGCCGAAGCCGGCAGCTACGGCCGCGATACGCGCGGCATGATCCGCCAGCACCAGTTCGAGAAGGTGGAGATGGTGCAGGTGACCGCGCCTGAGCACTCGATGGCTGCCCTCGAGGAAATGGTCGGCCACGCAGAAACTGTGCTGCAGAAGCTCGGGCTGCCGTATCGGAAGGTGATGCTGTGCACCGGTGACATGGGCTTCGCGGCCGCGAAGACGTATGACCTTGAGGTCTGGTTGCCTAGCCAGCAGACCTATCGGGAGATTTCGAGCTGCTCGAACTGCACGGACTTCCAGGCGCGACGCATGCAGGCGCGGTGGAGGAATCCGGCTACCGGCAAGCCGGAGTTGGTGCACACCCTGAACGGCTCGGGGTTGGCTGTGGGCCGTACCCTTGTGGCTGTTATGGAGAATTATCAGCAGAAGGATGGGAGCATTGAGGTTCCCGAAGTTCTGCGGCCCTACATGGCGGGTATTGAAGCCATTCGTTGAGCGAGGTGTTGATGACCAGCGCGCGAGGATTCGGCGCGCTGGCTGTCGACCAAGATTTCTCGCACGGGGTATTCAACCGCGCTCAGTTGGAAAGGTGCTTCCGAACGCAACGAAGTCCCTGAAAAATAGGCACTTGAGCTGCGGTTTCTCCAAACATTGAAAGGGACTGCGTAGCCTCGCTTCGATACGTCGAACCGAGGCTGGGACTTGCCCGTACGTTTTATTCCAAAGGCTGGCGCGATCCTGATGTGCGACTACCCGTCGTGCTTCGTCGCACCTGAGATGGTGAAGGCGCGTCCTGTCATCGTGGTTAGTCCGGTACTTCCTGGCCGCAGTGGTTTAGTGACCGTCGTTCCGATCAGCGGGTCGCGGCCCAGCCCTCTCCGCGAGTACCACTGCGAGTTACCAAGCAGCGTCCTTCCGTCCTTCATGCGGCTGGATGGCGAGTCGCGCTGGGCGAAGTGCGACATGGTCAACGCGCTGTCGTTGGAGCGATTGAGCCCTGTGCACGGGCCTCGAGACCCCATGACCCGGAAGCGGACGTATGAGTACCTTGCGCTCCCCGCGGACTTGCTGGAAAGCGTCCGGAAGGGTATCGCCAAATCTTTGGGAATTTCCGTAGAGTGATGAAATTACGGTGGAAAACGGTCGGGACAGTCGTTACTATTGCTTCGTCCTGCCGGCACGTCCGGCTCTCAAGACCACCAAGTTATCGGTGGCAGGGCCGGCGAGGTGATGACAAGTCTGCCGGTTCTCGATCCATGGCCCCGCCCCGGCGGGGCTTTGTCTTTTTTGAAGGTCTGCGTGTTCCTCGTTACCCCTCTCAGGTTCGCGAGTTATGGCCGGGCTGTTCAGGTACAATCGGTTTGTTGGGGCAATCCCGGCGTACCTTGCTTGACCTTCGGCTGCAACAGCCGGGGTGCTGAAAATACGGAGAGATGGCCGAGTGGTTTAAGGCAGCAGTCTTGAAAACTGCCGTAGGTGTAAGCCTACCGTGGGTTCGAATCCCACTCTCTCCGCCAAATGCGCTTTTTCCAAGTAAAATCAGTGACTTGGTCAAGGTCGCAAAATCCGTCGTCGGGACACATTTCGGGACACACAAGGTCCCCGAATGCGCATTCCGCACTACCTCCAACTCGCCCCGTCCGGCGTCTGGCATTACCGCCAGCGCGTGCCCGTGTTACTTGTCGTCCTCCTCAACCGGACGGTCATCAAAAAAAGCCTCGCAACGCGCGACCTCGCTGGTGCCCGCGACCTCGCCCTCCAGTGGTGGCGTGCGTATGATGAACTGCATACACACGTGCGGAAGTTCGCAATGGCAGGGATGACGAAAGACGTGCGGTTGCTCGTTGAGCGATTGAAGAAAAACGGCACGCACTACCGGCTCGTCACAAAGCCCGACGGCACCATTGAAGTTGAAGTCACGGGGCCCGAAGACCACGCAATGGCGATGGAAGCCATTGCCCGCATCGGTGAGCTCTACAAAGAGCCGTACGTGCGCCGCGCGGACATCGTCGCACCTGACGCACCTGACGCATCGTCTTCGACCCGTCCGCCCCCGCCACCCGTGCCGGCACCTGCCACGCCGCGTGTCGCGAGCACCGCACACCTGCCCGACGTTCCAATCGGCAAGGCCATCGACCAGTGGGAGAACGACATCCGCGCTGGCACCCGCCCCAAGACCCTGGTCATCAAGCGGATGGCCGTGGCCGACTTCATCAAGTCCCTCGGGCCCAAACGCCCTGTGCATGATGTGACGCGTGTGGAAGTCGGCCAGTGGGTCTCCGAGCTCCGTGCACGGAATCTCGCCACCCCGACCATCGTCAACCGCATCTCGTACCTCAAAGGCTTCCTCGATTGGTGCAAAGGGAAGGGGTACATCGAATTTCCCCGCAACGATTCCCCGGCCGCAGGCCAGGTGTCGTACAAAGCGCGCGAAAAACGCCTGCGGAGAAAGCACGGATACCGTGCGTTCAATGACGCGCAGCTCAAGATTCTGTTTGCACCGGGTGCCATTGCAAGGCTCAACACCGAAGCGCGCCTCGGTTCCTGGATGGGGCTCTACCTCGGCGCGCGGGTGAGCGAAATCGGGCAGCTTGCACTCGATGATTTTTTTGATGTCGACGGGATGCCCTGCATGCGCATCACGGACGAGGGTGACGGGCAGAGCACGAAGAATGACTTTTCGAACCGGACCATTCCGGTGCATCCGGAGCTCATCCGGATGGGACTCCTCAAGCGCGTCGAGCGTCTGAGAAAGCGCGGCGAGACGCGTTTGTTCCCGAAAGTCGGCAAGGGTGCGATGAATGGCGCGGGCGACTGGTTGTCGAAAGCCTTTGGCCGCCACATCAAACTCGCCTTGCCCGCACCCGATGTTGGAAAACTGGGGTTTCATTCGTTCCGGAAAACGGTCATCCAGACCCTGCAAGCGGCCGGCGTCACCGCAGAACTCCGTGCGGCTTATGTGGGGCACGAACTGGACGACGAGCATCACAACTCGTACGGGATGGACGCACCGAAGGACCAGGTGATGGACGCCATCCTCAAACTCGATTATCCCGTCAGGCCGGAAGCGGACAGCGTCGCGTGACGACGACACCCGGCCCTCAGGCATGCCTGGAGGCATGCGGGGTGGCGCATTGCGCTTGATGTGTCGCGGCACGAAATCTGAAGGGCCGTGCTAGTCGCCGAAACTTCCGAGCGGGCGGGTGGACGGGACCCCAAGCGAGGGCCTGCGAACCTCGGCTGACCAGCGGTCGTTGCAGATGCGCAACGCTTCGTCCGCCTCGGCCAGCGGCTGGGATGGCGGCACTCGTGCGAGGGCCGTGAGGTACGCGGCGACCCAGAACTCGCGCTGGGATATCGGCGTTGTCGGGGTCGGGTTGGAGGGATGAGGCATGGGGTGTGCCTGAAGGGGAGGGATTCCCATCCTTGATCACCTGCATCCGGCGTCAACTGGGCGATTTGCCGCGCGCTGTGATGGTCCAGGTCGCGGTGAGGCAGGTCGCGAAGCGACTGGCCCATTGACCGGATCGCGGCGATCGCTCAGGGATACGGTGCCGCGCGGCGGGGGAAATCGCGCCGTGGATTTTCGGCCCGCACCGTCACGATGACCGTCATTCCTCTTCAGCACACTGCGGCGACGGGTCCATGGGATTGATGAGGACGAGTTCGTCGGTCTTGGCGTTGTACCGGACGAACAGGCCATGCCGGCCGCTCCCGCCGTCCCCGGCGATGGTGACCGTATCCCGGTCCGGTCCGTGGAGCGCCGCGAGCAACTCGAAAAATCGGGTCACAGCTGGACCCGGGTCCTCGCCCGGGGCAAAGACGAGGCGCAGGGACACACCACCTGCGAGCTCGGCGGCAACGCCGAACCGGTGAGAGTACCTGGAGACCCGTGGCAGCTTGCCGGTCGTGCCGACAAGCTCGACCTGGGGGCCGGCAGGTCCGAGAAGACGTTTGGCCAGTTCGGTGACGGCTTTCTCCATGAGTGTCCACACACCCTTGCCAGCCGCCTTGGCGAAGGCAAGGGCAAAGACGCCCGCACCAACCTGCAGGATGGCAGCCGGTGGAATGAAGAGTTCAAGGGCGGCAAAGACACCGGGTGGACGCTCGATGCGCTCGACCCGGATGCCCTCGTCCCGGACAGCGGACTCGAAGTCGTCGAAGAGGTCCTGCACCACGTTGTCTTGCATCACCAGTCGAACGACAGGCTCGGTCATGCGCGTTTCTCCGTGTGAGCTCTGATGATGACCGCCATCAGTCTCACACTGCGAGACCGGCCACGGGCATCCTGGGCAAAAAAGGGGGGGCATGACGTACGAGACGAAGATGCTGCTCCGGCTCGCCGCACCGGCGGTCGTTGTGCTTGGCGTCGGCCTGGCGCTGGCGACCATGGCGTCGACGCTGAGCGACCTGCTAAAGGCCATGGGTGGTGCGCCGCTCTTTGACGGCATCGGCGACGTCATCGCTCTTGCCACGGCAATTCTCGCCGGGGGCGTTTACTTCGGGCAGATGCTCCGCTACTGGCGGTGGACGGAAGGGGGCGGCGACCTGTGTTTCGTCTGCACATGCCTCCTGGGCCGCGAGCGAGATGGCCGCTTCGGCCCGTATCGCAAATGCCTCGGCTGCGGCAAGAACCACGCCCTTGGCCGAATCTGAGACGACTCAGACAAGGCCATCGGTGCGGCGGACTCATCCTGCCCAGGCCCGATACCGGAAAACTTGGCTTCCACAGCTTCCGGAAGACCGTCATCCAGACCTTGCAGGCAGCAGGCGTTGCGGCGGAACTGCGCACAGCGTATGTCGGCCACGACCTCGACGACGAGCACCATTCGAGCTACGGCATGGGCGCGCCAAAGCGGCAGGTGCTCGACGCCATCACCAGGCTCGACTATCCGGTTTCACCCGCGACGGACGCGTTTACCTGAGGCCCGGTTGCACGGAACGTTTACCGCGACGCATCCTGTGTCGCTGTTTCGCGGACGTACCATGATTGCCGCAGATCAAAAATCCTTCGCAAGCCAGGCCCTGTAACCGTGGGCGCCGGTGGACCCTGTGTCGACCAAAGTCTGACAATACCGGGGTAACCGGTTTAGCCGTCCTCCTTGGCACGATGGATTCCCCAGGCGGCGCGAAGCTCCCGGCCGAGGGACGATCGCGCAGGGTCAATCGACGCTTCCATCGATGCGAGTGCCATGTCGAGCGTCTCGCGTGTCGAGGGACCCGAATTCCGGACGAGATGGCCGAGGTCGGCGGCCACATGCCGGAGCACGTCCTCGTTGTCGACCCGCAGGAACAACTCGTCGGCCAGAAGGGGCAGCACGCGGTCCGGGACGCTGGCAAACGCCGGCTGCAGGAGAATATGTTCCGCTGGTGGACCGGACAGAAACGCGGTAAGCGGGATGAATGGGCTTCTCTCGAGCAAGCGATCGCGGAGCGTTGCGTACAGCGCGGACGAATCCGGCTCTGGAAGGTATCGGGCAAGGACGAGCCAGCGGTGGGGTGAGCCGTCAGGGGCGGACAGATGGGGTGAGTTGAGCGCCCGGGAGAGGACAGCCTTGAGTGCAGCGGTGTTGTCGGGTGCGGCGTCCGAAAGCGCAAGGAGCGGAATGACGCGCTCATCCCGCCACAGCACGGTTTCCCACTGGCTTTCGGAGAAGCGCGACGTCATGTCCTTCAGCGTCTTTCGTGCACGCTCTCGCAAGCCTTTATGACCAATGAAAACCTCAAGGATCGCCACGCTGTTCTCGTCAATGCCCATGCGTCCGAGAAATTCCCAGAACTCATAGGATTCGGCCAGCCGGACGACGAGCGCTTCGAAGCGCGTGGACTCGAGGGTACCCCGCAGTGCATGGGCGGCTTGCATCAGCCCTTCGCGAGGCTCGGTGTAGACGTGTCGTTCGCGCACGCGCTGCTCGATGATCGGTCCGAGAAGCGGCCCGAGGGCAGGGTGGTCCGTCGCCATGTGCGCGAGCGCAGAGGTCGGGAGGGTCTCCGAGATGGAGAACTCGTCGAGGGAATGCCGGAGTTCGGCAATCAGTTCCGGCCAATCGCGCTCTGGTGACTCGGAAGTGAGAAGGTGCGGGACGTACTGGGGCGAGAGATGGATGGAGAGTGCAAGGCCACGAGCGGTCTTGGCCGGGTCGCGCTCCCGGATCGCCTCCGCGATGCAGCCCGCCAGCATGTTTTGTTGGGCAAGCCGCGCGATGGACTCCTTTGCCTGCTCGTTGGTTGATTGGAGGAGGCCGAACAGGAGAAGGGCATTCCCGGCCTTCTCCCCAGGGCCACGCAGGATGGCGTTTTCCGCGTGCCCAAGTGCCCCGTCCCAGTCGACCGCATGGTTCCATTGGACGAGGGCACGGATGCGTTGGTCGGCAGGTTTCCCTGAAAAGCCGGTGTTGGCGAAGTCCGCCGTAATCACGGTGCCAAGATCATCGGCGCTTGCCCTGGTCCGGAACTCGCCGAGCAGCGGGTGTCCGACAAAGTCGGCGAGGACAGCAACAAAGAAATCGGCGTGGCCCGGAATGACGAATGTGCGGGGTTGTGCCTGGGCCATGTCCTCAGCCTTGGGGAGGGTCTTGAGAAGCGCAGCCAGCGCCGGTGCGTTGGCTGCCGAGGCCTTGCTGGTCAGTTCCGGCTCGAACTGCGTGACAAGCTGCTGCAGCCATGCGTGTCGGCGGCGCGGATCCACATGGTGGGCGATGGCGACCAAACCCTCACTGTCCTCCGCGGTAAACGACGTCCACATGGTCGATTCGACGGCTGCCTTGGCAAGTTGCGTCCAAAGATGCGCACTTTCCGCGTCCGTATCCCCGATGCATTCAACAAGCAGCAGCGCCGCATTGACGATAGACCGCTGCGGTGCGTTCTGCTGCTGGACCATGTTCTCGAGTACGCGGGCGAGAACGGCCTCGAAGCCACGGAGTTCCTGTGCATCGCGAAACGCCGCCGCGTCCCTCTCAGCGATGGCGCGCCTCAGTGGGCCTTCAATCAGGACGGACATTGCCTTCGTCTTCGAGACCCCAAAATGCATGGCCGCCAGCGAGCGCGCCCAGTCCTCGTCTAGTGCACCGACCGGCGCCCGGGAGGCGACGGCGGCCATGATGTCCGAGTCAATGGCTTGCTGGTCGATGGCGTACCACGCGATCGATGCGAATGAGAGGTCCTCGCGCCACCACTGCAGCCACGCAACGCCGATGCGGTTGAGGACGGTCTTGATGCGACGTGGGGTGATGGGTGCACTGTCTTTGAGGAAATGCGCGTCGAGCAATCGCGTGACGATACGGACGGTGTCGGCATGCGGGAGGACTGGATACATGAGTCCGAGCTGGACGCCGACGTAATCCTGCCAGTCAAGGAACGCCGGGCGCGGGAGGCGAAGCGTCAAATCGAACGTCTTGTCCATGAAAGACTCGGCCCGAGCGCGGGCGTCGTCCTCGTTGCCGTTCCGGGAATAGAGGCGTTCGACTGCCTTTTCGTCAATCGGCAACAGGATAGTCGCATGGGTGTCAGCCAGGGTGCGATCTGGTCCGGTCGCCCGCCGCTCCCCGAGGAAGAAGGTGCGGATGACCGCCCAGAGGCCAAGCGCTTCGTCTTCCGGAAGGCGGTCGAGGTTGTCGATGACGACAAGGAGGCGCTTCTTGCCCTTGGCCAGTTCAGCGAGGACATCGTGGACGATGCCCTGGAACTCGATGCTCGAGGGTGTCGGATCCCGGTAGACCTTGTTTTGCCGCGTGCCGTTTGTTTTGAAAAGCAGCAGGGAGACGAGGGAGTCGGTGCCATACGCCTCCGCGCGACGGAACCAGTTGCGCGGGTGGTAAAAGCCAGCGGTCCAGAATCGCCATGTCGGCCGTGAGGCGAGGTAGTGGACGACCAATGCCGCGGGCAAGGCAAGACAGAGGCCCGCGCCGAACAACGTCTCCGTCGATGCGTTGCCTGTCCACAGGGAGGCAACGCCGTTGGCCTTGATGACAAGGCCGACGCCAAGCGCAGCAACGGGCACGGTCAGGCGCACAAGGGTCGATAGGGCGGAATTGAGTGGCGTCTCGACCGTTCGCGTCACATCGAGCCGGCCGGTGATGCGGTGAAGCTGCTCGGCCCAGTCCTTTCCTGGGGTCAGGCGGTTGTTCGCGACAAACCGGACGAGCGCCTCGAGGAAGGCGCGACGTGGCGAGTCGCCCTGGTTGAGCCAGGCGTCAAAGGTAAAGGTGCGGTAATCGACGTCGGGCCGCCCAGCAAGCGCCCGTTCGATGAAGCCCACCGCAGTCGACTTCCCGCTGCCCCACGGACCGAGCAGGCCGATGATGCGGATGCGGGGGTCCGTACAGATGGCCTCACTGATGAGCGCGGCGATGCGTTCGTGGGGCCCGAATGAGTCGACGTCGGACGGTTCGTCGTGCAGGAAGTGGACGACAGGTGCGGCCTGCATTGTTCGACGGTCCATGTTCATTCCCCGGTGGTGTGCGCAAGCCTACGCACCCTGGTGTTCGGGTCAACCCCGGTCACGCGACATCAGCCAGTTCTTGGTGGCAGACAGCAGCTGCGAGGCCCCGGGATGGGCGTCGCCATGGTTCCTGGCTGATCATGCCCCGGTGTCGCAGGCTGTTCGTCCGCGGGGCCCAATGCGGCGGTGTCCATGGCGCGGCCTGGCGCAGGGGCATGCGCTCTTGCCTGCCCCTGCGTTGGGCCACGCCATGGACGTGTCGCCTGGTCCCTCAGAACCGGACGTTCGCGCTCAGCAGCGCCGAACGTGGTGCGGAGGGCGTGTAGCGGTAGCCGCTCTTGTTGATGGCCGCCACGTAGTCCTTGTCGAACACGTTGTAGACGTTGAGCTGCAGGTCGATGTTGCGGTTGATGGGATAGCTGGCCATGGCGTCGAACACCCAGTAGCTCTCGGTGTGGTCCGGCGTACCCACGGCACCATCCGTCCCCCGCTTGAGCCGACCCGAGTAACGCGCGCCGCCACCAAGGGTCAGATCAAACGGCAGGTGGTAGGTGATCCATGACGTGAAGGCCTTCTTCGGTGTATAGGCCAGGTCGTCCGAGCCGTCAGCGGTGACCCCGGCGCCCCTGGCTACGGTCGCATTCATCGTCGTGAAGCCGGCGCTGAGCGCGAGGTTGTCGGTCAGCTTGCCGATCGCGTTGATTTCGACGCCCTGCACGCGCTTCTTGCCGGTCTGGTAGTACTGGAGGTCGGTGGGATCCTGGACAACATCGTTGGTCACCGTGGTGCGGTAGAGCGCGCCGGTCAGGAGCAGCCTGGAGCCGAGCAGGTCCCATTTCGTGCCAACTTCCGCGGTGCGGGCCTTTTGGGGGTCGTAGTTCGGATTGTCTGCGCTGTTCGCCGCGGTCGACAGTGTGAGCGTGTTGCCGCCCGGAGGCTGCTGCGACTGTGCAACGTTGACATAGATGCTGCCGTTGGCGGTCGGTTTGTACAGTACGCCGACCTTGTAGTTGACCAGGTTGTCACTGGTGCTGGTATTCACACCGGGGACAATGCTGCCTGCGGGCAACCGGCCGCAGGCGGGCCCGTTGCGTGCGCCACAGACCACGAGGCTGGAGAAGTCGGTCTTGTAGTGGTCGAGGCGCACGCCGGCATTCACTTGCCAGTGCTCACCCAACTCGAAGCGTCCACGGCCCTGGGCGTTGCTCAGACGCTGATTTCGAAAATTGAAGTCGGCGAGCGGAAGATTGAGCTCGTCGTGGTCCGGGATCTGTGCCGCATTTACGGTGTCGACTTTTTGGACTTTGTCCGCGACTACGATGCAGCTGCAAGGAAGGGCCGGGTCACGCCACCGTCGAAGCTGGTCCGGAAGGACAAGGGCACCCGCCGGACCTAGACCCTGAGGCCAGCGAACATCTGGCGCGACAAATTGCCCGTTGGCCGGCCACGCCGCCTCCAGCCCGGTCCGACCGCTTCCAGCGTATGGGTGTCAGCCCGATGCGCGCTGAACTCTCAGCCAAATCGGTTCTGGAATATCGTTTCGCCAGACCATACCCAGCATCCGCTTGAAGACGATGTCTTCCCTGGAGGACTTTTCTACCCTGTCGATGAACGCTTCGCCGTGATAAACGAGAAGATCCTCCAGGGGGCCTGCTGCTAGGTTCGCGATCGCTTCATCGGAATGATCAATGCTGAGGATATCTCCGAGAATCAGCCAGTAGCGTTCGGTGTCACTGTCTCGAAGGCGTTCAAGCAGGTCGTACGCCCAGGACAGAGCCTCCCGCTGGGGCGAAGACCGCTCTGCCCGGTGCATGTCAATCCATGCTTGTGCGATTGAACGGTTCTCTATGTTCTGGCTTGAGGTCATCTTGCGTCATCCTTTTTTACTGGTTTTCCGTAGGCGATGCCGCTTACAGAAATTCCGAGAGTGCGCTCCCGACGAGGAATAGTACTCGAGCGAGAACCAACCCGGTTGCCGCCATGCCAGCGTTCTTCGCTGCCTCGGGCGTTGGAACGCGTGGGCTCAAATTCCTCGTGGGAACATCGCGCGTCGCCCATCCCCAGGAGTCTTCGGGAATGCCACCCTGGCAGTTGAGGGCCTCAAAATCCCTAAGAAGGCGTCGGAGCTGCGCCTGCTTGTTCTCGAATTGTTGCTCGTGGCCGCCAATGGACATTGGGCCTGTCAGTGGCAAACCGAGCTTGTCGGTCAACAGGTCGCCGTATCGTTTCGCCAGCTCGTTCCTCACCTTGGTTATTTGCTTTCGGAGTTCCTCGCACCGGTCGGGATCACACAGACCGAAAAGATCCGAGTTCGCCAGCGAATTCCCGTCGCCATAGATGTAAGTGGATGCCCCGGCTGCGATACCGAGGGGATCGCTTTGGAGATAGCGGCCGGTAGCGGGCTCATAGTCGCGATTAAGATTGTAGTTCAGGCCCGACTCGACGTCGTAGTACTGTCCAGGGAAGCGGAGATTGAGCGCGTATCCGGACGTTGAAGAAGGTGGCGTCTCGCCGAATGGATTGCTTGCGTACGGCCATTGCCAAAGAAGGGTGCCTGCGCCATCTGTCACCGCACGAGGGGATCCCATCCCGTCGGAGAACACGTAGGCGACACTAGCACTCGTTCCACTACTGTCGATGGTCGCGACGGGAATCCCGTCCAGCCAGACGTAATCCCTCGAAGCACTTCCCGTTGCCTCGGAGGTGAGCGTATTTTCTTCGTCGTAGTCAAAGGAGGTGAGCGTGCCGGAGCTATTTTTCTGGACGCGCTGTCCCAAGGCATTGAGGACGTAGCCCGCAACCGTGACCCCACCATTTTGCACGACCGTCAACCGATTTCGCTGGTTGTAACCGAATCCGAATGTGCCCGAGGCCAGCACCTCGGAGGTGGTGTTGCCCCGAGCATCGACGGAGCGGCTCGTGGTGCCAACACCTGTCAGGTGATGCGTGCCAGGAGCATAACTGTAGACTCCTGTGAGTATCCCTGGCGCGCTCTTGCTCAGACGATCACCGGTCCGGCTATAGGTGTAGGACCCGGTGGTGACGCCACTGGCATCCTTGACGGCAACGAGCCGGTGCAGGGCGTCGTAGTCGTAAGTCTCGGTCGGAGTGGAAACGCCGGCGGAGCTTCCAATTGCGGTGATGTCGCCCATCGCGTCGCGTTTAAAATGCAACGCCAACGGTCCACCCGCGATGTCGGTGACTACGCCGGTGAGGTCATAGGTGTACGTCACTGTCTGACCGGAACCGAGCTTGTAGGAAGCAACGGGCCCAAAAGACTTGTAAACGACGTCACTGACCACGGTCGTCGTTGCGCTGTTCTGGGGGGTCGCCTTGATGGTGGTGACGTTGCCAATGGTGTCGCGCGTGTAGGCGACAAGCGTTCCGTTCGGGGTGGTGACCGTCGCTGAACGGCCTGCCTTCGTCCAGGTGTAGACCGTCGTCCGGGTTGCGGTTCCCACTGTCTGGGATTTTTTCACCACGCGGCCAAAGGCGTCGTAGCACCAGGAGATGCCTCCATCGCTTTCAATGACCCGGGTCAGATGCCCCTTGCCAAAGTTACCGGTACAGCCTGTCGTCGAGTCAGCCTCGTCGTACCTGTACTGGATGTTGAGGCTCGCGTCGGCAAAGGTCGTGCCGAGAAGACGATTGTCGGCATCGTACGTCATCGCCCGACCGTTGCCTGTCGCATCAATGCTCGAGACCATGTTTCCGGCGATGTCGGACGTCTGATTTGTCAGGCCGGTGTCAGGGCTGTGGGTGGCAGTCGGGTCGTTAAGGGAGTTGATGTCGTAGGAAGTGACCTGGCCGTCGGGATCGGTGAAGCCAGTCAGTCGGTCGAGCGCATCATAGGTGTTGGCGATGTGGGTGTTGGCCGTCGCAAGATCGACACCCTGATAGTTCCGGAGGGTGTCGGCAAGGCGATTGAGCCCATCGAATGAATCCTCGTTCTGGACCCCGGAGCCGTCGGACGTATGAACGAGATTCCCGTTGGCATCGTAGCTATCTGTGTAAGACGCAGAGAAGACGGTGCGGTTGAGGCCGTCGGTCATGGCGGTCAGCTGGTTGAGGGCATTGAACGACCGCGACATGGACTTTACGACTGTTCCCGCAGCCGTCAAGACCTGCTCACCGGTGCGGTTCCCCGCCGCATCGAGCGTATAGTGCGTCCGACGTCCCTGGCCGTCGGTGATGTCGGTCAGGCGGTGCGCGGCATCATAGGTGAAGGTTGTCACCACGCCGTCCGGGTCGGTGGCCTGGTGGACCGTCCCGTCCGGGTTGTATCCCAACGTCGTTGTTGCATCCGACGAAGAGGGCGTCCCGGCGGCAAGGGCCCGGACCGTTGTTGTCGCAAGCCAACCACGTGGCGTGTATGTGTAGTCGGTGAGAACCCCGTTCGGTGCTTTCACACGGGTCGGTCGCCCATCTTTGTCGAAGCTGACATAGGTGGTGACAAGGCCGGCACCATCAGTGACGGATTTCAGATCGCCAGGGCGGTGGCAGGCACCACCTAAGGTGCTGCAGCCTGACTCGTCCAGCTGCTGATACCACGCATAAGTCAGCGTGTCGGTGACATCCGTCCGGGGTCCGTCGACGTTCAAAAGCAGGCCGGGCAGGGGGCAGGTTGCGCTCACGGCGGTGCAGTACGTGTTGACCGTGCGGCGCACGCCGGCGGGTGCGGTACCTGAGGCCGCACAGTTGTAGGACGGGGCCTTGGCAGGGTCAATCAGGCACTGGGCCGTGAGCTGGCCCGCTGCGTTGTAAACCCATCCCTCCTTTCGCAGGATGGTGCCACCGGCATCCTTGACGGTGCGCACGAGGGGCAGGCGTAACGTGTTGTCCCACGTGGTCGCAGTCGTCCGCTCGATGGTGGTCCCTTTTGCTTCGATGGTCGAGAGCAAAAGGCCCGTTGCATCATAGGTGGTTGTGGTCAGGTTGCCGTTGCCGTCGGTCGTCGTGGCCACCCGTCCATTCGCGTCGTACGTGTATGACGTGGTTTGCGTGGTGCAACCCGTGCAGGTGCGCGTGACGGTGACGGGCTTGCTGACGCCGAAGATCGACTTGACGGTGGTCGTTTCCGTGACGCCGAGGCCATCGGTCACCGTGTACTGGTTGCTGTTCTGGACACCTTGCGGTCCGTTGTCGATGGTTGTGGGGTTTGCGCCCGCGCCACTGACGTTGGTCCGGACCGCCCCGTAGTACTGGGCGTACGTTGTCGAGTCAAAGCGGTTGCCAGTTTCGTCGACCTGGCCTGTCAGGTCGTTGGCACCGGCAAAATTTGTCGCGCCGTCATTCTCGCCGTAGACAAAGCCGAAGGTGTGGTTGTCGGGCCAGGTGATGGACGCAAGGTTGTTGCTTGCATCATAGGCCAGCACGTCGTTTCCACCCGCCGGGTCCTGAATGCCGGAGATACGGTTCTGGCCGTCCCAGGTCAGGACAATGCTCCGGCCCTGCGGGTCCGTGACCGACTGGAGGTGGCCCGAGGCGTCATAGCTGAGGGTCTGAGTCAGTCCATCCTGGCGGACGATGGACGTCAAAACGCCGTTGGCATCGAAGAACTCGCGCGTCTTGTCCGAGCGGGTGTAGGTCCAGCCCGCGATCGCGCCGTTGGCGTCCCGCGTGGACGTGAGCGTGTCATCGACATCGGGATCGCCGGTCCAGGCGCTGCCGGACTGGTCAAACCCCAGGACCTTTCCGTCGGGCCGGAGGACATAGGCGGACGTCAGCGACGGATTGGTGGCGACACTCACTCGCATCTGGAAGTTGTGGACGCGTCGCGCACCGACGGCCAACTGCTGGGGAGCGAGGATGCTGACAAGCTTGCCACTGCTGTAGGAAATGGAGAAGGTGACCGGGAATCGCCCTTCGCCCTTTATGAGATCCTGCTTGGCATACTTGTTGCCAGTGGACGGATTGACCGGGTCGCCCTTGGATCCGTTCGGCGCGATGGGGGCGCCGCGCGTCTTGTCAGGGTCAACAAACGGATCGGGGCAGCGGCCGCCAGGCCAGGCGCTTGGCGAATATGCCATCGAGTCTGACCCAGCGCACATGGCAAACTGGCGTGCCCCGGAGCTGTATTCGCCCTGGCCTCCGTACGAACAATCGTTGTTGTACCAGTTCACCGTCGCGCCGTAGAGGGCGTCTTCAGGATATCCATCCGAGTGAACTGAATGCACGCTGACAAATTGTTCTGCGAGGCAACCCGCAGGGAAAACCCCGTTATGTTGATTCCAGTCGATGGCGAAGGCGTCGTAGGGCGTCTGGTAGCGGATCTGATCCCAGCCCCCGCTGTACCAGTTTGGTACGTTGTAAAAGAGGATTGGCGCGTGGCCTGCGAGGGTGGAGCTTGAGATGAAAAAAAGCGCGAGGGTGACGAAAAGCTTGCGGGCGATCGCCACGAGCCCCTGGATGGACCGTTCCATGTGTGTGTCCCTGATTGCCGGTCTGGCAGCGCTCGGGACCCTACCGGAGTGGTGACAGGGCGTCTGTAGGCGGATGCCTACACAGCGGAAGAATGTGACCGGAGTCGCACGCTTGACGGGCGCGCAATTGCGGGTATCGAGTGGACCCAGGTTTGGCACATTAAAGCTGGGCGTCTTGCAGGTAGTCGGGCCATCGGCGGCCGGCCAGTCGTACCGTCCGCTGTCAGCCCGTGCGCGACATATTGCCCACCCACCGCTGTTGCAGCCTCCAGGCCCGTGCGGCCGAACGTCGCCTTGACGGTGCCTCTGTGCGTCTGAGGATGAGTGCCCGCGCGAAAGCGCCCATCAAGGACTCCCCGTGCCCAAGGGCCAGTCACACCACACAGCCGACCAAAAAGCATTCCTCGATTTGCTCAAAGAGACCCGCGCCAAGGCGAAACTGACCCGGGGCGGTTTGGCGACCCTCGCTGGCGTTCCGCAACCCTATGTTTCTCAGGTCGAGTCCGGAAAAATTCGGCTCGATACCCTGCAGCTCCGCGACTGGCTGTATGCATGTGGGTCAAACCTCGGACGGTTCGGACGGGCTCTGGAGAAGCGGTTGCATTGTTCCCAGCCCCTGTCTGAAGGTTCAAACGATCGTGAACGCATCAGTTGGGATGGGTGTGGTCGATAAATGGCTTCCTGCACGATGCTCCTGGAAATCGCGGCTGGACAGTTTCAGTGAACGACGCGAGCAAATGACTTTCACCCGTCTGAGTTTTCGAGAAAGACTATGCGGCGGTCGTAAATCCTTGCTCGGGAATCTCCATCATTGGGCATTCGGGTCAGATGCCCGGGTGCCCGACCACGCTGAGGACGTGACGGCCTGTTTGAACATCCTCTCGTCGCACCATGCCTGGCTCACGGGCATTGCCCCCGGCGCATCGAAACGACCTTCCCTCATGAATGCCATCTCAACATCATTCTTATTCTGTCCAGGCGACGTCCATCAATGTCAGTGAAGAATCGGGATCAGGCTGGATTTCTACCGCACCAGTTCCGTCTGCGCGTACAACGAACACGGAAAGGTGGACGTGCAGGCGGGATTCGCCTCTCGCCCGTTCGCTGACGTCTGACCGGGGCGCGAGGTAGGCGACCATTGTCCCGTCTGGTGACCAGGAGGGGCGGATGCCTTTGGCGATGATGGCAAAGCCGGAGCCGTCGGCACGGATCCGCCCCACGCCCTGGCGGGAACTGAATGCAATCCACTGTCCGTCCGGGGACCACACGGGATTGCCGGTCTGGTGCCACCGGTCGGTGCGATCACCGGGTTTTACGATGGCGTGACGCATTTCGCGGGTGAGCCGGTCGCCGGGAATATCCGTGAGCGAACGGGTCGCACCGGTACTCGCGTCCATCAGGAAGACCTCGTGCAGATTGCACGAGGTGAGGTTTCCTGCAACAGGCCCCGCAAAGGCAACGGTCTTTCCGTCAGGCGACCAGGTTGGGAATTGGGCGCTGCATCCCAATTGCTCGCCCGCGCAGACGGAGGCTTCCTGCGAACGGACGGGCGCGACGCAGACATGGTTTCCCTCGTCGAGACCGGCCAAGTGACGCCCGTCCGGAGACAGGACGACCTGCGTGGGCAGGATGCGACGTTCGGGACCACTGGACGGATCGGGCGTCCAGCCCTTGACCGTAAACAGGCTTTGTCTCGTCGCATCGAGAACTTGGGTCGCGCCGCCGTTTCCGTCGCGGGAAACGTCCAGGACGAATGAACCACGGCGGTCACCGGATCGCTCAAGCACGCCCAGTTGCTTCTGAGCCGGATAGACAACAAGGTCGCCGGCATTCTTGAAGTCGCCAACACGCTGGGGCGGTCGGCTGCCATCGGCCGGCATTGTGTACAGATGCTCGGCCAAGGGATATCCCTTGACGGGCGGCTCCGACGAATCGACAGCCGTGAAGAACAATTGGCCCTTGAGTTGAGTTCGATCGATGGAGGGGCCTGCACCTGCGGGCAGACGGGCAAAGGCACTGCTGCAGCCGCAGACTGACCATATCAATACCCACATCGGAAATGCCTTCATATGCTACTTCCCCCTCCAGTCAGGCGGCGCAATGTGGTAGTTGGAACTGTTCGAGAGATCTGACGGCAATGGAGAAAGGCCATAGTCGGCCTTGTTGTTCACCGGTGGCATGCCAGCGAGGCGCGAGGCGTAGTCACACCAATCAAGGCAGGTGAAATGGTCATTGGTTCGATCGGTGAAGAAGATCATGAAGTTGTACTGGTCGCCGACGTGCATTTTTGCGGCGGCGGTCAGGTTGTCAGCCTGGTCCGGTGTGATAGGCGTATCAAGCGCATAGCGGTCGACTTGCGAACCACGCCCTGACGCTTCTGCCATGAACGTCGCCATATCCCTGATGCGTGAGCCGGATGGCTCTGACTCTGCGATCTGCCGGTACCCATACGCGTTTGGCTCAATTTCAATCGCGGCATGGGAATACCCCGTTCCGAACGAGCCGGCAAGTCGTTGTCCGAAGAGATTGATGTTGGTTGTCAGAATCGCCCAGAAGCCGATGGTCGCCGGTGTGACGGCGTAGATGTCGCCTGGCCGTAGTCCGGTGGGGTCAGTGAGGTTGAGCGGGTCATTCGAAGCATAGGTGTAAAGATTGGGGCCGCCATCGACCCCGCTGGGATCGTTTTGGAGGAAGCGCCCGAATACCGGGGAGTAGTTCCGGGACCTGTTGTAGTAAAGGCCAGTTTCAGAGTCGAGGCGACGTCCGGCGAAGAGATACGGCGTGCCACCCGACGATGACGTCGCTCCATAGCTGTCGTACGCATGGATCTCGGTCGGCGCGCCGGCGTCTGACACCAGCGCTATCGTCGAACCGAGCGCATCGGTCAGGTGGTAACTCCGCCCGCCTGACCCATTGACCATCACCAGCGGCTCATCGAGCCCTGGACCGTAGACATACCGGCGTGTGACTTGGTTTGTGCCATCGACTTCCGCCATCTCTTGGTCGCCAACCGAGAGATAACGCGTGGTCAGCCCGTTGACCGTTTTGCTCGCACGGCGGCCAACGGGGTCGTAGGTGTAACTAACGGTCGTTCCAGGCTTGCTGGCAGAGACAAGGTGTTTTTGCGTGTCGTAAGCGAATGACCACGTCCCGTCACCGGTCAGGTTCCCATCGGTGTCGTAAGTCATGCCGGTTCCAGAAACAGACAGGTACTGGTTTTGCCCGTTGGTAGCGTAGGATGCTGCACCTGCAGGGGTCGCTGAGGTGATGAACGACGGCTCATCGACGTCCAGGCTGATGCGTTGATGGTCGCTGTTGTAGCCGTAGTCGAACGTCACACCACCGCCTTGCCAGGCGTGCGCGATGGTGGAGACCTGTCCAGTCGAGGTCCATCCATAGTCAGTCCGGGCAAGCGACGACGGGCCGTAGACAGCCGCTGTGCGACGTGAGAGAGCGTCGTAGTCGTAATGGACGAGATGTGCCGCGCTAGGGGCAGTTCCTTCGTAGACGTCTGTCAGGCGGCCCATGGCATCGAATGACGCATGGGTCACGTAGACAGGTATCCCAGGTGACGTGGTTGTCAGGTGGTGACCGCCGCCATCGAGCGTCCACGTCGTGGTTCCGATATCAGCTCGCGACTCGCCCACCGCCCGGCCAGCGCCGTCGTAGTTGTACTCAATGGTCAGGCCACTGCTGTCGAGTGCAAGGGTGCGCCGTCCGGAGAGGTCGTACCCGTAGCCCGTATCGAGTCCATCGTCGGGCCACATCTCGACCATGCGTCCAAGCGCGTCGTAGGCGTACCCGATAACGAGTCCGGATCGCTGTTGGGACGCTCCTTCCTTGCCGATGATGTTGAATGCGTGGAGGTCATAGGTGCCGTCTGGATATGTCACCTGCTCGCGGCGCTTGAAGCCATCGTAGTGATAGGTCAAGACGTTGCCGTTGGCATCTTGTACTGTGGCGACGTCACCAGTTTCGTAATAGGTTAAGCGCTCCGTGACGACGGGACCGACATCCACGGTGATTGACGGGTCTGGCGTACCTGAGAGTTGCTCTGTTGTCGACGTCAGGTGTGACGCGGCGTCGTAGCCATAGACAAGAGCACGCCCACTTGAGGAGGCTTCGGCGTAAAGCCGTCCAACGGTGTCGTATGAAGACGCCTTGCTGGTCCCATCAGGCTGGGTGACGAGACTTATCTTTCCGTCTGCGCCATAGGCGGTGGTCGTTGTCGACCACGGGCTCGATAGATCGCCGGTAGCGTGACTGACAGAGGTCTCCCGTCCATCAACGTCGTAACCATGGGTCGTGACATTGGCGGTAAAAGGCGATGGTGGCGTCTCAGTCAAAACATGACGCAGGGCGTCGAACGTGAAGACGGACGTGTGACCATCCGGATCGGTGATACTCGTCCGGTTGCCGACGGCGTCGTAAGTATAGCCCACGGTCAGATTCAGGTGGCCGGCACCAGCGTCGCCGACCTGGCTGAGAAGGTCGGACGTAGTCGGATCATAGGTGCTCGTTGTCACCCTGCCTTCTGGGTCGGTGACTTGGATGACCTGCCCTCTGGCGTTGTACGCATAATGTGTCACGGGTGAGGCGGCCGCTCCGACAACCGTGGAATAGACCTGCGGCTGGGTCGTGGAGAGTAGGTTGCCCGCCGCGTCGTACGTGTGGAACGTGACATCACCCCATCCGTCTGTCTCGGACAGCGGCTTGTTGATGATCGGGTCAAACGTCGCAGATTCGGTGATTGGCGCCATGAGAGCGCCGGCGAGTGGATCGTAAGCACCAGGGATGGGTGTGCGAACCTTGCTGATGACATTCCCGTTTGCGTCATAGGAGAGCGTCTCGCCATCGCCGGCCGGATAGGTGCTGGTGACCGGTCGTCCGATTCCATCGTAGGTAAACGTCGTTCGATTGCCCAAAGGGTCGATGTCGAGGATGTGGTTGCCAGTCCGGTCGAAATAGAGCGTTTTGCTGGCACCAGCAGGATCGATTTCCTCGGAGCGCAGCCCGTCGGCGAACAGGTAAGTCCACACATGGCCATTGGCGTCGGCCTGCGTTCGCACCTTGCCTGTGGCTGTGTAAGTGTTCGTCATGAAGGCGGCGTTCGGGAACGTCGGATAGAAGGCGGATACGAGATGGTCGTTGTTGTCGTAGGAAAAGCGGGTTGAATGACCGGCCGCATCCGTAAACGAGGTGAGCGCATTACCTGTTCGCGAGTAACCGACACTGTGGACCCCGTCGGACACGCCACTCAAGGCGTCCCCAACGTAGGTGAACGTCAGTGCGCGCCCCATTCCGTTGCTGACTTGGCTGAGGTGTTTGGCGGCACCGTTGCCTGTGTAGCTGAACGATACGGTGTTGTGGTTCGCATCCATCCATTGCGTGATAGCGCCGTCCGTGTCAAACACGTATCTGGTCAGGTGTTTGTCGGTTAGCACCATGGAGTGGTCGGCATTGACGACAAGCGACGATGTGTCGCCTGGCGGCGGAACATAGGCGACGCCGCTTGAGGAGGGGATGCGCATGAACTTCTTCGTGCCGCCGGCGACGTCAAGTGTGACGGCGTTATCCACGAGCTGGTCCATCAACCAGCTTGCGATGAGGGACGAAGCAACTGTGCTCTGCAGGGTGTTTCCTTGGGAATTGATGATGTCATTGGCTACGAAATTGGCGACGGCTGCCGGCGCGGCCGCCATCGGCATGTGGTCGCCAAAAGCCTCAAAACTGTCGCTGTCGATGGTGGCTGACATCATGAAGTTGTGACGCCACCCTGAGCCAAGTGGGCTTGGTTCGTTTGTACGGGTCGAATCGTATGATCTGGCGAACTTCAGCGAGAAGGGGAAGTCGCCGCTTCCCGTGTCAATGTCCGTATGGTCGTAGGTATATGCCCCAGAGTGCAGATCGATAGGTTCGTTACTCACGGGCGACGACAGCGAGAACTGGAACGTCGGATTGAATTGATTCCACCATATGGCAGACGAATCAAATCCAAGCAGGGTGCCATATCCACCACTGTATCCTGCTGAGATGATGGCGCCGACGAACACGTATCGAAGCTGGGGTGTGATGGTGGTTGATACCTCGAAGAAGCCTGAACCACTCCATACGCCGACCGTGCGGTGCCCGTTCATGGGCAAAAAGACGCGGCTCCCGGCCGGGTTTGATGCCAGGAAGGAGGAAATCCGGGCCAGATCGCTCGCGCTCCACCCTGAGATGACCGACTGAACCTGGGGCCAGTTTGCGGATGTTGCTTCGACAACGCCGATTCCGTCACTGTTCGTGTAGTCAATGAGGCGAACGGTGGAAATGGCGGGATTATTGAGCATCTGGGTGACCGCGGTGGACTCAAGGGAGCTTCCAAAGACGGTCGTCGCAAGGACCGTCGACACCAAGCCCTGGTCTGACAGCTGGCCATTTTTGGCTGTTGCGGCTGCGATGCGACTTGGAAAGTCGACGTAGCCCGCTTGTGCTTTGCCCGCAATGCCCATGCTCTCATGGCGCGCGAAGACGATGCCGAGCGCGTCCTGGTAAAAGCGGTCTGTGCGGTCAGCCTGGGCTACATACGACGCCCCGAGTGCTGCCAGGGTCTCGCCCGTGACGGCTTCATCGCTCAATCCGGCCTTGGCGTTTCGAACGGCTGCCGTCTGGTGCCGGGTCAGACGGTCGCGGCCGACTTCGCCTGTGTCGAGAACCACGGCGTACGTTCCCCCGGTAGCAACAGAGGTTTGTGCTGAGTTCGTACCGTAGGGATAGCCAGCCGGGTAGGGGTTGCTGACGCCAAAGCTGACAGTCTGGCGGGCAAGCGAGGTTGGGGTCCCAGTCGCGATGACCGAGCCTTGCAATGATAGGACTGGGCGGCCGCTGCTGTCATAGGTCAGGGTGAGCCTGCGCGCCTCAATCTGGCTCGCATAGAGCGTGACCGACAGTGAGGGCGCCGAGCCGTTGGTCTGGTCGCTGACGGAGAATGTGAATATCGTCTCGAAGGACGCTGGCAGTGTGGTGTAGAGGGTACCGGTGCTCGGGAAGGTAACGCCGTAGTTGGCGTTTGTAATCTGGCGACCGCCAAAAATTTCGGAAGTCGAGCTTTGGGGCGTATTTGTCTTGATGTAGGTCGCCAGGCTTTGCGAGTAGCCATTCAGTGTTTGAGCGAGGGCGGCTCGGTTGAGGCCCTTTACTGAATTGACGCCCGCGGGCACGCCCGGGACGGCCGACGCTCCAGAGTTGACCGCTGCCAGGAACCCGCTCCGTGAGTACCCCATGGCGGAGGCAAGATCAATCGGCGGCAAGTCAGCGTACGACTTGAATGAAGGGTCCAGTTCATAGGTGACACCGTTGCTCACAGCCTCGGTCCAGACCATGTTGATGACGGTGTTATCAGCCCCGACATTTGCGGACAACCCACCATTGGCGAGTGCGGCACTTACGCCGGTGACGTTGTTCTCGACACCAAGCAATGATGCGATTGAGGCGGTGGTCGTCTGGATGGCGCCGAAGCGGAAGTTTGCGCTGATACACGATTGGCGTAGAAGGTCGACGAATAATGTGTTTTGATCTATCGAATTGCCCCGTTTGTCGAGAAGGGTTGCAAGTGCGTTCTTTTTCAGCCCCCACGTTGGCGAGTAGTCGACGCTGTAATAGACATACTCATAAATTGTGCTGAGATCATAGTGGAGCGACCTCGCCAAATCGGAGATCTCCGGGTCCGTCACTGGAGGCGTGCAAGTCAGCGTTGGCAGCGGGACGGCATTGACCTCTGGGGAGGCCGTGAGCGAGGTCAGAGCCAGCAGGGCGCCGGTGGCGGCCCACAATTTCGCGCGCAGTAACTTTCCGGGAGAACGCACCATGGATCCCTCACGAGGCTGTGCGAAAGAACGGTTCGACGACGCTGGTTCAATGATGCTTTAGGCGGGTGTTGGTCAGCGCCGGGGATGCGCCCGAACGCCTTTCCTGGCCGTTGTTAGGCGCCACGGCGAAATCCGCACGAGGTGTCCCGAGCGGCGAGATACGGCTGGTCGGCAACGGATGCCCGAGCGCACTTTGCATGGATGGCCCGTTCAGGGTGCTTGCGCGGACGCCCGCGAAACGGGGGTCCGCGTTCACCGGTCTGCTTGATGGCAATGAGTGCTCGACAATGCTGCTCGGGGGAACCTGCCGCTCGTCCATGAACCGTTTTCCGTCTTCCACGCCGACCAAGGGCATGGACAGCAAAGTGGGTGTGTGTGGAACCGCGCGGGCAGTGTCCTGCGCGAACGCAGAGCAGGCGAGGGTCACTGCCATAACGGCTGCCGAGGTGGCGGCGAATCGTACGCAAAAGGAGCGCATGTGTTGATCCTCCGGTGATGGACACTGCGTCGACGCCTGGCGTGAGGTTTGCCTAGTGCTGAACTGTACTCTGGACGCGATTTCCCGCAGCGTCGTAGGTATAGGTCAGAGTCGTTCCGGGGCGCTGATCCAGTACGAGTCTTCCCAAGCTGTCATAGCGGTACACCGCGGACGAAGTGCCAACAAGTCGGCCGGGGGTGATTGGGGCGTTGGTGTCCGCTTTTCGGACAGGACGCGACACACCTTTTGGAAATGCATCGCTCAGGGCGCTCGCGGCGCTGGAAGCGAACACAGACCACGCGAGAACGTATGCGACGATTGATCTGCGGTCCATGCTGCTCTCCAAAAGAAGCGGTTGGGACAACGACCCGCAAACGCACGCTGAGTTGGCGCGTGCGCGCTGTCTCCAGTTCAACAACGATTTCCCCGAGAGCGTGCGTCCGTGGCCGTGCGACCGCCATCAGCGCACCGTGATCCTGCCACAGGAAAATTCGTCTTGGCGCTGACTTCTCCGATTTTGATTAGCGATTGCTGGCATTTCAGCAAGGTCAGGCAGTCTCGCGAGCAGCTGACGATGACCTGTGCGCGCGATGTGGCGCAACTGGCATGTCGCACCCTTGGGCAGCGCGCAGGGTGCTTTGAAGCTCCGCGGAGGAGAGTGCGACGGGTATCCAGGCGATGAGCCCATCGTGGAAGCCAGAAAAACCGCACCCCGGAGGGTGCGGTCGTCTTGGCGGGGCTCATGCGCTTTTCTTCGGCTTCCTGGTCGTGGGGAACGCGGCATCGAGTCTTGCTTTTCGTGTCTGTTTTGCATACGCGATTCGGAAATATCGCGCGTACCGGGCCGGATCGTGGGGTGTCATTTTCACATCCGGAAACCGGATCCGGTGCAGATGCTGGTGCATTTCGCGCAGGTCGAGTTTCTGCGTGTAGGTCCTCCGCAGCAGGGAGTTCCCCCAGTCGTGCCCGAGCAGCGCTATGATGTGCTCGTCACGCAGCTCGGACCTGTCGGCCAGCGTCGCGAACGTGTGCCGCAGGCTGTGGAAGGTTTTCTTCTTCGAAGCAATCTTGCAGTGCTTGCGGATGTAGGTCGTAAACCACATGGCCAGCCGCCGGCCGACGCCGCCCTTGTTGGGCTTGAGATCCGGAAGCAGACGGAGGACCCCGGCTTCGCGGGCCTGGGCGACATACTCGAGGAAGCCCGCCTTGATGAGCGCATTATGGACAGGCGTCCTGCGCCGGGAGGCTTTGTTCTTGACCCGCTTGTCGGTCTTCTTGTCCGGGCAGATGTCGATGCACCAGATGCCGTCGACTTTCCGGACGTCGTCGGTCAGGAGCTGGGCGGTTTCGAGCTGGCGCATGCCAGCGAAAAGCGCAAGGCGGAGTGCCCATGTCTGCCACGGTGCGCCGAACTTCGCCTCGCGCTTCGGGTCGAACATCACCGCGATGTCGGCAGGGCCGGGGTGGGGCGGGGCGGAGCAATCCAAAAGCTCAGTGTTCTTCCTTGGGCGGTCCATTCCGCCGCCCGAGGCAGCCCCGGTGGCAGAGCTCTCCGCGGAATGGAGATGCGGCGGGGAAGGGCGGGTGATGGCACCCTGCATTGGGCCAGGGTGCATGTGCACTCACGCGTTCCGGTGTTGTCAGGCTGACCAGCAATACAGCGGGCTCCCATAGATTCCAGGGGCTGACAGGTGTTGCTCGTCGCTGCCCCAAAAGCAGCAGAAACGGTCTTTTACCGGCTGATAAACGAGCCAATACCCCCCATTTGAGGCGACGCACCAGCCGCTCGTCCTGCTTCCTGCCGGTGCGTCGAGGAAGCCGGGCGGTGTGACTCGCGCACGGACACGTTTCGGCTCAATGACATGCGCGAGGATCGACGAGGTCAGGGCGCGGACATACTCCTGCGAGTCCGCACCTGCAGGCACGTACACATCGTGAGTCTGCCTGATTCGTTTGCGCAGGATTTCCAGGTATGGGTGCGTCATCAGGGGCAAGCTTCATATCGGGGCAGGGCAGGGCAGCGTGCCGGGTGGTCCGTTTCCGTTTGCCGGAAGACCCGTTCGCGGATGGGTTGCTGGGGTGGCGTTGCAAGACCGTGCCTGGCGATCTCCTGATTCAACATTGAGCCCGGGGATGCTGCATTGACGGCGACGCAAAGCGTCGCATGGATTCGCGGCACCGTCTGTTGCGTTTTCCGCATGGCAAGGGAAGGGCGGGGCGCAGCGCCTGGCGTTGAGGCAGGTGGGAAAAGGGGTGGTGTCGTGGCGCCGACAGGCCGGGGCGCTTGGCAGTAAACGGAGCCGCGCGGGTGTTGGGGTGAGGCGTGGCGGCAAGCTCGCGATGATTGTTTACCTTTGCCAGGCATTCCATGCGACACAGACTGGGTTCCGTAAATAGACGTCTGGAAGGCCAGATATCTTCATCGCAGAGTTCCCGCTCTTCGCTTGACATGGATGCGCCGTCGGGCAATATAGAAAATATGCAGCACGCAAAGATCAGCCTCGGCATGTCCGTTTTTCCTGCCATTCCTCGATTGGCGGCGCGGATTGTTGCGCGATGTAGGGCGCCAGCCCGCGCTCGCCCTTGAGGGTCTTGCGGTCGTGGTGTGGGCAACGGTCCCGCCTGACGACCATGCAGCGACGTCACCGTCGCGCTTTTTCCGTCCAAGGCTGGACGTCGGCCCGAGGTCGGCGCCTATGGAGGGAATCCATTGGTTTGCAATCATGCGTCATCAAAGCGCCCATCTCGGGCCCATCTGCGATGCTGCCATCGCGCTCTTCGACCGCGACGGCTTCGACGCGGTCACCCTTGAGCAGGTCTCCACGGTCGTGGGCATCTCGACCGAGTCCCTCCGTCTCTATTTTCCGGACATCGCTGCACTCTACGCGCAGGCGTTCCGGGAGGCGGTCCGCATCGAGAGCATCTACCTTCGGGCGGCATTCGAGGCGGAGGTGAATGGCCAGGCCGTCGGGACGTTTTATTGTGAGCTCCTTCCGTCCCGCTTCGCCGATTCAGCTGACCTGCGCTTCCTGTTGCGTGCGGCCTATGCGCCACCGCCATCACTTCGACTGGGCATAGCGTCGCGTTTTGCCGGCTTCATCGACGATATTGTTGGTGAATACAGGAAGGCAGGCGAGCACGGAGCTGACCGTGAGCGTCCCGATGCGGCCGTCCTCGAGATGAGGTACCTGGACGCGGTGGAATCGGTGTTTCTCCAGCTCGTCGACGGCGGCGCGGGTGTTGCAACTGCGCGCGCGTCGACGGCGAGGCACCCGTTGGCCTATCACACTGTACTGTCCGGATCCTCGACACTCGCCGCGTCGGGATAGGGTGCATGGTCTGCGTGGCTGTGCGGCCCGGCGGGGTCGCCTGGCGTTATCATGTCACCGTGCCACCGCACGATGCGACGGAGAGTGTTGGATACCATGTCAGGAACCCAGTCGCCCCCGGCGGGCGAGGCGCCAATGCGGGCGGGCGGCCGCGCCACCGGCTCCGGAATGACCTTCCAGGGCGGAGTCGGTGCATGGGTCGCTGCCCATGTCCTGGCCCGGGGCAACATGGGTGGAGCATTCGGCATCCGGCATGATGCCGTACCGTCCTCCGTGGGCTTCGAGACCGGCAAGGGTCTCGATGACGTCGAGGTTGCCTTCGAAGGCGACGGCACCGTGCAGCTGCAATGCAAGACGACCGCCAGCCTGAGCAAGGATCCTGCCAGCGCACTCGGAAAGACCGTCCGGCAGTTGGTCGACTGGGTGTGCTCGTCGCGAGCGACGGGCGCAGAGCTTGATCCTGTGCATCACGCAGCCGTTCTCGTTGTGCGTGCGGATGCACCAGCCACCACCACAACGCTCGACGCCGCACTACGCGCCGTGGATGCGGGGGATTGGTCGAACGCTTACAAGACCCGCAGTCGAGGTGAGCGCGAGGCGCTTGATGTGTTTCGTGCCCTGGTCGAAGCCGCGTGGCAGGCACGCACGGGGAAAACGCCAGCGGAGGACGATCTCGCGCGCGTCGCCCGGGTGTTCAAGGTCCGGCGCCTTGACATGCATGAGGGCGGCCCGGACTGGCGCACCACATCCCGCATTCTCGGTTCTGCGTTGTTCGCCGATGAGAACAGCGGTGACCGGCCGTTGCGCGAACTGGGTCTCGTTGTGGAGGGTCTCATCAACGCCGGTACGTCTGCCGACCGTGACGGGCTCCTGCGCGAGCTTCGCAAGCGCGGGGTTGAGGACACCCACGCGCCCCGGTTCGATGCTGACATCGCAAAGCTCCGTTCGAAGACCGACAGCGAACTCCAGCGCCTGGCGCCCCACCGGCGGCTTGCCCTGGGGGAGGGTATTGAGCTCGAGCGCGAAATCGACCCGTTGCTTGAGGAGGCGGTCTTGGACGGGAGCCTTCTTCTGACCGGGGCGCCCGGGTCCGGGAAGACAGGGGGTCTTGTCCATGCGGCGCGCCAGGTCCGGGCCAGGGGTGGTGAGGCGCTCGTCCTCGCCGTTGACCAGTTCCCCGGCGCGGACACGGACGCAGCGCTCGCCAGTGAGCTTCGTCTCGGCCACCCGGTCGACGAAATCCTTGCCGCGTGGCCGGGCGATGGGCCCCGGGTCTTGTTCATCGACGCACTCGACGCGGCGCGCGGAACTGCGGTCGAGGATGTGTTTCTCAGGGTTATCCGGTCAATCCAGGACGGACACATTCCGGGTTGGCATGTCGTTGTCTCCATTCGTCGGACCGACGTATCCCGAGGCGTCTTGCTGCGGGGTCTGTTCGCTGGACCTGCGCCACTGCCAAAGTTCGCAGACCCGGGCCTCGCCGGTGTAAGGCATGCTGTCGTCCCGCGCCTGACCGACGGGGAGCTATCGGTCGTGGCGGCGGCAGACAACAGGCTTGCTGCGCTCATCGGACACAGCGCCGGTGACGTGCGGGCGCTGTTGTCGAACGTGTTCAACCTGTCCCTTGCCGTAAGTCTCCTGGCAAAAGGGGGGCCGTTGGCGGGGTTCTCGGGCGTACGGAGCCAGTCGGACCTCATTGATGCCTATGAGGCTGCAAGGCTGCCGGATACCGCGCACGAACGTGCGGTCCGCGTGGTTGTTGAAGCGATGGTGCGCGCAAGGCGCCTGCGCGTACGGAAGGTCGACATCGGCGACAGCCTGCTGGACGCTTTGGTCAGCGAGGGGGTGCTGGAGGCGAGTGGGGATCTTGTCGGGTTTGCGCACCACATCCTTTTTGATCATGCAGTAGGCCGGTTCTGGCTGGACTGGCCCGACCCGGTGTCGTTCCGCACGCAGCTTCGCGAGAACAGCGGTGCCGCCCTGGTCATCGCACCGGCGATTCGCTTTGCCGTCGAGCGCATGTGGCGAGAGGGTGGCGGCCCGCTCGTGGTCTGGCGGTTCGTACGGGACATTCTCCTCGACGCGAAGGTCGACATGGTGTTCCGAAGTTCGTTGGCGCGCGTGGCCGTCGAGTGCATCCGTTCGGAGGACGAGGTTGCACCCCTTATCGCGATGGTCGAGGGCGATGCCTCATCGCCGGCCGTGCGCAGGCTCCTGTCCTGGGTGGTCCGTTTCATCACCCTTGGGAATGAATCAGCAGATGGCCCCGATCCACGGGAACGTACGCGCGCCCTCATCGCGCTTGCAGAAGCCCTCGCAAACTCGGGTGACAGCGAGCAGGTCCGCAACGCCATGCTGCTCCTCGACGCCGTGGGCAAGTCGCCCATGGATGGTGATGTCCGCGTGGCCTACGGACATGCGGCACGGGTGCTGCTTGAGGCAGCATGGGCACTGGAGCCCCGCATGGATGCGCTCATCGTCGAAGCCATCGGCATGGTCTCCTCCAGCATGGGAGGGGAATCCGGAGCGGCGGAGCGCCTTCTCCGGCGCGTCCTTGACCCTGCCCACTTCTCGCAGCACGCGGCGGCTGAAGTGCCTGCACTGGCGGAAGGCATCCTCGCCATCTGTAGACATGCACCGGACCTCGCGGTGGACACCTATGCGGCGGCGTTTGGCAGGGAGGTCGACGACGACCGCCAGATTCCCATGGGTGCGCCGAGCCGCATCTTCCAGCTGACCACCACGCCCGGCCAAGACTTCGGCATTGCGCGCTGGAGACTCGGCAACGTGATGGAAGAAGTCTTTGAAATCTCTCCCCGGACTGCCATGCGCTGCCTGATGGCAGCCCAGGTCGGTCAGGCAACCCTGTCCGGTCATGCCACCGTCACCGGTCCGCGCACCCTCCCAGCGCCTGGCCGTACCTGGACGGTGGTCGACGATGACCCCGTTCTCGGGCGCATCGGGGACGATGGCGAGGAGGAGGCGTTCGACATCGATACGCCGATCGTCGGATTCAGGACGTATCTCCTGGCGTGCGACCCATCTGATCTCCAGGACTGCATTGATGCGATGGAATCGGGTACGACATCGGTGGGGATTTGGTCGGTGCTTCTTGAGGCAGGGCATGCGCGCGCAGGCGAGCTCACGGGCATTCTGTGGCCACTGGTCGGCGATTCCGCGGCATTGTTCCGTGATGACATGCGCGCGAGCGCCGTGCGTTTTGTCGTGAGCGCGTGGCCGCGTATTGAGCCGCATCAGCGCGAAACCTTTGAGCAGATGCTCTTGTCGGAATGGAACGCCGGGAAGGGCGACGATGATGTGCGCCACTGGATTGGCGCCATCCTCCTGCGGCTTGACCCGTCATCGTTCGTGCTCGACGAAACCCGGCAAAACCGCGAGGCCATTGCGGGTCAAGCGGGTTCCGGGGAACGGATGGTGTCGACCGTCGTGCGCCCGCACGTCGGGAGTCTCGACGGATACCGCGCCACTGATCCGGTGCGCCCGGATGGCGTCGACGGTGAAGTTGCGGACGCAACCCGTGCGCTCGACGCTGCGCTCGACAGCGGCGGTTCTGCCGCGATTGCGGCATTGGCACGTCCGTTGGCGCAGCTCGCACGGGCGGCCATTGATGCGAACATCGCCACCCGTGCATGGCGCGCCCTCGGCAAGGCGGTCCGGCACCTCTCGGAGCGCGTGTTGGACGACCGCGTTGATGTCGACGCCCTCGTCTTGATCATAGGGTCTGTGGCCGACAGTCCGTTTCCTGTGGTTCCTGAGCCCGGCTGGGACGGTGCCTGGAGCGACCGGGACGCGCGCGTTTACGCGGCTGGCGCAGCCATGCGCGTTGCGAGCACTTCCGGGGCCGCGGCGGCCGCCCTGCTGCCGGTCATTGGACGGCTGGCGACCGACCCTGCCGGTGCCGTACGGGGCCAGATTGTCCATCACCTCGACGCACTTGCCGTAGGGGCGCCGGAGCCGATGTGGTCGATGGTCGACGTGGTGTCTGCGACCGAGATGGACGCACATGTTCTCGGTCTTTTCGTGGCAGATGCCCTGCGGCAGCTTGTCCTCGTTGACCCCGCGCACGCTGATTCCGCACTGGAGGCTATTGCTGGCCGAGTGGCCCGGATGGATGCGACGAACCAGGCCATTCGTCGTACGCGGAGCCTCATTGGCCACCACGTTGCGGCGCGGATTCGCACGGGCCCCAACGAGGCCATCAACCGTATCATCGGGGCCTGGGTAGCCGGTCCAGCCCAGCATGCACCTGAGGTGGTGGGCTTCCTCAGCGCTTCACGTCGCGTTTTCTTCGCCCGGTATTTCCCGCAGGCGCTCCCTTCCATGAAGGGGGCGTCGGACAGGGCCCGGCATGTCATTGAGCGCGTTCTGCCGGCGGCCAATGCCGCTGCCGTCCGGGCCCGCGACGCCTTCAACGAGGACGGGAGCGATGCTGCCCGTGAGGCGTACCGGGCGTCTGTCTCCATCCTCACACAGGCGTGTAACCAACTTTTCTTCGGCGCAGGCGCGGCATCGGTTCCGACCAGCCATCCGCCGGGCCTTACCGACGACGCGAGCCGGCGGGCATTCCTCGCCGATTACGCAACCGTGCTCAGCGTCCTCTCAAACGCACCCGAGCCCGCGGTGCTCCATCGCCTGGTCGAGCTGTATCTGTTCCTCTTGCCCGGCGACCCTGGCGCCGTGCTCACGGCGGTCCACGGCCTGCTCACGGGGCGGGGCAAGGAAGAGGGGTACCACGTCGAGCGGCAGGCCCTCGACACCGTCGCCACCCTGGTTGAACGTCTGCTGGCGGACCACCGGGGCCTCTTTGCCGCGCCCGAAAGGTATGCCGAGCTCGTCTCCGTCCTCGCCGTGTTCGGCGAGGCGGGCTGGCCACGGGCCCTGCGGCTTTTGCACGATTTGCCTGAACTCCTGCGGTAACCGTTTGTGTGGGAGACGCTCGGTGGAATGGGAAGGCGATACCGCCCATGGATCCCTGCGGGTCACGACGCACCCCAGGACCGGACGGTGCCGCTCGGCGGGCGCATGTGCAGCGTGTGCGTGCCATGTGTTCGTGCAGTCCATGGGTGCGTCAATCGTTACCGCGTTGGCCCCACGCACGCGGGCGGGTCGGTATCGGACCAGGTCTCGTGGACGAAGCCCCAAAGGCCCAGCACGGTGATGAGGGCGCCGACGAATGCGGGACGCGCATGGCGGACGAAGTCGAAAGACGTTCGTCCGTAGATCATCCGGACAGGGACGTACATCGCCAGCTGTGCCGTGACGAACACGACGACAAGCCACAATCCGTGCGCCAGCCCCAGCCAGCCGCTTTCAACGGTCATCGCGACGGCAAGTCCGGCGACAACCCCGACCGCACCACTGAGGTAGTCGAAGGCAACCTTGGCGATATAGCCGGCGACCCAGCGGGCCGGGCGGCGCAGGACGGTCGGCATCAGGGCCACGGCGAGCCCAAGAGCGACGAGAGCGCTGTAGCTCATCAGCTTTGTCATCGCGCTCGAGAGCTGTCCTGCGACGGCCCATGCGAGGACATGTTCACCCCGGCCACCAATGCGGAGGGAGACGAGTCCCACGACGACGCTGACCACGAACGTCACCCACGCATAGCCTGCGGCATGGCGGATGGCGCCATGCACGTTCAGCGTGGCAAGGAGACTGGGTTTCCGCAACCGCACACACCAGTGCTCGGGGTGGGATTGCTTGCCTTCACTCGGTGCCGGCGCCATGTCCGGCTTCACCGGGAGTGCCGTCTGTGGCTCGGTCGTGGCATCGGCGGTGGTACTCATGCGCCACCGTCAGCAGTACCCGGGACGACAACAGGAGGCAATGACGTCGGTGTGCCCGTGTCCGTCGTTGCCTCAAGCCATGCAAGGTTTCCATTGCGGTTCTTGCCGGTGCGCACGGTATACCGGGTTCCGTCGATGCCGCTCTCGCCGAAATCGATGACGTTGTCTTTGGGCGTGTAACGACCGTCTTTCTGTCGGAAGGCCGAGAGGCGGTATTTGCCGCCATCGGTGGAGGTAAAGCAGCAGACCAGCGTGCCCGGGCCGCCATTGTCCGCCCAGTAGCGGAAGTCGAGCGTGCCGGCCCAGGGACCTTCGGGTACGGTCTTCCAGTCGTACAGTCGCGGCTCAAGTCCCGCGTCGACTGCGCCGGCGTAAGACCACCCGCGGCGTTCCTTGTTGTCGGTCATGGTTGTTTCTCCTGATCTGCGTCGGGTTCGGTGCCCGTGGATTTTGCCTGTTGTGGACGGTGTTACAGCGGCGGTTTGCGCTCAGAGGCGGCGAAGGTGAACTCGCAGGCGTCCTCGTCGATTTGGGTCATGTCGAGCCGCCAGTCGTAGTCGGCCACGGTCCCGCCAACGTTCTCGCCCACCTTCAGCGCGTAAGACCGGTTCCCCACCACGACACTGCACGCCGCCTGGTAGTTGAGGTAACCGACGACACCGAGAAGCAACTGGTTGGGAACAAGCCAGGCCGACCGCCCGAAATCGACGGTGAGGCGTTTGCCAGCAACCAGCTTGCCAAGCCTTGCAGACAGGGCGTCCCGTTCGGCGGTGCGCTCGTCCATGGCGTGCTGGAGGGACGCACTGTCTTGCCTGGCCGTCGCGAGCTGTGCTTCAAGGTCGCGGATGGTATCGGGCAGCTTCTGCAGTTCGGCGAACGCCTGGCGCTCGGTCGCGGCAAGCCGCAGGGCCGCGGTCGCCTCGCCAAGCTGTTCGATGCGCGAGGGCAGGTTGAGCTCGCGGCTGGCCTTGTAGCCGGCAAGCTCGCTTGACTGGAAGTACAGCGCAAATCCCCACGTTGCGCCGATGCACGTCATGGCGAGCGTGGCCATCTGGCCGAGGAGGAGGGGAATGCCGGATGAGGGGTCGGGGTGTCTCTGCATGGGGCTGCTTGGACAGGACGGGTCCTGTTTATCGGCACTCGTTGGCCTTTCTTGACGTGTGTGGCGACGGGCGACGCCCTGCGTCCGACCTGGCGTCTCGCGGTCAACGTCCCGCGATGGTCAGCAGTCGCACGAGGTCCGCCTGCCGGTTGGTTCCGGTCTTGGCGAGCAGCGCACGGAGTTGTGTGCGGACCGTGTTGTGCGACACGGACAGGGCCTCCGCCGCGCGGTGCAGGGTTGCGCCCTGCGCCAGAATCTGTGCGAGCCGGCGTTCGGCATGCGTGAACGGCCAGGGCCATGCGACGTCGGACGCTGCAGCTGGCGCGGTCCTGGTGAGGAACACCACAAGGCTCGTGGACGGTTCATCCCACTGGGCCGCGGCGATGGCGCCGACGGCACACGCGCGGACGATGACCGGCGGTTGGAATGCTCCGGCAAAAACCCGGAACGTCACCGGCGCCGGTGGTGGCCTTTCTGCCAGATATCCCAGTCGTCTTGTGTCGCTGGCATTGCAAAAGCGCAGGTGTCGGTCGGCGGTCAGTCGGTAAAGGCCGCTCGCTTCCATTGCCTCTGCGGCGCGGTTGCGGTGGACGAGTTGGCCTGCTGCGCCCATCAGCACCACGCCGTCGCTGACCAGATCGAGTGCCTGGCGGAACGCCTGGAGCCGTTGCCCCAGATCGCCGAGGCGCTGCTGGAGGAGGTAGGCCGAGCGCAGGTGCGGCAGGAACGCTGCGGCCAGCGCCCGTTCTTCGCTGGAGAAGTGCCCCTCATCCCGGTCCCGGTTGATGGTCATCAGCGCGAGCCCTCCGGCGTCGCTGCTGTGAAAGCAGAGTGCCATGCCGTGCAGCACACCCGCTGGGGCAAGCAACTCCTGGAAGCAGCGGGTGTCCCGGAGTGCTCGCTCGGTGACCAGTCCCTCGTCGTCTGCGACACCGTCCTCCGCAAGCCGCGCCCCCGCGGCCGTCAACCACGGGTGTTCGTGCACGTACAACGGAAACCGTTCGACGAGCGAGGCATCGAGGCCGGTCCAGGCGTCAATCTGCCCGAGACGGCGGACGGGGTCATACGTTTGGTAGGAGACGACGTGCGCCCGGAAGACGGTCGAGAGGGCGCCAAGGACAGGCGTCCAGGGGGAGTCCACAACCGATTCGGCCGTCAGTGCCGCCGTCAGTCGCCCAAGCATGTGGGGGTCTGCGTCCACGCCCTGTCTCCGCAACCGGGCCGCGCGAAAGCGCTGTCCACGCCACGAATGGCTGTTGCGCGCGCCTCCGGGAGGTAGGGTACGACGATCAAGGCGACAGGTCTTGCGAATTCCGCTCAAGACGCTGCCGGTTTCGTCCGGCGTGGCGCCCTTGGTGTAGGCCCGCCGGGCGGGGGCGGGCAGTGGCGTCCGCACCTGCAGATCGGTCCGGACGCCACGGTGGCTTTTGCAATGTCACATGGGTGCGTCGCACTTGACATCCCAGCCATGGGCGACGGCAGTGTTGGCGCCGGCACACGCGTAGAAGTTCACGTAGGCAGACGACCCGGGGGGTGCGAGTGGGGCTGCCGGAATCCGGCCACCAGCGGGAATGTCGCTCTCCATGTCCCGCCCGCGGTCGCAGTTGAATCCGGCCCCGTTTGTGCACCACACGACGCTCACGGTCTGGTTGCATCCGTTGACGAGCGTAAGGCCCGACTGGCTCACGCATCCGGTGGCGGGCTGGCCCTGCGGCCGGTGTGTCGGTGCGTCATTCGATGTCCCCGCATTGACACTCGTGGCTGTTGCCGCTGCAAAGATCGCTCGCGCAGGTACCGTTCGTGCACTGGCCAGCTGGGTCGTGCCCGTGGCCCGTGCGGCCCGCAGGTTGGCATGCTGTACGGCGAGGTTGGCGGCACCGCGGGCGAAGCTGGCAAAGGCGGCGTTCAAAGCTTGCCGACCGCTGTCATCGTTCGATTCGTCATCATTGTCGTCATTGTCATCGACGGCAACGACAGCCGCGGCGGGTGCGTCCTGCGGCCCTCCAAATGACACAAAGGTGCCGTTTCTCCGGACGGACCGGATGTTGCCCTGCGCGTCGGTAAGGAGCGCGCCGTCCGTGGTTTGTCCGTGGTCCCAGGTGGCCACCAGGCGGTCACCGTCCATGACCGGTCCGTCAACCACATCGGTGTGCGTGAGATACATGGTTCCCGGGCCGTTGGTCCTGCCCTCCGACCAATGGCCCTGGTAGCGGAGCTGGCCGTCGACCGAGAAGAAGCTTCCAACGCCGTCCTCGTGCCCGTCCGACCAGTGGCCGACGTAGCGGCCATTGTCGTAATAGCGCGTGCCGTTGCCGTCCATGTAGCCATTCCTGAAGTCGCCCTCGTAACGCAATTGCCCCTCGCCATTCCGGATGTCTCCATGGCCTTCGAGCCTGCCGTGAGTGAATGTTCCATGGTTCTTCGAGAGGACCGTTCCGCCCTGTGACCAGACAAGCTCGCCCGCACCTGCCGCGTAGCCGTCGACGCAGCGCCCCGTCCATTGGACGGACACGCCCGGTTTTGGGTCACTGTCAAAGACCTTGCACCCGCTCGTTGCTTCGATGAAGACGTCGCCCGACGATTCGTTTGCAAGGCTGCAAACCGGAAACGCGATCGCGAGTACCACGGAAACGACAGCGACCGATGTGATTGTGCGCATGAGACCTCCCTTACCCCGTGCCCGAAAGACCGTTGCCCCTGCATGCCGAACCTACCCGTCACCGGGTCAGCTGGCGTCATCCGTTTGGATGAGGAAAGCGCTCAGGGGCACGTCATGACAGGCATGCGGAATGGGGGCGGGTTGATCCGGTGCGGGCCCGATCGTGACGGGGGAGGTGCGGTCGCGGCAAAAGGAATCGCGCCCGGAGGGGCGCGATTCTGGCGTTGCGTACATGGGGCATCACACCGTCTTTTTAGCGGCCTGGAAGGCCCGCTCGATGCGCGCAGCCCGCGTCTGGTCGGCGGCCGCCCGCCGGAAATAGCTGGCATAGCGCGAGGGGTTGTGCTGCATCAGTGCGAGGGGTGGGAAGTTGATGCGGTGGAGCTGGCGATGCTTCTCACTGACATCGAGTTCTTGGGTGTACGTTTTTCGCAGCACGGTGCTGCCCCAGACGTGACCGAGGAGCTGCATGATGTGCTCGTCGCGAAGCTCGGAGCGGTCAGCAAGCGTGGCAAACGAATGGCGCAGGCTGTGGAAGGTCTTGGCCTTCTCGGTAATCCCGCACGTGACGCGCAGGTGCTTGGGATACCATTTTGACAGCCGGTGCGCGATGCCCGACGCCGCAGGTTTCATGTCCGGGAACAGACGCTCGACGCCCGCTTTTTTCGCCTGGTCGACGTACGCGAGGAACCCGGCCTTGAGAAGGACATCGTGCGGGGAAATCTTGCGCCGCGACGAGATGTTCTTGACGCGCTTCCCCTCACCCATCGACACCGACACGCACCAGATGCCCTGGACGCGGACAACATCGCGCACGAGAAGCTGGGCGATTTCCGTCTGGCGCATTCCTGCGTAGAGGGCAAGACGCATCGCCCAGGTCTGCCAGGCTGGCAAGCCTGCGAAACACAAACCCAAGACCACCGAATCCCCGGTTCTGATCGGAAACCCAACAGAGATGTTGGCGAACGCGCTAACCCAGCACGGCGTAGAGGTCGGTAGTACGGGCGACATCCTCTGGTTGCCAGGCGACCTGGGCCTGAAGCGTTTCATCCACGACTTGCCTTCGTCGAATCCAGGCACCCACCTGGTCGCGTTCGAACTCGTTGCCGCCAGCCCACTCACGAGTAATGGCCCGATTTACTCGACCATGTTCGGTCATGGCGATTCACGCGAAAAAGCCGTAGCCAACAGTTTCGTCAAGACGATGATTGGCCCGCTCCACGTCATGCTGGAGTCCTTGTCCAACCACGTGTGTGACCCACCCCAGAC
>Ga0157370_10000839_pt1 | contig 39014 bp, 38 predicted proteins | sample C35metaG_FD_113463 | JGI IMG/M metagenome (GOLD analysis project Ga0157370, IMG submission 113463) | Corn rhizosphere microbial communities from Kellogg Biological Station, Michigan, USA - C3-5 metaG | ecosystem: Host-associated > Plants > Roots > Rhizosphere > Soil | place: USA: Michigan... | reverse complement strand
TGGACAGACGAAAAACTCTACAAAAAATACGGTTTAACAAAAGAAGAGATAGCGTTTATAGAGAGTATGATACGGCCCATGTCTGAATCAGGATTTTCTGGATTAAAGGATGAGCAGGATTAATTAACAATATTAACTGAATGGAAAATCAAATTGAAATATATCAAAATAAAGACAACCAAATACAAATTGAGGTACGGTTTGAGGGAGAAACTGTATGGTTGAGCCAGGCTCAATTGGTTGAGTTATTTCAATCCAGTAAAGCCAATATAAGCGAACATTTACGGGGGATATTTCAATCTGGCGAGCTTTCTCCCGATTCAACTGTTCGGAAATTCCGAACAGTTCGTCATGAGGGCAGCAGACAGGTTTCCAGAGAAATTGAGCATTATAATCTCGATGTAATAATCTCAGTAGGATACAGGGTAAACTCAAAGAGAGGGATACAATTCCGCCAATGGGCCACTCAAAAACTAAAAGACTATCTTGTTAAAGGTTTCGCCATTAATAATAAGCGCCTGGAGCAATTACAGCAAACCATTCAATTGATAAGCAAGACTGGGGCAGTTGACACATTGCAGTTGCAGGAAGCAAGAGGCTTATTGGAAATAATAGGCAACTATGCAAATAGTTTTATATTACTAAATCAGTTTGACAGCAACGAACTGGAAACTGAAAAACTGAATGAAAACATTACTTATGAAATCAGCTATTCAGAAGCCCATACTGCTATAGATGAATTAAAACATCAGCTCATAAAAAGAAAAGAAGCCACAGGTTTGTTCGGCAATGAAAAAGATGATGGCTTTAAGAGTTCACTGCAAGCCATTGTACAAACTTACGGTGGACAGTATTTATATCCAAGCATTGAAGAACAGGCAGCACATTTACTTTATTTCATTATCAAAAATCATTCGTTCAGCGACGGGAACAAACGAATAGGTGCATTTCTGTTTATCTGGTTCCTGGAAAAAAACAAGCACCGCTTCAAAAAAACCGGCGAACTAAAGATTAATGATAATGGATTAACCGCACTTGCTTTACTGGTTGCCCAAAGCCAGCCGTCTGAAAAGGATTTGATGATAAAACTGGTTATTAACCTCATTAAAGATATATGAGCAAAAGAAACTTTTTTCCACCGAGACCATCTGCCAATCCAACAATTTATGCTTATGAATTGGTTGGTATTTCTACACATAAAGGCTTACTCAAAATTGGTTTTACCGACCGTGATGCTCAAAAACGAATAAAGGAACAGTTAGGTACGGCTGCCCTCAAATATAAAATTGTATTTGAAGAAAGCGCCATGAAACGGGATGGCAGTTCATTTACTGACCACGATATACACAGGCAATTAAGGAAGAACAAATTTGCAAATCCCGAAGGCGAATGGTTTAAGTGTTCGGTAAATGATTTGCGTAAAACGATATGGGAAATAAAAACCGGCGAACAAACAGAAGAAGGCCGTGTGTTGAGTTTCAGCATGAGACCTGAACAAGAAGAAGCCGTGAACAAAACAATTGCTTATTTCAAAAGTTTTAAAAGGGAAAATCCGGAACAAACGCCGCACTTTTTATGGAACGCTAAAATGCGTTTTGGAAAAACTTTTGCCAGTTATCAATTAGCAAAGAAACTTGGCTGGAAAAAAATCTTAGTGTTAACCTTTAAACCTGCTGTGCAAAGTGCATGGGAAGAAGATTTAAAAACTCATGTTGATTTTAAAGGATGGCAATTTATTTCAAGAAACGGGTTGAGTTTTGAAGACGCCGACCCTAAAAAACCCATTGTGTGTTTTGGCTCTTTCCAGGATTATTTAGGAAAAAACACCAGCACTGGGGGTATAAAAACTAAAAATGAATGGGTACATGCCACCAACTGGGATTGTGTAATATTTGATGAATATCATTATGGTGCATGGCGTGAAAATGCAAAAGAATTATTTGAAGCAGAAAGCAAAAAAGAATTGGAGTTTGGTGAAGGTGAAGGCATGGAATATTTTGATGAAGAAACAATACCTATCACTACCAATCATTATCTATACTTGTCAGGTACACCTTTCAGAGCCATAGCATCAGGCGAATTTATCGAAGAACAAATTTTCAACTGGACCTATTCAGACGAACAGAAAGCCAAAGAAAACTGGAAGAGTCCAAATAATCCTTATGCAGCATTGCCAAGAATGGTGATGCTTACTTATCAACTTCCTGACTCGATAAGGCAAATAGCTATGCAAGGAGAGTTTGATGGATTTGATTTGAATATTTTCTTTTCGGCAGAAGGGGAAGGACGTACTGCACGTTTTAAATTTGAAGATGAAGTACAAAAATGGCTTGACCTTATTCGTGGTGATTTCAGAGAAACAACAGTTGATAATTTAAAAATGGGTGCAAAGAAACCACCCTTACCATTTTCTCATGCACCATTACTCAAAGTGTTGAATCATACATTTTGGCTTTTGCCAACAGTAGCTTCATGTAATGCAATGGCGAACTTATTAAAGCAACGACAAAATAAATTCTATCACGATTATACAGTTGTTGTGGCTGCGGGAACACAAGCAGGAATAGGGGTTGAAGCGATGCCGCCGGTATTAGATGCCATGACTGATAATCCGCTGGAATCAAAAACCATCACACTTTCTTGCGGGAAATTGACAACAGGAATTTCTATAAAACCGTGGACAGGAATTTTTATGTTGCGCAATTCTTCAAGTCCTGAAACTTATTTTCAGGCTGCATTCCGAGTTCAAACTCCCTGGGTAATTAGAAATCCCGACAGTAAATCACCCAACAAAGAAGAAATTTTAAAAGAAGAATGTTATGTGTTTGATTTTGCGCCAGATCGGGCATTAAGGCAAATAGCTGATTACAGTTGCCGACTGAATATTAATGAAACAAATCCCGAAGCAAAGGTTGCAGAGTTTATAAACTTTTTGCCAGTATTAGCTTATGATGGAAGCTCTATGAAACAAGTTGATGCCGCAGGAATTTTAGATATAGCAATGAGTGGCACAACTGCAACGCTTTTGGCAAGACGATGGGAAAGTGCATTGCTCGTAAATGTTGACAATAACACTTTAGCCCGGTTAATGGCAAACGAAGGAGCGATGAATGCATTGATAAGCATCGAAGGATTCAGAAATTTGAATCAGGATATTGAAACCATCATCAATAAATCAGAAGCAGTTAAAAAAGCAAAGAAAGAAGCCAACGACAAACAATTATCGGACAAGAAGAAGAAAGAACTTTCTGATGCAGAAAAAGAGTATCAAAGCAAACGAAAACAAATACAAGAGAAGCTTATCAAGTTCGCAACACGTATTCCAGTATTCATGTACTTAACCGACTTCAGAGAACGAAGTTTAAAAGATATAATTACAAAATTAGAGCCCGGATTGTTTAAAAAAGTAACAGGCTTAGCGGTGAGAGATTTTGAATTGTTAGTTAGTCTTGGTGTTTTCAATTCCGCATTAATGAATGATGCTGTTTACAAATTTAAACGCTATGAAGATGCTAGTTTGGAATATGTGGGAATATATAAACATGGAGATGAAGATAAAGTTGGCGGTTGGGATACTGTTGTAACCCAAAAAGAATTTCAGGAAAGTTTTGTAAATGAAGATTAATTTTTTCCAAGCATCAACGAATCAAATCAGGCTCATACTGTGCAACTCACCAGGCAAAGTTGTGGTAAAGGCAGTCTTTATATTAATAAACTTAGCGACGTAAACGCAACAAATCTTAAAAAAGCTGATAAAAGTTTGTTTTCAATAAAAAAAATAAACACGTTGCTAATTAAATACTGAATATTTGCAACGAAAAAATATTATTGGTGGTCTTATATATTATGATCCGGAAATTTTTTTTAACTGCTATACTTGCTGCAACTTTTTTATATGCATATCCGCAAATAACAGCCTGCACTACGCTGGGGCAAAATCCCGGCACCGCATTCCCGGTGTGTGGTACAGATACGTTTAGCCAAAGCACTGTTCCTTATTGTGGCGGGCGGTTTATACCCGGGGCATGTACTAGCGATGGTGTTGCGGATATGAATCCATTTTGGTACAAGTTTACCTGTTTCAAATCGGGGACATTAGGTTTTGTAATAACTCCGAATGATCTTGGTGATGATTATGATTGGGAACTTTTTGATATCACCAATCATAGCCCCAATGATGTTTATACCAATACTTCATTGTTTGTTGCATGTAACTGGTCGGGCAATACTGGCCTTACCGGCGCTTCAGCAGCAGGTACATCTTTGCAAAATTGTGCCGGTCAAACTTACCCGACATTTAGTAAAATGCCAAACCTGGTGGCTGGTCATAATTATCTTTTGCTCCTAAGCCATTTTACAACATTCAATCCATCGGAAAATGGGTATAAACTTTCTTTTGGCGGAGGCAATGCAAGCATCACCGATACTTTATCTCCCGATTTATCAAATGATGAAGCTTCATGTAGTGCAATGCAGATAACTGTGCGGTTAAATAAACCGATGAAGTGTAGCAGTCTTTCTGTAGATGGAAGCGAGTTTACTATTTCTCCTGCTTTAGCAAATGTTGTTGGCGCCGCTGGTGTGGATTGTTCCAATGGATTCGACATGGACTCTGTAACACTTACTTTAAACAATCCATTACCACCAGGCAACTATACGGTTACCATCAACAACGGAAGTGACGGGAACACTTTATTGGATATATGCGACAGAAATATTCCGCCGGGAAGGTCTATTCCGCTTATTGTACCAGTTTTTGAGCCAACGCCAATGGATAGTCTTACTCCTGTAGGTTGTGCTCCGTCCACACTGCAATTAGTATTTAAGAAAAATATTTTATGCAATAGCATTGCACCGGATGGAAGTGATTTTGTTGTAACAGGTACATCACCTGTTTCCGTAATTGGTGCAGGTGGCTCTTGCACTAATGGTGAGACAAAAACTATTTCAGTAACATTATCCCAACCTATTGTTACAGCCGGCAACTATACTATTCAATTAAAAAAAGGAAACGATGGCAATACCATTTTGGATGAATGTGGCCGGGAAACACCCGCCGGATCATCGTTAAATTTTTCAACTGCAGATACGGTATCTGCTGATTTTACTTACCAGGTATTTGAAACTTGTTCTATAGATTCAATACAGTTTATACATAATGGCGCCAATGGAGTGAATCAATGGTTATGGAGTTTTGATAATGGTAATTTCTCCACAATACAGGACCCCATTGCTTATTATTCAGTTTATGGTTTGAAGAATATACAGTTAGTGGTATCTAATGGAGTATGCAGCGATACAGTTTCGAAGGCTATTAACCTTGATAATACTTTAACTGCGGCATTTGAAACTAATAATTTATTATGCCCCGAAGACACGGCATTTTTCATTAATAACAGTGTAGGAAATATTGTAAGTTATTTTTGGAACTTTGGCGATGGTGCAACCAGTACACAACAAACACCTCTGCCGCATCATTATCCAATATTAAGTGCAGAAAAAATTTATCGCGTATCCCTTACCGTTAGTAATGCTGCCGGCTGTGCGGATACTGCATTTTATGATGTAAAAGTTTTAAAAAGCTGTTACATTGCCGTGCCCAATGCATTTACACCTAACGGTGATGGGCTGAACGATTTTTTATATCCATTAAATGCGTATAAAGCAGATAATCTCGATTTCAAAGTATATAATCGTTTCGGGCAATTGGTGTATCACACTACCGACTGGACAAAGAAATGGGATGGTACATTCAATGGACAGCCACAAGATACAGGAGTATATGTATGGATTTTGCAATACACCAATCGCGATACGGGTAAAAGAGTTTTTCAAAAAGGATCTACCATACTAATCAGGTAAGCTAAATTAAATTTTGCTCATTCCTTATCAATCAAAATAACTGCTTTACCTGGACAGTGATCATTTTCACGTCTAACATTGTCGCAGGTAAAGCAGTTATGCTTACATTTCATTGGCAGGAAAAGTGATCGTCTTTTGCATTAACTGCCCATAATTAGTAATCTCTTTCACGTTTTGTTCAGGCAGTTTTTTCTGGCCGTGATTTGACATGCCTGCTAAAAATAAAACAGGTATCGAAACAAGCAGAACAAGTACCTGTAAGGCATATAATGTGCGTTTTGTCATTTCCCACACATATTCATTTGTGTTATTAATTAATGCTTTCATTTTTTTAAGATTTTGATTATGAATAATTATTTCAATACAAAGATATAGTTTAAACTATGTACTATGCAATACATAGTACATTGAATGGCATAATAGCTTTGTGAACGGCTAAAAAAAATGGATGGAAGGCAAAAGCCGTTTTTTAAATCAGTAATAAAAATTTAATTGAGCTGCCTTTGCAAGAATGATCATAAAAAAGTGCCGCATTAAGCAGCACTTCACGGTTGGTTTTTCGATCAGGGGAAGTGTATTAAAGCAAGAATAAGTTGATGGTAAAAAAATTATTTTGAAAAAACAGAGTTTTATCCCAATGATAGTTGTCGATCAAATAATGGTTAAAGACAAATTGCATTAATCTTCGAAAAAAATTTCAAAAAAATAAGAATGATGAGGGGCTGTAGTTTATCTCCGGGAACGGAAAATATGTTAATCGTAGATATTTAAGTAAAAGTATTAACTCAAATGCATACTGCAAAATTTTAGACGATATAAATAAAATTTTTTTTTAAAAAGGATAATCAATACCAATTACTGCATTAAAATTTTGATACCTCCATATTCTATCATCTATTGATCCGCCAAACACATGTTTGAAAGTTATATCAGGAATCTGCCATCCCGCATCTTCTACCACATCAGGCCGTTTAAATCTAAAGCCCACATCAAACCGCAGCAGAAAATAAGAAAAATCGAAACGGAAGCCAACCCCTGAACCAACTCCTAACTGATCATATAAATTTTGAAATTTGAATTGTGTGCTGTCAAATGCACGTGTCGGTTGGGTATTTTTAAAATTCCAGATATTGCCAATGTCGGTAAACAGTGCCATCTTAAATGATATTGCATTTGAAAATAATGGAGCTACATTAAAACGGTATTCAGCGTTTCCTTCTAACTGTATATCACCGGTGCGATCATTAAATAAACCCGCAGAATACGGAGCAAGTGGTTGCCCGCCCACGCCAATTCCGCGAACAGGCCATGCACGCATACTGTTCGGCCCTCCGCCAAAGTATTGTTTAAAGAATGGTAACGTGGTATCATATTTTGAAATAGGAATGCCTACGCCTGCAAACAGATGAAATGATAAAGCCGATTTGGGATAAGAAATGGTATGCCTATAGTCCACATCGCCTTTAATAAATTCTTTTAAATACTGATTGAAAAAATTTCCAGTTTCCGGTGTCTTGTTTTTTTGTTTAAGGAAATCCCACAACAGTCCTGATTCTTCAAGGTTGGCTTTAAAAGAAGTTATATGATTTGCATTGTTGGGATCTACATGAGTAGAGTTGAAACTAAGGCTTGCACCCATTACCAATGCGGTATTAAATGAATATCGCAGAAAAGGATATTCAATTAATGTTTGATTGAAATTGTCGGAGCGGTTATAGATTCGGTGATAATCGAAATTGACAGGTTTAAAAGTCCAGACCTGGTTGTTTTTTTTCTTCCAGTTATAACCAATGCCGGTTCCGAAAATTTGCTGATCAAAAAAATCAATTCGGTTTACAAGAGAAAGGTTGGTGTTTAAGAAAGTTTGCTTGGTAAGAAGTTTGGTCCGGTTTAATTTTTTAAATGGAGATACAAACTTTGGAAATAAAATGTTATTGGTATAACTTATTTCTCTTGAGTTAATAAATGTACCGTAGCTATTGCGGTTTACGGTATTAAATTCCAAGCCGGCTCTTATAGAATTGCTCATTTGCGCAGCCTGCTGCCATAAGTTGTGATTGGTGATGGATAAATTGCCGGCAATACCAAAAAGATTTCCAAGGCTGGTAGCAATGGTAGAGCTAGAATTAGTGGAGTAGCTCATTTCCACACTTCCTTCAAAAGTATATTTCTTCACGGGGTTTAGCTTTACTACCAGGTCAAGCAGGTTGGTATCTTTTTTTTCAACCACATCAATCGTGGGTGTTTCCCATGCCTGCAGCGAATAAAAACCATTGATCATTTTTACATAATTATCCTGGTTATATTCATCGCCCTTCTTCATTGTAATATAATTATTGGGAATATAAAACTTATATAATTTCCGGTGATAAAGAGTGATATAGTTTTTTGAAAGATGCTGATGCAGGCTGCTGTCAGTATATAAATCTCCCGGCCGGTAATCCGGCAATACATAAATATTGTTGATATAATATTTTTCCAGCTTGCTGGTATCGGGCAAATTGTTTAGCTGGTATGCCAGCCTGATAGTAGGTTTATTTCGCTGTTCATTTGCTTGTTCCAATAATTGAAGTTGTTCAAAAGGATCTTCTGATACAGAAGTAAGTGCTTCAATGGAAGTATCACCGGTTACTAATATTTGATCAGCAGAAAATTTGTAATAACCATGATTGCGAAACAACTCAACCAAACGTCCTGTTTCAAATTGAATAGCACTCCTGGTAACTGGTTTACCTTTTTGAAGCGGCGATTGTTTTTTTGTTGATTCTGCCAGGCGTTGCAAATCGGGCCTTGCAAAAAGATAAGCCAAAGTATCTACCGTCGTTCTGTTTCCGGCCACTACGTTATAATTAGTAATTACTCTTACCTGGCTTTTGCCATGACGGATAGTATCAAACTTATATGTTACTTCTGGGTGATAGAATCCAAGATTAATCATGGCCGTGGCCATATTCTTTGCGGAACGCGCCACTGCATTGGTATCGAATGCGGGTGGTTTGGTAATGGTATGAAAAATAAAAAATTTATCAACTTCTTTTACTTTCGAGCTGTCATCAAGCTGGGTATTTAATTTTGAGTTGATGACTTTTTTTTCATCTGCACCGACGTTAGCATCCAGTTTAATATTGTTTTTAAAAACAAAAGGAATATTTTTTTGATATTTATGCACCGATACACATGCCGGAAGCATCGAAAGGACCATGCAACAAACAAAAAACAGCCGAATACATTTACCACAAATCATTTTATTCATATACATGCCATGTTAAGCAAAAAGATTGTCAAATATATTCAAAGTTTGAGCCACAAAAAATCAAGAAACGAAGAGCAGGCGTTTATTGCCGAAGGCCCGAAAGTAGTGGAAGAAATTTTATTGACTAAAAAATTCAGTTGTAAACTGGTTTGTGCATCGGATGACTGGCTTTTGCTTAACAAAAAACTATTGACCGGAATTGATACAGAAAATATTCATGAAACGGATGATGCATCGCTGGAGAAAATTTCTCAAATGAAAACTCCTAATAAAGTGGTGGCGATTTTCAACATAAAAAAAATTGAAGAACCCAGCATTTCCGGAAAACTTTCTTTGATGCTGGATAATATACAGGATCCCGGGAATATGGGCACCATCATCCGGATTGCCGATTGGTTTGCAGTGGATACTATTATTTGCAGTAATGATTGCGTGGATTGTTACAATCCAAAAGTGGTACAGGCAACAATGGGCAGCATTGCAAGAGTGAATATGTATTATACTTCTTTAACGGAGTTTATTGAATTGCATCCCACCAACTGCGTATATGCGGCAACGTTAGATGGAGAATTGTTGCAACAGTTTTCCCCTATCACCGAAGGCATCATTTTAATCGGAAACGAATCGAAAGGAATCAGCGATGAATTGCTGAGCATGGCTTCAAAAAAAATTACCATACCAAAATTTGGCAAAGCAGAATCATTAAATGCAGCAGTAGCCGCAGGAATTATTTTAGCGCAAGTGAGAGGAATGAAAAAGTAAAAAGTAAAAATGAAAAATTTAAAATGAAAAAGTAAACCTTGAACCTTGTAACTTGATTACCTGAACTCAATAGCTCTCACTGGTTGCACTTTTTTTACTAATAAAGTAGGGATGATTAACATCAGGAAACAAATGATAAGCGTGGCGCCATCTACGGCCAAAACCTGCCACCACACTACATCTGCGTGGGCCACCTTCATGTAATATGCTTCTTCATCTAATGTAATAATTCCGGTGGCATTTTGAATAAAACAAATGCTCAGCCCAAGAATAGTGCCTGCTACTACACCCACAAAAGCAATAATAGAAGTATTGTATAAAAATATTTTTTGCACCAGGATATCCGCTGCACCAAGTGCTTTTAATATACCGGTCATATTCATTCGCTCCAGTACCAGTATAATCAGGCAAGTGATTAAATTAACCACCGCTACCACCACCATTATTACCAACAAAATATTTTTTATTCTTCCCTGCAGGTTCAGCCAATCAAAAATATTCGGATAAATTTCCCGGATCGTTTTGCTGAACCATTTATCAGGCAAAGAATTTGAATCATACAGGTAATTATTTACAGAATCCATTTGCCGGTAATCTTTCAGAAAAATTTCATAACCTCCTATTTGTGATGAATCCCAGTCATTCAGTTTCCTGATAAGCCGGATATCGCCCAGACAATAACTTTGGTCATATTCATCAATGCCCGTTTTGAAAACTCCTGCAATTCTTAATTTTCGTGCACGCTGCGATCCGTCACTTTGAATAAATAATATAATTACACTATCACCCACATCAGCTTCCAGCTGGTTTGCCGTGTAAGCCGATATATCAATGTCTTTACTGTAAACACTGTCGCTAAAAGAAGGCCATTTTCCTTTTTGCAAAAAAGAATTGATTCGTTGAAAATGATAGCTGCTGTCAACGCCCTTCATCAGCACACTTTCAATATTGTCCTTGTAACGGATAATGGCAGATTTTGTGGCATACTCCTCTACGGTTTTTACCTGGGGCAATGAGTATAAAAAATTTTCAAGCGTATCATCTTTACGAATGGGCAACTGCTCCGAAATATTTGAATTGTCCATCACATTTTGCTGAATCCAAATATGCCCCCAAAAACTAAAAACTTTATTGCTGATTACATTTTGAAAACCATTCACAAAACTTAAAGCAATGATCATTACGGCCACACTGATGGTAGTGGCGGCGATGGCCAATCCTATAATAAAACGTGAAAATGTTTTCTGGCTGTTGAAAGCGATGCGTTTTGCTATGAACGAGGATACATTCAATATTTTAAATTTGGTATCTTGTAAAACTAATATTTTTAAAATATCTCAATGACTCATAAAAAAATTGCCGCACTTATTCTTTTCCAGTTTGTGCTGTTTGGTTTTTCAAAAAATGTAAGAGGACTGTCGCCCGACAGCATTTATATGAATAATATTAAGACCGCAAGGCTTTATTATGCGGGAAATGAACTGAGCCTTCCGGTGATAAATTTGAATGGCGGCGGTCAGTTGCAACTTTATTTCGATGACCTGGATAATGATGTAAAAAATTATTACTACACTTATCAACTCTGTAACATCGACTGGACGCCGGTGGAACTTAACCAGATTGATTATATAAAAGGTTTTGCACAAATACGCATTTCCAGCTACCGTTTTTCTTCCATTGCGCTTACCCGTTACACACATTATGAGGCCACACTTCCCGACAGGAGCGGCTATCCTGTTAAATCGGGCAATTATATTTTGAAAGTATATCTCGATGGTGATACATCGCAGTTGGCTTTTACCAAAAGGCTGATGATTGCCGATAATAAAGCATCGGTAGCTGCAAGGATCATTCAACCCTTTGCGCCATCATTATATCAAACACATCAGCGATTGCAGTTTACTGTTGCCATAAAAGGCATAGATGTTTTTAATGCATCGCAGCAAATAAAAGTTGTATTGCTGCAAAACTACCGGTGGGATAATGCACAAACCGGATTCCCGCCCACATTTATTCGCGGATCAGTATTAGAATACAATTCAGAAAACTTAGGCGTGTTCCCCGCAGGAAAAGAATGGCGATGGCTGGATATTACCGATTTTCATTTGCAGTCGGACAGAGTGGTTACCGCTAATTATGGGAAACAATCAACGGATATTTTTTTAAAAACAGATTTACCCAGAGATGGGCAGCCTTATATCTATTATCACGACCTGAATGGCATGTATGTGTCACCATCGCTGCGCGGATTAAATCCATATTGGGAGGGCGATTATGCTACGGTTTATTTTTCATTGGCCCCTCCTAACGGTGTCGCCTATACGAATAAAGACATTTACTTGTATGGGGCGCTTACCAATTATAATTATACGGATAGCTTAAAAATGAACTTCAATGCGGATAAAGGCATTTATGAAACACACCTGCTGTTGAAACAGGGTTTTTATGATTATACCTATATGGCTGTTGATAAAAATGATCCTCAAATAAGGAACGAACTGGATGGAAATTATTATGAAACAGAAAATCTCTATACTATTTTAGTGTATTTCCGTTCTTTTACCGATCGTTCGGATCAGTTAATCGGTGTCGCCAATTTTGATTCACGGGCAAATCCGGATAATTAGGATTTTCAAAAATTATTTATGATGAAACCTGCATTGTAAAATGTGAAGCCGTTCCTGTGAAATTCTATATACTAACCTGTGTTCATCATTAATTCTCCTGCTCCAGCATCCAGAATAATTGCCTTTCAATGGCTCCGGCTTCCCCATGCCTTTGAAAGGGTTGCGCAAGCAATCTTTGATAAGGTCATTAATTCTGGCAAGAATTTTTGTATCTGTCTTTTGCCAGTAAACATAATCTGCCCATGCATTACTTTGCCATACCAATTCCATTAATCAATAAGTTTGTGCTTTTTGAATTTGCCCTTTTCCATTTCTTCTATTGCTTCATCCAGTCTTTTTCTGTTTGCTTTTGTTGAGGTAAGATAAACGGTTTCCTTAAATGCATTGTATTCTTCAAGGCTCATGATTACTACATTCTTACCTTTACCGCGCGATACTACGATTACTTCAGCATCATCAGATACTTTATTGAGATGTTCAGCAAGATTGTTTCTGAATTCAGTATAATTGAGTACATCCATAAGTACTTATTTGCGTACTAAGTTAAAAAAAATTTTTAAAAAATCTCAAATCAAAATAGCTACTTGTGTTTTTAAGTATATTTGCCGCCGGCAAGTCTTATACGGCCAGCTCCTGCAGAACTCCCCCAGGATCGGAAGATAGCAAGGGTATGTGGTTGAGCGGTGCGATGTAAGTAACTTGCCTTTTTTTATAAATCAAAGTTTAGCGTTTTATTGGAGCGGAAGAATTTTTTTCAGATGCATTAACTTTACAAAACGATTCAAATAAAACAGAACAAATTTTCAAACAAATAAATTAAAATAATCATGAAATTTTTTATTGACACAGCAAATCTCGACCAGATAAAAGAAGCCAACGACCTTGGAATACTTGATGGGGTTACCACCAATCCATCATTAATGGCAAAAGAAGGAGTGAAAGGACATGATGCCGTGATGGCACATTATAAAACAATCTGCGAAATGGTGAATGGTGATACGAGTGCTGAAGTAGTAAGCACCGATTTTAAAAGCATTATTGAAGAAGGTAAAAAACTTGCTGCGATTCATAAAAACATTGTGGTAAAAGTGCCCATGATAGCTGACGGCGTCAAGGCAATCAAATGGTTTACCGATAATGGCATCAGAACAAACTGCACCCTCATCTTTAGTGCCGGCCAGGCAATGGTAGCCGCGAAGGCAGGCGCAGCCTATGTTTCGCCATTTATTGGTCGTATTGATGATAGCGGATGGGATGGCCTTGAACTCATCCATCAGATCGCACATATATTTGAAGTACAGGGTTTTCAATCGCAAATATTGGCAGCTTCCATCCGCAGTGCATTGCATATTATAAAGTGTGCGGAAGCCGGTGCTGACGTTTGCACCTGCCCGTTAGATTCCATGTTGGGTTTATTGAAACATCCCCTTACAGATATTGGCCTTGCAAAATTTGTTGCCGATGCAAAGAAATTTGCTTAAAGAAATTATTTTTTTCAAATGGCCCGGAATATCCCGGATTTTTTATTAGCGCTTCTTTTTTTGTGATCGCTTAGGATTTACTGGTTCTTCGTTTAAAATTTCATTCAGCGTTTTCAACTTTTCATCATCGGGTTTCTTTTTTATGTAAAGAGTAAATTGTTTGCGCAATGCAGGGTTTGATTTTAAAGTAGCCGTTATGGTAACAAATTCTTTACTAAAGTTTGGCTCTATCCATAAGCTGTTGCCGTAAAACTTTCCGTCTGTAGCGGTAAAAATAATTCGCGAAGTATCTAGTGGAATAAATCTTCCTGAAGATAATTTTCCATCTATATTAATATAATTATAAGTACCCTTCTTCAGGCTGTCTGTATAAAGATCTGCATAAATGCTATCTATTTTCTGCGAGAATGAATAGAAAGGAAAAATCAAAACAGTTAGTAAAAGTTGCGTTCTTTTCATAATAAAAGCATTAATGGCAAAATAGAATATGCCGGTTGTTTTGATGTGTAAAATGTAAAATTGATTAAAATTAATTTTGTTAAATAAAAATTTTCACTACATATTTGCATTGCAAATGAAAATAAATAATACATACAACAGTTGGTGGCAAACAATCTTATGATTGTGCCGCTTCTGTATTTGTATTTTAAAAATATCAATGCCCCGGCACAAAGCCGGGGTTTTTTTATAGTATGAAAAAGATTGAACTTACTACTACTTTTAAAAAGTTATTAGCCGATGTGCATACGCCCGTAGGCATTTACCTGCGCCTGCGCGATCGTTTCCGCGATACGATTTTGCTGGAGAGCACCGACTTTCATGTTGGAGAAAACAGTTATTCCATTATTGGTATCAACGCTATTGCCGGTATTGAAATAAGTTCTTACCGTGAAATTGAATATAAACTTCCGCTGCAAAAAACTACAAAAATAAAAATTGATGAGAACAGCAGCGTGGGTAAGGAGCTGTCAAAATTTATACAGTATTTCAATTGTATTGTTCCTTCAGAAATCCCGGCAGTCAAGGCCCAGGGCTTGTTTGGATACACCACATTTGATGCGATACAATTTTTTGAAGATATTAAATTCAAATCATCGGCTACGGTGCCGGAAATTCCGTTGATTCGTTACCGCTTGTATCAATATGTGATTGTAATTAATCATTTCAAAGACGAATTATTTATTTGCGAAAATCATATTAAAGATTTAAAGAGCGAAGTGGAAGTGGTGGAGAGTTTAATCAAAAGCAAAGATGTGCCTTCGTATCCTTTTGCCAGCGAAACAAAAGAAGCCTCCACGCTTACGGATGATGAATATGTGGAGATGGTAAAAAAAGGAATTGCCAGTTGCAAGCGGGGCGATGTGTTCCAGGTGGTGCTGAGCAGGAAGTTTTCTCAAAAATTTTCCGGTGACGAATTTAATGTGTATCGCGCTTTGCGAAATATTAACCCAAGCCCGTATCTTTTTTATTTTGATTATGGCGATTACCGTTTATTCGGCAGCAGCCCCGAAAGCCAGCTGATTGTTCAAAACAAAACTGCTATTGTTCATCCAATTGCCGGAACTTTCAGAAGAACGGGCAATGATGCGGTAGATGAAGAGCTGGCTGCAAAGCTTGCCAAAGACGAAAAGGAAAATGCAGAACACGTAATGCTTGTTGATCTTGCAAGAAACGATCTCAGCCGTTTGTGCACCGATGTAAAAGTGAGTCGCTTTTGCGAAGTGCAATATTTTTCACACGTTATTCACCTGGTAAGTGAAGTGAAAGGTAAAGTAACTGATAATGCTAACCCGTTTGATTTGCTCGCCATAAGTTTCCCTGCTGGCACGCTGAGCGGCGCTCCGAAATACAAAGCCATGCAACTGATAAGTGCTTACGAACAAGATGCAAGAAGTTATTATGGAGGTTGTATTGGTTTTATCGGATTTAATGGCAATGTGAATCATGCAATTTTAATTCGGAGTTTTTTAAGCAAGGATAATAATCTTATTTATCGCGCGGGTGCAGGTATTGTAGCCGCATCCGACCCTGCCAGTGAATTACAGGAAGTAATTAATAAATTAAATGCATTAACAGCGGCTATCGCATCTGCAGAAAAAATATAACCATGAAAATTTTAATTTTTGATAATTACGATTCATTTACTTACAACCTTGTGCATGTTGTTGAAAAAATAATTCATGGTAAAGTGGATGTGTATAGAAATGATAAAATAGCGTTGGAAAAAATGAAGGAGTATGATAAGATTATTTTATCTCCGGGGCCGGGGCTTCCCGAAGAATCGGGCCTGCTGCTGCCTTTGATAAAAGAGTATGCTGCCACGAAATCCATATTGGGCGTCTGTTTGGGGCACCAGGCCATCGGCGAATCTTTTGACGGAAAGCTCATTAATTTAAGCACCGTCTATCATGGAGTGGCTACTACCTGCAAGCTATTAACGAATGATGAGCTAATGTTTCAGGGATTACCGGATGAATTTGAAGCAGGCCGTTATCATTCATGGATTGTAAGTAAAGAAAATTTTCCCGATGTATTGGAAATAACTGCAGAAGATGAGAACGGATACATTATGGCATTGCGTCATAAAAAATATGATGTGAAAGGAGTGCAGTTTCATCCAGAAAGTGTGCTGACTCCAATGGGAGAAAAAATTATGCGAAACTGGCTAAACAATTAGTATGAAAGAGATTCTTAAATATTTATTCGAACATAAAACCTTATCAAAAGAGAAGGCAAAAGAAGTATTGCTCAATATTTCGAAGGGAATGTATAACGATACCGAGATTGCGTCTTTCATAACGGTGTACCTTATGCGAAGTATTACTATTCCGGAGTTGGCTGGTTTTCGCGAAGCATTAATTGAGCTGTGTGTTCCGGTGAATTTAAAACCGCATCATATAATTGACATCGTGGGCACCGGCGGCGATGGAAAAAATACTTTTAATATTTCTACCGTAAGTTGTTTTATTGTGGCAGGCACCGGCCAAAAAGTGGCAAAGCACGGGAATTACGGGGCATCTTCGATCAGCGGCGCCAGCAATGTGATGGAGATGCATGGGTATAAATTTTCTTCCGATAATAAAAAGTTATTGAACGAAGTGGAAGAAGCAAATATTTGTTTTATGCATGCACCGATGTTTCATCCCGCGCTGAAAGTGGTGGGGCCAACCAGGAAGAATCTTGGTATCCGCACTTTTTTTAATATGCTTGGGCCAATGGTAAATCCTGCATTGCCCGATGTGCAGGTGGTGGGTGTATATAATCTTGAAATGGCACGCATCTATTCGTACATGTTGCAGCAGAGTGGAAAAAAATTTACGATTGTTCATGCGCTTGATGGATACGATGAAATATCATTGACAGGCGACACCAAAGTAATCACCAATGATGGCGAAAAAATTTATAATGCAGAAGAATTGGGAAAACGAATGGTAAGTGCAGAGGACATTCATGGAGGGGAAACAGTTGAAGAAGCTGCAAGAATATTTTTAAAAATTTTAAGAGGAGAGGGAAGCTGGTCGCAGAATGCGGTGGTGCTGGCCAATGCAGCTACTGCGTTGTTTGCCACTGGTAATTATCCTGGTTATGAACATTGTTATGGCCTTGCTGTAGAAAGCCTTGATGACGGTAAGGCATATAACTGTTTTAAAAAATTAATGAGCTTGCAAAGATGAATATTCTTGATACGATAATTGCACATAAAAAAGTTGAAGTTGAAAAACAAAAGCAACTGAAACCTGCCCGCGAATTGGAGAAAGGCTTTTTTTTTAAAAACGAAACACGTTCGTTTAAAGAGTATTTATTGCGAATAGATAAAACGGGAATTATTGCAGAATTTAAAAGGAAATCGCCATCTAAAGGAATTATTAATGATAGTGTGGATGTGAAGGAAGTAACATCGGGATATGCGAAATACGGGGCCAGCGCACTTTCTGTATTAACCGATGAAAATTTTTTTGGGGGCTCTATGGATGATCTCCTCGCTGCCACTATTAATGCTATACCCATTCTGCGAAAAGATTTTATTATTGACGAATATCAGTTGATTGAATCGAAATCTTATGGTGCAGAAATAATTTTGTTGATTGCGGCTTGCCTCAGCAAAGAGGAAGTAAAAAATTTGTCGTCCTTTGCAAAAAATATTGGCCTGAGTGTATTGCTGGAAATTCACAATAAACATGAGATTGCACATATTTGCGATAGCATTGATGTAGTAGGCGTAAATAACCGTGATTTAAAAACTTTTGTTGTTGATATTAACCGTTCAGTTGAGTTAAGCGAAATGATTCCCCAAAGCATGATAAAAATATCTGAAAGTGGCATTGATGATCCTTCGTCCATACAACTGTTGAGAAAATACGGCTATAGCGGTTTTTTGATTGGTGAAAAATTTATGAAACACCCCGACCCGGCGATTGCCTTTGCTCAGTTTGCGGAACAATTAAAAGATGAAACATGCGAGTAAAAGTTTGCGGCATCACGCTTGAAGAACAGTTGACGATATTGCCTTCGCTGGGAGCAACATTCGCGGGCTTTATTTTTTATCCGCAATCACCGCGGTATGTATTGCACCGGATGAGTATGGAACAAATAAGAAAGGAAACCAGCATCAATAAAGTGGGTGTGTTTGTGAATGCACCTGCAGAGGAAGTGTTGAAGATAGTAGATGATTGCAGATTGCATATTGTACAATTGCATGGCGACGAAACACCACGCTATTGCGAAAAGATAGCCGACTATATTTCGGTAATTAAAGTTTTCCGCATCAGCGAAACAGATAACATTGCCTGGCGCATTAAAGATTACCGCGATATGTGCGATATGTTTATGTTTGATACAGAAGGCAAGGTCTATGGCGGCACGGGGAAAAAATTTGATTGGGATAAACTGAGTGAAATAGAGATTGGTAAGCCTTATTTTCTTAGTGGCGGCATTGAACCAACGGATGTTGGCCGGTTGCGAAACTTTGCAGCAAAGCCTTCCGCCAAGGACTTGTTTGCAGTTGATATCAACAGTAAGTTTGAAATTGCACCCGGAGTAAAAAACCTTGATGCAATAAAACTTTTTATCACTGAATTAAATAGTAACGATAAAGGATAAACGAAGCATTAGGAAAGTATGAAAAAATTTTTTGTAAATAAAAAAGGTTACTACGGCGAATTTGGCGGAGCCTATATTCCCGAGATGCTGCATAATAATGTAGAAACACTTCAAAAGAATTATTTAAAAATTATTGCGAATAAAAATTTCCGGCAGGAATTTAATTCGTTGCTGAAAGATTATGCAGGCCGGCCAACGCCATTATATTTTGCAGGGCGACTCAGCAAAAAATATCATGCGCAAATTTTTCTGAAGCGTGAAGATCTGAATCATACCGGGGCGCATAAAATAAATAATACCATTGGACAAATATTATTAGCGGAGCGCTTAGGTAAAAAAAGAATTATTGCCGAAACCGGCGCCGGCCAGCATGGTGTAGCTACTGCTACCGTTTGTGCATTGAAGGGACTGGAATGTATTGTGTATATGGGCGAAAAAGATATGGCACGCCAGGCGCCAAATGTGGCACGCATGAAAATGCTGGGAGCAAAAGTTATTCCTGCTACAAGTGGAAGTAAAACACTAAAAGATGCTACCAATGAAGCCATCCGGGATTGGATCAATAACCCTGGTAGCACATATTACATAATTGGAAGTGTTGTTGGCCCGCATCCATATCCCGATATGGTAGCGCGTTTTCAAAGCGTGATCAGTAAAGAAATTAAAAAACAACTGAAAGAAAAAATTGGTAAAGCGTTACCCGATTATGTGATTGCATGTGTGGGCGGAGGCAGTAATGCAGCGGGTGCATTTTATCATTTTTTAAATGATGAATCTGTAAAACTTATTGCAGTGGAAGCGGCAGGCGAAGGAATAAGCAGCGGCATGAGTGCGGCAACCACGCAACTGGGCACCAAAGGAATTTTGCATGGAAGCAAAAGCCTGGTGATGCAAACAGCAGATGGCCAGGTAATAGAGCCACACAGCATTTCGGCGGGATTGGATTATCCCGGCATTGGGCCGTTGCATGCTTATTTATATGAAAGTAAGAGAGCCACTTTCCTGAGTGCAACAGATGATGAATCGCTTGCTGCGGCATTTGAGCTGGCAAGGTTAGAAGGAATTATTCCTGCATTGGAATCGGCACATGCGCTGTTTGCTTTGAACAAACTTGATTTGAAAGAGGATGATGTAGTGGTAGTAAACCTGAGTGGCCGTGGAGATAAGGATATGGATACTTATATGAAACACATTGAATAAATGAATGATGAATCGTATTGAAAAAATATTTCGCAATAAAAAGAGCCATGTGCTCAGTATTTATTTTACTGCCGGCTTTCCGGGGTTAGAGGATACAAATACAATTTTACTTTCATTGGCAAACAATGGTGCTGACATTGTTGAAATTGGTATGCCTTACAGCGATCCGCTGGCCGATGGTCCTGTGATACAATCTAGCAGCAGCAAGGCTTTGAGCAATGGCATGACTATTCCAAAACTTTTTGAACAACTTAAAATATTACATCGTAGCAGTCCTCCTTTAGCAGACAAAGGTTTAATATTGATGGGTTACCTTAATCCCGTGTTGCAATATGGTATAGAAAAATTTTGCGAAGAGGCGCAGCATGCCGGCATTGATGGCCTCATTCTTCCCGACCTTCCGATGGATGAATATGAAAAAGAATATAAAAAGCTTTTTAAAAAACACCAGCTTGATTTTATTTTTTTAATAACGCCCGAAACAAGCGAAGAACGGATAAAAAAAATTGATCGTTTAAGTAAAGGTTTTATTTATGCAGTATCTTCTTCTTCTGTTACCGGCATTGATAAAAACCTCGATGCACAACAGCAATATTTTGAAAGATTGAAAAGAATGCACTTAAAAAACCCGCTAATGGTTGGGTTTGGGATAAAGGATCATCATACCTTTTCGCAGGCCTGCGCATATACAAATGGTGCTATTATTGGAACGGCTTATATTAAGGCAATTGAAAACGCTGCAGATTTGAATACGGAAACAAACAAATTTATTAACTCAATATTGAATAGAAACCCTGTGCCATAGTTGACCTTTTGCCCGAAAAAAATTATTTTTGTAAGCTAATTATTACAAATGAAAAAGATATTCTTGTTGTTGCTTTTACTTCCTGTAATTGTTTTTTCTCAAACTAAAAATACGGAACCTGAAAAGGGTTTTGTAATTAGTGGTAATGTTACCGGATATGCAGATGGTACTTCGGTATCTTTTGTAAACAATCAAACTGGTTCGCTTGAAAAGCAGACCACCATTGAGAAAAATAAGTTTACTATCAAAGGCGAAATGCCGGAGCCAGGCATTATGGTACTCGTTTTTGGGGAACAGCCTCCTGGTATTCCATTGTTTTTGGACAATAGTCATGTAAAGATTTCAGGCAGCAAAGATTCGCTCGATAAACTGGTGATAACAGGATCTTCTTCGCACAATGACTTTACGGAATTTTCAAAAGAATTAAAACCTTACGAAAACCTTTTTGCGGAAGGTGCTGTGCCAGATAAAGCTTCCATGGAAGCAGTGGAAAAAATTTGTGATGCGTTTGTAGAAAAGCATCCTGCTTCATTCGTATCTCCTGTTGCCATCATACGTTTATTGCAGGTAAGTGCGAATAGTGCTGAGGTAGAAAAATTATATGCGATGATGCCTGCAAAAGTGCAGGGCAGTTCTTTGGGGCAATACGTGAATCAGCAAATACAGGAATCAAAAATAAACCCGATTGGATCGGTGATAAAAGATTTTTCACAAACAGATACTGCCGGAAAGCCCATCAGCATTGCCTCTTTAAGAGGCAAATATGTGTTGGTTGATTTTTGGGCAAGCTGGTGCCGTCCATGCAGAATGGAAAACCCGAATGTGGTGGCCGCTTACAATAAATATCACGATAAGAATTTTACCATCCTCAGTGTTTCCCTCGACCAGGCAAAGCCCGCATGGATGGATGCTATTAAAATGGATGGACTTATCTGGAATCATGTAAGTGACCTGCAAGGCTGGAACAATGCAGTGGCTACTTTGTTTCAAATACGGCAAATACCACAAAATATTTTAATTGACCCCGCAGGAAAAATTATTGCAAAAAATTTGAGAGGCCCCATGCTGGATAGCGAATTGTCGCAGGTGTTGCAATAAACTAACGGTAATGCATAAACGAAAAAAAGGTTAACCCATCAACTGCCGCTTGTACAGTTGCACCGTGTTTTCCAATCCATAATACAATGCATCGCAGATTAAGGCATGACCGATGGAAACTTCGAGTAATCCCGGAATGTGTTGTGCAAAATATTTAAGGTTGTTGAGGTCAAGATCGTGGCCTGCATTAATTCCTAATTTTAATTCGTTTGCTTTTTTTGCAGCAGCAATATAATTTTTTATAGCGTCTTCTTTATCGCCGCTTGCATACCGGCTTGCATAACCTTCGGTGTATAATTCTATTCTGTCTGTACCGGTTGCCTTTGCACCTTCCACCATTTTGATATCAGGATCCACAAAGATGGAAACCCTGATGCCGGCTTTTTGAAAAACAGTTATTATTTCCGTTAAATAATTTTTATTTTTAATAGTATCCCATCCATGATCGGAAGTTAACTGCCCCAATGCATCGGGAACCAGTGTTACCTGGTCAGGTTTATTTGCCAAAACAAGATCAACAAATTTTTGTTCTTTGGGATTGCCTTCAATATTAAATTCATTGGCAACGGCGATAATTTTTTTTAATTCAAATACATCAGCATAACGAATGTGTCGTTCATCCGGCCGGGGATGCACGGTAATACCTTCGGTGCCGAAACGCTGAATGTCAATAGCAGTCTTTATTACATCGGGATTGTTGCCACCCCTCGAATTGCGGAGCGTGGCAATCTTATTTATATTTACTGAAAGTTTGGTCATGTATGCAAAGGTATGTTTTGAAAGGTGAATTGTTGATTTGTTGATTGTTTAAATTGTTGAATTGTTTAAATTGTTTTATTCATCTTCAGTAAATAATTTATGGTGGAGTTTAATGCAGTAATAAAAAAATTTGCAGAGCAGGGAGAAAAGACGGGCTGGTCGTATATTGAAATACCGGAAGATATTGCGAATAAAATAAAACCTAACTGTAAAAAATCATTCCGGGTAAAAGGTATGTTGGATGATTACAAAATAGAACGCGTAAGCCTGTTGCCCATGGGCGGGGGAAATTTTATAATACCTATTAATGCAACACTGCGAAAAGCATTGGGCAAAAGAAAAGGAGAAATGGTAAAAGCAAACCTTGCCGAAGATGCACGCGGTGTGCAGATGAATAAAACATTTCTACTTTGCCTTGCCGATGAACCTTCCGCGCTTGAATTTTTTAATTCTTTACCCGGCAGCCATCGCAATTATTTCAGCAAATGGATTGACAGTGCAAAAACAGAAGCCACCAGGGAAAAGCGCATAACCATGTCCGTTAGTGCATTATCGCGCAGGCTTGGCTATGCCGGAATGATGCGGATGAAAAAAGAAGATGGATTATAAAATAATTTTTCATAAAACATTACTTACTGCTTTTGTATTTTTAATACATTATTTTGAGAAAATTTTATTTTTTAGCTGAGAAACATTGATACCTCCACAAACACTGGAAAGAAAGTTAGGCCTGGCACATGCCTCAGCCATCAACATGATTGACATGGTGGGCATTGGCCCATTCATTACCATGCCCATGGTTATTGGCATGATGAACGGCCCGTATTTTTTATATGCATGGCTTGCCGGCGCTTTTCTTTCAATGGTGGATGCAATGATATGGAGTGAACTGGGAACTGCATTTCCCAAAGCAGGTGGCTCATACAATTTCTTAAAAGAAGCTTATGGAAAAAATACCGCCGGCAAACTAATGAGTTTTTTATTTGTTTGGCAAACGATGATACAGGCACCACTGGTAATTGCATCTGCAGCTATTGGGTTTGCAAAATATTTTTCTTTTCTAGTACCTCTGAATTTTGTTACCGAAAAAATTGTCAGTGGGAGTGTTGTTATTTTAATTGTTGTGTTGTTATATAGAAAAATAGAAGCTATTGGTAAAATCAGCATTTTTCTGTGGAGCGGTGTCATCATTACCATGTTTTGGATTATTGGCGGAGGTATAACACATGGGAATTTTTTAACTCCCATAAAAAATATTAATAATGGGATTAAAATTGATTACGCATTTTTAGCCGCAATGGGATTTGCAAGTGTAAAGTCGGTGTACAGTTATTTGGGTTATTACAATGTTTGTCATTTGGGCAGCGAAATAAAAAATCCATCCAAAAATATTCCGCGCAGTATGTTTATTTCTATTGCAGGTATTGCGCTTCTTTATTTATTGATGAACATTAGCGTTACCAGTGTCATTCCATGGCAAGTGGCTAAGAACAGCCAGTTTTTGGTGAGTGAGTTTATACAGGAGATTGCCGGAAAAAATGCTGCAAAAGTGGCTACCTGCCTCATTCTATGGGTTGCGTTTGCGTCGGTATTTTCTGCTACGCTTGGCTACAGCCGCATTCCGTATGCTGCTGCGGCTGATGGAGAATTCTTTGAAATATTTGCAAAGGTGCATCCCGAAAAAAAATTCCCTTACATATCATTATTGGTTCTTGGCAGCATTGCATTTGTTTTCAGTTTGCTTTTTAAACTTGCGGATGTTATCAGCGCTATACTTGCCATGCGGGTGATGATTCAATTTATCGGGCAGGCTGTTGGTTTGCTTTTGTTGCGCTATAAAAAAAATGATATTATATTTCCTTACAAGATGCCTTTGTTTCCGCTGCCGGTAATTCTTGCAATTACGATGTGGTTATATATTTTAATTTCCACCGGCGGGCAACTGATGATAAGCGGACTGGTTATTACTTTAGCTGGTTCGGTTGTTTATTTTTTAAAAGCAAAATTGAAAAAGGAATGGCCCTTCGGACATGATGAATTACACCCGGTTTTTTAAACTCAGCATTTCTTCTTGCATCCGCTCAATTTTTTCCAATAAATAATTGATCGTTTCTATTCCTTCAATATTTATATCAAGATCATAATGCAGGCGAATGAACTTTTCTATTTTATCAATCTCGTCAGGATGAATGTAAGCTGAACTTTTTATGGATGTAATACTGATCAATCCTGAACTTACGAGTGAACTGATAAAAGAATATTCAATATTATGATGTATGCAAAATTCTTCGGCGGGTATTAATTCATCATGATTCATAAAAAAACTTTTGAGTTACAATTTTGATAGCTCTGTGAACAATTGTTTTTGTTTGTCGGTTAAATGAGTGGGAAGTTTCACGTTCCAGGTAATGTACAGGTCGCCAAACTCATCTTCTTTTTTATACACCGGAAAACCTTTCCCTTTCAAACGAATCTTAGCTCCGTTTTGTGTATAAGGATTCACTTTTAATTTTATTTTTCCATCCATCGTCTCAACCGTTTTTTCACCGCCTAATACTGCAGTGTACAAATCAATGTCTTCATTTTTGTAAAGATCATTGCCATCGCGTTTGAATGATGTATCATTTTTAATCACAAACGTAATGAGTAAATCGCCGTTAGGCCCGCCATTGGCGCCTTCGCTGCCATAGCCTTTCAGCCGTATCACCTGCCCGTTTTCAACACCGGCAGGAATCGTAATGCGCACCTGCTTTCCATTTATGTTGAGCGTTTGCTTATGCGTTTTATATGCATCCGTTAACGACAAATGCAATTCGGCGCTATAATCCTGCCCGCGATATTTTGCACGGCTTCTTCTTCCCCCGCCGCCAAACAATGATTCAAAGAAATCTGAAAATTCGGAGTCATCGCCGGAAGAATACGTATAATGTTCAAAAGGATCCTCGCCAAAACCTCGTCTGCCAAAACCTTGTGCACCGCGTTGTTGTTTGGCTTGTTCGTACTGTTCGGCATGTTTCCAGTTTTCGCCATATTGATCATACTTTTTTCTTTTCTCGGGATCACTGAGCACTTCATTAGCTTCGTTTATTTGCTGAAACTTGCGGTGAGCCTCTTTATCATTTGGGTTCAGGTCGGGATGCAGCTTGCGCGCCAGTTTGCGATATGCTTTCTTTATGTCATCGGCAGAAGCGTTTTTATCAACGCCCAATGTTTTATAATAATCAACAAAATCCATTTTCTTAATTAAAAATTTTTAATAAAATTAAGCGATAAAAAAATAAAATAAATTTTATGCTATTCAAATCAACCATTGATTTTTTTTACTTTTGAGTATATGAAAAATAAATCACCTGCACGGGAAGCATTGTTTTCAGGTATTTCTTTTAGTATTATAATATTTATCGTATATCTCATATTTCATATAACTGGTTTCAACAGGCTGATGGGTATTGTAGATACCTGGCCAGCGCTTATCATCAGGAGTGTTTTATCCGGCATTCTATTTTATCTATTTCTTCTTTATTGGCTTAAAGCAAAAGAACGAAAGAATAAGAATGAAGCAGAAAAAAGTTGAGCATTCTTCTAACATTATTTTACCCCGGGTATCTTTTTAATGCAACAAAATAATTTTCCGTTCACCTGCGGGTGACCCAATTTTTTAAATATCTTTATTATTATGAAAAATATTTTACGTAAAAAAGCTTTCGTATCAACGATACTAATTTTAGTCATTGTTTTTATTCTTGAATTTATAGCCGAAAAGACTGGGATCAATAGGAGGTTAGGGCTTACTAATGAATTCACCTTTTGGGCTGTTATAATTAAATCTATCGTAGGTGGGGCGATCTATTATTTTTTGATACTTTATTTGATGAAAAGAAAATTGAGAAGGCAAACGGAATAACTGTAGGAAAAACTTTTAATTGTATGAAAAATTTTTTTATCCCGCTTTTACTTATTTCATCCTGCACTATTGCCCCGCATGTTACCGTTACAAACGTGGGTAACGGAAACAACATGAGCAACCCGATAGCCGATGGAAAAATATACGCAACCGCCTATCAGCAGCGGGCTGCCGAGTATCGCGCCTTATGCTACCAGGCATACAACATCGCACGGTTACGCATAGACGAAGATTTGAAAAAACATACCGATAAACCCAAAGCGGTGATTACTGATATTGATGAAACGCTTTTAAACAACAGCACCTTTGAAGCACACCAGGTATTGCAGGGAAAAGATTATGAATCCGCAGCATGGTACGACTGGTCGTCGAGGATAGCAGCGGATACAGTGCCCGGCAGCCTTGATTTTTTCCGGTATGCTGCTTCTAAAGGGATTGTTGTTTTTTATGTAACTAACAGGAGCGAAAGGGAAAGGGCATTTACTTTAAAAAATCTGCAAAAATTTAATTTTCCTGATGCAGACAGTGTTCATTTATTCCTTATGCAAAACACATCTTCCAAAGAAAGCCGCAGGCAGGCAATTGAAGCGAACTATACTGTGGTAATGTTATTGGGCGATAATCTTGGAGACTTCAGTTCTTTCTTTGATAAAAAAACGGTGGAGCAACGAAACGATAATGTAAATGCACTAAAGAGCGAGTTTGGAAATAAATTTATAGCATTGCCCAACCCGGTATATGGCGATTGGGAAAGTTCATTGTATCAATATAACTATTCGCTCGCGCCTGCGCAAAAGGATTCGGTGATTAAAGCATCTTTATACTCATATTGATATTATAAAACAGATATCCACTCGCTGGCTGCTGCAAGCTCTTCCATTTTAAAACCTCTTGCCGGGCATGGAATGAAAATACCAAACGTGTTGGTGAATTTTTTTATTCCTTCTTTTTTAGTTACGATGGCGAGTTTGTTCCATTTGGAAAAATGCCGGAAACCTAACAGGCCATCTTCAATCCATGCACCTAACGTGTAATCTTTTAACCCGGTGTTCAATATAAGGAGGTAGTTGATCTTCCGGGCAGAAGAAGCGACCTTTTTTACCAGTGGATTGATTGTTTTGTGATAATCTTCTTTGGTGACTTTGCCGGTTGCCCGAAAAGCAGTAACATACTCCGGAAAGCCTTGTACTACTTCAATCATAAAATGTATTTATTAGTTTTAATCAATTGTGCGGTTGAGTTATGAAACACAATGTAACTGTTTTTATACATTCATTTTGCCAATCAAAGTTCACCTTTTATAAATTAATACAGGTATTTTTTTAATGCAGTTATATAAATGAAAAACTCCCGTTAGAAAACAGGAGCTTTAAAATTTTTGTTGAAAATTTTATCCCTGGGTGCGCTGGCTTTTAAAAAAGGATTAAGTGAATATTACTCTTATAAGAGGCTGGCCAATCAAGGGATATGACTTTATCCGGAGGTTACAGGATCATTTGATAGAAAAAAGAAGTTGATTGATATTGGATTTGGTATGGCTTTCTTAGAGATCGGGATTGGTTTATTTCGAAAGGATTTTGGATTTGGATCAATGTTTTTGAGCTTCAATCAACTCCTGATACAAATGTACCCATACACGGAGCCGCTAACAATAGCACTACTGCCCGATTTAATGTTTATTATATTTACACATTAAAGTAGTATTTACACGATGGCTGGTATCGTAAATTTTACGGGCAGTTGTTTTTGTAAATGTTTTTTTAAGTGGATGCCAGCCACTTGAAAAAAATTCTCCAAAGGGATATACTTTATCTTTATGCTATGAAAACGGTCCGGCTAAAAATTGCAGGAAAAGTGCAGGGGGTTTTTTATCGGGCATCAGCTAAAGAAGTTGCTGACCGCTACCAGCTTTCCGGCTGGATTAGAAATGCGCTGGATGATACGGTAGAGGCAATGGTTACCGGTGAAGAATTGCATATTGAAAAATTTGTTGAATGGTGCCGGCAAGGCCCAAAAAAAGCAATCGTAACTAATGTAGAAATTATCAATGAGTCATTACATTTTTTTGAAACGTTTGACATTATAAGATAACTTATCATAAAATGCAAAATGTAAAATGCAAATCACAAATCACAAGAAACAAAGCACAAATAAACTAGAAAATAAATCACAAATCACAAATAAATTCTATGAATTTTAAATTTTTAATTTCACATTTTACATTTTTAATTTTTTGTACCAACTTTTGTTTTGCGCAAAAATTTTATTTACTGGCAGGCACCTATACCGGCTCAGGAAGCAAGGGGATTTATGTATATTCATTCAATGCATCCAACGGGCAAATAAAGTGGGTGAGCAATACTGATACGGCATCTAATCCATCCTTCGTTATTTTTTCGCACAATAAAAAATTTGTGTATGCAGTAAATGAAACAAACGGTAAAGACCCCGGCAGAGTGTCTGCTTATATTTTTAATAAAAAAAACGGAACATTACAATTTATCAACTCCCAATTGTCGGGCGGAGACGACCCTTGCTATCTGGCCCTATCACTTAATGATAAATGGCTGACGGTTGCAAACTATACGAGCGGAAGCGCCACTGTTTTTCCAATCAACAACGATGGGTCGTTGCAGCCTTATGTGCAATTGATACAGGATACAGGAACCAGCGTAAATAAAGACCGCCAGGAAAAAGCTCATGTACATGAAACCGTTTTTTCGTCCGGTGATCATTATCTTTTTACACCCGACCTCGGCGCTGATAAAGTGATGATATATAAATTTAACGCACACTCAAAAAAACCATTAACACCTTCTTTGCCTGCATTTGTAAAAACACCCGCAGGCAATGGGCCGAGACATATACTTTTTTCGACCAATAAAAAATTTGCTTATCTCATTTGCGAATTGAGCGGAACAGTACTTGTATATAATTATAATGATGGTAAATTGAAACAAATCCAGGAAATAGCTGCACACCCAAAGGGATACAAGGGTGAGATTGGAAGTGCTGAACTTGCTATATCGCCCGATGGAAAATTTTTATATGCTTCTAACCGCGGAGATGAAAATACTCTTGCAATTTTTTCTATAAATTCTTTTACCGGTAAATTAAAAACAGTGGGCTACCAGGATGTAAAAGGAACCATGCCAAGAGATTTTATCATTGACCCCACCGGGAAATATTTGCTGGTAGCCAACCAGGGTAGTAACAATATTGTGATCTTTAAAAGAAATGCTAAAACTGGATTGTTAAGTTCTCTTCGTGACCAGGTTCAGGTGCAAAAACCTGTTTGCCTGCAACTGTTAGAAATGGGCAATTAAACCCTTATCATTTGCTGAAGTCAATTTATTGAAATGTACTTTATTTAACACTATCAATTATGAATCCCTCAACAATTGGATTATATTTGGTAGCAATTCTTTTAAAACAAAAAACATTTATGAAAACTACAATTGGTATTTTGATGTTGGCCGGTTTTACCGTAGCAGCATTCAACGGAGCAGATGCCCAAAGGAGAGGCCATGATTCGGGTGGATGGAGTGGGAGAGAATCAAATACTGGCGGGCGCAGTTTTAATACGCGAAGTTTTTCGGAAGGAAGAAGTTTCAACCCTGGTAATAGTTTCCACCAAAATAATACTGCAAGAGTTCCATCTTTCAGACAAAATAATTTTTTTCATCAAAATAATTCTACACCTGTTCAACGAAATCAAAGAATTTTTACACAACGTAACACCATAACTGATAATCGCCCTTTTTCAACTCCGCAAAGGAATGTGATCACACGCAATGATTTCAGAGTAAATAATAATAATCGCGTAAGCACACCGAACACCGTGTTTAACCGCAATGATTTCAGAGTAAATAATAATCGCGTGAGCACACCAAACACTGGGTTTAACCGCAATGATTTTAGAGTAAATAATAATAATCGCGTGAATACTCCAAACACCGGGTTTAACCGCGACAGGGTTTTTAATAACCGCACAACCGTTTACAATAATACATACCGGTATAACAATAACAGATACACCGGCTATCATTACGACCGGAGATATTATGGTGGCGGATATTATTATTATAACAACAGGCGTTATTCTTTTATGTATGGCACGCGCTATGCATACATTCCCAGGAGTTTTATTAGTTTAAGTTTTGGAGGTATCAATTATTGGTATAATGACGGATGTTACTGGGGCTGGTATGGTGGATATTATCAACCCATCTTCCCTCCGTTTGGCATTCATATTTCAGTATTGCCTTATGGTTATTACCAGTTTTATTGGGGTGGCTATCCCTATTACTATTACAATGGCATTTATTACAGGTATTATGATGATTATTATGAAGTGGTAGATGCACCCATGGGCGCTGTGGTATATTCATTGCCTGCCGGTGTAAGAACGGTAGTGATTAATGGCGAAACAATGTATGAGCTGAATGGTACGTACTATAAGCAGGGAATAGATGCAAATGGTCGCACTATATATACCGTAGTAGGAAAATATGGAGTGGTAAATAACACCGATGCTGATGTAAATAATGTACCCAATAATAGTGCTCCGAACGATAATTATGCTCCACAGGACAACAACGATTATAATTACAACCAGGATAATGCACCTAATAACTCCACATCATTACAAATGGGCGACCAGGTAACTGAATTGCCTGATGGCTCCAAAGCTGTGGTGATAAATGGTGAACAATTATATGTAACACCCGACAACGTTTATTTGAAACAGCAGGTTGATGGAGGCGTTACTAAATATACAGTTGTAGGAAAATAATTGGAGTACATTTCAGTGGTAATTTTGCTTAGATCTTGATGCCGGTGTTTTCCACCGGCATTTTTTATAAAAAAAATAAAGCCACCATGGCGGTGGCCTTACTTTTTAGAAATCTTTATTAGTGATGAGTCATCAGACATTCGCATTCACCTTGGCGCCGTTTTTATATTCGCCTAACACAACCACTCTTTTATATTTTGAATATTGTTTGGCTGCAAGCTGCATTGCTGCTTCGGTTTCGCTTCTTAATTTTAATCCTTTATTTTCCCCGGAATTATATATTTCAATATAAAATCCGTCTCTGAGTGTGATTGCTCTTTCTCTTGGTCTTCCTGCTTTCATTTGAATGTATTTATTTTAATTAAAAAATAGGTTCGTTAATATTAATACCTGTATGTGTCAGTTTTGTAAGGGCCTTCTTTCGGTATCCCCAGATATTTGCTTTGTTCATCGGTGAGTTGTTCTAATTCTACACCAATTTTTTTCAGATGAAGGCGTGCTACTTTTTCATCCAAATGTTTTGGTAACACATATACTTTGTTTTCGTATTTATTTCCGTGTTGCCAAAGTTCCATTTGTGCCAATACCTGGTTGGTAAATGAATTGCTCATTACAAAACTTGGATGGCCGGTAGCACAACCTAAATTTACCAGGCGCCCTTCTGCCAGCACGATGATATCTTTTCCATCAATGGTATATTTATCTACTTGCGGTTTAATAGTGTCTTTGGTATTGCCATAATTTTTATTGAGCCAGGCAATATCTATTTCAATATCGAAATGACCAATGTTGCAAACAATGGCTTTATCTTTCATGGCAAGAAAATGTTCTTTTCTTATCAGGTCGCGGCAGCCCGAAGCGGTAACAATAATATCGGCTTCTTTTACTGCATCAATCATCTTCTTTACTTCATAGCCATCCATAGCAGCCTGCAGTGCGCAGATAGGATCTATTTCTGTTACTATTACTCTTGCACCAGCGCCACGCAAACTTGCAGCAGAGCCTTTTCCAACATCGCCGTAACCACCTACTACAGCCACTTTGCCTGCCATCATTATATCGGTAGCTCTTCTTATGGCATCTACCAAACTTTCTTTACAACCATATTTATTATCAAACTTCGACTTGGTAACCGAATCATTTACATTGATAGCGGGTACAGGTAATGTTCCATTTTCCATTCTTTCGTACAGCCGGTGTACACCGGTGGTTGTTTCTTCCGATAAACCTTTTACATGCTGAATTAATTCAGGATATTTATCAAAAACCATGTTGGTTAAGTCGCCGCCATCATCCAATATCATATTCAACGGACGATCGGCGCTTCCGAAAAATAAAGTTTGTTCAATGCACCAGTCAGCATCTTCAATAGTTTGACCTTTCCATGCAAATACACCAATGCCCTTTGCTGCAATGGCGGCTGCTGCATGATCCTGTGTTGAAAAAATATTGCACGAGCTCCACTTTACTTCTGCACCTAATTCTATCAATGTTTCAATCAATACTGCAGTTTGAACAGTCATGTGCAAACATCCGGCTATCCTTGCACCCTTTAATGGTTTTTCTTTTCCGAATTCTTCACGCAACGACATCAGGCCGGGCATTTCTGCTTCTGCAAGTTTTATTTCTTTGCGGCCCCAGTCAGCAAGCGTTATATCTTTTACCTTGTAAGCAAGGTTGAAATCAATGTTTTTCTTTGTAAGTGTGGACATATTCTATTTTTTTGGTACGCGAATGTACAAAAATTAGAATAAATTTCTTTCAATAATGATAAATTTAGAATAAATGTTATATTTTTATCAAAATTAAAGAATAAAAATAAAAATTATCGTGTCAACATCAGCCGAAAAAGAAAAAGTAACCAGCACGGGTACCTTGCTAGATAAAAAAGACCTGGAGATATTGAAACTGCTTCAGGCCAATGCCAGGATTACCATAAAAGAAATATCCACAAAAATTCACCTGAGCACCACACCGGTGCACGAGCGCATTAAACGCATGGAAGAAAACGGCGTGATTAAACAATACGTAACACTCGTGAACCATGAAAAAATAAAAAAAGGTTTGATGGCGATCTGTTATGTATCTCTTAAACAGCATGGCAAAAATGCGGGAGTAAAATTTATTAAGACCATCGCTGAACTGAATGAAGTGATAGAATGTTTCAGTATTTCCGGCGAATTTGATTTTATGCTCAAAGTAATTTGCGAAGACATGAATGCCTATTACAATTTTCACGTAAACAAATTAAGTGAGATTGAAAACATGGGGCATATTCAAAGCATTTTTGTTATGGGTGTCATTAAGCAAACGCATCAGTTGATTTATTGATTGAATGAATTTCAATTTTTACTTTTACTTTTTACTTTATTTGTATTTTGGAATTTTTTATAAAAAGATGCTTCGTTTTTCCCAATCATTTTTTACAAAATTATCTGCATTAAAAAGCGTTAGCAACTGCCCGCCCGGGCTTAATGATACTACAATTAATAATTGGTGCGAAGGAAGCATGAATGTGCTGGCTCACCTGAATTCTTATTTGCAGTTACGGCCAATACCTTCTTATGGCCCGTATGAAATACATCCTTATATTTTGAAAGAAAAACTGCAATTTGATTTAAGCAGAAAGTATCTTTTGCTCGGGACTTTTCCTCCGAATAGTTACCTGCATAATACTCCTGGGTTAGGACCATTGGCAATGACACATCCTCAAATTAATAAAGTGCCGAAAGTTGATTTCTATTATGGCAATACTGCTAACTTATGGAAATATTTTTTTGGAAATAATATTTTACCTAACCGGCCTGATATTATTCAATTTCTTCAAACCAATAGCATTGCTATCAGTGATGTTATTCTTGGTGTGCAAAGGAGAAAATTTGGAAGCTATGAGGATAAAGATTTGTACAATATTTTGCCTAATTATGAGCTTTGTTCAATTCTTGATTCCAACATTGAAACGATTCTTTTTACAAGTGGTTCTTTAAAAAGTATTAAACTAAATCAAAATGATCAAATCTCATTAAGCCCGCTAAATACTTTAACCATTTTTCTTTCAATCTTAAAAACATGCCAGGCAAATTTATTAATAGAAGTTTCCGGTGACACAACGGGAAGGGGTGTTTTTTATCAATTAACAAAAGAGGGATTAGCCCTGTCTTTGCAGCAACAATCGGGGCATATAATCTGGTGGCTTAAAATTGGTGATAAAAAATTCAGGATAATCAATTTGCCCACACCAGCTACTGCACTCGGCGTGATGCGTTCAAATTTTTTCCGCAGATGGATAGTATGGAAAGCAAAACAAAATGGGCTTTCGCCTGCTCATTTTACCAACTGGAAAAAATATATGATGAATCATCCGAATATTTTTAAAACGCCTTATACGAATCAGTATCGTACTGAAGTTTATAATTTAGCCATTCAAAATATTAAAGGATTACAGCAGATTTAATTTCATGTTATTTCAATTATCCTCCAATCATCTTTAAAAATTCATCTTTTTTGCGGCGCGAAATATCAATGAGTGTACCATCCAGCAATTGCACCTGCCCGCCCTGGCTGCGTATATACTTTTGTATATAATTCATATTGATGAGATGCGAATTGTGTACGCGGTAAAAATTATAAGGCGCCAGCATCTCTTCAAAGTCTTTCAGAATTTTTGTTACGATCAGGCTCTTGTTGTCCGTTAAGAATATTTTACTGTAATTGGATCGCGACTCAATATGAATGATACTTTTTATCGGGATGAATTCAATGCCTTCCGAAGTGGATATTGCAATTTTATCTTCCTGGTTTTTGGAATCGCTCAGCGTACGTTTTAAGATATCAAGCTTTTCACGTGTATGTTTATTGATGCTTTTGGTTAACCTTTCTACTGCATTTTGCAGGTCTTCTATGCCAATGGGTTTTATTAAATAATCAAATGCACTGATGCGGATAGCATCAATGGAATAATGATTATATGCGGTGGTGAAAATGATATCAAAATCATACTCACCCAATTCTTCCAGCATCCGGAAACCGCTCATCCGCGGCATTTCTATATCAAGAAACACCACATCGGGCTGGTGCTGGCGGATAAGCACTATCCCTTCTTCAGGTGTTTGGGTCACTGCCACCACATGTATATCCGGGCAAAATACTTCTAACTTTTGCTGCAGGTTTTGAAGACTGTTTAGTTCATCATCTATTAAAATGGCCTTTATCTTTTCCATTATGTTACTTTAAGTTTTACTTCTACCCTGGTGCCATCAGGCTTATTGTGTTTGTCGTACAGGTCAGTAATCTTTACATGGCCATTGAGGTTTTCTTCATGGTTAAAAAGACGAATTCTATCTTCCGTTATTTTTAACCCGATGCTTTTGTGATGTAGTTTGTTTATTTTATTATAATCCGCAGCTTTGCTTCTTCCGACGCCATTATCTTCTACGGTGTATTTAATAAAATTATTTTCCAGGGTAGCCGTTACCGTTAGTTGCAAATCTTTCTTGTGACTATGAGCCAGGCCATGTACAATGGCATTTTCCACATAAGGTTGTATTAATAACGAAGGTACATTATAATCTCCCGAAAGAAGCTGTGGGTCTATATTTTCTTTGTAGGTAAATGAATGGCTGAAACGCATTTGCTCCAGGTCAATGTATAATTTCAGGGCTTCCATATCCTGAGCTACAGTAGTTATCTCGTTCCTGCTGCTTTCTAAGATAGACCGGATGAGCAGGGCAAACTTATGCAGATAGTCGCTGGCTTTTCTTTTTTCATTTTGCATCATAAAATTTTCAATGCTGTTGAGGCTATTGAAAATAAAATGAGGATTCATTTGCGCGCGGAGTGATTGTATTTGTGACTCTGCTATTTTTTGTTTGAGGGCAGATTCTATTCTTTTCTTTTTCGACTGGATAGATTTGTTGATAAAAAAACCGATTATTACAGCTGCTATTAATAGGGTGAACAAAGCAAGCAATAATATATTTCTAAAGATGAGTTGTTTATTTTGTAATTCGGCTACACTCAGCAAATGCTGATTTTCTATTTCTTTTTTCTTCACCTGCCATTCCGATTCTTTTATGGCTACGTTCAGGCTGTTGTTTTCTGAAAATAATGAATCGAACGCATTTTTATAAATGCGAAAATAAGCCAGTGCTGAATCGCCTCTGCCGATCTTATCATACAGCATCGAAAGACTTTCTGATGCTTTTGAAACTCCTTCAAAAAATTTTGTATTCCTGGCAATGTTCAATGCGGTATCAAGGTATTGAATGCGTTGGCGGGCAGGTAAATTATCCATCCTTCTGCCTTCGGCCAAATAAACGTAAAACTTATTGCGAACATCATTTTGAATAAGTGCCTCGGCCATAGCTTTATCAAAATAATATTTGGCAGAATCAAAGCGATGGTCTAATGCCTGTAATTTTCCGAATCCCAGGAAGTATTGTGCATACACATAACTATCATTGGCCTTTAGGGCATACGACATTCCCTTAGTCAAATTATTTTTTGCACTCTCATAATAACCTTCCTCAAAATCGCAGCGGAAGAGCAATTCATAATTTATAGCCAACCCATAGTCTCTTTGCAAACTGGTATTTACAGGAATTGCCATAGTGGTATATTCCCTGCATTTCTCAAAATTCCTAAGACTTAAAAAATTATCTCCAATATTATTAAGCGATACAGATTTTAAGAGAAGTGAACCGCATTTTTCTGCATAATCAATCGCTTTAAAAAATGCTTCGTTACTTGCATCAAAATTGGCAGAACTTGATAGCAGGATGCCCAGGTTAATCTGTGCAAGCGATTTTCCAAATGTAAAGTTTAAACTGTCGCTTAACGCCTGTGCTTTTTGATAATAGTAAAATGCCTGCTCTACATTTTTTTCGCTCAGGCGGTAACTGATCCTGTGCAGCGTTTGTATATATTGCGAGTCAACTTTAGGATGCGTGCTTATCCACTGTTTCAAACTATCTACATAGCTGCCTTGTGCAAACAGGTGGATGGTAAAAAAACCAAAGACTACTATGAGAAAAACCCTTTTGTTCATACCTGCAAGGTCAATAGTTAAAAGGCTCAGAAAAAAATTATAAACCCAGGCGATAATAACTACTTTGGCAAACGCTGCCAATTTACAACCTATTAATTTATTTTAATGCAATTTTCAATCATTTGGACAATTCCTTTAGCAAGTGGAAGATTTTCGGCCATAAACGGGGAAGTATGCTGAGTAAAAATTTTTTGAAAAAATTACTTTATGGTCATCTTTAAATCCGGCGCAAGAAATATACGGTTCTCTTTATCCTTTGCCACAATGTCGAAAAAGTATAACTCTTCGCCTTGTTGAAAATGTCCTTTCAAATGAGTGACCCATAATTTTGGCAAAGGTGTTGTTTTAAATCGGTCGGCCAGGGTAGTAAATACTGTTTTTATTTCACCGGTTTCATCGTCCATCATCGTGCCTTTTTGTTTATATATATAGCCATAAGAGATGATCGGGTAAGCAATGTTTTTTTTATCCATAACACGCAATGGCAGGGTGATGAGCGTATCAGCTTCCGTTGCTGTTACCAATGCTCCGCTTACATTTCCTCCGAGGTAGGAAGTAACAACAGGTGGCTTAAATTTTTTTACAGTTTCTGTTGTTGCTTTTTGGCTAAAGCATTGCAGTGAAATAAATAAACAAGTAACCGCGAAAACTGTGCTCACATATTTTTTCATAAATATTGTTTCGATGATGTGCTAACCGGTCAGCCTAATGATGCAAGCGTTAATTCAATAGCATGAATTCTTGCTTCGGCATCTGATTTCTTTTTGCGCTCCAGTGCTATTACTCCGGGTTTTGCATTTTGTACAAATCTATCGTTACTTAATTTTTTGTCAATGCTATTTAGGAAACCTTTAAGATAATCGAGGTCTTTCAGTAGTTTTTCTTTTTGAGCAACGGTATTTACCTCAATATCGGCTTTCACATAAATTTTTTCGCTGCCAACCACGGTAGTAATTACATTGCCTTGCGGCTTTGCGGAAAACGATATAGATGCGGCATTGATTTGCTTCGAAAGGATTTTTTTTATCGAATCAAATTTATTTTCATTGTTTGTTTCAATAAAAATATCAATAGTTTCTTTTGGCTTAATGTTATGTTTGTTTCTTACATCGCGGATTTCTGTTATTAATTCTTTCAATTCATTTCCTTGTTGTAAAATTTTTATGTCAGATACTCCTGCCTCTTTAAATTGTTTTACCATCAAATCATCATTTCTTTCTTTTAGCAAATGATAAATTTCTTCGGTAATAAATGGCATAAACGGATGAAGTAATTGCAATAATTCTTCAAAGAAGAAAATTGTTTTTTGATAAACATTATTC
>Ga0157370_10000838_pt1 | contig 39019 bp, 29 predicted proteins | sample C35metaG_FD_113463 | JGI IMG/M metagenome (GOLD analysis project Ga0157370, IMG submission 113463) | Corn rhizosphere microbial communities from Kellogg Biological Station, Michigan, USA - C3-5 metaG | ecosystem: Host-associated > Plants > Roots > Rhizosphere > Soil | place: USA: Michigan... | reverse complement strand
GATCGAACGCGGCGCGGGTGACAACGCGTCGAGCATTTCGCGGGACAGGGGTGGGCCTTGCCACCTGACCAGCCCGGCCGCGGTGATGCGGGTGACAATCGAATCACGATCGGCGAGACGCGCGCAGATGAACGACTCGTCGGGATCGATCCCGTGTAGCGCGTCCTCTTCGCCCGGCGAGACCTGCGTGACCGTGAGCTCGTCGTCGAGGAGCGCGACGTTGGTCCAGGGCTCGTCGCCGTCGGCCCAGACGAGTGCCACACGCGATCCGGCGGCCAAGTCGGCGGCAAGCCCGAGAAGCCCGAACAACGCCGCATCGAGATCCGACCATTCGGTGAGCGGCCAGCGCGCCATGCTCTCGAGACTCGAGAACAGCCGCTCGCGCTCGATCGCGAAGATCGTCAGGGCGGCGGTCGACAGCGCAAGCAGCAGCGTGCGAACAACGATCTGATGCAACCCCAAGGTGCTTCCGTTCCGGACCACGGCCGACGTCGCGGTCGCGCCGAGGAAGATGGCCACGTACGCGAGCCCGGTGAGCGCGACCACGGGCGGCGAGCGACGAAGCCCGACGGCAACGATGAAGAAGACGAAGAAGCTGAAGACCGTGGCGAGCGAGGCGCCGGTCAATAGGGTCGCCGTCGCGATGAACGCCGCATCGCCGACGAGCTCCATCCGCACGAGCGCGCGGCGCGGCCGCAGCGACCGGATCACGATCGCGAGCTGTGCGAGAGCGGCCACCAAATAGAACGCGATCAGCAGTAGTGTGACGAGGCCCCAACGGTCGACCGTCGGCTCGAGGGCGAGTGCGACGAACGCGATTGCGGCCAGCACCACGCGTCCGCCGGCGATGAGCCGATCGACGTTGGCGCGCAGCAGGAGCGAGGAAGTCGGTGCGGGTGATGGCGTGGGCTGAGTCAACTGGGGCGGAGAGGGCGTTTGGCGGTGTCCCGCCGGTGGATGGGACCCAAGGCAGTACCGTCTATAACCAAAGTCGTATGGTGACGACTCACCACAATCCCAACATTCGGGGTGTGCTCGAGGCGAGCAATGACGAGCGCCTCGCAGCGTCACATCGGCAAGACGAAGCAGTCGGTGATTTGGTCAGGAATCGCAGGGCCGCGAAGGACACACCTCGCGACAAGGGCACCCCGGCTGCGAGGCCGGTCCGCAAAGCCACGGGTCTCTCAGAGACAGCCGGGCTACCGAAGGAGGGGCTTAGTCGGCGGCATAAACCGACAACCCCAGCATGGAGCAGGAACAATGAATACGATTCGATATGCAGCACTCGCGTTGGTCGCCAGCGCAGTCGCCGCATGCAGCAACGAGCCCATGGCGCCGCAGATGGCCAGCGGATCGGCCCCGGCTTTCTCGAAAGGCATCTCGAGCCCGAACACCCCCGTCAATTCGAGTTTCGTGATTTACGTCGGCGGTTCGACGTACTACGCCGGCAGCGGACCGTCGCGCAACGGACAGGGAGAGTGCCGTTCGCACACCGACGGCACCACGGGCTGGTACTGGGTTCCGGGCAACAAAACCGCCGGTGGCCATGGCAACGGCAATGGCGCGTCGACCGGCGATCAGGAAGTCGGTCCGAATCACGAGCAGTGCAAGTTCGCGAGCGGTGGCTACACGGTCACGGTCTCCTTCACCGACGTAGCGACCTACGTGAAGTCGCCGAGTGGAAACTTCGAGCTCAACTTCAATCCGTACTGCATCCCCAACGTCGACCCATCACTTCCGCCGACGTGCGATTCGCGCTACGTGCACTACAATTCCCAAAGCAATTTCTCGCAGGGGTACGGCGTGCTGCACGGCACCGGAGTTCGGAGCGACAATCAGACGACGTCGCACTGGTCGATTGATCTTTCGCAGGTCCATTCCTCGTCGAACTTGATCGACGATCCGCCGCGTCAGCTCCTCTTGACGGCGCACAACGACGACGGCCTCTATCCAGATAGTCCGGCGACGATAGCCTGGTAAGAGTGCAGTAGGTGTCTGGTAGGCGTGTGGTAGGGGTGTGGTTGGGGGTGCGGTAGGCAGCAAAACCAGCCTCGAGGGGCTGGCGATCCAACGGGCGAACAGCGACACCGCATGACGAACAGCGCAGGTCCGAGTACTCGGACCTGCGCTGTTCGCGTATCGCCGCCGACCGGCCCGTCCCATTAGCGGACACTTCGAAACCGGCGGAGGGCGGAGTTCATCACCGTAAGCAACTTCTCGTGAACGAGTTCCGTAGTGATCGAACGCGGCACATTCCTTCCTTGGGCAAACCCTCGAGACGGAGTTGGTGTCAGACGTTGTAGGCGTCGAAGTCGACGCGAACAACGCTTCAGTCTTTGGTCATCGGTTTCTCGTCATGAGTCCATCGTCGTTTCTCGTCGATCCCTACGCCGACACGCTCGAGCTTCCGATCCCTGACGGGCTCGGCTCGACGACCTCGGACGAATGGGAACGCGATCAAATCGTCAAGCATCTCGGCGCGCAGTTTCAAGTCGTGCGCGAGATCGGTCGTGGTGGAATGGGTGTGGTGTTCCTCGCCCGTGACATCGCGCTGCATCGTCTGGTGGCAATCAAAGTCCTTCGGCACGAGTTCACGACGTCGGACGAGCACCGCGAACGGTTTCGTCGCGAGGCACGGCTGACGGCGCGCCTCAGCCACCCGAACATCGTACCGGTTCATACGTTCGGCGAGGTAGGCGGCGACCTCGGAGATGCTCCGCTTGTCTACATCGTCATGAAGTACGTGCACGGGGAATCGCTTGCCGAGCGGATGCGCCGCGAGCAGCGGCTGCCGGCCGGCGAGGTGCAGCGGGTGTTGCGCGATCTGGCCTTGGCGCTCGACTCGGCGCATCGTGACGGCGTCGTACACCGCGATCTCAAGGCGGAGAACATCCTGATCGAGCGCGGCAGCGGTCGCGCGATGCTCACCGACTTTGGCGTCGCGCTGCTCCGGTCGCTCGACCCCGTCCATGCCGAGGCCTCGCACGCCTTCGGCACGCCGCACTACATGTCGCCCGAGCAGGCGGCAGGCGAGCTCGACATCGACGGACGCAGCGACCTGTACTCCGTCGGCGTCCTTGGCTACTACATGCTCAGCGGTTCACTGCCGTTCGACGGAACGACGTTCGAGGCGCTCGCCGCGCGGCACATCGCCGAAGACCATGTGCCGCTCGCTACGTTGGTTCCGAACCTTCCGGTCGCACTGTCCGGCGCGATCGAGCGGTGTCTGCACAAGCAGCGCGATGAGCGATGGCGAAACGGGCGCGAGCTGGCGGATGCGATCGGAGCGCGCCCGGCGAAACGCCGCTGGTTCTCCCGCGCGTTGGGCGCGCCGTCGTCCATCGTCCGTCCCCGGGCCATGGGCGAGTTGGCCCTGCTCGCGGCCGCGATGAGAGCCGTGTTCAAATGGACGACGATTTGATGCGCGCCGCGACGCGCTGACCGTCAGCCTTCGAGTTTCTCCAGGTCGCCCGCTGCCGGGCCGTTGAGCACCTTGCCGAACGGGTCGAACCTTGATCCGTGGCATGGACAATCCCACGTTTTCTCGGCGCTATTCCACTGAACGACGCACTTGAGATGTGGGCACGTCGCCGATCGTGTGTGCAGCATGCCGCGGTCGTCGCGGTAGGCGGCGATCTTGTGCAGCCCGCGCCGAAGCAAGCGTCCCTCGCCGCGTGGAATCGCTGATTCGGACGCGGCGTCGCCCGGCGAGACGTAATCCTTGATGAACTGCAGCGCGACGTCGGCGTTCTCCTTGGTGAATTCCTCGATCGGACGTGCGCGGAGCGATACACGATGCGGGTCGTACAGCGACGACCAATCGTTCGGCCTGCCGAGGACGAGATCCGTGAGAAGCATTCCGGCGATCGTGCCGTGCGTCATCCCCTGGCCCGAATCACCCGACGCCATGTACACGTTCTCGGCGCCGTCGGGATTGCGCCCGATGAACGCGACGTAATCGTTCGGCTCGAGCACCTGGCCAGACCATTTGTAGATGATCTCTCGCGCCTGCGGCCAGCGCTCGCGCATCCACTGCTCCAGACACCGCCAGCGCTCCTCGGCGTCATCCTGATGTGCGGTCTTGTGGTCCTCACCGCCGACGATGAGTGCGTCGTACGAGGTGTCGCCCGCGAGCGCGCCGGGTACCGGCTCGTCGAGCCGCTGCACGCGGACATAGTGATATGGGTCGGCGGTGTCCCAGTAGAGCGCAGGCGGCACGGAGCCGCGTGGCACGACAGCCGCGATCGCGAACGTCCGATAGGGCGCCTGCTTCATGTGGGTGGTGAACATGTCGGTGATCGACGCGTTGGTGCACACGCAGACCGCGCCGGCGGTGATGGAGTGCTTGCTGCTCGTCTTCACTTTGCACGGCGAGCCGCCTTCGACGCTCGCGACGTGCGTATCGCAGTAGATGCGGCCCCCGGCTGTCACGATCGCCCGCGCGAGGCCGGCGAGATACTCGAGGACGTGGAACTGGGCCTGGTCCGGAAACCGGAGGCAGGGGCCCAGGTCGTACTGGATGTTCGGGACGCGCGGCAGCTTCGTGACACCGGCCAGTCCCGCGCGGTGGGCCGCCGCGAGCTCCTCATCTAATACGCGCTCGCTGTCGCCACGGCCGAGGAAGAGATATCCATCGACACGCTCGAAGTCGCACTCGATGTGCGCCTCGCGAACGATGCGCTCGATGCGGTCGATCGCGGCGCCGTGGCTCTCGACGACTTGGCGCGCGCCCTCGGCGCCGTGAACGTGCTCGAGGACGTAGATGTAGTCATCCATCGCGTTGGTGAGGTGCGCCGTCGTTCGACCCGATTCGCCGCCGCCGATCGGCCCATCGTCGACGACGATCACTCTCTTCCCGGCTTTGGTGAGCATGTACGCGGCTGACAGTCCCGCAATACCGGCGCCGATCACGCATGCGTCGCACTGCGCCTTCGCGTCGAGCGGCGGGAACGTCGGCACGTCGGCGGTGCCCATCCAGATGGATGCGGTCTCTCCGCCCGGGTTGCTGTTGTGTTCAGGCATCGGCGGTACTTCAACCTTGGTCGTGGGCGGGCGACAACTGCACGGGGCGGACCATGGTATTGCCGCGGCCGATGACTGGGCGCCGGCAAACGCGGCTTCGGCAAGGCCAGCAACTCCGCAACCAGCAAGGAGCGACCAGTGCGCGGTCCAGCCCGCCACTACCGAGTTTCGATGCGAGCCGCGAAGCTACGTCGCATGATTGCCGCCATTACTGGAGCAAATGGGTTCATCGGGCAGCACCTCTGCGAGCGGTTCGCCGAGAGCGGCGCCGACGTGCGGCCCATCGTGCGGCGAGATCTCGAATCGCGATCGCTCGAGGAACTGCTCGACCGCGCGGACGTCGTGGTGCATGCGGCCGGGGCGACGCGCGCACCGACGCGCGCGCTGCTTCGCGCGTCGAACGTCGAGCTGACCCGACGTGTCATCGATGCGGCGCGGCGGGCCAAGGTCGCGCGTTTCGTCTTCATCTCGTCGCAGGCGGCCGCGGGTCCGGCGTCATTTCTCGACGCGCCGGTTACCGAGGACATGTCGCCGGCACCCATCGAGGGATACGGCCGTAGCAAGCTGGACGCCGAGGAGGTGGTGCGTGCGTCGGACGAGATGCCGTGGGTGATCGTGCGGCCGGCCGCCGTCTACGGGCCACGCGATCGAGATTTTCTCGCAATGTTTCGTCTGGCGCGCCGTGGGCTGGCAATCCATCCGGCGAACCGCCGCCAATGGATTTCCATCATCCATGCGCGCGATCTCGCCGACGGGATCGTGCTTGCCGCCGGCGCACCTCGCGCCGCCGGCGGCACGTTCTTCCTGGCGAACGATGCCCCGGTGCAGTGGGCCGACGCGTTTCGATTGGCGGCGAGCATCGCGAAGGGCTCGCTGTTCCTCGACGTCGAGGTACCGGGCTGGCTCGTGGCCGCCGGAGCCGTTGGTGGCGACGTACTTGCGAAGGTCGCCGGGACGGCAGGCTTGCTGACGAGCGAGAAGGTCGCGCTGACGAAGCCGCGCTCCTGGGTCTGCTCGAGCGCGCGCGCCAGACGCGAGCTTGGCTTCGCGCCACAGATCGAGCTGCGGGAGGGTTTCTTGGAGACCTATGACTGGTACCGCACACACGGGTGGCTTTAGGACTTTCATGATGAACCGCCGCGTTCTCGGCGGTCTCGCGCTCGCGGTCACGGCGCGGGTCGCGCGGGGGCAGGCGACGCCGCGTATGGCGCCGGGGGCGCGCGTGTACGCCGACATCGATCGCCTGGCAGATGCCGGCCTGATCGACACGATCGGCGTCGGCGCGCGACCGTACAGCAGGCGGGAGGTCGTGCGGCTGCTCATGGAAGCGCGACGAAACCTCGATCGCAACGCCAGCGCGCGCCCGTGGGCGGAGGACGTGATCGCTGCCGACCTCGCCCGCTACGAGACGCGCCAGGCGCGGGCGATCGACGCTGCGTCGGTGGACTTCGCCTATCTCGACAGCCCGTATCGCTTCATCCCCGCCGACTCGAACGGCGCCATCGACGCGACGGTTGATCCGCTCGCGTCGAACCGCGGCGGACGGCCGATGGCCGACGGCGCGACGACGGTGCTCGAGACGATGCACAGCGCGACGCTCGGGCCGCACGTGGCCCTCTCGATCAACCCGCGGTTCACCGCCGATGTGGAGCGCGGAGGCCGGAGCAGCCAAACCGTGCGCGTGCAATCCGGCGGGATGAACCTGTTATTTGGCAATCTGTCGATCGACATTGGGCGCGAGTATGCCTTGTTCGGACAGGCACCGGCAGGCGGGTTGCTGCTGTCGGAAAATGCACCGCCGCTCGATATGGTGCGTCTTTCGACCGACCGGCCAGCGGCGCTCCCGTGGCTGCTCCGCCACCTCGGCCCGATGCAGGCCGCGGTGTTCGTGGCTGACCTGGGCACGTCGCACCAGGTTCACGCGCACTCGAAGCTCGTCGGCTATCACGTCGAGGCCCATCCACATCGGCGGCTCGAGCTCGGCCTCGAGGTGATCGACGAGATGGGCGGGAGCGGCGCGCCGCCGGCGCGCTTCGTCGACCGCGTCGCCGACGCCATTCCGATCATCGACGTGGCATTCCGACCGAACAGCGATTTCCTGTTCTCGAACAAGCTGGCAGGGATGGATTTCCACTTCCGTGCGCCGGAGCTTGCGGGTCTCGATCTGTACGCCGAAGGCGTGGTGGACGACTTCGACGCGCGCCGCTTCCACAGCACTTTGTTTCAGGACGGCGGAGGCATTGCCGGCATTGCGCTCACCTGTATCGTGCGCTGCGGCCGATTCGGCGTACGCGCCGAGTATCACCAAACGGGCATTCGGTTCTACACGCATACCGAGTTCCCCAGCGGCGTGCAGAACAACGGCGTGATCCTGGGTGATCCGCTGGGGCCGCGCGGGCTCGGCGGGTACCTCACGATCGACGCCGAGTCGCGCCGATTCGGAACGTTCGCGCTGGCGGGCGCGTACGAAGTGCGCAGCGGGAATCGATACGGATCGACGGAGGCGTCCTCTTCCGGATCCGGCTTCCGCTTCGTGCAGATCGAGCACCACCCGGGCGAGCATCGAACGCGCGCAATGGCAACCTGGACTCCGACATCCCGTACCTCGCCGATGACCGTGCGCGCGACGCTCGGCGTCGAGCAGGTCGCCAATTTCGCGTTCGTCCGGGGACGGAATCGGACGAACGCGTTGGCGCAGGTCCGGTACGAATGGCGACCGTGATGCGCGAGGCACTCGTCGTCGCGTTCACGGTCGATCTGGAACCCGACTGTCCGCCGTTTCTTGAGGGGTTCCGGGGGGTCGAGCAGGGCGCGCCGGCCTTGCTCGATCTGCTTGCGTCGGAGGGAATCCACGCGACGTTCTTCACGACCGGAGAGGTAGCCTCGCGGTATCCGGCGACGGTGGCACGCGTGGTTGGCGACGGTCACGAGCTGGCATGTCACGGCATGACGCATCGCGCCTTCACGTCGCTCGACGCCGGGGCGGCGCGGAGCGAGATCGAGGAGTCGGCGGCGATCCTGCGGCGCTTCGGCCCGGTGACATCGTTCCGTGCGCCGTATCTAAGATTTCCACCAGCCTACGTCGAGCTACTGGAGCAGCAGGCCTTCACGCTCGATTCGTCGCACGCGAAGTACAAGCTTGCGTACTATCGAGATCGGACGCCGACTCGCCTCACGCGGGTGCCGGCGTCAGCGACGTCGTCCGTGCTGCGATTGCCTGGTGCGGCACGTGCCGCCTACCTTCGCGCGCTGTCGAGTCCCGTGGTGCTGTTCGTCCACCCGTGGGAGTTCGTCGATCTGCGGCGCGAGCGCCTGCGTCTGGATTGCCGATTCAAGACGGGCGAGATCGCTGTTCGCTGCGTGCGGGACGTGCTTCGCTCGTACGCTCGACGCGGCGCGCGGTTCGTCAGGATGCGGGAGCTGGCTCGGCCGGCGTCGAATCGAGATCCGGAACGGAGATCCCGGAGTGGCGCGCGATGAACCGCCGTGTGGTCGGCATTGGCGCGTGGTTCGTGGCAACGGGATTGCTCGTCGTGTGCGCGCGAACGCTCGATTGGCCGCGCGCCACGGGGGTGCTGGCCACCGCGCACGCCGGTTGGCTGGGCGCGGCCGTGATACTCAACGGGGCGATTCTTCTGTTTTGGGCCGCGTTCTGGCGCGCGCTCCTTCCCGACGGCGAGGTGCGGGTCCGATATCCCAGGATGTTCGAGATCGTCGCCACGGCGTCGTCGCTCATGAATACGGTACCGTTTGGCGGCGGCCATGCGTCGACCGTCTTTCTGCTCATCCGGCGCGGCGGAACGACACAGCGCGGAGCGTTGTCCGTGCTGGCACTCGACCAACTCGGCGAGGGCGTGGCGAAGGTCAGCGTCTTTCTGTTGGTCGCGATCCTGCTCCCGCTGCCCACGTGGATGCGGGCCGGAGTCGCGACGGCCTCGCTTGCCGTCGGCGCGTGGTTCATTGCCCTGATGGTCGCGTCGCGCTGGCGGCGTGAGCTCGAGATTCTCACCCATTGGCGCCGCTCGGCGGCCGCGCTTGCGTGCGTCGTCACGATGAAGGGACTCGAGGCCCTCGCGATCGTAGCCGTGCAACACGCGTTCGGCGTGTCGATCTCGGCGGGCGGAACCTTGCTCGTGCTCTCCACGATCATGCTCGGAACCATGCTGCCAATCGCGCCGGGAAACCTCGGCACGTACGAGGCGAGCGCATTTCTCGTGTATCGGTCGCTCGGCCTCTCGCCCGAGCAAGCGCTGACGCTCGCCGTGGTCGAGCATCTTTGCATTCTGCTGCCAATGGTGGGTATCGGCTACGCGTTTCTCTCCGCGCGCACGCTGTCGCGAAGCGCGATCGCTTCGCGATAAAGTGCAATGTGCGCGTCGAGGAGCCGCGGCCAGTCGTACGGCGGTGCGCTCGTTCGGTTGTGTTCGGCGATTGCCGTCCGGCGTTTCACGTCGCGCGACAGCCCCGCCACATGCGTCGCGAGCTCGATGTCGGATCGCGCGAGCAGGCCCTCGCGCCCGTGACGAACGATTTCCGCGACGCCTGACGAGGCCATCGCGATGACGGGCAGGCCGGCACATCGCGCCTCGAGCGCGGCGAGCCCGAATGATTCGCGCACGGCCGGAAGCACGAACAGATCGCTTTCCGAGAACAGCTCGCGGATTTCCTCGCGCGTCCGGTGGCCGAGCAGTTCGATCTGGCCTCCGAGGCGGGCGCGGGCGATCGAGCGCTCGAGACGTGCACGCTGCGGCCCGTCGCCGACGATCCGCAGTCGGACCCGCTCGCCGGCGAGAAGCGTCGCGTTGACTCGCGCAACGATGCCGACGAGGGCGAGCGCCCGCTTTTTGGGGTTGAGACGCAGGACGCTGAGCAGCTCGACCGTTCTACCGTGCCGCGGCTTCGCGTCGACGCGCCAGAAGCCGACGTCGATGCCGTTTGGCAAGATGGCGAGCGCACGCGCACCGGCGATGGGACGCACCCCGCGCGCGACGCGCTCGCTCACGGCGGAGAACCGCGCGCGCCAGCGGTTGATGTCGAGAGCGACTCTGGCCGCGCCGGCCAATAGCTGCGTGCGTGGGATGACGGAGTGAAAGGTGAGCACGAGCGGAATGCGCCGCCGCTCGGCCTCGAGAGCGCCGCCGAGCGCCGCGGGCGAGACGATGCTTACGTGGCAGTGGGCGACGTCGACGTGCTCCTGCGCGAGCGCGTCGCCGAGGGCACGAATGCCGCCGCGCGTATACAAAAACTCGAAACGCGGCGCACGGGGCGCGTCGATCCGGTGGACGCGCACGCCGTCGACACGATCGGCGCCGGGCGTCGGGGTGATGGCTACGACGTCGTGGCCGCTGCCGGTGAGCCGGCGCGCGAGGTCTCGCAGGTGCAGCTCGATGCCGCCGATTCGCGGATGGTACCAGTCGCACACCAGCGCGACCTTCATGCAGTGCTATGCCGGGACCATCATGCGCGCCACGCGTTCGAACGCGTCGACGACGCGCTCGACCTGCTCGTCGCTGTGCTCGGCCGACATGGACACGCGGAGCCGGCACGACGTCGGCGGGACGGCAGGCGGGACGATCGGATGCGTGAACACGCCCTCGTCGAACAGCGCGCGCCAGAGCTGGAGCGTGCGGACGAGCTCACCGATCACGACCGGGATGATGGGCGTTCGCGTTTCGCCGATGTCGAATCCGAGCGCGCGCAGCGCGTGGGCGACTCGCGCCGTGTTCGCCCAGAGCCGGTCGCGGCGCTCCGGCTCGCGCTCGATGATGTCGAGCGCGGCGAGCACCCCGGCGACGGAGGCCGGCGGCATGCTGGCCGTGAAGATCAGGGCCCGACTATGGTGGCGGAGCCAGTGAATCACCGACTCGTCGCCCGCGAGCACGCCGCCGACCGAGGCGAGCGATTTCGAGAACGTGCCCATGATGAGATCCACGTCATCAGAGATTCCGAAATGCTCGGCCGTGCCGGCGCCGGTCGGGCCGAGCACGCCGAGCGCGTGGGCCTCGTCGACGAGCACGGCGCTCCCATGTCGCTTGGCGGCGCCGACGATCGCCGGCAGGTTGGCGATCGTTCCCTCCATGGAGAATACGCCGTCCGTGACGACGAGCTTCCCGGCGTCGCCGGGAATGGCCGCCAGTTGGCGCTCGAGGGAGTCGGCGTCGCTGTGCGGATAGCGATGCACATGACCGTACGAAAGCTTCGCGCCATCGACGATCGACGCGTGGTCGAGACGGTCGAGGAACACGTGGTCCTCACGCCCGATCAGCGCGGCGACGGCGCCGAGGTTGGCCTGATAGCCGGTCGTGAACACGAGCGCGGCTTCCTTATGGAAGAAGCGCGCGAAACGCTCCTCGAGCTGATCGTGCAGCGTGAGCGTTCCGTTGAGCAACCGGCTGCCCGTCGCGCCGCTGCCGTATCGCACGAGCGCCGCGCGCGCGGCGTCGAGGATCTCGGGGTGATGTGTGAGACCCAGGTAGTTGTTCGAGCCCACCATGATCTTCCACTCGCCGCCGATGCGGGCTTCCGTGGCGGTCGACTCCTCGATCGGAACGAAGTAGGGATAGAGGCCGGCCGCCTGCGTCTCGCGGGCGAGGGTGTACTCGTCGCACTTGCGAAAGATGCTCATGTCGGAGCGCTGATCACCGAGGGCGATATGGGGCGATCGTAGATCCGCCACCGGCGATACTCCTTCGCCCCCATCGATTCGAGCGGACGATTGAGCTTGTCGTTGTCTTCGAGAATCCACGAGGCCTCCGCGCCACGCACGCCGTAGGTCTTGACCCGATGGGCCAGTTCGTTGATGAACAACGCAAAGATGCCGCGATTCCGATACTCGGGCTTGGCCCCGAGAATCATGATACGCCCGGTGCGAATGCGCGGTTTCGCGGCGAGCAACTTGAACACACCGGTCGGGAAGAGACGTCCGTTGCCGATCGCCTTGTATGCGTGGTGAAAATCGGGGACGATGATCATGAAGGCCGCCGGCTCACCGTTGACGTCCACCATGAGGGTGAGGTGGGGATTCACGATGTACTTGAGCACTTTGGCTTCGTGAACGAAACTCTCGCGCGACATCGGGAAAAATCCCCAGTTCGACTCCCACGCGGAGTTGTAGATCTCCCAACACCGATCGACCTCCGGGCCGAAGTTCTTGAGATCGAGCTCGCGGAACGCGAGCCTTTTTCCGCGCATCGCGCGTTCGGCAACGAGCCGGACACGGTCGGGCAGCTGAAACGCGTCGGGACCGTCGACCGCGAAGAAGTAGGCCAGCAGATCCTTGCTTTTCGTGAATCCCGCGCCTTCCGCGAGCGTGGAGTAGTAGCGAGGATTCCACGTCGTCATGATCATCGGGTGGCGGTCGAAGCCACTCACGAGCATTCCGCATTCGTGATTGGTCGATGGATTCATTGGCCCGCGCATGATATCCAGGTTTCGTGAACGCAGCCAAGTTTCGGCGGCCGCGAAGAGCGCCGTTGCCGCCTCCTGGTCGTCCTGGCACTCGAAGAAGCCAAAAAATCCGACGCGGTCGTGATAGAACTCATTATGCCCGCGATTCTCGATGGCGGCGATGCGGCCGACCGCCACGCCGTTGCGCATCGCGAGAAAGAGCTGGCGGTCGGCGGTACGATAGAATGGATTCGACTTTTTGTCCAATGCATCACGCACGGCGATTCGCAGCGGCGGGACCCACTGCGGATGTTCGGCCGCACTGTAGATCCGCCATGGGAGATCGATGAATCGGCGGAGCTCTCGAGACGAGTCGACGGAGAGAATATTGAGTGACACAGGGCGAATGTAACACCTGATGCAGCCGACGACAGGCATGCGTATGGCGCGCGGAAGTCCGCCAGCCATCAAGATTCTTGCCGCGTATCTGGCGATATCGTCGGTGGCGGCAGTTTTTTCCTGGATCGCGACGCGCGCATCGGGGGCCATCGTCGCGCTCAACGTCGTCGCGCTCGTCGTCGTCGCGCTACTCGTGTTTGCGCGCCAGCCGGGCCTCGTTACCGACTGGCTTCCCCTCGCGGCCATCCCGTTCTTGTATGGCGAGCTACCGCGAATCGCCGTCGGGGGAATCCAGGACGCCGTCGTGCAACGTTGGGAAGCGGCCGTGTTCGGGACCTCGCCGGTGCGGACCGTGTCGGCGCATTGGCCGTACGCGGTGTTGAGCGAGTTTCTGCACGCCGCGTATCTCTCCTATTACCTGATCATCTACGGGCCACCGCTCTTTCTGTACGTGCGCGGCCGGCTCGACGAGTTTCGTGGCACGGTGACGGGCGTGATGGCGATGTTCGCAATCTGCTATGTGGTCTTCATCGTGTTCCCGGTGGCTGGGCCGCGCTACGAGTGGGCCCCGCCGGCCACAGTGTTCGACGGTCCGGTCCGGCGGCTCGCCCTCCGGCTGCTGGCAGCCGGCTCATCCAGAGGCACGGCGTTTCCGTCATCGCATGTCGCCGTGGCAGTGGTCCAGACCGTGCTCGCGTTTCGATGGAGCGTCCGTGCGGGCCTCCTGCTCGGCGCGCTCACATCTTGCTTAGCGGTTGGCGCGGTGTACGGCGGATTTCACTACGGTGTCGACGTCCTGGCCGGGGGTGCTCTCGGTCTGGTCGTCGGACTTGCATTGCTATGTGCAGATCGTGATTCATTGGCCGGACCATTTCCTTCGGTCGCGGCGCCGGTTCGTAATGCGGATGAGTCCGCCGACGACATGAGATGATCATTCGCGGTAACAGATGATGCTTCTGATGTTTCGATTCCAACGCGCAGCCATCATTGTCGCGCTGGTCGCCGGATTCGTGCACGCGGCCCAGGCTCAGGTGCGGCCGACACCAGAGCAGGCCCAGCAGCTTCTGCAGACCCGGCCGGACCTCATCGCTCAACTTCAGTCGCAACTGCGGTCGAGCGGGCTGACGCCCGACCAGATCAAGGCGCGGCTCCGCGCCGAGGGCTATCCGGAAAACCTGCTCGACGCGTACCTGCCGAACTCGAGCGGAACGCCGCCGACGCCGACGGGACTCCCCAGCGACGACGTGTTCGGCGCCATGCGAGCGCTCGGACTGGCGGACACGCTGGCGGTGGATTCACTGCGCCGCCAAGCGAGCAAACAGCGGAAGTCGCAGGAGCAGCTCGACTCGGCGTTTCTCGACACGCTGGCCCGGGCGATGAAGAACGACTCCGTGCGAACCGCCCTCCACCGCGTGCTACGGTCGAGACAAGCACTGCTCGCCACGACCGACAGCGGCTTCTCCATCTTCGGCCTCGACCTCTTCCGCGGTGAGACGTCTCAGTTCGATGCGACGCTCGCCGGCCCGGTCGACGAGGGATATCGATTTGGGCCCGGTGACCGGCTGGTGCTGATTCTCACGGGCGACGTGCAGGCGTCGTACAACCTGGAGGTCACACGCGAGGGGTTCGTCGTCATTCCGAACGTCGGCCGGGTACAGGTGGCGAATCTGACCAAAGGCGAGCTCGAGAATCAGCTCTTCACACAGTTGGCGCGGTCGTACTCCGGAATCGGGCGTGGTCCGGGAGCGAGGACGCAATTCTCCATCAACGTGAGCCGCATCGGAACGAACCAAGTCATCGTCACGGGTGACGTGACGCAGCCGAACGCGTACGCCGTGTCGCGTGCGGGCACGGCCATGGACGCACTCTACAAGGCGCAGGGGCCGACCGAAAAAGGATCGCTTCGCAACGTGCAGGTTCGTCGCGGATCGAGGACGGTCGGCGTATTGGACGTCTATGATTATCTCATCCACGGCGACGCCTCGAAGGATCTGCGGCTCGAGAATGGCGACGTGATCTTCGTGCCGCCGCACGGTCCGCGGGCCCGGGTGCTCGGGGCCGTTCTGCGTTCCGCGACCTACGAGCTCAGACCCGGCGAGAACGTCGCCGACCTCATCCAGATGGCCGGCGGGTTCACGGCGGAGGCCGATCCGGGACGCGTACAGATCGAGCGCATCGTTCCCCCGCCGCAACGGCGGGGGCTGGGAACGGCGCGACAGATCATCGAGGTGCCGCGGGCGTTGTTCACGAGCGGTGGCGTAACCGAGGCGACGATTGAAGACGGCGACATCGTGCGGGTGGGCGAAGTCCCCGGGCACCTCGCGGCCCGCATCGCGGTCGAGGGCAACGTGTGGAGTCCAGGCGAGATCGGATTCGTGCCGGGGATGACGCTCACCGACGCGCTGCGACGGGCGGGCGGTCTGCGCCCCGACACGTATCTCGGCCAGGTGCAGATCACGCGCGTCCGCCCCGATTCGACGTACGCGATGATCCAGGCGCAGTTGCGCGATACGACCGGCGCCACGAACGGCGACGTGCGCCTGGCCGACGGCGACAGCATCAGGATATTCTCATTGCCGGAGTTCCGCCCCAAGCGGTACGTCACGATCAGCGGCGCGGTGCGAAAGGGCGGCCGCATTCCGTATCGCGAGGGGATGACGATGCGCGACGCCATTCTCTTGGCGGGCGGCCTCCAGGAGAGCGCTCTCCTCACCGAGGCCGAGATCGCGCGCATGCCGGAGAATCGCGCCGGCGGCGTCACGGCCCGAACGATGAAGGTCCCGCTCGATTCGACGTACCTCTTCGACCGCGGGCCGGACGGACGCTATCTCGGGCCACCCGGAATTCCGGCCCCGACGTCGCGGGCCCCAGACGTTCCCCTCGAGCCGTATGACAACGTGCTCATCTTCCGGCAACCGGATTGGGCGTTGCAGCGCACGGTGACGCTGCAGGGCGAGGTGCGTTTTCCAGGCCGCTACACGCTCGAGACGAAGGGGGAGCGGCTGCTCGATCTCATCCATCGCGCCGGCGGGTTGACGTCCGATGCGTATCCGAACGGGATTGTCTTCTACAGACAGCGCGACAACCTCGGCCGAATCGGCATCGACCTTCCGGACGTGCTGCGCGACCGCACGCACGTCGACAATCTCGTGCTGGCCGACGGCGACTCGATCTTCGTGCCGGTGTACTCCGGCGTGGTCACGGTGACCGGCGCGGTGAATTCGCCGGTGGCGGTGTCGTACGTTCGCGGCGCCAACCTCGACTTCTACATTCGCGCGGCGGGCGGCGGTACGTCGAAGTCGGACGTCGGACGTGCGTACGTCACACAACCGAACGGCAAAGTCGAGAGCCGAAACTCGCACCTCCATTTCTTCAAGTCGACGCCGAGGCCGCAACCGGGCAGCACGATCGTCGTGCCGCCGGTCGACGCCGCGGACCGCCGCGACTACGTGGCGCTGTTGACGGCGCTCACGTCGATTTTGGGATCGACGGTCGCGTTGGCGGCGATTCTCAAACGATAGCGTCGAGCATTCCGGGCCTCGCGACCACAGAGGCGTGACGATTGCGTGGTGACCTTCCTCCGCCGGGCGAGCTCGGCGGAGTGAAGGCCATTTGACGCCCGACCGGGCGGGTGACCGGTCGCGGCTTCGGACACGGATCGACTCGAAAGCCTCGCGTGAACCCCTCTGGAATTCCTGCTTCGGAGCTACCCCCTGCAGTCGCGGGGCACGCAGATATCAAACTGCCGCGGCGTGTACCGCATTCACACCGAGTACTCGCGCTTCCGCCATACGACGTTCGTCTGCGCCGCGAGCTCGCACAGCGGCGCCTTCTCGTCTCGATCGGCCGTCAGATCCTTCGCGTCGCATCGCTGCATGTACTCGACGCGATCGCCGTGGCCGGAGCGACGCTCGCGGCCGCCGAGATCGTGCCCGTCACCGACATGCGCCGGCTCTGGCCGTCGCTCGTCGGCCTGGTGCTCATCGGGCTGAACGCGAACGGCGCCTATCGACCGGGCGACGCCCGGCGGGATGCCAGGCGTTTGCTACTCGGCGTGGGACTCGCCGCGGCCGTGCTCGCGATGCTCGCCGTGCTGCCACCGAGCGTCGATTTGCCGCTCGCCTTTCTACCATGCTTCATTCCCATCGCGCTCGGGGCGCTGATCGCCGAGCGGTGGTTGGTCGACCTCGTCGTCCGTCAGGCATACGCGCACGGCATCGGACTTCGCAAGGCACTCATTGTCGGCCGTCACGGAGAAGTTGAGGAAATACTCAACGGTCTGCAAAACGACCTGAACCGTGATCATCGCATCATCGGCTACGTGACGCCGTCGTACGTTTACGACGCGAAAGCGCTCGGGTCGATCGATGATCTCGATGCGATTCTGGACCGGGAAGATGCGGCCGAGCTCATCATTGCCGGCTCGCTGCGCGCCGAAGTCGTACAACGCGTGGCCGACGCCTGTATCAAACGCGGCACGGCGATGATCGCCGTGCCGTCGTGGGGGCGCGGCGTCCGCGGCTGGGCGGAGCCGGTGAAGATCGGCGGCCTGCCAGGCTACCACGTGCATCCGGCCCGGCTCGGCATGCCGGCGCTCGTCCTCAAGCGCGCTACAGATCTCGTATTGACCGTGATCGGACTCGCCGCGTGCTCGCCGCTCATGGCGCTCATCGCGCTGGCCATCAAGATCGACTCGCCGGGACCGGTGTTCTTCCGGCAGCGACGCGTCGGATTAGGCGGCCGCGACTTCATGATGTGGAAATTCAGAAGCATGTCGTGCCAAGCTGAGGACAAGCGGGAGCAGATTGCTCACCTGAACGCATATGCCGACGGCCGGCTGTTCAAGTTGCGCGACGATCCGCGTGTCACGCGGGTGGGACGGGTGCTGCGGCGATTCAGCCTCGACGAACTGCCGCAGCTCATCAACGTGCTCGCTGGCGACATGTCCTTGGTGGGCCCGAGGCCGCCGGTCCCGGTCGAGGTGGGCCGGTACGAGCCGCGACATTTCGTGCGGCTCAGCGTGGTGCCGGGGCTGACCGGACCGTGGCAGGTCGGCGGGCGAAATCTCATCACGGATTTCGAGGAGGTCGTTCGGCTGGAGCGCGAGTACATCGACGCCTGGTCGCTCCGGCTGGACTTGCAAATCATGGCCAAGACGGTCGGCGTCGTGCTGAGCGGAAGGGGCGCATACTGACGGCTCCGGCGCCCAAGGTCGCCATCGCGACCGATTGGTTGACGTCGTTCGGCGGCGCCGAGCGAGTTCTGCAGCAACTTCATGCGCTGTACCCGGCGGCGCCAATCTTCACGTCGGTGTTCGATCCGGCGGCTGTGCCCGAGGCGCTGAGGTCGTGGGACGTTCGGCCGTCCTTTCTCCAGCGCCTGCCATTCATCACGAGGTATTCGCGGGCGATGCTCCCGCTCATGCCGCTCGCGTTCGACCGCGTCGACTCCGCGTCGTACGACGCGGTGATCTCGGTGTCAGGCGCATTCGCCAAGAACGTTCGGCGTCCCACATCGGGTCGCACCATCTGCTACTGCCTCACGCCGCCGCGGTACATCTGGGACATGCAGGCCGACTATGTGCGGGGGCGGATCGACCGGCCGTTGCTCGACGCGGCGACGGGATGGCTGCGGCAGGTGGATCTGGCGGCGGCGGCGCGAGTCGATCAGTTCATTGCGATCTCCGAGACGGTCGCCGAGCGTGTGCGGAGAACGTACGCGCGTCCGGCGCCGGCGATCTATCCACCGGTCGAGTGCGATTGGGTGCGTCCGAGCGGTGAGCCTCCAGGGGATTACTACTTGGTGGTTAGCCGCCTCGTCCGTTACAAGCGGATCGACCTGGCCATCGAGGCGTGCAATCGCCTCAAGCGGCGGCTCCTCGTGGTGGGCTGCGGTCCGGAGGCTGCAAGGCTTCGGGCGAAAGCTGGCCCGACAATTGAATTCCTTGGCCGCCGCGATGACGGCGACGTGGCCGCGCTCTACGCACGATGCAAGGCGTTCATCTTTCCAGGGCTCGAGGATTTCGGCATCACTCCAGTCGAAGCGCAAGCGGCCGGACGACCGGTCGTTGGCTTCGGCCGCGGCGGTGCCGCTGAAACCGTCATGGACCAGACCACCGGCGTGTTGTTTCCCGAGCAGTCGGCCGACGCATTGGTCGACGCGATCGATCGGCTCGATCGGCTGTCGATCGCGCCCGCGGCATGCCGCGAGAACGCCATGCGATTCGACGCGTCGGTGTTTCGGAGGCGTATGAGCGCGGCCGTCGAGGCGGCGGTCGCCGCCGAATGACCTAATGCGAACATGAGTATTCGAAGGAGCGAACGCTTGATTCGAATCCTGGCTTTCTTGGCCCTGACGTTTCCGCTCGCCGCGCGCGCGCAGGACGCGTTGCAGCAGGGCGACACCATCCCGGATTTCGTTCGCCGCGCGTCGGCCGCGCACCCGCAGCCGGGGGACCGCGTGTGGTTGCACGTGTGGCGCGAGCCCAAGCTGAGCGACACCGTCATGGTCGACGAGCGGGGCGACGTCATGCTGCCCAAGGTGGGACTCGTCAGCGCCGCGTCGCTTTCGATCGGCGCGTTCCGGGACACGGTACGCGCACGATTCGCGGAGTTTCTGCGGGATTCACCGGTGGAGCTGGTGGTGCTGCGACGCGTCGCCGTGAACGGCCAGGTAGCCAAACCCAACGTGTATTACGTGGACGTCACGACGACGGTTCGCGACGTCATTGCCCGCGCCGGCGGCGTCACCGAGGTCGGGAACGCGAACAACGTGTCGGTCATCCGCGACGGCAAGCGCATTCGCGTGCGCGATTGGCAGCAAGACCGCTCGACGAACTCGGACCTGCGCTCGGGAGATCAGGTGGTCGTGGCGCGGAAGAGTTGGCTCGCCATGAACGCGCTGCCGGCGCTGAGCGTGATGACCGGCGTCGTGGGGTTGGCTGTGGTCCTTCTTCGGCAATGATCGACCGATGAGCACGAGCGCGGCGACCGCGGTGGATACGATCGACGTAGCCGATCTGGCGAGGACGGTGCGCCGGGGATGGCGTGCGGTCGTCGGATTCACGGTGCTCGGCGCGATCGCCGCCCTGGGTGTGCTGCTGTGGGCTCCGCCGAAATATCTGGGGTCGGCGAGCGTGGTGATGAAAATGGGCAACGATCAGAACGCGTCGCTGCTCTCGAAGTTGACGGGCGGGCTCGGCGATGTCGCTGGCGGGGCGCTGTCGTCCGTCGCGAAGTCGCCGACAGAGACTGAGATCCAGATCCTGTCCAGCCGCGCCGTGGCTGGACGCGTGGTCGATTCGCTCCGGCTTCAGGCGCGCGTGACCGCACCGCGTGGCGTGCCGGCCGCGCGCGTGCTCGAGTCGCTCTCGTTGGGGGGATCGTTTCAGCCGCGCAAATATCATTTTACTAAAGCGGGAGTGGCTTACCGATTCGAGGGACCCGAAGGCGCCGGCACGGCCACACCAGGCGTGCCGGTCAGACTGGCGGTCGGCTCGATCACGCTCGCCACTGCGGGAGTGCCCGACGCCTTCGACCTCGTGCTGCGCGACCGCGAGGATGCGATCACGCGCTTCGACAAATACTTGTCAGTCGACAAGGCCGGCGGCGAAGTGGTGCGCGTCCGCTATCGCGGCGACGATTCATTGACTGCCGCCGCGGCGGCGAACGCGCTGGTCGCGGTCTACCTGGCGCGCCGCACGACGACCGATCGCGGTATCAATCAACACCGGGTCGAGTTCCTGTCGGCCAAGGCGGACAGCGCGTCGGCCCAGTTGGCCGCGACGTCGCGCGAGCTGCGGCGACAGCAAGAGCGGAGCGGTGTGATCGACCCGGCCGTCGTCGGAAAGATCGAGCTCGAGCGGGCGTCGCAGATCCGTACGAGCCTCGCCGAGCTGGAGATGGAGGAGGGCGCGCTCAAGCAGCTGGTCGCAAAGGTGACCAGCGGCTCGATTCAGCCGCGCGAGCTCGCGGCCTACCCGACGTTTCTCAAGAGCCCGGCGATCAATCAGCTCATCGGCGATCTCGTCAACGTGGAAACAGACCGTTACAAAACGCTCGAGAGCCGCACGGAGAAGGATCCCGAGGTGACCGCGTTGACGCAGAGCGCCAAGAACATCGAAGGACAACTTCTGCCACTGGCGCAATCGTACGCGGCATCGATCGCGCAGCAACGTGCCGACGCGCAGCGGCAGTTCGATTCGCTGCAGACTCAGATCGCCGCGCTGCCGGCCGTGGCGGAGTCGGGTTTGGGGCTCCAGCGCGACGTGTTGCGACTCAACCAGGTGTACGCCGCGTTGGGCGCGCAGCTGGTCGAGGCACGCCTCGCCGCGATCTCCGAGGGCGGCGACGTGCATGTATTGGATGCGGCGGTTGCCCCAAAGGAGCCATCGTTCCCACGGCCGGTCATGACGATGGGGTTGGGCATCGGCGGTGGACTGTTCGCGGGAATGATCGCCGCGCTGATGTTCGCCGCGTTGGGCCGCTGGGTGCAGGATCCGCGAGAGGTGGAGCGCACCACCGGCGTCCCGGCGCTCCGCTTCGATCCGTCGGTGCCGCTGCTCATGAATGGCGCGACCTCGCGTACGGTGCTCGTGGTTCCGCTCGACCAGCGGGCGAGGCTCGAGCCCGTGATCCAACGGCTCGCGCAAACCGCGGAATCACGATCGATTCGCGCGACCGTGCTCGACCTCTCGGACTACCAAACGTCGACGGCGGCGTTGGTGCCGCGCATCAGCGCCGGCGGCGTCGAGTCGATCGGCACGTTCGACGTCAACGGCACGATCAACCGTCTCGAGGAGGAATTCGGCATGGTGATCGTGCGGCTTCCTGGTCTCGTGACGGATGCGGCGGCGGCGGCGCTGACCGCGTCGAGGCCGGTGCTGCTCGTCGCGCCGGCGCGCCGCATCGATCGGGAAAAGCTCGCCGGCGCCGTGCAGTTGCTCCGGCGTCTCGATGTGCCGTGCGCCGGTGTGGTCCTGAGCGGCAGCGAGCATGATCGAATCCTCACGACCTGAACCGGCGTCGGTCGCGGCGCTCGACGCGTGGACCATCCGGCGCGGTCTTTCGCTCACCTCGGTGGTGCAGGGGCTCATTGTCCTGCTGCTCACGGCGAACCTGGGACGCATTCCGGTGCTGTCGACCGGAGAGAGCTCGGCGCCCCTCTTGATCAACGACATCGCGGTCGCGCTCATGGTGTCGCTGAGCATGGCGGCCGGTGCCGCGACGCGATCGTTTCGCGTCGATCGCGCGGGGCTCATCGGTCTCCTATTTGCGGCGATCGGGGCGTCGTCGGCGCTGGCGACCGCGCAGCGCGATGGTTTCTCGACCGTCGAGCTGGCGCTGAGTCTTGCGTACCTGGCGCGCTGGCTGTTGTACTTCGGTATTTATCTGGCGCTCATCAACATCGTCAGAAGGCGCGACGTGAATGCCGTATGGAGCGCAGTCGAGGCGGTGCTCCTGATCTTCGCAGGATTCGGCGTGGTTCAGGCGGCATTTCTCCCCGGCTTCGCCCAGCTCGTGTATCCCGACTCGCGCGCGTACCTCGATTGGGACATTCAGGGCCACCGGCTCGTGTCGACCGTGCTCGAGCCCAACATCGCCGGGGCAATGCTGCTCGTGGGCTTGCTCGTGCAGCTCGCATGCATCTCGGTTGGTGTGCGCGTGGCCCGATGGCGCCCGCTACTCCTCTTCACGGCTCTGGTGCTCACCCTCTCGCGCAGCGGCGCGGCCGGGCTGGTGGCGGGCGTCGGCACGATTCTGCTCGTGCGCGGCCTGTCGAGGCGGTTGCTGCGATGGATCGGTGTCGTGACCGCGCTCGTGCTCGTCGCCCTTCCCAAGCTCGTCGCGTTCGCGGCGACGTACGGAAAGTTCAGCACCGGCGGCTCGGCGGCGGCCCGCGTGCTGTCGTGGATCGAGGCACTTCGCGTCTTTCGCGAGCATCCGCTGTTCGGCATCGGCTTCAACACGTTCGGATTCGTGCAGGAGCGGCACGGCTACGAGCGATTTGGCGCGGCGGCGTACTCATCGGACGGCGGCTTGCTGTTCATCGCGGTTCTGACCGGGATCGTCGGGGTCTCGGTCTACATCGCGATGCTCTGGGTGATCGTCCGGCGCTGCCGCACGATCTGGCGCGATCACGAGGTGCCGGCCGAGCATCGGGGCCTGGCGATCGGCGCGGCCGCGGTGATCGTTGGGCTCTGCGTGGACAGCGTGTTCGTGAATAGCCTGCTGACGACGTTCGTAATGGAGTTGTTCTGGATCCTGTGCGCGCTGACATTTTCCATCGCGAACGAGCGACCAACGGCCACCCGCGATCCGCGGTCAGCCGTCACCTCGTTCTCTAGCGCACCCGGCTTTCGGCTGCGCTCTTGAATGAACGTCCGTGCAATCGTCATGGGCCTCTCCCTCGGCGGACTTGCCGCGTGCGATCCGTGTTTCGGCGTTGGGAGCTGCGTCGTCGAGCCGCGCCTCGCGATCGAAGGCACACTCGTCGAGCATGTCACGGGCCAACCCTCGCCTGGCGTTCGTGTCGACGTGATTCGTACGGGAGGTGTCGAGCTCGCGAACGATTCCATGTTCGCGATGAGCGGCGCCGACGGTCATTGGCGCGCCGGGACTAGCGCGCGCGACACCGGCGACGTCATCGTCGACATCAACGTGCGCTTGCAGAACGTGGCAACGTATCGCGTGCGCGGTGTGCATCTCACCGTCACAGACCGACGCGGGCAGGGAGTCGTGCTGCCGACCTGGGTCGTCGATCCGTATTTTGCCTTCGCCGCCGAGTTGTTCTACCGTGCTACGCAAGACACACGCGTCGAGGGGACCGTGGTCGAGTTTCACCGCACCGGCGGGATCGACTACAATCTCGGAAGCGGTGGCCAGGTGTTCATCGGCACGACCGATGCTGGCGGCCGGATCGCCCTGTTCGACGTGCTTGCACATGCAAGGAGCCTCGGCGATTTGATCGGCGATCTCGTCGTGCGTCTCCCCGCGCCGTTGGCGGCGGATACGATTCGGGGGCTGCACCTCGGCGCGACGCAGCTTCAGCACGCCGAAACACAAATCATTCGACTTGGCGTCGGACCGTCAGCAGCCACGATGAGCGAGTCAGCGCTGCGTGATGCCGCGCGGCCGTGGATCGGTGCCGATGTGTCGATTCATCGATCGAAGGTCGCCCGATGAATCGGCTGCAGCCTCGAGAGCACTTCCTCATCGTCCGCATCGCGGCGCTTGGTGATCTGGTGATGACATCGGTACTCCTCGAGCGCATTCGCAGCGAGCGTCCGAGTGCACGCGTGACGTGGTTGTGTGGCGCGCGGGGAGCCCCGCTGGTCCGCTTGTTCCCTGGCGTCGACGAGGTGATCGCCGTCGACGAGCAGCGACTGTTGCGGGCGTCACGCGTCCGTCGAGCGCTGACGATGCTCGGACTCTGGCGGCGGCTCATCCGACATGGATTCAGCGACGTGCTGATCGCCCACGCCGACCGACGGTTCGCGCTGATCGCGCTCCCATGCCGTGGCGCGCGCGTCGCGATGCTATCGCGGGATCTCTCCGCGCGCACCAATCCGATCCAGGGGCGGTTCTACGGCGACGAGTATGCACGTCTTCTGGATTCGTCCGGTAGCGCCGGCCCGATCACGAAGCGGTACGAGGTCGCGGATGTCCGCGCGCGGCTGAAGCCGGCTGAAACCACCGCCTTTCGTGAACAGGGGCGGCCGCTGATCGTACTCGTGCCGGGCGGTGCGCGTAACGTCCTACGCGACGCTCCGGTGCGCCGGTGGCCGCCTGATCGCTACGCGATAGTCGCGCGCGCCCTCATCGAGCGCGGATGCGAGGTGGCGTTGGTGGGCGATGACGCGGATCGATGGGTGCTCGACGCATTTGCCGGCGTTGCTGTCCAGGATCTTGTCGGGAAGCTGCCGCTCGAGGACACACTGGCCATACTGGCGCGCGCATCGCTCGTCATCTCGCACGACACCGGCCCAATGCACCTTGCGCGCGTCGTACGCGCGCCGCTGATCGCGCTCTTCGGGCCGACCATGCCGCGTCAGATGCTAGGCACCACGCCAGCGACGGTCATCACGTTGTGGGGCGGCGACTACCTGCCGTGCCGACCCTGCTACAACGGACGGGATTTCGCAAACTGCAGCAATAATCTCTGTATGCAGGATATTTCCGCGCAGACGGTCATCGAGCAGAGTCTGCAATTGCTTGGTAGCGCCGCGGCTACGTCGGTCCCGGCCGACTCCTCGCGTCCCGACGTGCATTGAGACGTCGCAGGTCGAGGCGACACCCCGCCCTTCGTCTCAGGACAGAAATCCAGTTGTCAGTTCGTTCATGCGGCGGGACCACGCCGTCCAGCTGAGTTGCGTGTCGAACGCACGACGGGCCGAGACACGGAGTGCGTGATACCGACACGGGTCCGCCATCACGTCCATGATCGCCTCGGCATACTGCTGTCCTGTGGAGCCCGGCGGCAGCAGCAAGCCACTCGCACCGCCCGCCATGGCGCTCGAGACGCCGCCCGTATTCGTCGCAACCGACGGCAACGCGAACGCCGCCGCCTCGACGAAGACACAGCCATAACACTCGGCACTCGTCGGAGCGATGAGCACATCGGCATCACGAAATACCGCTTCGAGTGTAGCGCGCTGGTCGGGACGGCTCTTGCTCAGAAAGCCGAGGATCGAAACGCCGGCGCCATTGATTCGAGCGGGCGGCGCACAGCCGACCACCGTAAGGGTCGCCTTCATGCCCATGCAACGAAGGGCGACCAACGTATCGTAGGCGATCGGGCCTCCTTTGCGCTCCCAGTCGACGCCGACGAAGAGCAGGCGAATCGACGCACCGTCGCGGTCGAATCTGAGCGACTCGACGGGTGGCGGATCGAGGAAGTTCGCCGACATCGGCACGACGACCACCTTGTCCGGCGGAGCGCCGTAGTCGCGACGGGCCGATGCCGCCGCCCAATCGCTCGCGAAGCACGCGATCGTCGCACGATCGATCGCGCGCCGCTCGAGCTCATCGCCCGCCCGGCGACTGCGTCGAGACAACCCGGTGAAGCCGGGATAGTAGTCGCACATGATTCGGAACGTCGCGTCCGAGTAATACACGATTGGCTTCGTCGTCTCGAGGTACGCGATCTCGGCGCTTGCGTACGGCGCGAAGAGCCAGTCGTTGTCGGCCGAGACGATCCTGGGCGAGAGTAGCCGGGCATACGCCCGCGAGAGCCGCTCGCCGTTCGTGTCGATGAAACGGTAACGCCGCGAGAGCCTCTGGGAGGCGCGACTGGCAAGATGCAGCGGTCGAGCGATCCACGGCTGCAGCGGGCCGAGATGATCGACCTTCCCGCAATAGCGCTCGAGTGCCTGACGCATGAACCACGGAATCCCGGACTGAGCGCGAATGTCCTCGGGGCCGGCGGCCGAGACGAACCCGATGCGCACGGGCGGCTTCACGTGGCGAGCACTCGGCGATAGACGATCTCATATCGTTCGGTGATCGTCATCGGATCGAAATCCCGCGCGCGCCGAAGACAGGCATCGCGCATGCGGCGGGCTCTGGCGGGCTCGGCGACAAACGCCTCCAACAGGCGGCGCAATTCGCCCGAATGGTCCGGCTCGAACAATGCGCCGGTCACGCCGTCGGTGACGACCTCACCCAGCCCGCCCCGTCGCGAGGCGAGAACGGGCACGCCGGCGGCGAATGCCTCGATCGCGACCAGACCGAAGGTCTCGTGCGACAGCGACGGCACGACGACGAGGTCGATCGCCTTCAGAAAATCATCACGATCGACGAATCCGTGAAACCGGATGCGCGGATCGGCGAAGCGCTCGCGAAGCTGGCGTCCGAACCCGTCGGCGCCGCTGCCCCCAACGTGGAGCTCCCAGTCGTCGCCCGCGAGTCCGACGGCTTCTCCGAGCAGCCGCTCGATTCCCTTTGCGGGTTCTAGGCGGCCGAGGTAGCCGATGCGGAGGCGTGCGGATTCGTGTCGTTCCGCCGCGGCCGAGGGCGACGCGCACGGATTGCCGATCACGAATGTCTCGGAGCGTGGGAACGCGCCATAGGCCAAATGCCGGTCGAGCACGAATCGACTCACTCCGACGACCGCGCGCACGTGTGAGGAGAGCTTGACCCGCGGCCATGAGAGGAGCGCGCACGCCGGATGGCGACCGGCGCAATTCGCCCCGTCGGCGAACATCGTGGAGCGCGGGCACAGCAGGTAGTAGTCGTGCAGCGTGTGAACGATCGGAATTCCCCGATCGCGTGCCGCGGACCACGCCAGTGCCGAAAACCCGGTGAGATTGTGGGTGTGCACGACGGCGGGCCGTTCCTCGTCGAGAATGCGGCGCACGGCGTTGGCCATGGCCGCGTTCCCGGTGTCCACGGCGTGCCAGATGGGCTTCGCCAGCAATCGCCGGCCGTCGCGCGGCGGCAGCGGATAGAGATTGCGAAGACCGACGACGTGGACCGGAACGCCACCGATCTGCTCGCGGGCGACGCCGCGCGCCGCGCCGGTGCACACGACGACCGGTTCATGGCCGCGCGCGAGCAGCGCTTCAGCCAGCGTCTGAACCACGCGCTCCGTTCCACCCATCGCGTTCGTGGGTGCATAGAGAGCGTTGAGAAGAACGACTTTCATGGATCGTGATCGCCGGCGGTCGGCCGCGTCATCGAAGGGACGACCGCGAGAACCAGAGGCGCAACGACGCGTTGCGAAAATCATTCGCGCGTTCCGGGCCGAACCCGCCCTGCGCGTTTTGAAACAGGAAGTTGACGCGGGCGGCGACGCTGTACTCGCCGTGGAGCTCTGCACCAAGGGCGCGCAGCGTTCCTCGGATGCCGGCGAGCGCCGTGACGTCGTGCGAGAAATACGCGAATCCGGTCGCTTGAGTGTAGTAGACGTCCTCGTCCCATCGAATGCGCTGCGCGAAGATGCCGACGTCCCATGCGCGCGGCATGTAGTCCACCGCGAGAAACTGGCTGGACCCGCCAGGTCCAATCGCCGCGCCAATGACCTGGCCGCGCTGCGTGTAGCCCTGCGGTACGTCGCGACTCGTATAGAACGTGAGCGTGTCGGCCTCGACGGTCGACGGCGTTTGATCGAGAAAGCTCGCCTCGGCTTGAACGCGGAGGAGCGCGTCGCGCTGCACGTGGCCGGCGGCCTGGATACCGACGGTGTAGCCGCGGGTGTACTGCGGATCGACGAGCAGCTGCCGAAGCGACGAAGGCGGAAGCATGCGCGCCCACTCGCCGTAGACCTCGAATCCGTTCTCCGGAAAAACCCAGCGCGCGAACAGCGAGAAGAGCTGATCGAAGGTCGCGGCGCCCGTATGCGTCGAGTCGGGCCGCGTGGTGCTCCAGCGGAACAGCGCGTCGAGGGCGTGCGAGGCTACGTCGCCCGCCTGCGGCGCCGGGCCGTACACGACACGCGCCGCGCCGACCGAGAGCGTCGGCTCGACGGCCGGTGCGAACGTCGCCACGGCACCGCTGATCGAGCGTCGATCGTTGCTCGCATCGTGATCGAAGTACAGCGACTCGGTGAGCCCGCCGGCGATCAGCTTTGCCTCGAAATCGCCGACCTCCGTGTGCAATGGCCGGTTGGTGCGCACGAACGCGTGCGGGATCCCCGGCGCGTTGTCGCTCATGACGAGGCCATTCTGGATGCCGGGACCCCACCATTGATTCTCGGTCGCGGCGCCGACGTCGGCCGCGCCAATCGATGCCCAGAGGGCGGATTGCCCGAGGTCGGTGACGGTGAACGGGTCCGCCCCGAATCGCGACGGCAGATCGATCGAAACGGGTCCGTCGTGGTAGAGCGCCGCATAGTCGCTGCGCCCCGGGATGCCGGAGGGCAAGACCGGGAATGCCCTGTTCTCCGAATGCATCAGCTCCGGTGCCAGGAGAACGCGCAGCGGTCCAAGGTTTGCCCGCAGTCCGGCGGTCAGCCGAGAGCTGACGCCGCGTCCTGCCCACAGGCTGCCGTCGTCAATGGAGAAAGGAATTTGCGAGTTCCACGTCGCATCGATGGCCGGGCCGACGATCGACCAACGCAGTCCCGTCGTCGAAGAGTCGCCGAACACGTTCGATGTCGAGGCGGAACGGATGAGGCTGCCCGCGAGGCGTTTCCCGGTGAGGATCTGTTCGATTCGCAACCGATCCTCGTCAGGACTGCCAAGCAGAACCGTTCGCGCAGTGCGGCTCGGCAACGAGCTCGTCGCGCTGTCCTGCGCGTGGATCGGAAGCGCGGCGGCGAGGAGCAATGCCACGACGGCACGGGGCGCACAGGGCATGATCGGCGGAGCGGTCCTCGCGGCGGTGTGTGTTTAGCCTTCGGAATTCAATGAACGCTCTTCCACGTGTGTACGTGCTGCTGGTCAACTACAACGGCTGGCGCGACACGCTCGAGTGCCTGGAGAGCGTCTTCCGCCTCGATTACCCGGACGTCCGGGCGATCGTGTGCGACAACGGCTCGACCGACGGATCCATCGAGCGAATCCAGGCGTGGGCGATGGGCATGCAGCCGCTGCCGCCGCCTCGCGTTCCCGTGCCACAGCACGCCAAGAATGCGCCGATCGACAAGCCGATTCCCTATGTGCTGGTGGAGCGGGCACAAGCGGAGGCCGGTATGTCGTCCGATGCCGATGCACAGCTCGTGCTCGTGCGTCTTCGCGAGAACCTGGGGTTCCCGGGCGGAAACAACGTCGGCCTTCGATACCTCCAGGCGCGCGGCGAGTCGGGCCTCGTCTGGATTCTCAACAACGACACGGTCGTGGAATCGAGCGCGCTGCGGGAATTGGTCGCGCGGCTGCAAGCGGATCGGGAATTGGGCGCGATCGGCGCCACGGTCTTCTGGTACGACCGGCCCGACCGCATCCAGGTGGCGGGCGGGGGACGTCTGTCGCTCTGGAGCGGATTTACGACGATCACGCCGTCCCGGGTCGCGGCGGGTCCGGACACATCGCGGTTCGACTTCATCTCCGGCGCCTGCATGCTGATGCCGCTCGACGTGGTGCGGCGCATCGGTCTGCTCGACGAGCGCTATTTCATGTACTCGGAGGAGGTCGATTGGTGTCTCCGTCTGCGGCGGGCCGGGCTCCGGCTCGGCTACGCGCCGCAAGCGCGGGTGTGGCACAAGGGCGAGCGGTCGGTGCGGCGGAACACCGAGCGCCGGGACTATCACACCGTGCGCAGCGCCCTGTTGCTGATCCACAAGTTCGAGCCGCTCCGGCTCCCGGTCGCCGTGGCGTGGTCGGTTTCCAGATGTCTAATACCGAAGCTCGTACGCCGGCAGTGGCGGCGCGCCCGTCCGGTGATGACGGCGTATCACGATGTCTTCAGCGCGGTGTCGGCCGGGCGCACCGGCGATCCTGGCCGCAGCACGACGCCGTGACCGATTCGACGCTGCTCGCCCGGAACACGGCGTTGAACTTCGCGGGACAGGCGGTGCCGCTCGTGGCGGCGCTGGTCTCGATCCCGTGGCTCATTCGTGGCCTCGGCGCGGACCGGTTCGGCGTGCTCACGCTCGCGTGGGCGGCGATCGGCTATTTCGGGCTCGTCGATCTGGGGTTGGGCCGCGCCCTCACCCACGCGGTGGCGACGCGGCTCGGCTCGAACCGTGAGAGCGAGCTTGTCGCCGTCGGTTGGACCGCGCTGGCGCTCATGTTTCTCCTCGGCGCCGTAGGGGGCGCAGTGGTCGCCGCGCTGACGCCGTGGCTCGTGACCGACGTGCTCAAGATTCCCGCGAGCCTCGTCGCCGAGAGCGCCCGATCGTTCACGTTGCTCGCGCTCTCGCTGCCGATCGTCGTCTCCACGGCCGGACTTCGGGGCATCATCGAGGCGCATCAGCATTTCGGGCTCGCGACGACACTGCGAATTCCGCTGGCGATCTTCTCGTACGCCGGTCCGCTTGCGGCATTGCCGTTCACGCACCGTCTCGACGTCGTGGTCGCGGTGCTCGTGGCGGGCCGGGTCGTCGCGGGGGCGGCGCATCTCGCGCTCTGCATGAAGCGCTATGCGTTCTTGCGCCATCGCCCGGCGATCCGGCTACGCGTGATCCGGCCGTTGCTGCGCGTCGGCGGATGGATGACCGTGAGCAACGTCGTCAGCCCGCTGATGACCTACTTCGATCGCTTTCTCATCGGCGCGCTGCTGCCCGTCGCCGCGGTCGCGTACTACGTGACGCCGTTCGAGGCGGTGATGAAGTTGTTGCTGTTTCCATCCGCGCTGATGGGTGTGTTGTTCCCCGCCTTCGCCGAGTCGTTCGCGCGCGACCGCGCACGAACCGCGGACCTGTTCGACAAGGGCGTGCGCGCCGTGGTGCTCGTCATCTTCCCCGTGAGTCTGGTGCTGGTCACGCTGGCGCCGTCGATCCTGCGCGTCTGGGTCGGGGCCGAGTTCGCGCGCGCCGGCTCCGGGGTGCTCCAATGGTTGGCGGTCGGGGCGCTGATCAACGCCGTCGGGTTCGTCGGGTTCGCCGTGTTGCAGGGAGTGGGGCGCGCGGACATCACCGGCAAACTGAACCTCGTCGAGCTCCCGCTCTACGTCGTCACGATCTGGGTGCTCGCGAACGCGATGGGATTGGCCGGCGTCGCGATGGCGTGGACGCTTCGAGTGCTCTTCGATACCGTCGCCCTGTGGATGTTGGCCCGGCGCAGTCTCGCGACCGATCGCAGACTCCTGCGCACGCCGATGCCGACGTGGCTGGCGATGGGATCGGCCCTGCTGGTCGGAGCGTTCCTTCCGGGCACGGCCGCGCGAGTCGCGTACGTCGTCGCGGTGGCCATGGTGTATCCGCCCATCGCCTGGTTTGGCTTGGTCAGGAGCAGCGAGCGTGGGGCAGTGCGTCGCCTCATGCATCGATCGATGTCGGCGATCGATGACCCTTCGCGGCAGGCTGCGTGATCCGGCCGACCGACATCGGCCGCTTCGTGCTGGCGCTCGGTGCTGCCGCGTCCTGGCTCCCGGCACAGGTTTCCGCGGGCCCGTCGACGCGCGTGCTCGTGTCGGTCAACTCCGAGCTCGAGCGATACCTGCGCGTGCTGCAGGACAAGGGGGTTGTCCCCCCGCGCTCATGGGACATCCGGCCCTTCGGGCCGCGCGAGCTCGAGGTGCTGGTACCGGCGACGCTCGATCATCCATGGGCGGCGCGCATCGCGCCTCCGGCGAAGCGACTCGCCGACGTGTACGTGCTCGCGCCGGAGGGAATGTTGATCTATAATTCAGCGTTTCCTTATGGATTCAACGACGGCGCGATCTGGGCCGGCCGCGGCATCACCGGCGCGGTGCAGGCGGGGATCGGCGGCCACGTGGGTCCACTCTCGTTCGCGCTGCAGCCGATGGCCTTCGCCGCCGAGAACAGGGCGTTTTCCCTTCTCGCCAACGGGCAGACCGGGAAGTTCGTGTTCGACGACGGTGCCAACCCGCAGACGATCGATCTGCCGCAGCGCTTCGGCGGCGGAGTCTATGGGCGGATCGATCCCGGGCAGAGCACCGTACGGCTCGACTTTCCGGCGGTCGCCCTTGGGATCTCGACGGCGAACGATCATTGGGGGCCGGTCATCGACAACCCGCTCGTGCTCGGCAATAACGCGGCGGGCTTTCCGCACGTGTTCGTCGGGACGTCGGCGCCGGTCGACATCTTCATCGGCCGGCTTCAGGGCCGCGTCGAGTATGGACGACTCAGCCAGTCGCCGTACGCGTTCCCATCGGACAGCGAGACGCGGCGCTTCATGTCGGGGCTCGCGCTGGCATTCAGTCCGCGCGGAGTGCCCGGCCTCGACATTGGCGGCGCGCGCTTTTTCCACAGCATCTGGCCGGACTCGGGGTTCACCTCGCACGACTTTCTCCGTCCGATCGAAGGACTCTCATACATCGCCACGCAAGGCAATACGGAGATCGGCCCCGAGGGCGACAACCAAATCGCGTCGATCTTCTTTCGCTGGGTCCTCGGCCGGAGCGGCGCCGAAGTCTACGGCGAGTTCGCCAAGGACGATCACAACTTCGACACACGCGATCTGCTGCTCGAGCCCGATCACGAATCCGCCTTCACACTCGGCCTTCAAAAGGTATGGACGCTGGCCGACAGCAGCCTGCTCGCGGTGCGCGGCGAGCATACGGACGCGCGGGTGAGCGAGATCGCGCTCGGCCGCCCGCAGAATCCTTTCTATGTGCACACGGTGGTCACGCAGGGGCACACGCAATACGGCCAGGTGCTCGGCGGCGCCGCGGTGTATGGAGGCGGCGGGTCGACGATCGAGGTGTCGCAGTACGACAAGAGTGGGCGGTGGACGATGTCCTGGGTTCGGTCCGGACACGAGCAGGCTCTCGCCGCTCCGGGCAGGCCGACAGTGGGCGACCGTGCGGACGTGATCCACGCGCTGTCGCTCGAGCGCGTGTCGTTTCAGCCGCATTTCGATCTGACGTGGTCGGTGACCGCCGCGCGCGAGCTCAATCGAAACTTCGCGTCGGATGCTACGAACATTCGTCTGACGACCGGAGTGCGGTATCGGCCATAGGCCGCACGAGGATCCTGCGTGATGGCGAGGGCTGTGTTCGCAGGGAGTGATCTGCGCTACAGGTAGCGATCCGTGGGCTCGCGCGACCGTACCGGACGCGCGGGCGATCCCAACGCGACCACGCGCGGCGGGATGTCGCGCACCACGGTCGAGCCGGCTCCGACGACAGCGTGATCGCCGATCTCACGACCGTGGATGACGTTGGCGCCGAGCCCGACCATGCTGCTCTCGCCGACGCGGACGCCGCCGCCGAGCGTCGCGCCCGGAGCAATGTGCGCAAAGTCACTAATTAAGCAATCGTGATCGACGACGGCGCCGGTGTTGATGATGCAATGCGAACCGATGCGCACGCCGGGATTGATCACGGCCCCGGCCATCACGACGGTGCCCGGTCCAATTTCTGCATCGCGCGCCACACGGCTCGCCGGATGGATCGCGACGTCGAAGATGGCGAAGCGTCGCGCGAGCCGCTCGCGCGTGCAATTGTCGCCCACGGCAACGATCACCGCCGAGCCTGGTTCCGGTAATTCGAGTCCTGTGATGACTGGTATTCCAAGAATGCGGTTGTGCCGTGGGGCGTCGTCGAGGAACGCCGCTGGCGGCCGGCCGGACTCGATGAGGATGTCGGCGACGACTTTGGCGTGACCGCCGGCTCCAATCAGATACGTCACCCCGTGGAATGGCATCGACGTCGTTCGTCCGAGGAAAAGAAGGGTCGTTCGAAGGTACATCAATTCGTTGAATGCGTACCGCGCGTGTCCCCAGACATCGCGCGGAACCCGAGCATCATGTTTCCATGCCGAGCGCTCGCCCGAGTCGGGATCTGACCCAGAACCCAACCGTTCGCCGCGGCCTCAAGATCGCCGTCGACTTCAATTGCGGTGCAATTGCCGCGCTCGTCGGCTTCGTGGTCGAATGGCGTCCCCTCGGGCCGATCGCCGTACACGTCGCCCTGACCTGCGCGCTGGCCGGCGTCATCGTCGCCGCGGTGAATGCGATCGGGATCAGCTATCGCACGACGTGGCGATACGTGGGCGTCAAAGAACCGCTCGTCTTCATGACGTGCAGCGGGGCCGTATTCGCCGCGCTCGGCGTGCTCAAGGTCACGCGCTCGGTCCCGCTCACATGGGCGTCGGTGCTGCTTGCCGCCGTGCTCGCCCAACTACTCTGCAGCTCGGCGCGCACCGCTCGCCGGTGGCGACTGAGCCTGCTTCGCCGCCGGCGGCACGCCTATCGTCGCGCTGTGAGCCCGGTGGGCGACCTGCATCGAATCCTCATCGTCGGGGCGGGCAACGTCGGGTTTGCGCTCGGGCAGCAGCTGCGCGAGCGCCAGCCGCGGGACGTCGAGCTGATCGGGTATCTGGACGACGACCGTTCCAAGATCGGCACGCTGCTCGACCAGGTTCCCGTGCTGGGGCCGGTCGAACAAATGCTCGCTGTCGCTGAGCGGCAGAACGTCACCGAAGTCATCATCGCGATGCCGTCAGCGCCGTCCGAGTATCTACGTGCACTCGTGCGCCGCGCCGAAGATATCGGAATCCGCGCGCGCACGGTCGGGGGCGTCGGGCGTCTTCTGGCCGCGGGGGACGCGCCGCGTCCGGGAACGATCAACCTGGCCGATCTGTCGGCGGAGCAAGCGGCGGAACGGCCGAGCGTCACACGCCGCGCCGCGCCGCGCGCCGAGCGTCGCGTGCTGGTGACCGGCGGTGCCGGATTCATCGGCTCGCATCTGACGCGAATGCTGCTCGAGCGCGGCTACCAGGTGCGCGTGCTCGAAAACTTCACGTACGGCATGGCCGGCCTGTCGGCGATCCGCTCGCATCCGCGGCTCGAGATCGTAAAAGGCGACATCTGCAACCTTCGTGATGTGAGCCGCGCGATGCGCGACGTCGAGGGCGTCGTGGCGCTGGCGGCGATCGTCGGCGACCCGGCGTGCAATCTCGATCCCGAGGAGACGATCAACCTCAATTACGCCTCCACGAAGATCCTGGCCGAAGCGGCGGACTTCTATCGCGTCCGGCGGCTGGTGTTCGCATCGAGCTGCAGCGTGTACGGCGCGAGCGTGAAGGAAGACGATCTCTTGAGCGAGCGCTCGCGGCTGAACCCGGTGTCGCTCTACGCGCGCACGCGCGTGCTCAGCGAGAACATCATCTTCGATCGCTGCGGCGACACCGAGCCGGTGGTGCTTCGACTGGCGACCGTGTTCGGCCTATCGCCGCGCATGCGCTTCGATCTCGTCGTGAACACGCTGACGGCGCGCGCGGTGGTCGACCACAAGATCTCGATCTTCGGCGGGCGGCAATGGCGGCCGAACGTACACTGCCGGGATGCGGCGCGGGCGTTCTTCACCGCGCTCGAGGCGCCCGCGGCGAAGGTCGCCGGCGAGATCTTCAACGTGGGCGGCGACGCGAACAATCATCGCATCGCCGAGATCGGCGACATCGTGGCCGGGGTGGTCGGCGACGTGACCATCAACCTGCAGAACGAGATCCCCGACCCGCGCGACTACCGCGTGAGCTTCGAGAAAATTCAGCGCATGCTGGGCTTCGTGCCGGAGTACTGCGTATCGGACGGCGTGCGCGAGGTCGCGACCGCGATGCGGGCCGATCACGGCTTGCGCATGCACATGGATCCGATGTTTCACAACGTGCAGGCGCTGCGGCAAGCATTCGCCCACCCTGACTCGCGCGCCGCGCGGGCGTCCGCATAGGCCGGCAAAGGCATCTGAGAACGCTCATCGTCGCGGGCGCGCGCCCCAACTTCATGAAGGTTGCGCCGATCGCGCACGCGCTCGGCGCGCGCGGCGCCGAGACGCTGCTCGTGCACACGGGCCAGCACTACGACCCGCAGATGAGCGACACGTTTTTCGCGCAGCTGTGTCTGCCGGCGCCGGACTTCTTCCTCGGAGTCGGGTCCGAGACGCACGCCGTGCAGACTGCCAGGGTCATGGAGCGATTCGAGCCGGTGCTGCTCGAGACGCGGCCCGACTGGGTCGTCGTCGTGGGCGACGTCAACTCGACGCTGGCCGCGGCCCTGGTCGCGGCGAAACGGCGCGAGGAGCTCGGGTGCGGACTGGCGCACGTCGAGGCCGGACTGCGCAGCCACGACTGGCGGATGCCCGAGGAGATCAACCGCGTCGTGACCGACCAATTGTCCGATCTCCTGCTGACGCCGTCGAACGATGCGCGCCAGAATCTGATTCGCGAGGGCGCCCCGGATGAGCTCATCCGCTTCGTGGGCAACGTCATGATCGACACGCTGCACGCGCGTCGCGACGCGGCGCGTGCGCTGGCGATGCCGGCGCGTCTCGGACTGGGAGACGATTACGTCGTCGCCACGCTGCATCGTCCGTCGAACGTCGACGACCCGGCCGCGCTCTCGACGCTCCTCCGATCGTTCGCGTGCATCGCCACCGAACGGCCCGTCCTGCTGCCGCTGCACCCGCGCACGCGCGCGCGGGCGCGGGCGTTCGGGCTCGAGCCACTGCTCGACGGCCTGCGCGTGACCGAACCGCTCGGGTACCTCGAGATGCTCGGTCTGACTGATGCCTGCTCGGCCATGCTCACGGATTCGGGGGGACTGCAAGAGGAGACGACGGCACTCGGGATTCCGTGCGTCACGCTGCGCGAACAGACGGAGCGGCCGGTGACGATCACGCACGGTACGAATCGTCTCGTGCCCTGGCCGCTCACGGTCGAAGGCGTGGTCGGTGCGTATCGCGATGCCATTGCACGACGGAGGGACGCGAATGTAACGCCCGAGGGGTGGGACGGGCGGGCGTCGGAGCGGATCGCCGATGTGCTTCTGAGCACGCCTCCAGGGGCACGGGTGCGGACCTGACGGCGGGAGCGGCAGGTTGACGCCCATTCGTCGGTAGGAATGAATATTCAAATATCAAGATGCTTCTGTCGATCGATGGCTTCCGGCTGCCATTGTCATGATGCCCCGCTGGCAACGAGCTGCGATACCAGCACGTCGGCGATCGCCAGCGACGCCGTTGCGCCCGGGCTCGGCGCGTTGAGCAGGTGAAGCGCTCGCGGACGCTGGCGAATGACGAAATCCTGGACCAACGTGCCGTCCGAGGCTACGGCTTGGGCTCGAACCCCCGCGCCACCGGGCACGAGGTCGTCCACCTGCAGCTCCGGTACGAGACGCTGCAGCGACGCGCAGAACAGTCGCCGGCTGAGCGAACGACGCAGCTCGTAGCCGACCATGCCGGGATAGCGGCGCAGAAAGCGCCACAGGCCTGGGAAGAACAGCGCATCGGCGGTATCGCGAAGATTCACATTCAAGGCCTTGTAACCCTCGCGCGCGAGCGCCAGTACGGCGTTGGGGCCGGCCTCCACTTCGCCATCGATCATTCGGGTGAAATGCACGCCGAGGAACGGAAATGCTGGATCGGGCACCGGGTAGATCAGATGGTTCACGAGCGAGCGGCGGTCGGCCCGCAACTTGAAATAGTCGCCGCGGAACGGCACGATGCGAAGATCCAGCGTCTCGCCCGCCATGCGCGCGATCCGGTCGCACTGAAGCCCGGCGCAGTTGACGAGATACGAGGCGCCGATGTCGCCACGCTGTGTCGTGATGATCCAGCCGCGCTCGGTCGACGCGATTGCCTCGACGCTCGTGCCTGTCCGCACCTCTCCGCCCATCGCGACGATTCGCGCGACCAGCACGTCGCACACCACCGCGTAATCGACGATCCCTTCCTCGGGCACGAGCGCGGCGGCGACGCAGCGCACGTGTGGCTCCCGCTCCCGCGCTTCCGCCGCCGACAAGGGACGCAGCCCCGACAGGCCGTTGGCCGCACCCCGACGAAGGAGCTCATGGAGTCGCGGCACCTCGGGTTCGGACGTCGCCACGACCAGCTTGCCGCACACGTCGTGCGGCACGCCGAACTCCTGGCAGAACGCCTTCATCTGACGAATGCCGTCGACTGCGAGGCGTGCTTTGAGCGAGCCGGGGGCGTAGTAGAGGCCGGCGTGCAGCACGCCGCTGTTGTGCCCACTCTGGTGTCGCGCGACGACGGGCTCCTTCTCGACGACGATGACACGCCGCCCGCGGTCGGCCGCGAGCAGCTTGTACGCCGTCGCCAGTCCGATGATGCCACCGCCGACGACGACCGTGGCGGCACTTCCGTGTGCGGCTTCCGCCGGCCGTGTGGACGATGGCAGATTGGTCATTGATGCAAACCTACGCCGGAAAGCGCCTGCTCGATCTGACGATCGTGCTGCTTACCAGTCCGCTGTGGGTTCCTGTGTCGCTGGTCCTCGCCCTCGCGGTTCGCCTGCGCCTCGGACGGCCAGTGTTGTTCCGGCAGCTTCGCTCTGGCCTCGATGGCCGGGCGTTCGAGCTTCTCAAATTTCGTACGATGACCGACGAACGCGATGCGGACGGCAATCTCGACTCCGACGCGGGCCGGCTCACGCCGTTCGGGCGCCGGCTGCGCGCCACGTCGCTCGACGAGCTTCCGGAGCTGATCAACGTGCTGCGCGGCGACATGAGCCTCGTCGGCCCGCGCCCGTTGGTCGTGCAGTATCTCCCGCTGTACTCGGACGAGCATCGGCGCCGGCACGCCGTGCGTCCAGGCATCACAGGCCTCGCCCAGGTCAATGGACGAAATGTCCTCAGTTGGCCGGAGCGATTCGACCTCGACGTGTGGTACGTGGAGCACTGGAGCCTCGCGCTCGATCT
>Ga0157370_10000834_pt1 | contig 39071 bp, 52 predicted proteins | sample C35metaG_FD_113463 | JGI IMG/M metagenome (GOLD analysis project Ga0157370, IMG submission 113463) | Corn rhizosphere microbial communities from Kellogg Biological Station, Michigan, USA - C3-5 metaG | ecosystem: Host-associated > Plants > Roots > Rhizosphere > Soil | place: USA: Michigan... | reverse complement strand
TATTCTGGTTGCTCTCACACAGCCAGAAGGATACTTTCATGCGCGGAGTCGTCGTATATCATGAGCACCGCATTGGTTACATCGTTATACGTGACCAAATCGGAGAATTCACAGTCGCTGAGCTGCTCGGTGGGTATGACATCGAGAAGGGGCATGTCATATCCGGTGATTTCCACAGCCTCGGTGGCGAAACATTTATGAACGAGACCGAAGAAGAAGAGATTGAGGTATTTGTTCAGGGGTACGGCCTGTCTGAACAGCAATCAATTCTCATGATCCGAGGCACTCGTTAATCCACCGACGAAAAAGAGCACAGTGCTTTAGTGTCGCATTACAGTATTCAACGGAGATGACCTGGCCTCGTGATGAATGAGGCTTAATCTCTTCGTTGATCTGCAGCCCTCGTTTGGCTGCCAGCTCCAAGCATCCAATCTTTTCGAACAGAGCTTCTAACTTCTTATCCATGGCTATCTCCATTTCACACTGGCGAATCATCCCGGTCTCCATGTGCCCCGGGGGGCTACTTCGTGGGCATCGTGCCTGTTCGCTTTTTTTACCCTTATCGCCGGGTAGGCGGAACGTTTACCTGTCGCACCTGTTGTGCTTCGATGAGTAGAGAATACAACACAAAGTAGATGTGTCAATACTAAAAGTAGAAATTAACGAAGGTGTGGCTACTTACGGTAGTGTTGAAAGGCGTAAAAAAACCCGGCACGTGCCGGGTTCAATGGGATTTTTTTACTTCTGCGGGGTGTTGGCGTACTTCAAAAAGAAATCATAAAGCTGTTTATACCGCATTTCGAATGCAAGTAGCATGTTCTTGGCTTCAGCGCTTGGGAACTGTCGGTACACACGAACTAGTCGTTTTTCGTCTTCGCTTAACTCCCTGAATTCCGCATCACTGCCGGTGTCTGACTCTGTCGTCTGGAAGCCCGAAAACTCAGTATCTTGAAGCTTAGCTGGCGCACTCTCACCTTCGCCGTAGTCAAGCCATGCAGCCTGGACATTTAGCCAGTCAGCTATTTTCTGCAGTTTCTCATCGCGTGGCTTAGCCGTGCCCAGCGTATAACGACGAGCCATTTCGTATGTGACATCGCAAGCCTGGCTTAAATCCTTTACGGAACGGCGCTGTCTGCGCATTTCTTCGGTCAGCCGGTTCGCGAAATCTTGATGTTTATTCGCTTTTTCTACCATAGGTAGAAGAGTAAGGCACGGCGCGTTCTTAGTCATTTCTATTTTTTGTAGTTGTATATTCTACTTTGTGTAGTATATTGCGGTCATTGGCTCATTCAGGAGAACACGATGACTACTTCATACAAGAACATAACTGAAAAGGCAGTAAGGTCGATTGGTTCGGTTTCGGCCGTCGCCCGTAAATTCAACTTTAAGTCCTCACAGTCAGTTGCAAACTGGATTATCCGAAACCGAGTTCCAAGTGAGCGAGTGATAAAACTCTGTGAATTTGGCGGCTGGAGTGTCACCCCGCATGAGTTACGTCCGGATTTGCATCCAACCCCTACCAGTGGAATTCCTGTTCAGGATATCCCACGCGCGCAAAAGGAATCTGACTGATGGAAATCAAAAAACTGGCATTTGAGCTGGAGTCTTGGGCTCAGGAAAAGGGCTGGAAGACGGTGACGCAGCTGATAACCCCGCATCACTTTGGTGATCTGCTCCAGTCACTGGATGACGTTTCGGATCCGGATGAGTACGCGCGGCGGCTGCACAACAACAAGCAGATTATTCAGCGTGCGTTCCGCAACGATACACCGAACTACCTGAAACAGGCGCAAGCGCTGAGCTATGCCATCCGCACCGCCATTGATAACGAACTAGAGCAGAAAGAATGCATGCTCTACCGGGCGGCAAGGGTTAACAAAGAGTGTATCGAAGCCACCAACGCGGTATTCACCGGGAAACCTCAACCGGTAATCAGGCGAGAAACTCTGGAAGCGATAGACGCGCTGGCGCAGCTGGTGGGCGTAAAGATTCAAATCATGAACAGCCATCGGGCTGCATAACGTTCAGGAGGCAACTATGCGTACTTCTCAGGAATTAGCGAGCGCACTGGCAGAGCGCATGAAAAACGCGATGAATAACCGACCCGCTCAGGAGCCATTAGATCGCCACGGTGAAATCATTCCAGGGAAGCGGTACCGCGACGAGCGCGGACGTATGGTGACGGTTTTGCGTGCATCCCAGCTCCGCGTGTCATATCGGCGCGAGGGTTACACCGGCGACAGTGAAACAGGGCGCCGGGAGTTTGAAATTAAGTTCACAGAGGTGAAGTCGTGAGCGTGAAATTATCCTCCTGGGTGTGGGACGGCTGTGCCGCACAGGGCGTGAAAGGAATAAAACTGCTGATCATGGCGCGCCTGGCCGACTTCAGTTCGGATGAAGGCGTGTGCTGGCCGTCCGTAGCCACTATAGCCAGACAGTTGGGGGCGGGGCGCAGCACTGTGATCACTGCAATTTCCCAGCTTGAGGCTGAAGGCTGGTTAACTCGCACTGAGCGCCGTAATGGTCAGCGCAGCGCAACAAATCTTTACACCCTGAATGCTGAAAAGCTACGCATGGCCGCCGCTTTATTTCAGGGTTCAGTTTCTGAACGTCCAAAACCTGAACGTTCAGATTCCGAATGTTCAGGTTCTGGACGTCCTGAAATCAGTAAAAAAGGGGGTTCTCAGGGTTCAGAATCTGGACACGATCCGTCAGTAACTACAGATCCATCATTAAAACAGATCTCTTCGTCCGGAAATTCTGACGAATCTCCTAACGGCGATGATCCTGACAAAAAATCGTCTGCCCAGAAAAAATGGGGCACACCTGAAGACCACCAGTGCGCCAGCTGGATTTTTTCCCGGATCCGAACCCTGTACGAAAAAGCCGCCGAAACCGATGGAGAAGTTGCTCGCCCCAAAGAGCCAAACTGGAACGCATGGGCAAACGAGATTCGCCTGATGCGCACTATCGACGGCCGGACGCATCGCCAGATATGCGACATGTTCAAGCGCGTGCAGAGCGACCCATTCTGGTGCCGCAACGTGCTCAGCCCGTCAAAGCTGCGTGAGAAATGGGATGACCTGGTACTGAAACTGGCGCCTGTCACACATACCGGCGTGATGCGTAGTTCCTTTGGCGATGACCTTTACAGAAATGACTCTGAGACCGCGGTGAAAGCGGGATTCAGGGTTAGACAAAACTGAAATTAAGCAGGAGAAACTTATGGAAAACGTACTGGATGCACTCAAAGCGATGGGCAAGGCTACTTACCTTGAAGTTGCTGCCCGTCTGGACGTCGAGCCCGTGGAAGCGCTCAAAATTTTGCGTGAGCAGAAGGATCTGGGCTTATGTGATTTTTATGATGGCTCATGGTCTGTTGGTACCGCTCGCGAGCAGAAGCCGAAGCGCATCAGACCAAAACAGACATCGCCGCTGGTGGCTGCAGTACTGTCTGCGATGCAGGCACAGGGGACTATGAGCGCCTGCCAGATTGCAGAAAAGCTGGGTAAAACCCCTCGCGCCCTGAATGCTTCGCTTGGGGCGATGTGTAAAGACGGTTTGGTTTTGCGCCATGTGGATGGGAAAAACATCACATGGAGCCTGGCCGGAGAACCTGCAATACAGCCAGAACAGCAGGTGATCAGAGCGGCGGACATCAAGTTAACGTCAGCGCCAGATAGCAAAACACTGGAAGAAATTATTCAGGATATCCCGACGTTCGTCTGCCGTCCGGATGATCTACTTATCCCTTCATCCCGTTTTATAGCGACAGAAATTCGCCGTACCAAAGCGAAGCTGGATAACCTGCAGCGACTTCAGAAAGCCGCTCGAGAGCTGCGGCGCCACAAACATCTGCTGACAGGGTTGAGATATGAGTGATTTACCAAAATGCCCTGAATGCGGCATGCCGCCCTCTGTGAAGATCCGCAGTAGGGGAATGAACTGGGGGTCAGCAGAAATTCGTTGTTCTAACGGATGCCCCGGCCGCCGCGCGGGATTTTCGTTCCCGCCTGAGGGTGAGTCAGCGGCCCGTAAAGACCTTGAGAAAAAATGGAAAGAGCTGGTGGAGGAGAAAGCCTAATGAGCAACATCGACAAACAGGCACTACGTAAAGCGGCGGAGAAGGCTGGTGCTGATGAGTGGCGTGCCTTCATTGACACAAAGTCAAAAACATATGCGGTTCACACGCCAGGCGACAATCGTTGCGGAGATGTCGTTAAGTGGGCTGGTTTTGACGGGCAGCAAAAGGCAGCAAATAAAGCTCGATTTATTGCCGCTGCTAACCCCGCCACCGTTATGGCGCTGCTGGATGAGCTTGAAACCGCAGAGCAGGAGCGTGAAAACTGGCGCAACAGCTTTGATAACGAGCGATTCCGTGCAGATAAGCTTGCAGCAGCATTAAGTGCTGAGCCTGTGGCGTGGACTGATGAGCAGGAACTAAGGGACGTCGCGAAAGATGGATGTGGCTATCTGTTTACGGTTAAACCAATCACGCCGCATGCTGACCCGTGCCGAGTAATTAAACTTTACACAGCCCCGCCAGCGTTAAGCGAAACAGTAGAAGTGGCCCGGGCTGCACTTAATTACATCGACGCATTACCGGCAGATATTGCTGCCGCTTTGCCAGCAATGCCAGGATTCGACCGTGACTGGGCGGAAAATGTTCTCTCTGAGGCGGTACCAAAGGAGGCGGGAAAGTGTACCTGATGGAGCTGTTATCAGGCGCAGTCTGGCTGGTGGTTTTAATAGCGCTGGTAGTGCTAGCTTTAAGAAGAATTGATTATTGATTAAGCACTTACCCGCTTCGGCGGGTTTTTTGCACCCAAATTCTTGACCCTTGTTTTTTTGATGTTACTGTATAAATATACAGTGAATTATGCAGGAGGTGCAATCATGGACTTTCCAACACCGGCAGCAGACTACGCAGGGGAGCTGCACACCATTACCAGCCTTTTCGGCAATGACGGTAACTGCCGCACTATTGAAACATCAGTTGGGTACACGATTATTAACGTTGCCAGAAAACCCGAAATTGGTGACACCGTTCTGATTTCGTTCTGCGGAGCACTGGACTTTGCATCTGTACAGGGTAGGGCGCTTATCACGCAAGATGGAGAAGCGATAGAGGGGGATGCTTTGGACGATACAACGGTGATGGGGGTTGTAACGTATTTCCTGAACCGAGTAACTGATACTGACAACAGGCCGGTGATATAAGCGTCATGATTCCTGTGCATTAAGAGCCGATCGGTTACACAGACCAATTACCGTTAATTGTTCTATCTAACCTATTAAACGTTCTACAGAGGGACTGATTAAGTTACGTTCAGCGCGCAGGGAGAAAAGGGACGGCCTCGACTTGTCGGGGGGGAACTGAATTGAATAGGATTTTCCGTTATGAATGAGCAAGAATTAATCGCTGCCGTTCGCCCTGCTGGACGTTATGAAGTGGTGAGTCAGGAAGATGGATCTTTCATCGTCATACCAATACCGCTCGAAGCAATACTAATTACCCGTGAATCTCTCCAGCAAATTGCTGAGCGCTTCCGCAACCCTGACAACTGATTTATAATAATCAAGCTGGCCTGAACAACCAGCGCCTGTCGCACCATCACCGGAGAAAAGTGATGGCGCAAAGAATGACCCCGTCTTACATACACCGCCCGTCAGCGCGCGGTGTTTCTGCTTATGCTGGTGGTCCAGCATGAAGAAAGCAGACAGCATCTATCTTTCACGTGTGGCCGCACTGGGCTGCATCGTTTGCAGAAACCAGAACCTGGGCGAAACGCCAGCTGAAATTCACCACATCCGGACCGGTCAGGGCACAAGCCAGCGCGCTGAACATCGGAAATCAATTCCGCTTTGCCATATGCACCATCGCAACGGCGGTTATGGTGTGGCTATTCATGCTGGCCGTCGAGCCTGGGAAATGAAGCACGGCAACGAAGCAGAGCTGCTGGTGCAGGTCCTCTATTTGCTGGGAGAGCCTGCAGATGAATAGGCCAGTCAGTTACGGCTCAGTGTGCAGCGGCATCGAGGCCGCCAGCGTGGCATGGCATTGCCTGGGCTGGCGACCGGCATGGTTCGCTGAGATAGAAAAATTCCCCTCCGCTGTTCTGGCGTACCGGTGGCCGGATATTACCAATCTGGGCGACATGACCCAAATCGCCGCGGCAATCCGTGCCGGAAAAACTGACGCGCCCGATGTGCTGGTGGGGGGAACCCCTTGCCAGGCGTTCAGCATTGCGGGTTTACGTAATGGGCTGGCTGACGAACGCGGCCAGTTAACTTTGGCTTTTGTGGATCTGGTAAATGCTATCGATGAAAAACGACGTGAACAGGGAAAATCACCTGTCATCGTCGTCTGGGAAAACGTACCCGGAGTATTCAGCAGCAAAGATAACGCTTTCGGATGTTTTCTTGCAGGGCTTGCCGGCGAAAGCTGCGCGCTGGAATCACCAGGGAAGCGATGGGCAAACGCTGGTTATGTGCTTGGACCAGAAAGAGCTATTGCTTGGCGAGTGCTCGACGCTCAATTTTTCGGAGTGGCCCAACGACGCAGACGTGTGTTTGTTGTCGCAACAGCTAGAGGGGATATCGATCCCGCAAAAATTCTTTTTGAGTCCGAAGGCCTGCGCCGGAATTCTCCGCCGGGCAGAGAAAAGGCGAAGGCAGTTGCCGCGCTTACTTCAAACGGCGTTGGAGTATGTGGTGCAGACGACAACCAGGCACAAGCCGGACATCTGATCCCAGAGTGCGTGACCGGGGATATCAGCCATACCCTGAAAGCAGAGGGCTTCGATGGTAGCGAGGACGGTACCGGTAGAGGTACGCCGATTATCGCGATGGCGCACGGGCAGGGTGGTGCTGAAATTAAAACCGATGATACAGCGCCCACGCTGACCTGTAACCACGAAGCACCGATTGTTTTCAGCAGCAACGGGCACGCATCTTTCACCACCGGAGTGGGAGTACTTCGGGCGAAACCTGGGGCTGACCATGAGACGCTTGCGGTGCACGGGACACAGGACCCCGATACTCTCCGAAACATGGCCCATACATTGGGGCGCAACCACGGACAGGAAAACGCAGTTATAGCATTTAGCTCAAAGGACAGCGGTCAAGATGCTAAAGCTGAGATTTCGCCGACCTTAAGGGCTGGAAATAGCAGCGACAGCAACCAAAACGCTGGAGCACCTCCAGCCATTGTCTATTCCTTTGCAGAGAACACAAGAGGTGAAGTCAGGTTTCAGGACGGGGACAGACAAATAACAGGTCCATTAGCAGCTGGTGGCGGTAAACCGGGCCAGGGATATCCTGCGATAGCCTATGCATTCAAGGGAGGGCAGGGAGCAAAAGCCGGAGGAATAGGGTATGCGGAAGAGCAGGCCCCGACACTGACCAGCGCCTGCAGCGGATCCAATCTTGCCCCGACAGTGATGAAAGGTATGGCTGTCCGACGTCTGACCCCTGTGGAGTGCGAGCGCCTGCAGGGCTTTCCTGATAATCACACCCTGATTCCGACAACGAAACGCAAGCAACTCACCGCGGAGGAATACGCCTACCTGCGCCACCACCGCCCCGAACTGACTGCAGAGCAGGCTTACCGACTGGCCGCCGATGGTCCTCGATATAAAGCGATCGGCAATTCAATGGCTGTACCGGTGATGCGCTGGATTGGTTCCCGCATACAGGAGGCGCTGCATGCCTAAATACATCATCACCCCTGTCGGAAAACCCCGCATGACACGCCGTGATAAATGGAAGCAGCGGCCAACTGTGATGCGCTATCGCATGTTTTGCGATGAAGCCCACCTGCATGGCATCCAGGTACCGGAGAACGGCACCCATATCACCTTCGTTTTGCCGATGCCGCAGAGCTGGAGTAAGAAAAAGCGCGCGGCTATGGTCGGCCAGCCCCATCAGCAAAAGCCCGATCTGGACAACTTAACAAAATCACTGCTGGACGCCTTGTTTGAGGATGATTCCCACATTTGGGACGCCCGGAGATCAAAAGTATGGGGCGAAACCGGAATGATAATTATCGATAACATTGGAGAGTAAAATGCGTGATATGTACGAGGTAATGGACCGCTGGGGTGCCTGGGCTGCAGCTGATAGCAGTGGTGTCGACTGGCAACCTATAGCTGCTGGTTTCAAAAGTTTACTGCCGCACGGTAAGAAGTCACGTCTGCAGTGTGATGATGATGAAGGGATCTTGATTGATGGTTGTGTAGCTCGTCTAAAAAAATATAAGCCGGAAGAGTATGAGCTAATTATCGCTCACTTCGTTATTGGAATTTCACTTCGTTGTATTGCTAAAAAGCGGAAATGCTCTGACGGTACAATACGAAAAAAGTTGCAGGCAACTTTAGGTTATCTAGATGGTGTTATGTCTATGCTAAATTAAAAAAGGGGGCACGCCCCCTTTGATGTTAACGACTAAAGAAACTCTGTTGAAGATATTTATTACTGGTTTTATCTACAGTGGTGCGCTTCGCCGTAGGAGTTATAGTCTTAACAGGTTGAGAAGGGTTAAATTTTTTCTGCCATTCTCTTAACTCAAGGTTGGATTGGAGCAGCGTAGCCATGATTTTCCTCGTTAGTTTCTTTTAAAGTACTGATAGTTAAGCTCTTTATCAAAATAATGCTTTCGTTTCACCCAAACAAAGCCATCTCCTTTTGATATTATAGCAACATCTATCGGACCACCAACAGTTTCACTGTCATTTGAGATCTTTCTCTTGAAAGCTGTTAGGTTAACCAAGGATTCAGCCATGTAGCCCAAGTCCTGTTTTGGTAAAAACTCAATCATTTCAACAACCTTACCTACATGGTTGTTAATTATATATTCACGTATGTCACTAGTAGTAGTCGACCAGTTAGATTTAGCAAAATCATAAATACTCGTTATTAACGCCTCGCATTCTTTAGGAGGTAATGAGGATGCTTTTATTTTTTCTGCCACATCACTCAATATTTTTTCCGCGCCCTTTTCAATTTGTGGAAACATATACTCTTGAAGCTCTCCACTGATGCCAGTCATGAATGCACTTACTTCATCTTCTTGTGCATAGGCAGTGACACCGCTTTCGCCTCCACTAGTACTTTTGTCCATATTTGGTGAATATCTTAACTTCTCACCGAAAAAACCTATTACATCATAAGCTAAAATACTTGGAAAATATTCTTTGTCACCATAACCTGCTATAACTAGTCCGGTATTTGTTCCGAAGGGAGATTTTCTACATATAATATGGGCAAACATTGTTGAAAGTGCGTCAATCAAAGTATTTGGAATGACTATACCTTCTTCACGATATAAAATTGACTCGCATGCTTCGTTGGCAATTGGTTTTGAAAATGCTATGGCCTTACTAAGGTCACTATCATCAAACCCTTTGTAGAATTCGCTTCCATTAAAGTTATTAACGAACTCCTTACAAGCAGCTTCAATAATGTTATAGGTCTCAAGTGTGTTAGGATGACGCTGATTTTCTTCAATAAACATTTTCACCGGATAATCTTGAATGTGCTGCATCAACCCGGGTAGGACATTATAAAGAAGTATTTCCTCTAAGTGATTATTTTTAATGTCGTCTGGTATTATGTGATTACTATCGCACAAGAAATCCCAAAATTTCTCTGCATACTGCTCAACAGTATCGTAACAGACATCACCTAGCTGCCTTCTATATTCCTTTATAATCATTTCCCAAGGTACGCCACACAAACTACCTGCACCGTAAACCATTAGGCCAACAGGATGGTGTTTACTTAAGGCAAATAATTTCTCAGCGCCATTGTTGATTTTAACAGTATTACCGCCTGTAATAGTCACAGCGGAATCGGCTGCTAACGATACTGCAAGTTTATTATAAACCGCGATTTCTGCCGTCATAGTCTCATTCTTCAATAAAAAGATTGCATGATTTTTATGCATTATAATAAAAATAAAATCAATAAAAAATGCTAACGCGTACGCAAAAAACACCGTACTCTGTTAAGAGTGCTAACTTCGTCACACCGCTTAAACATCGTAATCCTGCCAGAAGAGGTGGGATTTATAGTTTTGAGGCTGCCTACGGGCGGCCTTTTTTTATTTCCCCTCAAACATTCTGAGAGGATCAATAGCTACAAGAGGGGGCTAAATGTCCGCAGAACCAATAACTGCAACGGTAACGGCGGGCGTGGCTGCTGGCACAACCGGAGTTACATTCGCCACGCTTTTTCCAGAGGCTACGCCTGCTGTTATGGTCTGCTCCCTCGCAGGGGCGGCGCTTTATATCCTCAGTTCTGAGGACCATAAAATCTGGAAGCAAATTCTTTTTGCTCTCATTTCCTTTATCGGTGGCATTTACTGTGCCGGTACTGCTTCAGAAATTATCGCCGCCCTTATCAACGCCGGACTAAATCAGCTTAGTCCGCCAGTCACAATCAAAGTATCGCCCGCGATTGGCGCACTGGCGGCATCTACTGTTTCCGTGACTATTCTGCTGCGCATTCTTGCCCGCTCAAAAACAGGCAATCTGCCCGGCGTGAAGGGGGAAGAATGACGTGGCTGCTGCAGAACTATCCGTGGCTATTGCTTCACCTTAATGCACTGGCCTGCATCATGATTTCGTTCCGCCTGATGTTTTTCCGTAAGCGCAGTATGCGTCGCCGCCGAATTATGGAGCTGCTGGCGTATGGGCTAATTCTGGCCCCGGCATACACCGCCTTTCGTATCTGGCACGGTGATTATGTCCAGGTCGATTATGGAGAAATACTCATCAACGTTGTTGTCTGCGTCGCTATCTGGCGTGCGGGCGGCAATATCGCTCGTATTACTGGAGATAGCACAACGTGAATCAACAACAATTTCAAAGAGCGGCAGGTATAAGTGCCGGAGTGGCCGCGCGCTGGTTCCCACAAATTGACAAGGTGATGAAGGAATACGGCATTACAGCACCGCTAGATCAAGCCATGTTTATCGCCCAGATGGGCCATGAGTCCGGAGGATTTACCCGGCTGGTGGAAAGTCTGGATTATGCGGCTGAAAACTTAGTGCCAACGTTCGGCAGGCACCGTATCACTCCTCAACAGGCCGCGGCACTTGGCAGAACGGCAACGCAACCTGCCAACCAAAAAGCGATTGCCAATCTTGTATACGGCGGCGAGTGGGGCAAAAAGAAACTGGGTAATCAGGTGGCTGGCGATGGCTGGAAATATCGCGGCCGGGGACTGAAGCAAATCACCGGTCTGAGCAACTATCGCAGCTGCGGCCAGGCGCTAAAGCTTGACCTGGTGGCGCACCCAGAATTGCTTGAGGTTGATGAGCACGCCGCCCGTTCCGCTGCGTGGTTTTATGTGTCCCGCGGTTGCCTGCTTCACTCCGGCGATGTTGAGCGCGTAACGCTGCTTATCAACGGCGGTCAACATGGTCTGGATAAACGTCGCGCACTGTTTAACCAGGCGAAATCCGTGCTGGTCTGAGGTGGCTATGAGCATCATCGAAATGGTTTTGGGTGGTCTTGGTGCGCTGGTTGCCGTCGCGCTCAGCGGTTTTTTTGCTGGAAGTATACGCGGCAGTGGTAAGGCAGAGGCAAAAGCCAGACAGCAGCGCACAGAAGAGAATGCAGCGACGGCGGTCGCCGCAGCGGAACGAAAAGCGGAAGTCGCGAAAGAGGCCAGCAATGTACAGCAGACTGTTAATCACATGCCTGATGACGATGTTGATCGCGAGCTGCGCACAGACTGGACCCGAAAGGGTTGAGGTAGTGGACACTGCTTGCGATTGGGTTAGACCCATTTACGGCACCGCTCATGATTGGGATGTTTTGGACCGCCAGACGAAGAAAGACATCCTGGCGCATAACAAAGCGTGGCAGGCGAACTGCCAGCAACCAATAGTCGTTAACATCCAGAAAGGATAGGCATTCCAGCAGGCATTTACTTAACGCCTATGATGCTCTTTTAATTAGTTACTGGTATAATCCCACCTAAATGAATTCAGGAGGGATCTACGTTGTCCGCGATAAACCACATAAAAAACCCGTTAACGATTATCGGTATTTTTGCGGGGATAGTAGAGGTCTCTGCAAACCTCGTATTACCTTTTCTTAATGAACCACAGCAAAGTACATATATTTGGTTTTTGATGTTATTTCCAGCAGGGCTTGTAGTAGTGTTTTTTTTGACGCTGAATTTCAATCATGTTGCACTTTACGCTCCAAGCGATTATAGCAATGACAGAGGGTTCATGCAGGCTAATGGTAAAATTATCGGTAATGATGTTCAGGATACTGATACAACACAAGGCTTTGAATTAACATGATTAAATTCATTTCAAGTACCTTCAATAATACTACCGTCGAATTGGATGGTAACCATTATGAAAAGTGCGTTTTTGAAAATTGTGAAATAATATATAAGGGGTTGTTACCTTTCAATTTAATCAATTGTAGTTTCATTGGTTGCAAGTGGAAATTCGAAGGCCCAGCTTCTAACACAATTAATTTTTTGAAAGTAATGTATAAAGATATGGGTGAGTTTGGAAAGAAAATGGTGGAAGCTACTTTCGAAAACATAAAAAAATAGCCACAGCCCTTAGCAAGCAGTTTATGTTATATAGCCTCGCGATAGTGGGGCTCTCTAACAACAGAAAATCATTAATGAATGTCTATGCTGAATTTTTCTAATCCCACTCAGAAATCACAAGTCGGTTCATTTACATCATTTACATCATCGTTGAGGCCGAAGAAAACAAGTCGTGGTTAAAATTGCTGACTGTTTCAACAACCGATCATTTCAGAGAATGAACCGAGAGTAATGTACCAGTTCCGGTGATGACGTTTCGTGCGAACCTAACAGTTGACACGTCGCCACCACCTATTCCTAATTCGATAAGCAATGTGGCTAGTTTGTAGTTGAACGTTAACCTACCATCGACTCTGGGGCAGAACAATGTCGATAAGGCAGGGTTAGGGCATCTAATTTTTTGATCCTATTATAAGCAGGCTAAATATCAAGCGGAAAGTGCTGATAGTACTAAAACGGCAACGGAACATGGTATATTTGCACATTAGCTCTATCTCGCTGAAGGTGAGGAATGGAAAAATTAAATAAAAAACAAGCAGTTGAAAGGCTGGCCAGGTTCAGGGCTACAGCTGATCAGATCAATGAGGATCTAAACTCTCTTTCTCAAAATGTGATAACTATCTATCAGTCTTTGTCACTTAAAGAAAGGATGACAGAGGAAGAGGAGGTTATATGTTTACAGTTGAGAGGCCTTCTAGAACCGATTCTTCAATCAACTCTTCATTCACATAACTATAACCAATCTATATGGAGAGATTACACACAAGTGGTTAAGGCATTGGGGGCGTCATCTGAGGGTAACCACAATGCCGATTAGTATTCAGGAAATCAGCGAAAAAATTAAGCAAAATCAATCGCAGATTCAACATAACAAGATAAAAATTTCTGATGTAGAAGAAAGTGCCATTAACCATCTTCAAAGAGACGGAAGAACGAGAAGCACGCTGACGATTACCTTCCTTATCTGCTTCTTCATCTTGATAGCTGGCTGTTTTGGTTTTGTCCTTTGGTATAACTCACTTGCCATTGGGTGGATGAAAGATCTGCATTCACAAGGTCTCAACAATGAAGTTGCAAGCATTAAACTACTGGAACTTGATAAAGTTTTGAGCGTCATCATCGGAGCTCTGGGTACCTCGCTAGGATTTATCATCGGTTATTATTTCAAAGAGAAAAATAACTAACATCTCCTTGGGATGGATTCGCAACCTCTATGATCGCTTGTAATGGTAATACGCAAGCCAGCGCCTAAGACCACCGTTACACGCTCATAGGCACAGGTATAACAACAGGCATTCACCGTGTGCATATGAAAAGCTAGATTATCCGAGGGGGATTTTATGAAAATAAATCATGAATATCTGAAAGGTCTTTTGGAAGCTTTTGAAGCCTCTGGAGAGCCACAAACTAATATAAGAAAACTTCAGGAAGCCGGTTTTGACTACAGGACTGAGGAATTCTTATTCCATATGCGCTTGTTAGATGATCGCAATCTAATAGCCAGAACAGATGGCAAATACGGATTCGGTTATTTTGAAGGGTCTGATGATGGTGGTTCGTGGGGGGTGTTACCGTTACGATTGACAGCAAATGGGCATGATTTCCTGGAGGCCCTAAGAAACAAAGAAGTGTGGAATACAATCAAAAATGGCTTCAAAGATGCCAGCATCGGAACGTTAGTAGATGTGTCAAAGCGATTGTTTGATGGTTTCGTTCAGAAAAAAATAGACAACATCCTAAATTCTTAAAAAACACTTCTAACTTTTTATTGCCGCCTCGCTCATGCGGGGCTTTTTTGCGGCCAATCCCAACCATTAAATGAAAATAAATGTCGTTTAAAAAGGTACTCCTTGCGGATCTGAACACCGAGGGGGCGACGACACGCGGAAAACGGCTAGTTTTTTGCATTTTATGGGTTTCATCATCATCCGTTTAACCTCTTGATATTTCAGTCCTGATCATTTGCAGGATGTCGAAATGCCTATTTTTTGTTCATCATCATGGATAACGAACTGAAAAATTTCCGGCTGAATATCACTCAGCTGGCCGCCATCACCGATCTGCACCGTCAGACGGTCGCAGGTAAGCTGGCAAATGTGCAACCCGCCCCCGGCAGCAATCCGAAACTAAAGCTTTATGCCATCACCGATATTTTGCGGGAGCTGCTGACAAGCACCACACCGTCCGAGCTGGTGGACGTCGACAAAATGCTTCCCCCGGATCGTAAAGCCTGGTTTCAGTCGGAGCGTGAGCGGCTCAAGTTTCAGCAGGAAACAGGGGAGCTGATCCCGGCATCCGAAGTCACCAGAGAGTTTTCCTCCATGGCGAAAGCAATGGTTCAGGTGCTGGAAACGTTACCCGATATTCTTGAGCGCGATTGCGCCATGACCCCTGCAGCGGTTGTCAGGGTGCAGCAGGTTATTGACGATCTACGCGATCAGATCGCCCTCAAAGTTGAGCAGGCCGACTCACCGGAACAGGAGGATATGCCAGAAGAGGAGTAAGTCATGCAACAGGCCACGGCAGCGGAAGTCAGGCGTAACGCTTCCGCCATTCTCAAAGCTCCTCGCCGTATGCCTGTGGCTGAGGCAGTACAGAAATTTATGCGCGTACCCATGGGGGCCGGTAACTCGGTTCCGTGGGATCCTGCCGTTGCCCCTTATGTGATTGAGCCGATGAACTGCCTGGCGATGCGTGAATACGACGCAGTGGTATTTGTTGGTCCGGCACGAACGGGGAAAACCATTGGTCTGGTGGATGGCTGGGTGGTGTACAACATCGTCTGCGATCCGTCGGATATGCTGGTCGTTCAGATGACCGAAGAGAAAGCGCGGGAGCACTCAAAGAAGCGTCTGGCACGAACCTTCCGTGTCAGTCCGGAGGTGGCAAAACGCCTGAGTCCGTTGCGGAACGACAACAACGTGCATGACCGCACGTTTCTGGCGGGGAACTATCTCAAGATTGGATGGCCCTCCATCAACATCATGTCCTCGTCAGATTTTAAATGTGTGGCGCTCACGGATTATGACCGCTTCCCTGAGGACATTGACGGCGAGGGCGATGGCTTTACCCTGGCGTCCAAACGTACCACGACGTTTATGTCTGCCGGTATGACCCTGGTGGAGTGTTCCCCGGGTCGGGATATTCGCGACAGTAAATGGCGTCGCAAATCTCCCCATGAAGCACCACCAACAACAGGCGCACTTTCACTGTATAACCGTGGCGATCGTCGTCGCTGGTACTGGCCGTGCCCGCATTGTGGTGAATATTTTCAGCCGGAAATGTCGGCCATGACCGGCTACCGTGATGAGCCTGACCCGGTAAAAGCCAGTGAGGCGGCCCATCTGCTTTGCCCTCATTGCAACGGCATTATTACGGCAGACAAAAAGCGCGAGCTGAACGGGGTGGGAGTCTGGTTGCGTGAAGGTCAGAGTATTGACCGTGACGGCAATATTTCCGGTGAGCCAAGGCGTTCACGCATTGCATCTTTCTGGATGGAAGGCCCGGCAGCCGCGTACCAGACATGGGCACAGCTGGTGTACAAACTGCTGACCGCTGAGCAGGAGTATGAAGCGACCGGCAGCGAAGAAACCCTTAAGGCGGTGATCAACACCGACTGGGGGCTGCCGTACCTGCCGCGCTCTGCCAGCGAACAGCGACGCGCCGATGCGCTGATGCTTCGCGCGGAGGATTACGGTAAACGGCTGGTCCCGCCCAAAGTGCGTTTCCTGCTGGCGGCCGTTGACGTCCAGGGCGGCAAAAAGCGCCGTTTCGTCGTGCAGATTATCGGTTATGGCGAAAACGGTGAACGCTGGCTGGTGGATCGCTACAACATCCGCCAGTCGCTGCGCTCCAATGAGCATGGCGAGGCGGAGCCGATCCATCCCGGCGCGTATCCGGAGGACTGGCAACTGCTGGTTTCCGATGTGCTGGAAAAAACGTATGCGCTTCAGTCTGACCCGTCGCGCCGTATGCCGGTGCTGGCCATGGCCGTCGACAGCGGCGGTGAAGAGGGAGTAACCGACAACGCCTATAAATTCTGGCGACAGTGCCGCCGTGACGGCCTGGGTAAACGTGTTTACCTGGTCAAGGGCGACAGCACAAAGCGCCAGAAAATCATCACTAAAACCCATCCAAATAATACCGAACGCAGCGACCGTCGGGCCGATGCGCGTGGCGAGGTGCCGGTGTATCTGCTGCAGACCGACCTGCTCAAGGATCAGCTCAGCAACAATCTGGACCGTGAAACCCCCGGTGCGGGCTATATCCATTTTCCTGACTGGCTGGGGGAATGGTTCTACGAGGAACTGACCTACGAAGAGCGCGGTGTTGACGGCAAATGGCGCAAGCCTGGCAAGGGTGCCAACGAAGCCTTTGACCTGTTCTGCTATGCCCATGCCGTTGCGGTTCTGCGCGGCTACGAAAAAATTCGCGACTGGGAAAAACCGCCTGCATGGGCCGAGCTGCAGGATCTCAACCCAAATATTCATGAAGGGGAACGCCCCCGGGAGATAACCGTGCAAAAAACCAAAACCGTTCAGCCGTCAGTCAAGGTTGAGACTGAAAAGGAAAATGTACTGTCAGGAAACTGGCTGGGAACTTCCGGCAAGGGAGGCTGGCTGTGACGAAAGACGACATCTGGAGAACGTTATTAATGGTGCGTCAGGCCTATCAGGATTCACTGGATGGAAGGAGTATTTCCTTTACCGGCGTAAATGGTCGCGCCATTACCAACCACGACCCGAAAGCGCTGCGCGACGAGCTTGAATACTGGGAGCGTCGCTGGCGCACGGTTAACAGCCGTGGTGGTTCGTACAAACTCGCTAACTTTTTGTAAGGCGTTTTATGGGCATTCTTGAAAGAACACTGGGGGCACTTTCCCCCGGGTGGGCAGCGGCACGCGCGCGGGACAGACTCCGGCTCAATGCGTATGAAGCGGCAAACCCGTCACGGTTGCACAAGGCGAAAAAACAAAGCCAGTCAGCGGACACCTCGGTATTTGCTGCAGGTCAGTCCCTGCGTGAGCAGGCCCGCTGGCTGGATGAAAACCATGACCTGGTGATCGGCCTGTTCGACAAAATGGAAGACAGGGTGATTGGGGCTCACGGCATTCATGTTGAACCCCAGCCTCTCGACCTGGAAGGTAATCTCCATTCCGAATTTGCCGGGCAGCTTTCGGCGCTCTGGGCGGAATGGTCAGTGCGTCCTGAAGTAACCGGCATGTTCACCCGGCCGGAAGCTGAGCGCCTGCTGTTGCGTTCAGCACTACGTGACGGCGAAGTGTTCACGCAGCTGGTCAGGGGGAATGTGCCGGGCCTGCAGCATGCCACCTCTGTACCGTTCTCGCTGGAAATGCTGGAGGCAGATTTTGTGCCGTTTAACCTGAACAGCACCGCCGGCCAGCAGGTTCGTCAGGGCATCATCGTGAACGACTGGGGCCGTCCCGTCGGGTACCGGGTTTACAAATACCACCCGGCGAACATGACGCGGTTCAGCGCTGAACTCAAAACCGTCTCAGCTGACAACATGCTTCACCTGGCGCAACGCAAGCGCCTGCATCAGCTGCGTGGTATTAGCCTGATCCACGGGGTCATTACCCGTCTGTCAGACATCAAAGATTATGAAGAGAGCGAGCGCGTGGCCGCGCGTATTGCCGCTGCGCTGGGGTTCTATATCAAGCGTGGCGATGCCCAGTCCCTTGGCGATGAAAGTGAGTTTTCAACGCCCGGTGGTCAGCGTCACTACGATATCGCGCCGGGCATGATTTACGACGAACTCCGGCCCGGCGAAGACCTGGGCATGGTGGAGTCTAACCGCCCGAACGTTCATCTCTACGAATTCCGTAACGGGCAGATGCGTGCTGTGGCTGCAGGCACTCGCGGGAGCTATTCCAGCATTGCCCGGGACTATAACGGCACCTACAGCTCCCAGCGTCAGGAGCTGGTGGAGAGCTTCGAAGGCTACAACGTCCTGCAGCAGTGGTTTGTCGGCCAGCACAGCCGTCCCGTTTATCGCGCATGGCTGGCAATGGCACTGCTGAGCGGTGTTGAAGTCCCGCCGGATGTGGACCTCAACTCCCTTTATAACGCGCTCTATCTCGGCCCGGTGATGCCCTGGATTGATCCAGGCAAAGAGGCCAACGCGTGGAAAGCCATTGTGCGTGGCGGCGCGGGTACTGAAGCGGAATGGGCGCGCGCCAGGGGGAAAAATCCTCAGGAGGTTAAACGCCAGCGGCTGCGTGAAACTGAATTTAACCGTCAACACGGGCTGGTGTTTGATTCCGACGCCGCCAACGACAAAGGAGCGATGCCAGATGCAACGGCAAAAACAAACGATGCCCGGCGTGAGCCGGACGATGATGATTAATCCCCGCGCCAGCCTGGCGGGCGTCGATGCGGCAAACGGCCAGTGCTGGTATGAAATCCGCGCGCTGGCCGCCGGACGCGTTGAAATCTTCCTCTATGACGTGATCGGCGGCTGGGGGATTACCGCCCAGCAGTTTGTCGCTGACTGTAAGGAGGCAGGGGTGTTTGACGCCAGCGCTGTCGATTTGCATATCCACAGTCCCGGCGGCGATGTGATGCAGGGCTTTGCCATCTACAACACCCTGTCCCGGCTGAAAGCGAAAGTGGATATCTGGGTGGACGGCGTGGCGGCCAGCATGGCCTCAATGATTGTCTGCCTGCCCGGCGCCACGGTGCACATGCCGGAAAACGCATGGATCATGGTCCACAAACCGTGGGGAGGCATCGCCGGAGATTCGGACGATATGCGCGATTACGCCGCCTGGCTTGATCGTAACGAAGCCCTGATGCTCAGCGCTTATATGAATAAAACCGGTCTGGGGCAGGAGGAGCTGGAAGCGATGCTGAAAGCGGAGACCTGGCTTAACGGGGCCGAGGCGGTGGAGAAAGGTTTCGCCGACAAGCTTGAACCTGAACTGCAGGCCGCGGCCTGTGTGAATGAAAATAAACTGAAGGATTACCAGAACATGCCAGAACAGATTAAATCTCTTTTTGCACCGCGCGCCGAAGCTCCGGTGAATCAGCCACAGCAATCAGCACCGGTACAGCAGCCCGCGCCGGTGCAGGCAAACCTTAACCCGCCCGGACCACAACAGCCCGCGCCGCAGATGGCAAACATCGATATCACCGCGCTGGCACAGCAGCTGCAGCAGCAGATGCAGACGGCGAACGCGGAGCGCGTGAATTCCGTTTCCGCCGTATTTGAGGCGTTCCCGACCTTTGCGACGCTGAAAGCGGAGTGCCTGGCGGATATGTCCTGCAACGCTGAGAAAGCCCGCGATAAACTGCTGCAGGCGCTGGCGGCGGGCACCACCCCGAGCGCCGGTCCGGGTGCCATTCATCTTTATGCCGGTAACGGCAATCTGGTCGGTGATTCCATTCGCGCTGCGGTAATGACCCGTGCAGGCTATGCACAGGCCGAGAAGGATAACGCTTACAACGGTTACACCCTGCGCGAACTGGCGCGCGCCTCTTTGGTCGATCGCGGCATCGGTATTTCCGGTGCTGGCACTGCACAGGCGATGGTCGGGCTGGCATTCACTCACAGCAGCAGCGATTTCGGCAATATCCTGATGGATGTGGCACACAAAGCGGCGCTGATGGGCTGGGATGAAGCCACTGAAACCTTTGAACAGTGGACCCGTAAGGGCACGCTGACCGATTTCAAAACCGCACACCGTGTCGGTCTTGAATCACTGGCATCGCTTCGTAAGGTTCGCGCCGGGGCAGAATATAAATATGTCACCATTAAGGATCGCGGTGAGCCAATTGCGCTGGCGACCTACGGCGAACTTTTCAGCATTGACCGCCAGACCATCATTAACGATGACCTGGACATGCTGACCCGTATCCCGCAGGCAATGGGACTCGCTGCGCGTGCCACCGTGGGCGATCTGGTGTGGGCAGTGCTGACCAGCAACCCGAAAATGTCGGACGGTAAGCCGCTGTTCCACGCTGACCACGGCAACCTGGTCTCCGCCGACCTGAGTATCGAAGGTCTGGATACGGCGCGTAAGGCGATGCTGCTGCAAAAATCTGGCGATCGCCGCCTGAATATTCGCCCGGCCTACATGCTGACGCCAGTGGCGATTGAGTCCCGGGCTAACCAGCTGATCAAGTCTGCAAGCGTGCCGGGCGCGGATGCGAACAGCGGTATTGTTAACCCGATTCAGAACTTTGTGACGGTGGCCTCTGAGGCCCGTCTGGATGACAGCAGCCCGACGGATTACTACCTGACCGCTGCACAGGGACGCGACACTATTGAAGTGGCGTATCTGGACGGTATCGATACGCCATATCTGGAGCAGCAGCAGGGCTTCACCGTTGACGGTGCCGCGTTTAAGGTGCGTATCGATGCAGGTGTGGCACCGCTTGACTGGCGCGGCATGGTTAAAGTAACCAAAAAATAACGACCGTCATCTGACGGTTTTTTTATTACGGAGCGGCGCGTGCTGCTCCTTTTTTGTCTGGAGAGAAAAATGGCGAAAAATTATCAGCAGGACGGCAACACCCTTGATTTTCAGAATACCGGTACAACCGATATTCATTCGGGTGACGCCGTGCTTTCAGGTGCGCTGGTTGGCGTCGCTCACGATGACATCCCGGCAGGGCTGTGGGGCGTGCTGCACACCACGGGCGTGTTCGTTCTGCCAAAGGCAGCGGAGGCGGTCACACTCGGCCAGAAGCTCTATCTGGCTGACGGTAAGCTGACAGCAGAAGCGGGGGAGGCGGCAGCACCGAACCCTCTGGCGGGTACGGCTTGGGCGGCGGCGGCGGCGGATGCCGAATCTGTTCCGGTGCGGCTGGGTTACTGATGAACCGCTTTCGTGCCCGACTGGCCCGTGCAGATGCCCGGATCTCCCGGGCATTTGCGGAAGCACTGCCGGCGGTCCTGTTTATCGGTACTGAGGTGCGTCCTGTCACCGTGATTTTCGAGACGCCCGATGCGCCGGTTGACGTTCCCGCCGGGGGACAAATTCAGGACCGCTCTCCGGCATTCAGTGCGCTGACAACAGATATCGCCGGACTTGAGAAGCTTCACGGCGTGGAAATCAACGGCACGGCTTATCGTGTGACGCACGTCGGCGCTGATGAGGAAGGGCGGACCCGCGTCACGCTGGCGTATGGCGCACCGGGTAAGGTGCAGCCGGACATCAATAAGTGGAGCTGATATGGCGCGTGAGTCCAGACTGCGACGGGATTTGCCCGTCGATATCGATGTGGATGCCATCTGGCGGATAGCGGAGCACATCGGTGCCACCCATAAACAGTTTCGGGCGGCGTACTCCCGCGCCCTGAAACGTACCGCCGCCACCTTGCGTAAAAAAGCGATGGCAGACCTGAAAGACGGGCTGGCGCCACGCAGCCTGGATCTGGTGCGCCGACGTCTGCTTTCCTTTCGTCTTGATCGAAGTTCTCAGTCGAAACTGGATAACTTCCGTCTCTGGTTCGGCCTGAATGCCTTCAAGGTAAAGGATCTGAAAGGGCGAATTAACGGGCGGGTAAGACCTCATCATTCCCGGCGGGATAAATCCACCGGGCGATTTATTAAGGCTCGACGTCAGGCGGAAAACGCCGGATTTGCACCAAAAGGCAGTCTGCTTTCCCCGCGTACGTTTGAAAACGGTGAGGTGGCACGCTCCCGTCGGGAAAACAGGCGAACGGTGGTTATTCGCGATCCGGATACCCGTCGTACCCGCGAGGCGGAAGTCGATATTTATGAGCCGATGCTGAACTACATCGAGGATAACGCCTTTGCGGAGGCGATGGAGATTTTCATGCATCACTTTGAAACCGATCTGCGCGGGCGCGTGAAAGCCCGTATTTCTGTCTGAGGTGGACCATGGCTGAGCCATTGCTGCTTGGGCAGTATCACGATGCCGTTACCGGCGCGCTGAAAAACATTGCGTGGGTGCGGGACGCCGATACGTACCCGGAAAAAAATATCCCCCGCTTTACCGGACTGATCACCCCAGCAGTCTATTTCTCCATTAATGGCTGGGAGCAGGGAGGGGGCAACGAGGGGCAGCTCAACGTCAATCTGTCCTGCGATTTGTTCGTGGTGGTGGATGCAGCCGGGGCAGGTGTCAGTCGCCCGGAAATTTTCCTGCGCACGGCGGCAGCGGACATTACCCAGTGGATTGACGGCCAGCTGTTCGGCCTGACCAGTCTGGAGCCTGCCGTGTTTATCGATGCGGCACGCGATGAGTTTGATCCGCGCATGGATGATTACCTGGTCTGGCGAATCTCCTTCACACAGTCAGCCGCCTTTGGTGCGGATCCGTTTGCACAGCTGAATGCCCCGCTGAAAGCAGCCTGGCTGGGTAAGGCACCGGATATCGGTCGGGCACATGTGGATGACTATCAGCTGATTTACGAGGCAAAACCCGATGAGTGATATCGAGGGCGATTTACAGCGCCGTCTGGCGAATATCGTCCGGCGTGGGGTTATTCACTCCGTTAAGCATGATGGTATACCGAAATGCCGGGTTGATCTGGGCGATATCGTCACCACCTGGCTGCCGCTTTGTCAGGGCTTTTCCGGGGAAAACCGGGCTGATTCCAATCCGTATGCGGTCGGGGATGCGGTCACGGTGCTCTCGGAGGCGGGCGAGCTGAATAATGGCCGGGTGTTTCCCGGCTGGAATACCGGCGGTCTGCCTGTGCCGGAGGGCAGCGACAGTGAGCATATCACCCGCTACGGCGACGGTACCGAGATTCGCTATGACCGGGCGGCGCATGCCCTGACCATCACGCTGGCGGAGAACGGGACCTACAAAATTATCGGGAAAGGCACGCTGGACGGCCCGGTGGAAATCACCGACACCCTGACCGTTCAGGGGAAAACGCAGATAAATGCCGACACGAACGTGGCCGGAAATATCGGTGCAACACAGGAGATTTCGGACGGTACCGGGAGAATGAGCGGGATCCGCGAAACCTACAACGGCCATAACCATAAAGAAAATGGTGACGGCGGTGGTACCACGAATCCCCCCAATCAAAAAATGTGACCTGCCGCGGCAGGTTTTTTTATGCCTGGAGAAAATGAATGGCGAATTTACATGGTGTGGAAACGATCGAACTGACATCTGGAACGGTCGCGGTCACGACGATCCAGACGGCCATTATCGGCCTGGTGGGAACCGCGCCGGATGCTTCCGCCGGAACTCCGGCCAGTGCGGCCACGGGGACCCCCATTCTGGACAACGTCGTGGATTTTACAGCGACCATCACCGGCAGGGCGGGCAACGTGATTCTGGTGGAAGCCGTAGCCGGTATCCCCGTTGCGGAAAATCCTGCGGAGGTGGAGACGTCCGCCGTATGGGATGCTACGGGACCGAAACTGTCCATCACGCTTGGCTGCGATGAAACCGGAAAGCTGACGGCAACGCCTGCTGAGGTAACGGCTGCCGTGGCGGCGGTAGCGGATGCGAAAGTGACCGCAACGGGAAGCGGTAGCGGTATTGTCTCACCGTTCAGTCAGCAACTGGCGGGGGGCGAGGATGAGCCGTTTCCGCTCAATACGCCGGTGGCGATTGTCGGTACCACGATGCTTACGCGTCTTGGTGAAAAAGGCACGCTGAAACAATCTCTGATGGAAATCAACGACCAGCGAAATGCCCTGACGGTGGTGGTGCGTGTGGCGGAAGGGGCCAGTGAAGAGGAGAAACGTGCAGCGGTGCTGGCCGGAATTGGGGCGCTGTCGTCAGCGAAATCCGTGACGACGTACCAGCCCCGAATCGTGATTGCGCCGGGATTCAGTGAGGATGATGCGGTGGGCAAGGCGCTGGAAACCGTTGCCGGCAAGCTGCGGGCGGTGGCGTATGTTGACTGTGAATCCGGTGCCACGCTGCAGGAGGTTGTGCAGCGTCGTCAGTCTTACGGTTCCCGCACCGAGCTGCTGCGCCCGCGCGTTCAGGTCAGCAACGCCGACGGCCAGCTGATCTATCGTCCGTATTCTGCCTTTGCGGCAGGGCTGCGCGCCCGTATCGACTTTGAGAAGGGCTGGTGGTGGAGCAAATCCAACCAGGACATCAACAACATCCTCGGGGTGGAGCAAATCGACGAGTTCATTCTCGGCGATGAAAACTGCGACGCGAACCTGCTCAACATGCAGAACGTGTCCACCATTATTCGCCGTGCCGGGTTTAAGCACTGGGGGAACCGCATGTGCGGTACCAACCCGCAGTGGCGCTTTGAATCGGTTCGCCGTACCGCCGACGTCATCGAGGACAGTATTCAGGAAACGATGCTGGAGTACGTTGACCGCCCGCTGGACAGGGAGAATGCCGACGACATTATCGGCACCATCAATGCCTATATGCGCCAGCTGGTCGGGCTCGGTGCCATTTTTGGCGGCCGCGCCTGGCTGGATGAGGAGCTTAACACCGCAGAGAGCATGGCGGCGGGCGTGCTGTACATCAACTATGACTTTGGTCCGAAATCGCCGACTGAGCTTATCAGCCTGCGCGTCCGGGTGAATAACAACTATGCGCTTGAGGAGATGCTGGCAGCATGAGCGAAAAAAACACATTACGCGTCTGGACCTTCTTCCGGCAGGGGGTCCGCATTCAGGGGGCGCATGAATTCACACCGCCGACACTGTCCATTGTCAAAACTGACCTGCGCACCGGCGCGCAGGATGCCCCCACACCCGTGGATGACGGCATGGAGGCGCTGACCTGTCAGCTGAAATTCTACGGCGTGGACACGGACATGCTGACCGCCTTTGGTTTTGTCAGCGGCAGCCGCCCGCGCTTTACGGCCTATCAGGGCTATCTGGCGAACGGTACCGCGCTGGGCACCATCGAGGAGATCGAAGGTTTTGTGCAGACCGTTACGCCGGATCCGCGGGGCAAGGACAGTCTGTCGGAAAATGCCATCACGGTGGAAATCGCGGTGAGCTATTACCGCCAGACCAAAGATGGTCGGGAGCTTTTTGCTATTGATACCGAGCGTTTTGCGCGACGGGTGAATGGTGTGGATGTCCTGTCCGGCCTGGCGGCGAAAGTACGCCTTTAATTCAAAAGAACTTACAAGGGCCTGCGGGCCGTTTTTTTATGGAGATAAACATGTCTTTTCCTGGTGAAACCCGCGTTATCAAACTGTATTCCCCTGTTTCCTTTGAGAACGGTGGCCTGCTCGAACAGGTGACGCTGCGTGAGCCCCTGGTGCGTGACCGTATCGCCTTTTCCAAAGATCGCGGCAGTGAAGAAGAAAAAGAAGCGCGCATGATCGCGCTGCTGTGCAACCTCAGCGAGCAGGATATCTGGCAGCTGACGGCGGCGGATTATGCGCAGCTGCTGGACGCATTTAACGTTTTTATGCTCCCGCCCGGGGAGCGTCCGAAAGAGGGCTGATCCGGGCGATGCGTTTTCTGGGGCGACGTCTGCATTTTCCTATGACGGATTACCTGGATATGCCGTTCAGCGTATTTTCTGATTTTCTCACCGACGAACTGGAGGCGGTAAACCGTGGCCGGATTAAGCCAGAACCTTAAGGCCGTCATTACCTTTGGCGGCAATATCGACAGCTCCTGGAGCCGTTCAGCGAGCGGCCTGCAAAAGAGCCTGAAGGACGTCGGGAAGCAGTCAGAAAAGCTGACGAAAGGCCAGACTAAGCTGGCGGCGGAGATTAAGCGAGCGAAGCTGGCCGGGCAAAGCCTGGGAGACCTTAAACGGCGTTACAGCGATGTATCCCGTGAAATCCGTAAAACGGAGGCCGAGCAGCAGAAGCTGAATCAGCAGATGCAGAAGGCGCAGCGGCTGGCAGCATTTAAGGGGGCAGGGAAGGGGCTGTTTCGCCGTGGGCTCGGTATTGCTGGACAGCTGGGCGGGATGGTTGCGCCAGGGCTGGCGATTGGCGGTGGTGGCGTGGTGGCTTCCGCCCTGGGGACCCTGATTGCTCCGGCGGCCACCAACGAAGAAACGGCCCGACGCGCTGGCGTGGCAAAAAGCTATGGCGTCGATATCCCTACGTTTGATGCCTGGGACACCCTCGCGAAACAGTACGACATGAACGGGGAGAATATCGGCGATCTGTTTGAGGAGTATCTGCATAAGTCGGGTGAGTACAAGCAGAACGGCAAACAGGGTTCTCTGCAGGATGCGTTTGAAACGCTGGATTTTAAAGCGGGTGATTTTGCCGGGCTCAGCGATATGGCTCAGTTCGAAAAAATTGTTGAGCGTGCGCTCAGCCTTCAGGATGAATCGAAGGCCTCGTTTGCACTGGATTCGCTGTTTGGCGGTGAGGCCAGCAAACTGTTGATGCTGCTCAAGCAGTCCGGCAAGAGCTACCGTGACCTGATGGACGAACAGCGGCGCTATAACCTCGTCACGAAAGAGGGCGCCGAAGGGGCGATGGCAGGAAATCGCGCCGTCACTAACCTGCGCACCGTCTTCTCCTCCGCTGTGGCGGAAATCTCCGGCCAGTTGGGTAACGAGCTGGCACCGGATATCCGCCGTCTGACGGACGATATGGCGGAGTGGTTTAAGGGGGGAGGGATCAAGCGTATCGTCAGCTTCCTGCGCAATGACCTTTACCCCGGCGTGCTGACATTCGGACAGGGCATTGTTTTCGTCGGGAAAGTGGCCTACGCGCTGGCAAAAAAACTGTCCTGGCTTTTACCGGATGAGCGAAGCGATCAGAGGGACGTGCTTAAGTCGCTGGCGATGACCGGCTCGGTTGATATCGCGCGCATGACGGCGCAGCGCAACGGTCAGGGAGAGTGGTTCGAACAGCAGTTGAAGGAAAAACCGGATCTGCCGGACGATGTGAAAAAATCGTACCGGGATACGCGAGGCTTTTTCCGCGATGACGAGGACGCTTTCAATAATACGCTGGATAAATATGTGACGGCGGAAAGCAGCGGCGCGCAGTTCTCCTGGGATTCTGCAATCAACCAGAACAAGGGGGCACCGGCGCAGCCCGGCCGTGAAACATCCGATCAGTCTGCGGGTGCCTGGGATAATTACAGACTCCCTTCCCTACCTGCGTTTGAAAAAAGCCTCAACTGGCCCGTAGCCGAGAAATTGACAGGATCTTCAGACAAGCCTTTAACGGTTAATCCGATGGTGAATGTTGATGTTTATCCTCTATCTGAATCTGGTGGTATGCGGGAGGCGTTCACTGATAATGAACGCCACCGGGATAACCGCGCGGATGTCCTGCCTTACCCGCAAGACATTGCCTTGCCCCGGTATCCTGCCCCGGAGCCTGCCCCGCCAGCAGGCAAGTCAGGCCAGGAGGGTGGCAGTGAATGGGACATGTTACTGCAGAGGCTGGATTCCGCGGACAAAGCGCCACCACCCCGGCAACTGACTGATAACCGTAGATATGAATACCGGTTTGAAATTCACGGTGCACCGGGGCAGGACGAGCGGGGGATTGCTGATGAAGTGGAGGCAGTGACAAAAAGCAGCCCGGCTTTTACGGGTGACAGCAGCATGCTGGACGGAGGGCAAATCTGGTGAGTGAAATAATTCCCGTCTTTGAAGACTTCGGGCAGTCCCGGTCCAGCGCGGTTCGTGGCGCACAGGCTTCCCGGGTGATGATGATGCTGGGCGACTTTGCCTTTTCCATCGACACCACGGCTTACAACCAACTGACCCGCGAGGCCAGCTGGCGATGGAGCGAGCAGGAGCGGATCGGCAAACAGGACCTGTTGCAGTATACCGGCAAGCCCGGGCGCACCGTCCGGCTTGAGGGAGAGTCGCATGCGTTCTTTCGTAAGGGGGTGGATGCCGTTAACGATCTCTACGACCTCGCAGATCAGAATAAGCCACAGCAGCTGGTCAGCGGCGAAGGGGATGTGCTGGGCTGGTGGGTGGTGATCGACTTCTCCGACACGACCAGTCGATTCCTGCCTGGCGGCGGCCACCGTAATAAAAACTGGGCGATGACGCTGAAACATTATGCAGACGATATATCAAACCCGTGACGGTGACGTGCTGGATGCTGTATGTGCGGCGCATTACGGCACGGAAAACCTTTCTTATGTTGTGACGCAGGTACTCGAAGCGAATCCGGGGCTGGCCGATGTCGGTGCTGTTTATCCGTCTGGCCTGTTTATCACCCTGCCGGATTTGGCTCCGCCGGTTGAGGATTCTGCGTTCAGCCTGTGGGATTAAAATGACCGAACAGAGTGTTAAACCCGAATATGCTCCTGCTTTCAGCGTCAGCGCGGAGGGAAAAGATATTACCCGCGCGCTGCAGCAAAGCCTGGCAGAGCTGACGCTGACCGATTACGGCGGCGCCACGGCTAAAGCGGATGAGCTGAAAATCACGCTGCTGTCGGAAACGCTCCCTTTACCGACAAAAGGTGCGCGACTACGCGTGGCACTGGGCTTCAACGACCAACTGGTGGATAAGGGCTGGTTCGTGGTATCCGGCGTCGGCAGCAGTGGTCCGCCACGTCGTATCGAGATTTATGCCACCGCCGCGCCCATGAACGCACAGAAACAGCCCGGTGATGTGCTCAGCCAGAAGACCCGAAGCTGGGATAATCTACGACTGGCGGATCTGGTTAAAACTGTGGCCACTGAAAACGGTCTGGTACCGAAAGTGGCCGTAGAGCTCGCCAATATCCATATCGATCACGTTGATCAGGTGGCAGAATCCGACGCCAATTTGCTGACCCGCCTTGCCCGCACATGGAACGCAGTCAGCAAGCCATCTGGCGGTTACTGGCTGTTTCTGCGTCAGGGAGCTACAGCGAAAGCCTCCGGTGAGCAGACAGGCGCACTGGTCATCACACCTGAAGAGGTCTCCAACTGGTCATACAATGAAGGCGAGCGGGGGAGTTCGACGGGGAAAGCGACCGGCAACAGCGGTAAGTCATCGGGCAAAATCGGCGTGCGTTATTACGATGAGGCTGACGGCAAGACCAAAACTACCTCAGTTGACCATGACGGCCCCTCTATGGCGAATCCCTACACCCAGCCCGCAAAGGCCACTGCTGACCAGCAGGCAAAAGCGAAAAAAACGCAGGCCCGGCGCAATGAGCAGAAAATGACGGTGACGGGACCGTGCCGCCCGAAACATGTCCCGCTTACGGCAGAATCCGGCGTTTCCACGTCCGGTTTTGGCGAGCGGGAAGATCGTGCCTGGGTAGTGGAGTCACTGGTGTTTTCCCTGACGCCCGCCGGGTTCAGCTACACGTACAACCTGGTGGTTGATATTCGTAAACCTGCGAAATCTTCAAAAAAATCCGGCAGCAAGGATAAGACCGGCCCGGATTACTTCGGCTAACCCTCCGCCATCCGGCAAACAGATACGGAAAAACAATATGAACGGTGTAAACAGCCGGACCGGGAAACGCCTGTCCGGTAGCGATCATCTGCGCCAGTCTGTCAGCGATATTCTCTCCACGCCCGTCGGCAGCCGTGTGCTGGTTCGTGATTATGGCAGTGACCTGTTTTCGCTGGTGGATAACCCCCGCGACGACCTGACCAGGCTTCGAATTATCGCCGCGACCGCCTCGGCGTTGGCACGCTGGGAACCCAGGCTGAGGGTCACGCGCGTGGTGGTTTCTTTCCCTGCTGATGAAACGGGATGTGTGGTGGATATCGAAGGGATTAACAAAGAGAACAATCTTCCTGTCAGCACCGGAGGCTTACCGATTTATGGCAAACAGCTATGACGTAATTAACCTGTCCGCTCTGGCGGTACCGGATGCCCTCGTGGTACCGGATGCCGCAGACATTTTTACCCGCTGGCTGGCGCGCCTGCGCGAACTGGATCCGGAATTTGATGCGCTGGTGGAATCTGACCCGGCGTATAAGCAGGGCGAAATCAACGCCTACCAGCTCACCCTGGCGTTCCAGCGGGTTAACGACGCGGTACGCGCAGTTTTTCTTGCCAGTGCCAGAGGCCCCGATCTCGATCAGTTAGGCGCCGGTTTTAACGTTTCCCGCCTGGTGATTAATCCAGGCGATCCGGATGCGGTTCCCCCTGTCGATCCTGTCTATGAGGACGATAACGCTTTTCGGGAGCGGATCCAGCTTTCGTGGGCACAGCTGAATACGGCCGGTGCGCGCAACGCCTATCGTTTCCATGCCAAATCTGCGGATAACGATGTGCTGGACGCGGATGCTTATGGGCCAGAAACGCACAACCGCCCTGGCGAGGTGGATGTGTATGTGCTTTCGCGAACCGGTAACGGCGTGGCTGGTCTTATCCTGATCGAAGCGGTGATGAATAAACTCAGCGCGGATGAAGTCAGGCCGCTCACCGATTTTGTCAGCGTGAAAAGTGCCACCATCGCAAGTTATGCCGTCACGGCGGAGCTCGAGATCCCTGACGGACCGGATGCGCAGACGGTACTGGAAAATGCCATCAGCACGCTGACGAGCTACACACTTCTTTCCCATCGCATTAACGCCATCGTACCACTCTCCGCTATTTACTCAGCACTTCAGCAGCCTGGTGTATCCAGAGTTAAGTTGATCACCCCGACTGCAGATCTGGAAGCGGCTGCAGGACAGGCCCCGTGGTGCAGCGCCATAAATATCACACGTAAAGGGGGCTTCGGTGGATAAATTTCGCTCCCTTCTGCCGCCTTCCGCCATTCATCCGGAGCGGGCACAGGAGCAGGCTGGCACAGAGCAGATTGTTGCGCTGGATACCGACATGGTGCGTAAGGTGAAAAATCCTGACACCTGTCCGGCTCATCTTCTGCCCTGGCTGGCCTGGGAATTTGCTGTGGACTCCTGGGAAGAGGCCTGGACGGAAGAAGAAAAGCGGCAGGTGATTAAGGATGCCGCCTATGTCCATCAGCATCGCGGTACGGCCGGTGCGGTCCGCCGGTCGCTCAGTGCCGTCAGCCTGCCGACTACTGTCGTGGAGTGGTGGGAGGATGAGCCCCGCAAAGCACCGTATACCTTTCGCGTGGAGGTCTACAGCATACAGGCCATTGATGAGGCCCTGTACCAGCGTATACGCCGGCAGGTAGATAAAGCAAAAAACCTTCGCAGCCTGCTGACCACCATCGATGTGATTGCCGACCTGGGCGCGAAGGGAACCTATTACACCGGCGGTGCCGTTACCGCCTGGATTGATGTTGTTATAGAAGCAGGAGTTTAACCATGGCTGAGAAGTATTACAGCATACTGACCAACCGGGGCAAGGAGCTGGAAGCGCAGTCCTCTACGACCGGAAAACCCGTCATCATTAAAGATTTTGTGGTGGGGGATGGTAACGGCCAGGCCGTTAAGCCGGATCCGGTACAGACGAAACTGGTACGTGAAGTCTATCGCAATGCGATATCGGCGCTGCAGGTTTCACCAGACCAGGAGAACCAGTTCATCGCGCAACTGGTATTGCCCGTTGATGTTGGCGGATTTGTTGTCAGGGAAGTCGGCCTGCTGACAGATGCCGGTGAGCTCTATTCCGTTGCGAACTGTGCAGCCATTGAGAAACCGGAAAAAGGTGTCAGCGTGAGCCTGCAATACCGTCTTGCGGTATCGGAGACGGCAAACATCGAGCTTAAAGTGGCAACCGGCGATGGCCTGTTTCTGCGTATCGACAAAAATCTTGCTGAAATAGCGGCAAAAGGAGAGGCGGCCCAAAAAAATTCGCGTGAAGCCATTGGCGTTCTGGATGCCACGACCGTGCGTAAAGGTCTTGTTCAGCTCAGTAGTGCTACTGACAGTTCGTCTGAGGTGCTGGCGGCCACACCAAAAGCAGTTAAGGCTGCATACGACCTTGCCAAAGGGAAATACACGGCTCAGGACGCTACCACAGCGCAAAAAGGTATTGTCCAGCTCAGTAGCGCAACCGACAGCACCTCTGAGGTGCTCGCAGCGACACCGAAAGCTGTTAAGGCCGCTAATGACAATGCAAACGGTCGTGTGCCGTCAGGGCGTAAGGTCAATGGCCGGGGGCTGAGTACGGATATCAACATTACCGCGCAGGATATCTTTAACGGACAAGCTGTGGGGATTGGTAATGCTGAGGATTTAAATGCCTACACCACGCCGGGACTGTATTACCAGCCAGCAAACGCGCAGGCGCAAACAGGGAGGAACTATCCAGAGGCTAACGCCGGTTCGCTGGAAGTTTATAAGCATGCAGGTATCACGCAGATTTACCGGGTTTATAACAGCTCCCGCTCGTACATTCGTACGCTCTACAGCGGGACGTGGTCTGGATGGGTTAAGCAGTATGACGCGGCCAATAAACCATCCCCGGCTGATATTGGTGCGGTGAACAAAAGCAGCGACACTATGACGGGTAGGCTCATCATGAATGTTGATGGCGAGGCTATCAGGTTACAGCCGAAAACGGCGGGTTATGCCAGCTATATCATTTGTTATGACTCTTCTAATACTAACCACTGGTATGTGGGCGCAGGTTCAACAACGAATGCTAACGTCACGCTTCTTAATTACAAAGGGGCAAACAACAGCATTACTTTAAACTCTGACGGCACGGTTAACCTGAACCCTACACAGGGGAAATCCGCAATAGTTAACGGTCCTCTACAGGTTGGCGCGGTTGGCTCTGCCGCTTTAAATATTGGTGATAACGACTCCGGGCTGCGTAGCTCTAAGGATGGTCAGGTCGACCTGTGGGCGAATTCAAAAGTTATGGGGTACTGGAACACCACAACATTTTCATTCACTGGTCAGATAATACCGACAAACTACAGCAACTTTGATGCTCGTTTCATCATTGCAGATAGCGCCAGCTATGCGGGCTTTGCGAGCAATGATGCAGCAAGGCCATACATGCGCCATAAGGCCAGTAATGCCGTTGTCGAACTAGCCAGAAAAGGCGATGCATATACCAAAGCGGAGAGTGACGGGCGTTTCCAGCCGAAAGGGAATTACACCCCGGCAGGTCAGGCGTATACAAAATCAGAGTCGGATGCGCGTTATGGGGTGGTAAATGGTATTCGCCGTGGTGGTCAACAGCTCAGAAACCCGACTGATGCGTGGTTTGGTAACTGGGAATCACCTGCAGGATGCGTTGTAACGGGAATCACGATGGAAAACAGAAGTGATGGCCGAAAGCTCGGCGTTTATTTCCGTCAAATGCAGTACCTGAATAAACAAACTAATGCATGGGTCAATATCGGGGATTAAATATGGATACGTTTATTAATCCAGTTATTTATAAATACGAACACATTGAAGTAAGCGGGATAATGCGTACCGGACTTTATTTTCATGATAAGCATGGCCGGGACTGGTACGAAACCTTAACCAGCTGGAAAGGTGCTGTTTCTCTGGATGATGACGGGATTGTCGTTGCTTACGAGCAGGATGTTTCGTATATGGGGATGGAAGAAGGCCGCAATGTCTATGAGGTCGACCCCCTGAGTGTGCCGGTAAATGTGTTAGGGAATTACAAATATGTGGATGGTGTTTTTTACGACATCCGCCCTGACGCGACAACGCTTGCCGAACAAACCCGAAAACAGCTCATTGAGGATGCGGGTCTCACAATTTCAATCCTTCAGGATTCCGTTGACTTAGGGATGGCGTCAGAGAAAGAGGTTGAGCAGTTGCGCGTATGGAAAACATACCGAATCAGACTGAGCCGTGTATCAACAGCAAACGCACCTGATATTGAATGGCCAGTCGTTCCCGTTGCAGGTAACGTATTAGATTGATCGCTGCTAACGATCAATCGTGGTGAATTGATCTGTGATATCTATTTGAAGTGTGTGGGTATTGCATTAACAATCTCCTTGGCTTTTTAAGGAGATATTTATGGAACTTACGCAGCAAGAGGCAGAGCTTATAACAGGTTTTATAGGTGAGCACTGGCAAGAATTTGCCGCCAGCGTAGAAGGAGTTATCAGTGTTTGCGCCCTACATCGACTGGCCGAAAAGTTAGGGCTCGAATCTGAATAATAATTAGCCCGCATTACGCGGGCGTTTTATATGTGTTTAAAAATTTTTGTGTCAAAATCAGCCCCTGATATTGGACGTTCAGGGTCTAAGATGTGGATAGAAAACGTGGCTACTGGTTTTTTTAGCGCTTTATATAAAATTTAGTGCTTGAGATTGATTTAATTATGTACAGTTAGGGGCATGCTAGGAAAATTTACAAAAGCCGAAATTTGAAGTGAGATAGAAACTTACAAACGAAACGGTGAAGCTTCGTTCAGTCGCTGGAACCGTGGTGTCTTGCGCGCAAACCTAAATGAAACTACTGTATATAAAAACAGTATTAGAGGTATGCGTAATGGAATTCTTCAGACCTACAGAACTGAGAGAAATTATTGTTCTCCCGCTTTTCAGTGACTTAGTGCAGTGTGGTTTCCCAAGCCCCGCGGCTGATTACGTTGAACAGCGCATCGATCTCAATGAGTTACTTGTCGCTCACCCGAGTTCAACGTATTTCGTTAAAGCCGCGGGTGATTCTATGATCGAAGCCGGGATCAGCGACGGAGATCTGCTGGTGGTGGACAGCTCCAGGACTGCTGAGCACGGTGACATTGTCATCGCCGCGGTGGAAGGGGAGTTTACTGTTAAACGCCTGCAACTGCGCCCGACCGTGCAACTCAATCCTATGAACAGCGCCTACAATCCTATTGTTGTTGGCTGCGAAGACACGCTGGACGTTTTCGGCGTCGTGACTTTCATCGTCAAATCGGCGAGCTAAACATGTTCGCGCTCTGTGATGTGAATTCGTTCTACGCATCATGCGAGACGGTGTTCAGGCCCGATTTAAGAGGCCGACCGGTTGTTGTTCTCTCGAATAACGATGGCTGTGTGATAGCCCGAAGCGCTGAGGCCAAGGCGGCTGGAATTAGCATGGGCGAGCCCTTCTTTAAGCAGACAGAGCTTTTCAGGCGCGCCGGTGTTGTCTGCTTCAGCAGCAACTACGAGTTGTATGCTGACATGTCCAATCGCGTTATGACAACGCTGGAAGAAATGAGCCCTCGAGTCGAAATTTACAGTATTGACGAAGCTTTTTGCGACCTGACTGGCGTTCGAAACTGCCGGGACCTGACTGACTTCGGGAAAGAAATCCGTGCTACGGTTCTGAAGCGCACACACCTGACGGTAGGAGTGGGCATTGCGCAGACAAAAACACTAGCAAAGCTGGCCAACCACGCCGCAAAGAAATGGCAGCGGCAGACGGGTGGGGTAGTTGACCTCTCGAATGTTGATCGCCAGCGCAGGCTGCTTTCTGTGGTACCTGTAGAGGACGTCTGGGGTGTTGGTCGCCGAATAAGTAAAAAGCTAAACGCGATGGGTATTAAAACGGCCTTAGACCTTTCAGAGCAGAGTACGTGGATAATCCGGAAGCACTTTAACGTGGTACTCGAGCGCACTGTCCGGGAGCTGCGCGGCGAACCCTGTCTTGATCTGGAAGAGTTTGCCCCCGCAAAACAGGAAATCGTCTGCAGCCGGTCATTCGGCGAACGCGTTACCGATTATGAGCAGATGCGCCAGGCTATTTGCTCTTATGCCGCCCGCGGAGCTGAAAAGCTCCGCGGTGAGCACCAGTATTGCCGCTTTATCTCAGCGTTCGTGAAGACCTCTCCCTTTGCGCTTAACGAACCATATTATGGTAATAGCGCCTCAATGAAGTTGCTCACTCCAACGCAGGATAGCCGAGACATTATCAACGCCGCGGTAAAGTGCCTGGACAAAATCTGGCAGGATGGACACCGGTACCAGAAAGCCGGCATTATGCTCGGCGATTTCTTCAGCCAGGGTGTGGCTCAGCTTAACTTGTTTGACGAGAATGCGCCGCGAGCGGGTAGCGAAAGGCTTATGGAGGTACTCGATTACCTGAACGCGAAAGACGGAAAAGGCACGCTTTACTTTGCAGGACAGGGCATTCAGCAGCAGTGGCAGATGAAGCGCGAGAAGTTATCCCCGCGCTATACAACAAGAATTTCAGACATAATTATCGTTAAATAAGTATTTCTTCGAAAATTACAGCAATTGTTCTGAAAGATCTAATATTAATTTTCTGATTTTTATAGTTTCTGCGGATATGTTAGAAAGTGAAATATCCAATGTTTCTTGAGTCTCTGATAAATCAGAGTCGTTTAATTTTTCTGCAATTAGCATAAGGGAATCAGATAGATTTAATAGTCTGGTTTTTATTTCATTTAAAATCGCCATTCGAAGATTATATACCTCTTCACTATCTAAACCTATATCATAATTGAAATGTATCATTTCGTTAAGTTCAATGCACTGAGTTTGAAGTTCTTCATACTTAGTGCGGAAATGATCATATGCAGCTATGATGTTATCTATATTTTCTTTTTTGAAGTGGAAAGGAATGTAATATTGCTTCAGAACATCTATTCCTTTTCCTTTTCTTACCAACATACGTTTAGTTGGTGATGTTTTAAATGTATTCCTCACAAGGGAACTATAGTCAATCTCACTGAGTTTTCTCAAAGTGTCAGAGGAAATCTCTTTAATATCTTCAACAGAAGATGGTTTTATTTGTAGGTTATCGAGATATTTTCCAGCTTCATATAAAAAACCTGAGTGATTGATCATTCTAAAACTTTTGATTTTTGTTGTAAAATAGATCTCTGTTTGCAAGGGTTCGCTGGGACCGATAGTTTTATTGTCATGACTAAACCACCAGTCTTTTTTTGAATCGTCGGTGACGAAAATTATATTATAATTCTCATGCTTTTTTGAAATGTCTAGAATCTCTTTCCAAAGATATAAATCCCCAAATTTATCTTTAAACTCAACGCCATTATAGTGAGTTACTGCTTCTCCTTTTTTTTCGTCCATAAAGCCTGGTGGTGTTTTTTTAGAGTATCTTTCAGCACCCTCTTTGTTTATTTCATTAATGGTCTCTTGATTTGGAATGTCTCCGCAATTATCTCCAATAATCTCATCAAGATTCTTTCTTATTACATCGGATATTTTAATTTTTTCTTTTGATTTTATTCTTGGTTCTATTTTATCTTTAACAAAAGAATTGATAGTTGTAGATAAAGATTCCTTAAATAAAGAAACTTCTTCTGAAAGAGATGAGTATAAGTGTTTCTTGACTTGGGCTTCAGATAGAGCATTGTCTGTTGTATTAACCATGGACGTAATGCTTTTTTTTAATTTCTCTAGGCTTTTTATACTTTGGGAAATTACATCAATTCTATTGCGTTGATATTCAAGGCAGACTTGAAAAGGAAACCATGATCTCGAAGATAACACATTCATTACACTCAGTATGTCATCTTTTGTCTGCTCTTCACATCTGTATAAGTTTAACAAAGTGTTGGTGTCAAATATGAACAATGTATTCTTGTCGTTCCAAATTTCCTTGTAACTTTCTTGCTTAGGGGTATAAAAGCCGCAAAATTTTTTATTCATATTAATTTCCATGTGGCAAAATTTAATATACTAAACATAACAGATATCATATCTTCATAACAAGATGTCTTCCTTGATTCTTAGTATTTCCAACCGCAGGCGTCACGGCGTGCCAGATAAACTTGTCTGCCGGCACGGAACCGTCAGCGACTATCTCTTCTGCTTCTTTCCCGCCAATATCCTTGCGCATCCATTCCCGGGCCGCTTCTGGCGACAGAACCAGTGGCCGGCGGTCGTGAATATCGACTAGGCCTTTGTCAGCTGCTGAAGTCACTATCAGAAAACCTTCCGCTTCGTCTCCACGCTCAAATGGCGTGCTGCCGATCGCCGCCATGAATATTGGCTGGCCGTCAGCCCGGTGAATGAAGTAGGGCTTCTTCTTGTCTCCTTCCTTCTTCCATTCGAACCATCCATCAGCAAAGCAGATCGCCCGGCCATGCTGCCAGAGAGGTTTAAACATAGTGCTAGTAGCCGCGGTTTCGACACGCGCGTTTATGAGCGGAGGTTTATCCCACCACCCTGGTGCGTAACCCCAGAATACCGGATCGAGGTGCAACTGCTCGTCGCGTTCGCTCAGCAACAGGACTTTTGTGCCAGGAGCAACGTTATAGCGGCCAATCGGCTCAGGGTCATAATCGATATCGCGATCTCCTTCGTCGACGAGGTATGCTAGGTATTCTTCACGGGATTGGGCTTGTGCAAAACGTCCACACATAGAAACCTCCAGCCAGTTGTCAGACTGAAAGTATAGGGTAGGGAGAAAAAGAGGTGCGCACCGAAACTTTATGATTTATAGCAGGTGCATGATGACACATTGCATGGGGTCGTCAAAGCGTGGCGTTTACAGACTGGAAGGAGCTACGCATAGTTATCTACAAGAAATATTCTGATGAATGGATTATGAAGGTATGGAACGAAATTTCTTTCCTAACATAAACATCATACATCCCCTCCAAACCTGACTTCAAAAAGATAGATATGTTAGGAAAAAACACACTAAACATCTGATTTTCAAGAATCAAATGAGGGGTTTAAAATCCCTCGGCGTTCGCGCTGTGTGGGTTCAAGTCCCACTCCGGCTACCATGGGAAAAAGCAGAATAATCAAAGCAATAAGCAGTGTCGTGAAACCACCGAAAGGTGGTTTTTTTGTG